>Ga0114974_10003963_pt1 | contig 11106 bp, 21 predicted proteins | sample S_130206_EF_Meta_FD_87318 | JGI IMG/M metagenome (GOLD analysis project Ga0114974, IMG submission 87318) | Freshwater microbial communities from Lake Simoncouche, Canada to study carbon cycling - S_130206_EF_MetaG | ecosystem: Environmental > Aquatic > Freshwater > Lake | place: Lake...
GAAATCTCCACTGATTGGATCTAAACCCAACCTAGGAGAGGAAAGAATGCGAGTAGCTACCTCGCCACACTCACCACACCGAACTTCTTTTGTGTCAACATCGACGAAGGACTCGGTGATATGTGAATTCTTACATGAAAACTCAAACATCCGTCTCGGCATTGTCTTCCTCTTTCTGGAGTTGCTCGTAGACTTCGGTGCTTGACTCTCTTAAATTCTTTAGCCAGGTCATGATAGAGACTTCTCCCTTTCTGAACCATAACTGTTGCTCAGTATCTACACCTCTAATGGTGTCAGTACTGCTAAGCATAACTTCTATGTCTTCAATCAAATTCTGCCACCCTTTGGATGACATCATTGAGAAGCGATCTTCGTAATAATCCTGTAATTCTCTGTTCATACTCTTTTTCCTTGACAAGGAGAGTTTATTGTGTTAATATATACTTATATTATACCATACTTTTTACAATTTGTCAATACTTATTGCATTTTTGTAGCAGTTTGTAACATAGCAATACGCTCATTAGACATGATATCAGCCTCTTTAAGGGCTAAATTAGCGATTTTCTCTACCTGGGTGAAGGGGTCAGCACCCTGTGGCTTATTCGCAGCCTCTACAGCCTTGATTTGGGTCTCTACAGGGATTGCCTGAGCCTGAGCTCCAGCCTTCTGAGCCTCAGCCATAGCCTTAGCAGCCTCTGCTTGGGTCTTCTGCAGGGTAGCTTGAGCTGTAGCCATAGCAAGTTGCTGCATTTGCTGTTGCATTGGGTCAGGTTGACTCATTTGTTGGAGTCCTGCTACGATTTCTTCACGATTAGAGATACTAGAACCCTGGATTACACCCTGTAATAACAGAGGAACGATAGGAGATTGTGCTCCCAAGGTGGACATTAAGCCCATCATCTGCTGTTGTTCGTACTCACGAGCTACCATTCCTAGGGTAGATACAGGCAAGAACACAAAGTCCTTAACTGGGTAACGATCTGGGTCAAACTGCATGAATCTGTAGGCAGATTTGGTGATGAATGGGATTAAGAAGTCCTCTTGGAAGTTAATCAGAGTACGCTTGTTCTTCTTCATCAAGCCTGAGAGAGCCATAGATAAGCCAGCACCTGAGGCTTCCCCAGCAGCTACCTGTCCAGGCATAGCAGTACTATCAATTGTACCTGTAGCTTGGAGGAGCATTGCTTGGAAGTTCTGAGCAGTCTGGAAGTTCTGAGGATCAGTCGTACCAAACTTGAATGGCATCATGATCTCGTTAGGATTACCATTGACTAAGAGGTTCTTACCTGGACGTACATCATACTTAGCACCACGAGGCAGACGTGTAGCATCCATTGCCATCATCGGAGAAGTGGTTAACGCTAAAGAATCTAAGTGACTACGAATCTGAGCGTCAATAGCTTTCTGCATATTGTAACCCTTCTCAGCAGTACCACGACCCCAGAAACGACCAGGCATGGAATCAGCTTGATAGGCGACAACAGGACGATCCTTCATCATGTAAGGATTCTCTTCAGCTTTTAAGAGCCACTGATCATCAGCGATGATGACGATAGCCTCTACCATGTCTTGGTAGTCTTCAGCCATCGAACCTTCAGGGAATAGATCTACAATCTCTTCTCCGTCTTTCTTCTGTAACTCTTCTAAGTATTCCTTAGGAACAAGACCATAGTAACGAATGACTCTTACCTTGTCGTCCTGCTTAGGAGACATCTCTTGGACAGGCTCTAAGTCCATGTCGTTGTAGCTAGGAGTGATTCCTACTTTACGATATGTACCATCGACCATGCCTTGAACAATCTTGTGATAAGCAACATACTCCTCGATTGCAACACCTAAGGATGATTCGACATCACGAGCGTTAGGGTCAATGAGGAAGTTACGAGGATTGATTGGGTGGAGTTGAACCATGAACTTCTTCTGTTCAGTAACACCGATAGCTGCCATAGCAGTGCCAGGGATAGGCTGGGTGGAAGGAGACATCACTGTCTTCTCTTCTACGGTAATCTCTCCGATACCTGTACCGTACAGTTCTCCTAAGAGAATAATATCATCTAATGCTTTCTTAACCTTCGAGAACTTAAAGTCCTCATGCATCTGTTGACGTACTAAAGCGATATCACCTTTGTCAGCATCAGTGCGATCATCAACAATGTCAAAGAACTCGCCACGACCAAAGACAGCTTCAGAAATCTCAGCTTGCTTCGACTCAACAGCTTGTTGGAGGGCGGGAGTAACAAGACGAGATCTTTCGGACTCACGAGTCTTGTCAGCCCCATCCCAGATTCCTCGGAACAATCTTTCATACTCTTCCCATTTATCTAAATAGTTTACATCTCGGTGATCTCTCCAACGATTGCAATGATCTACGATGAATGAGACTAACTCACGATCATCTTCTGTTGTGATATCTTCTTTAAATTCAGCCATGTGTTAAATTCCTGGAATAGTTGATTGTGGAACTTGCATCTGAAAAGGATCTGCAACACGAGGAGCAGTCATGTTATCAATCGTCACACCTGCCATACGATTCTGAGGATCAGTCTCGATTGCTCTCATAGCAGGTTGTGCAAGACGTTCTGATACGTCCATACCACGACGTTGCTCAGTTTGACGAGCGAATACTTCTCCAGCTACTTTCATGTAGTCTGCTACGGATTGTTGGTATGCTTGACTAGAACTATTCTTAGCTTCTACAGCAGCACGTAGTGTTGGATACTTTTGAGCATCTAGATTCATGATAAACTTCTCTGCTTTTTGTTTATCTCCAAAAGCTTGTTCTAAAGCTTTACGAGCAGATAAACCATTAGGAGCAGATAAACTACCAATTGCTTCTGCTACATTGTCAGGAGTAAACCCAAGCTTAACTTCTTTTGCAAAGCGTAGGCTTTCTGCAGGAGATTGGGCAATAGCTTTGTTTAAAGAGCTGGATGCTTGTTTGTAGGAGTCGTTCTGGTTTAGAACACCAGTAAAGCTCTCACCTTGTGTGAATAGTTCTTTACCTTGAACGTAGTGTTGGATCTCGTGTAGAGCTACTTTAACTGGGGTGTCTGCTTGTTTCCAGTCAGGATGCTGACGATTAAACAGAATCATGTTCTGCTCAGGAGCGTATGCTGCTAAGCGAGAGGAGACAGGATCATCGATAAAGCTAACAGTAACATCTTCGATGTCTGGGTAAGCTTTCTTTAATGTATCTGCTTTAAATACTTCGTCGAATGCTAAGACTTCATTTTCAGGTATCTTGTTGAGGTCTACACCTCTACGTAAGTCTACGTTCTTATCACTGATCTCTAGCATTGCCTTGTTTGCTACTGGATCAAACGCTATGCCTTGCTTAGGATATAAAGCATCCCACTCCTCAGCAGGTAATCTAAACCAATCACGTTGTGCGTCTTCTAATGTTTTAGTTAATGCAGGAGCGTCTGTAATACCTGCTGCTCCTAAGTTGCTAATACCTTCACGTCCAATAAACATCTCAGGTACTAGACTAGGTGCTACTCTGCTAGAACCTTTAAACAAGCCTTGTGCTTCTAAGTTATCTACTAACCCAGGAGCTACCATCCTAAACAAGCTACCAGTTATACTCATTTAATATCCCGATATAAAGTCATTAGGTTCATATTCATCGTCCATGTCATCTGTAAAGTACGACGTTACAGCTAACTGATCGACATAAGATAAAGCGTCTACTAAGTCGTCATGCACCTGAGAAGTAGGGAACATTAGAAGCTGATCCACAAACTGTGTCCAATCCTCTTCTTCATTCAGTGTTACCTTACCATGCTCGAATCGTCCTTGTAATGCCCAGACAATCCTCTCAGTCTTTTGTTTACCACCATGCGTTAAATCTTGTATCGTTGCGTAGACGTTGTTTGATCTCATTAGATCACTGAGGTAGGGCAGTACAGCGTTACGTACTGTTCCTCTTTCAATTCCTACACCTACTGGTTGAAAGTCTCTGATGTTCTTAAGAATCCTAGCTGCTGCATCCTTAACATCCCAACGTCCATGCTCAATCTTTTTTATAAACCAATCACCATCTTCAGTTACTTTTACTACTGCGATAGCTGATTCATCTAATTTCTTTGCTCTTGCGGAGGAGTAGTTAACATTAGTAAAACCTGCTAAGTCTATTGCAATGTAATAGACACCATCACTGGGTTCTTCTCCGTACTTTATCCACTGTTCTTTGAATAAGTCTGTTCCTGCGTTATCGAAGGAGGCTTCGTATTCCTGTTTAAAACTAAATGACGATAAAGTCTTTTTAGCTCCTTCAATCTCTTTCGGATCAATGAGCGGGTTATCTTTCGTTGTAAAGTGCCAACTCTTCCACTCCTGATCCTCTTCAGACGACCCCAGATTATACATATCGTAGAACCAGTTGCGTCCCTTCGGAGTCCCAATAAAGAGTGCTTTACCCTTTTTGTCTGATAACGCAGCACGTAAGACCTTCTCCCAAGTGTCAGGTTTAATGTCAGCTACCTCGTCTAGAACGAGAAATGTTAAGCTGACTCCACGCAAGGTATCTGGTCTATCAGCTCCTCTGACATAGATCTTAGCACCATTAATCAAAGTGATGTCCATGTTATTCACATGAGAGTTTGTTATCACTTCTCTGCCAAGATCCATTAGCAAGTCCCAGATAATCTGTCTAGCTTGTCCTTGCGTAGGAGCTACGTACATAACCGCACTACCTGCTGGACATCTCAGTCCCTCTACCAAGAGGGCTACTGCTGAGAGTCTACTCTTTCCACAGCGACGACCTGCTACGATTACCTTAAACCTAGTGTCGTCACTAAATACTTTCTTTTGCCAAGGCAGGAGTTCGAAGTTAAGATTCATCTTCGTCTACCATATCGATGGTCTCTACAGCTTCCACCTTAGTCTCACCCAAGCCAGTAATGTTAATGGTTACAGCATTCCGCTGACCCTTAGCATCCTTTTCAAAGAGTGAGACAGGTAGAAGTCTGTCCATGCACATCTTTAGACATGCTACCTGATCTTTATCTTCATCGTCCAAGGCTTTTCTTAAGACAGTGTCTATGACCTTAGTTCCAGTAGTACTCAGGAGTCTAGCTTTGAATTCAGCGATCCTTCCTGTGTCACCCTGGGGACGACCTACCTTGCCTCTTTTACGTTTAGCTTCTACGACAGCCTTAGGTGGACGACCCCTACGAGGTATAGACACAACAACCTGATTGTCTTCTTTTTCTTCTAAGTCCACTCTAAGCCTTTTCCTACGTAAGTAGAGACTAACATTTAAAAATTACTACTCTTCTAAGTTTACTTCTAAGTTAACTAAGTAGTTTTTATATTGTTTGTTTTTTATATTGTATTTACTTAGGAGCTAACATAGCGTTTTTTCTCCTTAGTACAACTATTATACCATACTTATGAGAATTTGTCAAGTAATATTTTACTATGATGCTCACTATGTAGCACATTCTGTACACTAAGTAGCTTCTGTGTCTACAATGTGATGCGGGTCTACCCAGTAAACTAGCACGTATTCCGCAAGTGTTACTAACTAGCCTTTATTATTCACTATCGTAGCTCATCTTCTGTTATCTTCTACGATTACTAACTCATTGATTTATATAGTATTCCTTATCTGTTGTCTTCTGTCGTTAACTTCTTCTAATATGCTCAATTATTAAGCACTTCTTAATTTAACTTTTTAGGTGTTTCAGAGGGTTCTAACGCTCTAGTTTGTTTGCAGAGCCCCCTCCCCCTAGCATACTTTCGAGCATATGTCAATAGGTAGTTTCCCTAGTTGACAAATGAGAGATGTGGGAGTATAGTAGTGTCCCTCTTAAGCCACTCTATTAGGGTTTATACCTATAGACATTTCATAGCATTCTGTTATTATCTAATCATCGTAACTAAGGAGGTAATACAATGCAAACTAAACCATTCATTAACATGTTCGGACGTGAAGTAGAATTGACACGTGATCAGTTTATTGATCGCTGGGAAAACAAGACAGAAGGCTTTTATGGTCTATTCCTAGAGCAAGGCAATACAGAGCACTTAAGAGATTTTATCAACGAAGTTAAGATTCTAGCAGGTTTACAGTGGGATAACAGTAAGTAAGGGTTTGCCCTAGTTGACTAAATCAGTTGACTAGGGTATACTTGAATCATCAAATACAGGAGGGTTTATGGACTTTAAACTAAGCAGAGAAGAGCGTAGATTTTTAATCAAGGGTTTATATGATCAACAGGATTATGCCTTGCGTGACATACAGGAATTAAAAGCAATGGATATTACTCAACAATGGGTAAAAGAAGAGTTAATTAAAGCAGAGCATAAGTATAATGAATTGTATGCTTTACAAATCAAATTGGAGGGTTAGGGTATGTACCAATTTACAGTTAACGGAAAAGACTTTAAATTTAAGACATTAAAAGAAGCTAGGTATTATGCACAATTTAATGAAGGTATGACAATTATTAAAAAGGTAAACAAAAATGCAAGTACATTTAACACTAAAATCTAGTAATACTAAAACTGGTAAGATACCAGTAAGCACTACTAGTAAGCATTCATGCCCAGATACATGTTCTTTTAAGGATGGTGGTTGTTATGCACTAGACTATCACCTTAATATGCATTGGAATAAAGTAACCAATGAAGAGCGTGGTACTGATTGGGATACGTTTTGCACTACTGTATCAGGTTTTAAACCAGGGCAATTGTGGAGACATAATCAAGCAGGAGACTTACCAGGTCAAAACAATATTATTGATACTGTAAAGCTTAAAGCACTGGTAGAAGCTAATCAAGGTAAAAGAGGGTTTACTTATACCCATTATCCTAGATCAGGTCAAAATGCTATAGCTATCAAGCAAGCCAATGCTCAAGGGTTTACAATCAATGCAAGCACTGAAAGCATTACAGAAGCAGATCAAGCATACAATGAAGGGTATCCTACTACTGTAGTATTAGAAGGTCATAGCGACGCTGTAAGCACGTTTAAAACCCCTTCAGGTAATACAGTGGCAATATGCCCAGCACAATTAAAAGACAATGTAACTTGTGAGACTTGTGCATTGTGTCAAAAATCAGAGCGTAAAGTTATTGTAGGATTTATCGCTCATGGTAGTAGTAAAGCTAAGGTAATCAAGATTATAGCAACTAAGGGTTAACACCTATAGACAATGTAATAAATTGTAGTATACTTGTATCATCAACTAAGCAAAGGAGAATTAAAAATGTTAGTATTCAAGTACGCAAGTAAGAAGGATTTAAAAGCTAGTGTAGGTCAACGATTAAAGTATATAGAGACTAGTATTTTTGGTAATGAATATGTTAGTACAGGTAAAATAGTAGGTGCTAATCGTCCGCATATGACAGGAATGGGAAGAGAGTTTTTTGCCGAAGTTACTATGAATGATGGATTAATTGTAGGAGTTAAATAAGATACTATAGGGGTTTTCCCCTATAGACAATGCAGTAATTTATGATAGAATGTATTTAACTTAGGAGGGTTTAATTATGATGGATACTTATCAAGCAGTAGGATTAGCAGAGGGATTTATTGAGGCAGATAGTGAAGAGCAAGTGATTGAAGCTTGGCAGTACTTGCACGATACCAGGATAGGGTACGGATTACAGGGATTTTTTGGTAGAACATTAAACCAGTTACTAGATGAAGGGATTATATCATGATATTTTCAGTGACGATTAAAGTAGACAATGATGCGTATCACAATCAACCAGTGCAATACCAATTGATTGATAACCTTAAGGATATTATTGCTAAGCTTGAAGAAGCTAACGACTGGGGTACTGTGCGTGATGTTAATGGTAATAGAGTAGGTGATTGGGGGTTAGAATGAGCGTATGTAATCAGATTAAAGAGATTGTATTTGATGGTCGTAAACCTAGCTATACTCAGGTAATGAAAGCAGTTAATGAAGAGATTAGCCAAGGTAATACAGATATCACTGTACTTTGGGGCGAGAATTGGATAGACTTATACTTTGATCATAGAGTTAATCAATGGTTTGGTAGTGGATGGATTAGGGATATTGACGGATCATATATCGCTACTGAGCTCAACACATTTTCATAATGGAGGAATGATGACAAAGAAAGAACTTGCCAAGGAAAAGGAAAAGCTACAAGACATAGTCCGCAGATTAATAAAGCGATATGGTGCGGAGATACTTTATCAAGGCGATTGGTTTTATAATTTAAAGTACTACACAATTAATATTTATGCACCAGAGAACAGTAAGGTGTTTAGGATTAGAGCGTACCAGGTCGAAGGCGATATAACAAATTGGGACTGGGACAAGTCAATAAACCTAGGTCGCATTGATGCGTGGTTATTAAAATAAGGAGGATGCATGGAAGACGATAGTTTAAGTAAATGTAATGTATGCTCTTGTGATTTCTCACTCGATGGTGAAGGAGGGATTGACGGATACTTTGGAATACTGTATGTTGCATTCTGTCCTACATGCTTTGCTAGTATGGAAGATATGTGTAACCAATTAAGGGAGTTTAACGATATGGATAGTTTAGATGTTACTAAGTATGAAGCAAAGCCAGGTGATGAAGATTCATTTTCTAATTTAAATTAATGGAGAAGACAAGATGACTAAGTACAATAACGATAGATACTATGAACCAGAAGACGAGTTAACTGAAGAGGAATTGGAGGAGCTAGAGCTTGAGTTAGACGAGACAGACTTCATTGATGAGGACGACTGGGAGAGAGACGATGATTAATAACGAAGACAAGTACATTAAATATGTTTTATGGTTTGCACTTGCTTACTTTGGTGGACATGTGCTATACTATATTGGGTTAGAATTATCTTGTTACTTATACGGAGTACTACAATGAGAAAGCTATATAAGATATTAGATTATGATGGTTCAGTCGTTAGAATCTTTGGTTATAAAGAAGAGGCTGAGAGATTCCTAAGACTAGATAAAAGCTTTAAGATTCAAGTACTTATGATGGAGAAGAAGAAAACTGTAGACAATAAATTTAATTGGGCTTATAAGAACTTAGGAGATGCACTAATATGAGATGCTACTGCTGTAATAAAATGCTGTCTGATTTTGAAGCCACTCGTAAGAGTGTACATACAAATGAATACCTGGACATGTGTAATAAATGTTACGCTACTGTCAGTGATGACTTACTAACTTATGAAAGAGCAGACCTATACGATGAAGACGAAGATTACGAAGGAGACGAGGGACTGGATAGTAACGAGTATGATTCATTTAATCGTATGGATAATAGGGTTGACAATGATATTTAAATATGTTATACTATCTACTAAGTAGTTATCTATATAGATAGTTTTTTATATAGTATTATATTAATATAACTTAGGAGTTAAACTTAGGAGTAACTATGGAAGATAACTATCAAGAAGAAATGCACTACCACTTTGCAATACAAAACATGATTGATTGTGCAGGTCGCTATGGTATCGATACAGTCTTACAAGATATCGTTGATGCCTGGAACTTTAAACTAAAGCAACACGATACTACTGCGGAGTTCAGCTATGAATAAACTAGTCGATGAAGCACCTTATCATCCAGGATATGAGGATGCAGTGGTAACTCCTGCTACTAAGTACATTGGAATGAATCCTTCTAAGATGATATGGAAAACTAAACCCTTAACTACTGAGGAGATTGAAGGCATTCGTATGAATACTGCTGGAGATATCGTAGCATTCGCTAGAGCAATTGAACATAGACATGGGATAAAATGAACTTAGAGATAACGCACCAACGCACTGCTAAGTGGAAGGATAATACTTGGGATGTCTTAGATAAACCAAGCTATCGATGGACTAGTAAGACTGAGGAGTCACCAAGCTTTGACCTACTGCGTGATGCACTGCAGTGGATTATTAAACACGATGAGGCATTGAATGAAAACAGATAGTAACTTTTTGAAACACATACCTTGTAGTACCTGCGGATCTTCAGATGCTAACAGTATCTATGATGATGGACATGAGTACTGTCATAAGTGTGGAACTTATAAGAAGGGCTCAGAGGCGATGGTTCAGGCTGTTCTAAGGGAGGGTATTACCGCACCTACGAACTCTTCTCCTAAGCAGTTTAAATCAGTCCTAGAGGCATTGGCTAATGTAGAAGCTACCCCAGTTGTAGAGCGTGGTATATCTACACAGACTATGCACTTCTTTGGTGCAGGTTCTGATGGTACTAGTTACTACTTTCCATATTGTGATATGACTGGTAAGGTGGTGGCTGCTAAGACAAGGTCAATGACTGAGAAACAATTCAGTGTGATGGGTGACTGGAAGGAAGCAGTACTCTTCGGGCAGAACAAGTTTACTCCAGGTGGTAAAGCTATCACGATTACCGAAGGAGAGTTTGATGCCTTGGCTTGCTATCAGTTGACAGGTTCTCGCTACCCAGTGGTATCCATTCGTAATGGTGCGACATCTGCGTTGAAGGATTGCAGAGCAAGCTTCGAGTATCTAGATTCCTTTGATAAGATTGTGATCTGCTTTGATAACGATGAACCTGGACAGCAAGCAGCGAATCAAGTTGCTGAATTATTTGGCAGTAAGGCACACATCTTTAGATTCCCTAAGAAGGAACTCAAGGATGCTAATGATTACCTGATCCAAGGATTGGTGAAGGAGTTTGTTGAGGAGTGGTGGAACGCAGAGAAGTATGTACCTGATGGTATCGTAGCAGGATCTACCTTGTGGGAACTAGTAAACCAACCAGTTGAGAAGGCTGAGGTACAGTATCCGTATCATGGTATGAACAATCTTACCTATGGTATTCGCTTAGGAGAACTCGTTACAGTTACTGCAGGATCTGGACTAGGTAAGTCTCAGTTTATGCGTGAGATTGTGTGGCAGATTCTGAACAAGACTGAGGATAACATTGGTCTCATGTTTTTGGAGGAGTCGGTCAAGAAAACTGCTAAGAGTTTGATGTCACTTGCTGCAAATAAACCATTACACTTACCTGATTGTGACGCTGATGAGGAGGAACTTAGACATGCATTTGATGCTACCCTTGGAACTGATCGTGTATTTTTGTTTGATCATTTTGGGTCTACCGCCATTGACAATATTATCA
>Ga0114974_10003965_pt1 | contig 11103 bp, 14 predicted proteins | sample S_130206_EF_Meta_FD_87318 | JGI IMG/M metagenome (GOLD analysis project Ga0114974, IMG submission 87318) | Freshwater microbial communities from Lake Simoncouche, Canada to study carbon cycling - S_130206_EF_MetaG | ecosystem: Environmental > Aquatic > Freshwater > Lake | place: Lake...
CTTTTACTTGAGGATTTGCTTCAAGATATTTAATTTTATCAACGATGTTATGCGTGCAAGTGAATTTGCCTTCTAAGTCTTTGCTTAATGGCTCGGACTGCATCTTTGCAGGGTCGGTGTTTTCTGGAAAATTCAACCATGCACAATATCCGTCATAATATTCTGGCAATGCTCCGAGTGGATATGTTACAACGATTGCTCCGAGTGCGATTGCTTCGGCAACTACACAGGAGAATGTGTCTTTGTGAACATCTTGATATGGCGTGTATAATGGATACACAAAGTATTCACTTTCTGCAATGTTTGTAAACAATGTCTTTTTGTCAACCCCGTTGTGACGATTAAAGAATGAATCTTTATGGTCGTGAGTTGCCATCAAATAATCAAATGCGTGCAATTCGCTGTCTGGAAGATCCAACTCTTTTACAGCTTTGACCGCTACGTTTCCACCGCGTGCCCAAGCAGCGTGAAACACAAACTTGTGCGGCTTTCTTACTGGATTGGTCGCCAACACTTCGTTTATAACATCATCCATTACTGGATTTGGAATCATTGCTGTCTTGGTTCCGGCAATCTTACGAATAGTATCATTGATAATAGGAGTGTTCATATCTTTCTCCCATTGAGATATATTCACAAATCCCAACTTGAGATTGTTGGTTGTAACATAGTTCAATAGTTCAGAAATTCCATAGACCCACTGCATGTGGCACCAGTAAATAACAGCTTTACTTACTTTGATAGGAAGTTCGTTATATTTGTTGAACCAAAGACTGTTCACAAGTATATCAAAGTTTCTGTCCTCAACGCCTTCAAACTCAAAATTTGTATATGTTACACCGCGAACCTTTTTGCCCGCATTGAAGTGTATTCCTTTTTTGGCATACTCTTCTTGAAGTCTTGCTTCTAGCTTTTCAGACACAAGCACAACGTCGTGTCCTTGTGCGGCAAGTTGTTCGGCTACGACAATAGAACTGGTGTCTGTACCAGAACCTCCTCCATTGCCATTACGAAGCGTGTCACCGTCAAGATAGTTACTACGACGGCTATTTCCTAACACAGTGAATACAATTCTCATAGTTTTTTCTCAAAACGTTTAGACCATTGATTCTTTTTGCTATATGCATACATTACAAGCACATCCGGTTTGTTGTCTGTCATTACATCGACATTCAACGAACTTTGCGCATAATTAAACACGTCTGGATGTGTGGATGGTTTGAAATCTATTCTGTATAAGTTGTTAGCAAACTTGTCAACGATACCAAGCGTGATGAACTCATAATCGCCAATGTCTTCTGCCTTGAAGTGCTCAACATCCCAACTTACGCTCATGTTCAAACGCTTTCTGTCAAACTGTGCTTCCCAATCTGGTGGGTTTGGTGCATCTTTTACCATCAAAGTATAATCTTGGATCTTACATTTCTTGAAATCAAATCCACCGTATACTTCATAATTATGTAGTGTGCGTTCATTGCCAAGTCCGTATATGCCCATTTCAATTCCATGATCTTCTTGACCAAACAATTGACGAGTCTTGTTTCTGGCATATGCATCTCTTGCTCCACTTGTTTTCTTCGTGGCACTTTCTTTGCCGTGGTCGTCCCAATGCTTTGGGCGATATTTGCGAGTATATTCATGCCACATAATCATGCGATATGGACTGAAAAAGTCATAACCATGAGTAAATGCACGAACACTCATTGTAGTTTCTTCGGTATATCCACCAAAGTAAATGTCTGGATCGTATGGAACTTCATTGATGAAATTACCTTCGACAAAAAAGAAGTGACCGCTCAAAGTTCTAGAACGAATAACACACTTCTTGTCTTTATAATTACCGATATAATGCGGCATACTCATCAGCAACTTGTCATTGCTAAACTCATATTGAGACATTAGGCAAGGAACTTGACTTGCTTTTTCAACAGGCTCTTTGGTGTCAAATGGAGTGCAATATGTACTAATGATTGGCTTTTTTGCCATGGTCAATGCTTGAGCATAATCTTCCAAAACAAGAGCGTCCCAATCTTGAACAAATCTGTGGTGACTATCCAATTGCATTGTATATTTTTCACCGGAATATAATTGGTTGGTAATATTACGTGCCCAGCCAAGACCTTGACTTTCTGTATAGTCATATGTAGCAATCTTGAATGCTGGATGATTTGCAAATTCTTCCAATGACTCTGTGTCATCTTTTTGCCAGCAAATACCAAAGGTTAGATTCTCTGGATTTTTTGCTTTGCTAATACAATCGCGGATTGTAGGCACCAATTCAGGATCTCTGTATGATGCAATTTGGACGAATATTTTTTGATTACTCATATAACTTTTAAATAATATAGACGGTTAATCTATATATACAAGTTATAAAAAATAATTATGGAATATATAAAGCAATATTACCGTCAATCAACTATTGCAACCGTGTGGACTTCTGTCACTCTTATATTCTGACTTTTATCCGCAGGTATGCACCACAACTCACCGACGCCTTGTGTATAAACGCCGGTTATTTGCGTGGTTGTTTCGCCAAGTGCCAAACAAACTTTACTTGATTTTAGTTTGTTGTTAACCAACGCCGTTTTTATTTCATTAAATGTTAACATAAATTTAAATTAGCAAGATCCCAAGTTTTGTATGTTGGTTCCCTTTCCAGAGTTGATAACAATTGAACTGTCTTGAGCACATACTGTATGTTGTGACGGAGTTGGACATTGCGACAGAGCGTTGTAATAAGTTTGTCCACTGTTACCGGCGCAGTCTGTATAATTAAAGTCCAATTCCCAATAACATTCCGAAGTATCAACATAGTCGATGCCGTAATTATAACACGGTATCGGAGTTGGAGTTGGACTTGGAGTATCCGTAGGTGCCGGTGTACTTGTCGGAGTTGGAGTTGGTGTTTCAGTTGGTCCACCCGGTGTATTGGTCGGGGTTGGTGTCGGAGTTGCCGTTGGAACAGGTGTCGGTGTTGTATCACACGAGTCCGGAGATAAAGTTGGTGAAGCAAAACTATCCGCGCTTGAAACAACTTCAATGAACGCGATTCTTGTAGGACTAGTTGCGCCCGTAGAAATATTTTCAGAAGAATTTGACAGAGTTCCAGAGTCACTGTTTGAAGGAGTTGTGCAATCGCGAACTCTATACTTATAGTTTCCGGTAATGCCGGATAGATTCAAGTCTAGAGCATTTGTAGAAGCTGCCCATGATAGAGCAGATCCGTTGGTCATCTTGCCGCCCAAGTTATATACTACGTCAATTGTAGCAACATCAGACGTATTGGTTTCTCTGTAGAATCTTACTGTATGATTTCCACTTAGAACGCCTTGATCATTATATACCGCGCTTGTAGAATTGTCGGTCAATGTAATCCATCCATACCAACTCAAATAGATATGAACTGGGTCGCCTACTGTTGCTGCATTTGTCCAACTTACAGTTACATCAACTTGTTCAGATGTTGCACTTGTCCAACCTGCAACAACTGCGTTATTATCAGAGCACTTTGTTGCACCAATTGCTGTCAATCCTGTAAACTCAAACGGAACAGGTGTTGGTGTTGGAGTTGGTGTTGCTGTTGGAGTTGGCGTTGGTGTGAAGGTTATGTGCGGTGTCGGGGTCGGAGTTGTCGTCGGAGTTGGTGTTGCCGTAGGTCCACCAGGTGTTTGTGTAGGTGCCGGTGTAGATGTTGGAACCGGAGTTGCCGTCGGCGTAGGTGTTGGCGTTGGTCCAACCGGAGTTGTTGTTGGGGTTGGAGTAGGTGTTGTAGTAGGAGTAGGTGTTGGAGTAGGAGTTGGCGGTACATATACAACCGGTCCATATTCTGAAACATATCCCTCAAAACTAAACGTACATGGTGCAGCACTTGCACTGTAAAATACATAAATGGATTTATCCGTGTGTGCTACGCCCAAATCAATCAAACTTAAATTGTTTCTGCTATATACAGCATTGGTCAATGGAACTCTGTTGTTGTTCCATGAATATATTCCAAGGTCACCAGGTCCAGCAACTGATGCAGATGAACCAATAGAAAGTAATGGAGAACCTGTGGAATATACAAACGCATCAGTCAATACATAATTGTCTGGTAGTATATCACGCTTTGTTCCATTGCCCAGATAACCAGAAGTTCCGTCGCTTCTAAATCTTAAACTAAATTCTTTGTCCGGATTGCTTGCTCTTGCTCCAGAAATTGGTAGCAACAAGTGGCGAGATCCTTTTGAGTCCAACCATTGAGTTGGGCCGGGATTCAAATTAACTGATGTATAAGAAGCAATTAGTTTCGCGTTTGAGTTAGTTACTCCGTTATAGAAAATACTGTTTACTTCGTTTTCAGACAAAGATTTGTTGAATACATGTGCCTCGTAAATTGTGCAATCAATGTTTGGCAAAGTCAAATTGCCGTTGCCCATAACAACATACGAACTAGAAATTGCTGTTGTTGCTCCATATAGTTTACCAACTAATGTGCTGTTTAAAAATAAACTTAATGAACCTGTAACGTCGCGTGTTAATACAACTTCAAATGGACGGTCTGTATAATTCTCAAAGAAATTCAAAAATGGAATTTTCTTTGTTGTAATGCCGTCGTCGGTAAATCCAATCAAGTCAACACCTTCAATTCCAACATATGCCGAGTGTCCGCTGGCAACAACGTTTTGTGGATTTGTACCAACACCAAATAATGTTCTTGCACCGGATTGAGTAACAATCGTGTTTGGTACAACGGCACGAAGCATCAAACTAAACTCTGTACCAACCGCTGGGAAGTCGGAATAGCAACGTAAATTCAAGTCACTCGATGCTGTAACTTTTTGGTCAAACACCAATCCGTTTGCGGTTTGAAATCCATGCACAGGTGTGCAAATTTCCAAGAATCCACCGGATATGATATACTGAACAAAATCACCAGCGGTGATTGCTTTGGTTTCGCCTTGAGCACTGGTTATTTCGTTGCGGTCAACGATAGGAAGCAAGTCGCCGCTAACAACTTTGTTAAATTCTAGTTCTCTAAGCTGTGATATTTTCTGGTTTGACATGATATCTTTTCATTATAAATATCAATATAAAGGCAAAATATATACCAAATCTTGTGTTTATATAATAATCACTTATTATATCAACTCAAACTTTTTATCTTTTGGACGATAAATTTGACAAGAGCACTTCTTAATATGTCATCTTCGGTAAATTCAAACGTATATATGCCGTTAGCTTTGCTATCGTCATCATTGAATAGATTGAATATATCGCGAAAGCCTGAACGTGTACCTATGTCTGATTGTTGAGGGTCGCCGCAAAGAAATACTCTGCTAAATTCTCCAGTACGAGTCATAAGAGTGATGAGTTCTTTCTTTGTGCAGTTTTGCATTTCGTCACCAATAACTGCCTTGGCGTTCCAATTTAATCCTCTCAAATAACCAACTGGCAATCCTTCTATGCGATTATCTTTGATTAGATATTGCACACATTCTTTTGGTAGTAACTCGTCAAGTTTATCAATGAGTGGGCGTTTATATGGTGACAATTTGTCATCAGCTTCACCTGGCAATGTTCCCATCTTTACGTCGGCACTTTCAACAATGCTGCGAACATACAATATATCGCTGATTTTCTTTTCATTCATTAACATCAACGACGCAAGCACGGCTAAATATGTTTTTGTTGTACCGGCTGGACCAGATACAAGTAATAATTTTACTTGCTTGTCCATTGCTAATTCTATAAACTTTTTTTGTTTCTCTGTTAATTCTCTATTGATTATTGTTAATGGGGCGGCGATTTTATTTCGCTGATGAACGTTTGGGCTTTGGTCTTTCTTTTGAGGTTGGTCTATCGGTTTTTCTTGAAACTTTATCTTTTTATTTTTAAGACGTTTATTTTTAGACATATTTATTTTATTTTTTTGTACGTCGATATATGGCTCAATTTGTCCATCCGACGTATAAGTTGTTTAACCTTTGCGCAAATTTCAAATTTCTCTTTTTCCATTCCAAAGTCAAAAATGTTTTCAAGACTATCTCTAAAATCTTTTCTGTTTAGTACAACAACGAAACTAGAATTCTTAAAACAAAATACTTCAACGCCACCCAATCTGTTGTGCATAGCATATTCTATAGCATCAACAATTTTTTCATTTATTTCTTCACGATTTTTCTGGATATAATTTTCCATCGCACCGTTATCAGACGGCAATTCTACAACAGCATATTGATACTTACTTTTTTTGGACTTTGACTCAGACTTCTTTTTTGTTGGAGTCTTTTTCATACTTTAAAGATAAATATATTTCCAACCAAGCTTTTCCCATTATATTCACAAGCTTTTCATTTTCAGACGCCAAATCTTCTCCCATAGCATCCAATATTATATGAGTGATTTCGTGAAAAAAAGTTTCTATCACCGTTTCGTCGGTGATTGTAAGCATAACTTTTTCTTCTTTACCATCCTCGTCGGTATATGTTTTTAATACCTGTCCAACGTCTTGTATTCTTATCAATTTTAAATCTTCCGACGCCGTTCCATATGCTTGGTCGGTTGTAATTAAATCTTTTTCAAGTACAATTTTATACTTATGCCCAAATAGGGTAAATTCTGTCGGAATAGTTAATGTTTTTTCCGAGTATAGCACTACATATAAGTATTATGGAACTACCGAAAGAACCTGATTTGTTAAATAAAGTAAAAAATTTAAGCACGTCTGTAGCTAATTGGGCGGTGCAGGATAAATTCACAAAAGTAACCGACGAACAGTTCTCTAAACGCAAAGAAATATGCGTAGCATGTCCATATTGGAAACCGGAAGGTTATAATAACCTCGGAGCTTGTGGACGCTGTGGATGCAGTGTTATGAAACTATATATACCCAGCGCAAAATGTCCAGACAACCCGCCAAGATGGACAGCTATAACATCAAGTTGAGCACTTGACTAATATATTATAATAATAAGTATAATCCATTCTGCGCGCAACACTATCGGATTTGTGCTTGAATACGCTTTTTATAGTAACAAAGTCGTCTCCAATTTTTTCTAAATCAAACATTGTTGATAGATATTCATTCACTACAATATCTTGTGCGATGTTTGCCAATTCTCTGTCATGACTGGGATTGATTAGCCAATGGCCAAACATCACATGACACATTTCATGGCAGATAACAAATACTTTTTTTGTATCGTTACATTTTTTCCAAAAAGTTGGATTGGCAACAATCCTAAAATTGTTGTTGTATATTTCCAACTCAACATTTTCGGCATCTTTATCAAAAACCACAGGTTCAAATGTTTTCCACATTACATCGAACAATGGATTGACACAATGAAGTTTCAGTGACAGCCAGCCATAATCTTTTTTGGAAATTTTTTTCATAACAATAAAAAAGGGGAGATTTCTCTCCCCCGTTTTTTATCGGCTTCTACGAGCCTTCTTTTTAGCCGTACCACCCTCGGTGGTCGTTGCTGTATATTTCTGCCCGCTATTCACGCGATTAGCGGCGCTTTTCCACGAGTTTCTGGTTTGAACACTAGCGAACTCGTATGTTTTACCTTCTGCCATCAGCTTGGATACTTCCGCCTCAGAAGTAGCTGATAGGATTTTTTGTCGTAGTCCTGTCATAAAATTTAACGCTTGTAATATTGATTAAGCTGACGAACTTCTAGTTTAGAACCATCTGGAAAACGTGAAATAATTCCAGCCCAATACATATATTCTCCTTGTGCCCCAGCCTTGGAGTCATATTCAGAGTCAGAGACTCGTACCCCGTTCCTAAAAACGGCATACATTGCAATGTCAGTTTTGTTATTTTCTGTAGTATTATACATAAATGTATTTTTATTGATTACTCATTATATTGAGCATAAGCATAACTGTCAAGTCTAGACAGTTCATCGTGCAGGTCGTGGATGTTTGGCTCAAGCAGCGCAGGAATAGCCACCGTCTGTTCTTCGACGTTGGAATCAACTTCAAGCACAACCTTACGCGGACGACCACGGCCACGTTTTTGAGTCTTTAGTTCGGATGTTTTATTCATCATGTGAACTATATTGAACAACATTATATAAAATGTCAAGTACTTTTACGAAAAAAATAACATATACACAAATTTCGTGTATAGTTTATGGTAGAACAGGTGACAATGACGGCGAAGAGAATCCAGCACCGGCATTTACAAATTCAATAAATGATATTGCTGATGGATTTATTGTGCCCGTTGTTGTTGCTTGAGAACTATTTGAGAGAGATGAATATGATGTGTTTGTACCAGTTGTACAATTTCTAATGTTATAATCATATGTGCTTGTTATACCCGAAACATTTAGATCCATTGCAGTATATGCTGTAGTTAAACATCTTCCAGAAACATTGATCATATTTCCGGAACCTGACAATTTAGCAATTGTAAGTGTACCCGTGTCTCCCGTCAGACTGTTTCTAACAAATTGAAATGTTGTATTTGAACTTAAAGAATAAAACGTATTATAAGAAGTTTCGGACGAAGTGAGTGTAGCAACCGTGCCGCCATTAACCTTTATGACCACCGGATCATCCAATGTGGCAACCCTGGTCCAATTCGCAGATAATGATATAAACGCAGAACCGTCCATGGTAAATCCAATTATCAAAGAATTAGCGTCGTTATAGTATGTGGCACCAATCAATGTTGCTGATGTAAATTTGAATACAGGAACGACCGTTGGACTTGGTGTCGGTGTTGGGGTGTATGTCGGAGCACCGGTTGGTGTTGGAGTTGCCGATGGTCCCGGTGTTGGAGTCGCCGTTGGCCCAACCGGTGTTGCCGTTGGAGTTGGCGTTGGAGTTGGCGTTGCCGTTGGTGCTGGTGTTGGTGTGACGTATGCAGGAATTGGAGTTACGGTAGGAGTCGGAGTTGGCGTCGGCGTTGCGGTTGGTTCTATTGGAAATGTTTGAACCCATCCAATGTTGGAGGCATCATTGTCAGCCTTGTAATAAATTTTTCCGTCGGCGGTATATAATGTTTCACCGAGTTTACCAAACACACTTCCGTTTGGATTTCCATATGGTTTTATATACTTTGACATAAATTTATTTTTGTAATTTTTTAACAATCTCGCTCAACTTGATTGACTCGTTGACGTTCATTATATTGTTGAATTCTGCCACGGTCATACCAAGTATCTCGGCAATCTCTATAGCTTTAATATTTTTGTATCCCATTGCCATCAACGCTTTTCTTTTTTCTTCTGGTGGCAATATATGTAGCTTGTCAACAATCTTATCAAGTTTTTCTTGAGGAAGTGATTGCAGTTTATTTTTATCACTAAAAAGTTTTTCTATAAAGTCACCTTGATTTGGATCGTCTTGTTTAGTATCACTGGTCACACTGCCAGCCGGTGTCATAGGACTGCCTTGACTGCTTGAAGCTCGTTCTATCCAATCAACTTTGTAATTTTCCAATTTTCCAACTGTTATACCATTTTCAGTAAAAAGATCCTTTACCATGTCCCAGTTTTTTACAACCGTTTTTGAGTCGTTCCAAAATGAAATTATTTTTCTATTAGTCCAAAGACGACCAGAGATTGTACCCGGAATTTTTCTAACAGAAACTGCTTCGGAACTTTTTGGTTTGCTAAAATAATCAGCCATTGCACCGGATTTTAAATCGTTGCGCAAACCTTTTAAATTTGCCACTTTTACAAATCTTAATTTCAATTCGTCTTTTAATGCAACATCGTTTTCTAGTTTATCTAAATTGTTATATGCAAATTTTAAAGCATCAACAATGTCAAAATGAACTCCGCGTGGACATATAGCAGAAAAATTTGGAGTTAACATAAACGCAACACTATCACGGTCCTGATAATCAGCGACTTCAAAATCATCTTGATTATATACAGTGTCTGGCGTTTCATCTAAAACGCTTTCTAATAAAAACTCTATGTCTAATGGCAGTCTAGGTTTGCTCATACATATAAATATATGCCCATACCGCGATTATATCGCCCCAACTTTATAATGTCTTTGGTGGAGTAACGCGACCAAGTGGCTTTGTTAGCACTGTTTGATAACCAAGACGAGCGTTGGTTTTATCAACAATACCTTGCTTAACTATGTCAGCCGCAGCCGCATTATAGTTTGGAGCAGATGTAACGTCTTTGGTCATGTCGCGAACAATCTTACCGATTTCAGATATATTTGGGTTAATCATATATTGATATATATACGACTACTGGCGATATCTTGCGACAATCAATGCATTTGATCCAGTAATACTACTATTATAATCCAATTGTACTTTGGTGCGTGGGTCAAATGATGCCACAAATCCTTTATATGTTTTATAAAAGAATGAAGATTCTAGTACAATGGCAGGATAGTGTACTTCGTAATAATCAAAAGCATAATATGTTTGACTTGCACTTAGTGTTACAACTTCTCCATAGTTGAAACTATAACTTATTGGACTGATTATTTCTTGCCCGAGATAAAAATGTGCATCGCCATATAAAACCGGAGATACATTGATGACTGGACCAACCGGAGTTGGGGTAGGTGTTGGTGTATCTGTAGGAACTGGCGTGTCTGTGGGAGCCGGTGTTGGTGTAGGTGTAGGCGTGTCTGTTGGTGCCGGTGTGTCTGTAGGAGCCGGTGTCTCAGTAGGTGTGGGCGTTGGTGTGTCCGTCGGAACCGGCGTGTCTGTTGGCAACGGTGTTTCCGTTGGTGTTGGAGTCGGCGTGTCTGTAGGAACCGGCGTATCCGTTGGCAACGGTGTTTCTGTTGGGGTAGGTGTTGGTGTATCCGTAGGAACCGGTGTTTCTGTCGGCGTAGGCGTTGGCGTGTCTGTAGGAACTGGCGTGTCCGTTGGTGTTGGAGTCGGAGTGTCTGTAGGAACCGGCGTTTCTGTCGGTGTCGGTGTAGGCGTGTCCGTCGGAACTGGTGTGTCAGTTGGCAACGGAGTTGGCGTTAGAGTTGGAGCGGGTGTTGCCGTTAATGTAGGAGTTGGTGTTGGTGTATGAGGAACTCCATCATAAAAAGAAGATGTTCCACAGTTATAATTTCTAACTATTTGAGAAGATGACAACGCCGTGTTATATAATCTTACCGTACCAATCTTGC
>Ga0114974_10003966_pt1 | contig 11099 bp, 12 predicted proteins | sample S_130206_EF_Meta_FD_87318 | JGI IMG/M metagenome (GOLD analysis project Ga0114974, IMG submission 87318) | Freshwater microbial communities from Lake Simoncouche, Canada to study carbon cycling - S_130206_EF_MetaG | ecosystem: Environmental > Aquatic > Freshwater > Lake | place: Lake...
ACCTTGCTGAGATCAAGAGGTACGCCAGAGAGATACTTGTCCTCAAAGTCAGCATTCTGTACAGAGTCTGTTAAGTGGATCAGAAGATTCTGCACCTCCTCGCCCTTCGGTGTAGCGGAAATCTTATCTACCTCATCAAACATGAGCACCATAGACATGCTCTTGGCAGCAATGAGCGAGTTGACAATCTTGCCACAGTGGCTGCTCTCATAAACAAGCTGGTGGCCCGTGTATGTGCTGGCATCACTGTCACCACCAAGAGAGATGAACTGGAATGGCCAGTTGAGAGCCTTTGCAATACCATTCTTGATGAGACTCGTCTTACCAATACCAGGGGGGCCTGCCAAGAGAAGACTCAAACCTCGCGCAGTTGGATTCGCAATCTTGGTAGCGATGAACTGGAGAATCTGCATCTTTGCCTCGTCCTGGCCATAGATGGCCTCGTTCAAGCATTTACTAGCGCGGTTCATGAACTCGCCGCACAACTCCTGACCATCAGAGATCTTTGCAGGAATCTCCTTGTAAATGCCAAGAGGAAGACTCGTCAACTTCTCTAGCCATCCACGCATCTTGAAATATTCTCCTGAACTTGGGTCCAGGCTCTGGAGAGAGTTATACTTTGCGAGTACCATGCTCTGGGTCTCCTCAGGCAGCTTCATAGTAAGAATGCGAAACATTAGGTTATTGGATGCATCTGTAGAAGGCTTACGCTCAAGAGCAGCAATAAGAGATTTCTGCTTCTCCTCGGCCAGAGTCTTGAACTGATCAATCTGGTCGTCAATCGTGTTATCTTCCATAGGTGTCGATACGAGTTTGTAGAACTTCTTGACGATTTCAGACTCCTTCTTCATGTTGTGGCGTTTTGGCTTCATACGATCAGCAAACATGTCCCCACCAAATCCACCGATGTTGATGTTGATTCCTGAAGGGCCATCCTCATACTCCTCCTCATACTCGGATTCACCCTCTTCATACTCGTTCTCATCATCAGTCTCTTCCTCCTCGCTCTCTTCCTCCTCACTCTCCTCTGATTCTGATTCCTCAACCTCTACAGGAACATACTTCTTCTTTGGAAGGAATCCCTTCTTAGAGGCTGCACGGCGCTCAAGACGTTCACGCTCACGCCTCTCACGAGATTTACGAGAATCCTCTTCTTCCTTCTTCAGATTCTTCTGGATGCGACCACGAGCTTTTAGAGCAGCCTTGCGAGCAACACGGCGAATCTCTGTACGCTGTTCTGGAGTAAGGCCACTATCATCCGAAGAATAGTCTGATTCAGAGGCGCTCTCTACATCCTCTTCTGAGTCTGAAGCAATGAGTCCGCGAATGTTTCCATGACTATCAACACTTTCATCGTCATCATGGTGCGCTCCACCTTTCTTAACAGTATTCTTGCGAGCAGGTTGCTTGCGACCGGGGGTCTTTTCCCCTCCGTCGCCAGTCTCCTTCTGGGAGTTCTTCGCTTTGGCCATTCTATGAGAAAGCTGGTTTTTCATACTAACAGAAACGCAGATTTATGCAAAAAAAGGGGGGCCGACGCGAGTCAATTTTTATCCACCATCTAGCGACGAGATGATCTGCGGGTAGAGCGGCGACGCTTTGTTAGGTTGCGGATAGTGGCGTTTGAGTGATTTGCAAGAGATGTGCCGATATTGTTAACAGCACGGATACTGCGCTGTACGATGTTGCGTGCCGTATTAGTGGCAACACCTACAGAGTTTCCCGTAAGCTTCAAAAAGTGGCTTATTGGGCTATAAACACGGCTGACAATACGCATACCCTTACCAGCACGGCGTGTAGAATTATTGGCCATTTCTAAGAAGAGTTTATATTTTATACGCGCAGAATATCATAAATATCCATAAGAATAAAGCCACATTTTGGGGAACAGCTGACAAATACATCTTTATCCTTTTTGAAATCGTCATAGAGTGTATTAAATATAGGTAGAATCATTTCACGTGCGTTGCGAGAGAATGAAGTTGTTCGACCCTTGAAGACACGAGCCATACGCATAAGACAGTCTGTATATTCTTCTACCACAACACGGTTATCAGGAATCTTACCAGACTCAATAATCAGACTAATAAGTTTCTTGAATGTTGCGCTTAGAATTGGTAAAGGGAGTATCTCCTGTTTTGCAAGCTCAGAAAGAAACTGACTGTAGCCGAGACGATACTTCTTTTCTGTATTTTTCTGTACAAACATGTTATAGTCTGTATCTTTATCCTCTGTAATCTCATCAAAGATTTCCAGGTAGTTATCGCTTAGTATATTCATCTCTTCCAAGATGACCGTATACTTTGATGAAATCTCAGCTAAGAGGCGGGCATAGAGAGGACAGAAGATCTCCTCTGAAGCTGCTTTTCTGAAGACGAGGCGCATGAAATCTCGGACAAACTCTTGTAAGTCTGCCTCACCTGAGCCTAGAATCTGATATAGAAACTCTCTTACTTCGGGGTATGTTGTTTGGCTGAACTTATTTAGCTTTGAAAGAATGATGTTATTAAGAATCTTTTCTTCCACTGGCTGGGTGCTATTTCGGAAACGACTCTGATATCTGCCAACTGGAGGGGCAGTTGTTGCCGGAGTCTCCTGTGTAGTAGGGCGTTGTTCATGGGAACGCTGTTCATGACCACGTTGTTCATGGCCACGTTGTTCATGACCACGTTGTTCATGACCACGCTGGTCATGACCACCAGGCTTTCGCCATTTATTCTGCTGCTGTGCTTGATACCCGCCTCCAGAACCCCTCCTCCAATCACTCATCCGGGCTGAATCGCCTGTCTCCGCCAACCCCTGAAGACCTGCAATCTTAGTACAGATGTCTTCGGAGGGTCTATCAACACTGGCTTGAAGAGCGAGAAGACTCACTAAGAAGGTCTGTGTATCAGCAACAGACATTGCTAAAGTGGAAGACATACTTTTTTCTAAAGAACTATACACACCTCAATTTTAGATGGGTACCCTGCGGCTTAACTAAATAAATCCTTTTGAGACTTACGTTAGGATGTTAAATGAAGTATTATCGCTTCAAATGGACGCCAGTAAATCGGTTGTTTCACGTATACTTCAAAGAGCTACCGCTAAGAATGCTGTAGAACGTGCAACACATAACCGTAAGATTCTTAGACAGCTTCGAGGTAAAACCTATGATGGCTGGGATGATCTTGTAAGATTGGAAACACTCTGCAATGATTACTTCAATTCCGTTGACGCAACTGATGCAACTGAGAAACTCCATACAGATGCGATTGGCCAGCTTTCATTCCAAGATTCATATTTCAAATCACTCAACGATGTTCCATTCATTCTCTTTGCTCTCACCCTCTTCAAAGTATATGCAGTCCCTGCAATGGCGATTGTCATGCCTCTTTTAGCCTTTATTTTACCTTATTTCATCTTGCGATACATGTATAATATACCGATGCCATTCAGCAGATATTATGAACTAATCAAGGGTATGTGGTTTGGAAAAGACCAATCAATGATACAAATCTTCTTATTTATTTTCAGCCTTGTTCAAGGAATCATTCAGCCCATTCAAAATGCGATCCATTACAATACAACTGACAAGGTAATCTGTGAAATAGGAGAGGCCATTCTCCAAGTCAAAGCACACACACTTGCTCTACAAGACAAACTGTCTGAAATGAATGTTCCTTATCATGTGAGTACTGTTCTCCATGAGTTTCCATCCGATTCCCGCCGGACTTTCATGATTGTCTATGAAAACCCCAAGATTCTTAAGGGCCTCTTTGAAAATCTTGGCGAACTTGAAATCCTCTGGAAGATTTCACAGAATCCTCTCTTCAATGAGGTGTCTTTTGTAGAACGCTCTTCAGATACACCCTTCCTAAGTATTGAGGGACTTCAGGACCTTTCTATACCTCAAGACATCCGTGTCCTTTCAAATGTCCATCTAGATTCAACATCTCACCACTGTCTTGTGACAGGCCCTAATGGAGGAGGCAAATCATCGGCGCTAAGAGCAATCCATCAAAGCGTTCTTTTTGCACAAACATTCGGTGTTGCATGCGTGAAGTCCATGACACTCCGCCCCTTCAAATGGATTTCTTCAGGAATAGGTCTCCATGATAGCCCTGGTAAGAAGAGTATGTTTCAGACAGAAGTTAACTTTGCAGCTGGTCTACTACGCCCTCGCGCAGGGCCTGGCTTAGTCTTATATGATGAACTCTTTCACAGCACAAATCCCCCAGATTGTGTACGCACCGCAAATATTTTTATGAAACGCTTGTGGGAGAAGAAGTCTGTGGCAAGCTTCCTGAGCACCCACGTGTTTGAACTGGTGGATACTGCACCACCTGAGATCCAGAAGTTGTGTGTATCGGCAAGTTACGATGTTGAAGAGAAGCGGCTTGTTTTTTCATACAACTTGACAAAAGGTGTGTGTAAAGTTTCCAGTGTATATTCCATTCTAAAACGCGAAGGACTTCTGCAACCGCGGCAGAACAAGTCCGGTAAAAAAACCGATAGCTGAGAGAAATGTCTATTGGTCTGAGCGAGTCTGCTACGGTCGGTATCTTGCTCCTTCTTATCTTTGGTGCAGTGTCATTCTATCTTTATTCTCGTGTTAACTATGCCGAGAAGCGTATGAGCCTGATGGAGAATATGCTACTTGATATCAAAATGGGTCTTGAAACTATGAATAAGGGAGAGCCTGAGTTTGTTCCAGAGCCTATTGGAGCTCCCGAGCCTATGGGATCTAATGAGACCGAGCCTCTTCCTGAGGAAGAAAACTATTATCAGAGTGTTCTCCAACAAGCAGCAACTCAGGAACAAAAAGAGGAAACTACAATGACGGAGGTAGAGACTGTTCAAGATGAGAAGCCGGTTGTCAGCGCAAACTACGAATCCATGACGAAGGACGATCTCATCTCTCTTGCTGAGAAGCGAGGTGCAAAGGTTGGAAAGCGCCCGGGTCGCAAGGACTTAATCGCCGCTCTAAAGAAGCTCGACGAGTCCAAAAGTGTTGAGGTTGCTGGCGCCCCATCAACCAGCGAGATCTTTCCGATGGCTGCCACTCTCAACGAAGGGAGCGATGGGAGTGGATTTCCCGTTGACCTCGGTGCTGAAACTCTTGAGTAAGCATAGTATAGAGGCAGGATGGACGCAAACCTTTTTCGCCTACCCACAACTCCAAACTTTTATGGCTCAGACATGGGCTCGACTACCTATATTAAACAGTCAGGTTCTCGTCAGCGCATTGCAGTTCCAACATCCGACGCCCGTTTCCCTGGCTGGGCAGCCCCTCTTGCGGACGGTCGTTTGGTAACAGACTACCGATTTCACTGTGAAACGAACATTCCCAGCAAGGCCCAAGAGAAATCTCGTATCTGGATTCAACAAAATGCAGAAGATATTATTCGGATTTCTCGCGAGCGCACGGCTCGTATCACAGGAATGGTCTACGGTCTTGATACAAGCATAGTACCTGGACCTACATCTTATGTAAAGTGCACTGCAGCTGGATGTGAATATAGTCAAGGTGTTGAAGGAGGTATTGGCGTTGAGCGTAAGGATGCAGTCCCCCACTTATTTGGCACTTATGAACCACCCGAATATGAGAGAAGGTTCACTCATGTTCAAGAGACTACTACCCGCCAGGAAGGTGGACGAAATACTAGACGGGGTTAAACCCATGTATATTAGTTAAAGTATATGAATAGCATTTTAAAAAATAAAAGAAATGTTTATTCGCAGAATGGTGAAGATGGTATTTTAGAATATATATTCAATAAACTAAACATACATAAGGGTACGTTTATTGAGTTTGGTGCATGGGATGGTAAACACCTCTCAAATACTTTCAATTTATTTAATAAAAACTGGGATGGTATCTATATAGAATCAGAATCTAGCCGTTTTAACACACTTGTTAATAACTTCAAAGATTTTCGTGATCGTATTGATTGTGTTAATGCATATGTAGGATTTTCAGATAATGATAACTTAGATACATTGATTGAAAAACATTCTAACAAACGGAAATTTGATTTTGTATCGATTGACGTAGATGGACTGGATTATTTTATATTTGATAAGATGAAGAAATATCTACCAAAAGTCATCTGTATTGAAGTTAACTCAGGACATCATCCTGAATATCCACACATCATTCCAGAGAATGTTGCTGCAAATAATATTGGACAAAGTATTAAAGTTATTTCTGATCTAGCCAGAGACAAGGGATATTTTCCGCTGTGTTATACAGCAAACTTAATTTTGGTAAGAAGTGAATATATTCATCTATTTGCAGAGGATGTACGTTCATTATCAGAGATGTATATTGAATATCTGAGTTCTCTACCCAAAGAAGATATAGAGTATCTTAAAGATTTATTTGTAGTGAAAAAAATCTTTAATGGCTTTCTTTTTGAGAACAGTATACTCGACACATTCTCTAAAAAATAAGATTGGTCTAAACAAATAAACTAATAAAATACAAATGCCAGAGACGATTCTAGCCTTTGACATTGGTATTCGGAATCTTGCATGGTGTCTCGCAAGTAAGACGGCGGATAAATATACGATTCTTGGGTGGCAGAACTATGATCTTCTGAGGGGAGAGGGTCATGAAACCGCAGCGGCGGCAGCTGCCACCTGCGCATCTTGTTCAGCTAAAGCCGCATATTTTCATGGAGACAGCAAGACATGTGTTCGCCATTGCCCAGCTGGTCACCCAGCCATTCGCGATTTGAGTGGAGTTCTTCTGAAGAAGCTGCCTCCCATGGCTGGAATGAAAGAACTGCTGGCCAGCAAACAAATCGTGAAAGGAATCTCCAGCAAGGCAGCTGCGGAGGAGAAACTTGCCACCTTCTACAGTCTGCCGATTCCTAAACTCAAAGTCACAAAGGCGCTGGATACTGAACTAACAATCCTCCACGATGCTATTCGCAAGTTTGTTGGAGATCACGCAGCGCTTTTCAGAACAGCTAACACAATCCTTCTGGAGAACCAGCCCGTTCTTAAAAACCCCACTATGAAGTCCGTCCAGATTCTACTGTTCGCAACCCTGCGAGATATGCTGCAGCCATCACCTCCAGCCCTCAAACTGGTTCACGCTGGAAAGAAGGTCCAGGTGGATGAGAAGGGAGACGCAGGATACAAGGATCGCAAAGCTGCTTCTGAAGCCAAAGTACGTAAGGTTCTAGCGGAAAAGACAGTGGATAGCGTCAAATGGATCACATTCTTCGGGTCACACACGAAGAAGAATGATTTGGCCGACGCCTTTTGTATGTGTATTGATAAGCTATCTATCTAAGTTGATTTATGAGCGACGAGTTGTGCGGCGTTTTGAGCGACGGGTTGAGCGACGCGTTGAGCGAGTACCACCGGAAGCCTTCATGCGAGCAATACATGCCTTCACATTTGCATTCGAAGGCTTTTTACCGCGTACATTCACATTAGAGCATTTACCGCGCTGCTCCATCTTATACTCCTCTGACTTAGTGCTCAAAGTCTTATTATTATTGGGCATCTTATATTCTATGTGAATAAAATAAATAAAGATGCAGAAGATTATCTACGTAGTTCATTAAGTATATAATCCTTCTCAAATCGGATTTCAGGAGAGAACTGCATATAGAGTGAGAGTTGTGCATCTATAAATCCGAATCTAAATCCTAGAGTATGAAGATTCGTCAAATAAAGTGTATCTTCTATTCCAATTGTTGATGATGATGCAGGAAAAAGTACATCATCTACAATCACTCGTCTTATAGATACATGACCCGATGCATGAAGTCTCTGTGTACCATCGATTTCAATATAACATCGTTCGTTATTAAGGAAGCAACAGTTTGTATAGAAAGAATAGGAGACATTTGGCCATCCATCAAACTCCTCTTCTCTCTTCAAAATTGCGTTATGAAGAACAACATCTACAGGCTCTTGAAATGCGCGCTCCAGGAACTCAATCCTTCTTGGATGCATCCAGTCATCCGAATCAAAAAAAGATATAATATCATAGTCTTTTGGAACAGCAAGTGCTCCTGCGTTACGATTTTGTGCAGCAGACTGGGTATTTGAAACGGAGAGGACTGTCAGAGGAAATGGAGTTTCATAAACAGGTGTAGTATCCATTGCAGAAATCCTCAGAATAACTAAGTCAGGATGCCGCGTCTGTTCAGAAATACTTTTAAGCATATTTGGAATCTTGTCTAGATCCCCTGAATAAGAGGGTATTACTACAGCAATCTTCATGTAGCTTATTCTTTATTATAAGTTTAGACCTGCGCAGGCCGCCGTCTAAACCTTTAAAACTTAAAATCAGCTAGATGAGTTTCAGATTCTATATTATTTTTCATAAATTTCTAACTGAAGTTGCTTATGAAAAACTAAACAAGAACTATTTGGAACGATATTGTAACTTTGTAGCAGTGAATACTTCAATAAGAGACAAACAAGTTCCTGAGCCTCTCAAACACTTAGTATTTGAAGAGAGACAGCTGCCTAACTATAATCCTTTTATGCAGCATAATAAGTTCTGTGAAAGCAGTGTCTTCTTCCATGTGGCTAATAACGCAGACCTCTTACTGGATCCTTATGAGTTTGTTGGATTCCTCCAGTATGATATGGTGTTAGAGAACTCACTCTTTCAAAACATAGAGGCTGCTATCCAAACACTGGAAAATCCTCACAAGATTCTATTTGTTCATTTCGCAGAGAATAGTCGCCGCCACCTGGACCAGGCGGTTGGACTGGATGGCTGGGCAGCGATTCTGGATCTTTACAATCGTATATTTAAAACTAAACATGTAATGGATGCTATTCTCCAGGCAAATATACCCCTTTATCATTGTTATATGATACCAAAGGCCATTTTCAAGAAAATGATGAAGTTCGCAGAAAAGTCTATACCTCTTCTATTTTATATGTTGGGGAATGATACTCGCCACCTCCCATATCATATAGAAAGATCTCACGGTATCTTTTTGATTCTTCAAACGCTGGACGGTCATCTTGACCGCTGGATACAGATGCCCGGTATAGAACATAGGAACGGACTCAAAGATCCATGGCAGACCAATGAAATTGAAACTGTCAAATCCCAATCTTAAATTTCAACCACTTTCGCAACGCGTATGAATGGAGTCTAAAAAAGACAAACCAAAACGGAGAAGGAAGATGGCCGGTGTTACTCTACGCGAAATGGAGGAGGTTGCTTTGAACTTTGATACAAGCGATTTAGGAAACGTCATGAGTATGGGGCCTGATGATTCGCTTGGTTTGGGTATGCTAGCTAACCCTATGAAGACAGTTACTATTAACCCATCTGAATCCTCATCGGGAGGATGGGGTTCCGGTTCCGGTTCTGCCTCTGGTTCAGGCGATGGTATTTCAGAGATTGAGATAACGAACTTACCTTCTGATGAAACACCTATCACGCTGAACTTTGCTGGTGGCAATGGAAACTCTTCAGCGCCTGCCCCCATTGATATTGAGTTCAAGCGTGCTGAGACGGATAAGAACTTCTTCTCAAACAACCAAACTGCTACAGGTCCTACTATTGCTCTTGCACCACTTGGTTCACAGAGGGATCCAGTAGAAGAGAAGAAAGAGAAGATTGAGTATCTTAATAAGCTCCAGCGCCTTGAGCAAAAGGGATTCCAGGTAAGCCGCCGGTTTACCATGGATAACGCACTGGATGAGATGAAGCAAGAATACATGCGCCTCGTGGATGCAAGAAACCTAGAGGCATCTCTCCGCTTCCAGCGCCAGGCACTCATTGGTGTTGTGACAGGTATGGAATGGTTGAATGGCCGCTTTGACCCCTTTGACTTGAAGCTGGATGGATGGTCTGAATCCGTCCATGAAAATGTTGAGGACTTTGACGAAATCTTCGAGGAGTTGTATGACAAATACAAGGACCGAGGCAAGATGCCACCTGAGTTGCGACTAATGACTGCACTTGCAGGCTCTGGCTTCATGTGTCACGTTAGCAACACCTTCTTGAAGTCGCGTATGCCTACGGCAGATGATGTACTACGGCAGAACCCTGACTTGGCTCGTCAGTTTGCTGCTGCAACAGCTAATCAGGCAGGACCAGGTTTCGGCAACTTCATGGGAATGGCGATGGGACAGACCCAAGCTGCACCAAATCCAGCATCTGCAGGATCAGCAGGCGCCTTCTTCCAACCTAATCAGCAACAGAGGGCACCACAGGCAGTTGCATCAGTTGAGCAGAAGGAAGTTCAGCAACAGACGGCTCGTCGTGAGATGAAGGGACCATCTGGCGTTGACGATATCTTGGCTGCATTTCAACAGGCAAGAGAGCGTGATATGAATGACATTCCACAGACGTCAGCCCCTCAAGGGGCAGTGGCGGCAGCGGTTGAGATTCAGAGCATGCATTCAGAGGATGTTCAGAGTATGGCTGAGAGCACTCGCACCGGTAGGACCGGTGGTGGTCGCCGACGCAGACCAGCTGTTGGAAATACTCTAAGTTTACAGGTCTAATAACTTTGTAAACGGCCCATATTGACCATATAGTTTTGTAAAATATTGTAACCTGAAGATTCCTTTTTCTTCGTATCAGCAGGTGCTGGAGCAGGTGCAGACTTTGCCAGTTTATCTGTTAGTTTCCTATAAATATCAGCCTCCTCTGGAGTCAGGATATTTGCAGGTGCAGATTCTCCTTTAAAGGTCTCTGGACGCATCATACCTTCATGCCGAAAGATATAGTAATCACTGTTTTCGTTAAAGAGGAAACGAAGAATAATAATGACAATCAGCGAAAGCCAGAAGGCTACTATAATATTACGAGTTGCAACAAAGACAACGACGAAAATGAGAATCGCACGAACCCACGTATTCTGGAAGAACTTCTCTTGTTCTTTTGTAACTTCCATGGCAAGAAAACGACCGCCCAAGTTGAGAAGAAGCATAGTAAGTCCGATAAAATATGGATTTGTATTGAATGTCGATAGAGTCATTTCTATTGGATTAAAAACCTCTATGACTGGAGTCGCGACGGCTGTAGCAGCTGCCATACTCATCTATTATCGGCAAGTATCTTTTTTAATAGAGGTTTACCAAGGTTTAATAAAATGGGAGATGTCCATAAAATAGAAGAA
>Ga0114974_10003967_pt1 | contig 11097 bp, 13 predicted proteins | sample S_130206_EF_Meta_FD_87318 | JGI IMG/M metagenome (GOLD analysis project Ga0114974, IMG submission 87318) | Freshwater microbial communities from Lake Simoncouche, Canada to study carbon cycling - S_130206_EF_MetaG | ecosystem: Environmental > Aquatic > Freshwater > Lake | place: Lake...
CAGTGTGACACCCGCCTCAAGTTGACGCCGTGCAAGTTCAAGTTGCCACAAGCGCTCAAGTTGCGCCTGTTGCGCTCGACTATTCACACCCAAGGTTTCATAGGCGGCACTTGGTTGCGCAACATTGACTGTCAAACCCGCACGCACGGCCAGCCCAATAATGTCGGTCAGGTAATACTCCCCTTGCGCATTATTATTGGTGAGTTGCCCAAGCCAGGTTTTGAGTTGCGCCGTCGGTGCTGCGATGATCCCAGTGTTGACTTCATGAATTGCGCGCTGCGCGGGTGTCGCATCTTTATGCTCGACGATTGCACAAACATGACCGTTGGCATCGCGCACAATGCGACCATACCCAGTCGGATCGGGTAGCACCTCAGTCAACACGGCCAGACCGTTCTGGCGCGCCGCTAACAATGCGCGCAGAGTCGCGGTCTGCACCAACGGAACATCGCCGTAGAGCACAATCGTGACATCATCACGTCCATCTTCTTTTAACTGCGTGACTGTTTGTAATACCGCATGCCCCGTACCCAGCTGAGGCTCCTGCAGTACAAACTGTAAATCGCTTTCTTGAGCAAAAGCCTGCTGCACATGTTCGGCACCGTGCCCGACCACCACCACAATGCCATCCGCCTCGAGTGCACGCGCACCATCTAGCACATGCGACAACATCGCGCGCCCTGCGATTGTATGTAACACCTTAGGGCGGCTAGACTGCATCCGCTTGCCTTGGCCTGCGGCCAAAATCACGATATTCAACATGGTCTGGTGCGCTTGTTCATGACTGTTTTAGGTTTTTTTAAGACGCTTTCTTTGTATTGACTTTTGAACTTGCCTTTTTAGCCGTGCGGGCCCGTTTAGCTGGGGCCTTCCCAGCCGTTGGTGCTGGCGTTGATGCCATACTCGCAGCGGTTGCAGCGGCCACCTGACTGAACTGGTGTTGCAACATATCCCACCACGCTTTCGCAGCTGCCGGCGGTGCTGCAACACCTGAGTCGCTTGCTGCAGGGCCCGTTGACTCAGCCTGCGGCGTTTTTGCGGAAGGCTCTGACGGCGATGGCGTCGTCGGCCAACCGCTCATCCAAGTAGGTGGCGTAGACTGCGAATTCGAGGTCTTATCAGGCGCCACAGCTGCCGAATTGGCCGCCATAAACGACTTGAGTGTCGCGATGGTCGCCAGCTGAACTTCCATTCCCTGGATCGTGCTACTGAGCATCGACAAGTTTAATTTAAGCCAGTTTTCAACTGACTTAAGCTCGGCAATTTTGCGCTCAAGCTCTTCAGGATTCATGGGGGGGTTTAAAGACAAGCCACCCGTCATGCCCGCGGGGCCTGCCAAACCGGCAAAAGCCTGGCGCATCATCTCTAAACTGGCCATCAAAGGATTCGTCGCCGCATCGCCACTTTGACCAAACCCGGGCAGTACAAAAGGATTAGAAGGCGTCGCACTCATAAAGAGCCTTTTTATAGAGAATTAGTTCTAGATATTACTCGCATCTGAGGTGCTTCTGGCAGGCAAAAAAACCTCTCGCGTCGGGCCTAGGAATGCTTAAAGTCCAAATATTCTGCAACAATGTCGTTATGCCAACATTTCTCACCCTAACCGAACTCGAATCCGCCATCAATTTCTGGCGCCAACGCAGCCCATCTGTAGGTGAAGAGTTACGCCTGTGTCCCGAGGCCTCAAGCCTGGCGACGCCCTACGCACTGATGATTATCGAACGAAGCAAGCAAATTGCCATCGCCGACCTGTCTGAACGCGCGCAAAGCGCCATTGCTACCTGGCAAGAGACTTTAGCGACTCGCGCTTAGCCTCGACATAACATCGTCACGTTAACGCAATAGCCGTTGAATATCGTGTGCGATCGCGGCCGCACCGATGTTGTTGTTTAACAAAACCCGTGACTCTCCTGCTACATCCATTAAATAAAATGACGCGCTGTGATCCATTGAATAATTGCCTTGTACGCCGGCAGTTTTTGCGTAATAAACTTTGAACGAGCTCGCCGCTTTTTTGATCTGTTCAGGCGTACCGGTCAGCCCTAAAAAATGCGGATCAAAGCCGGACACATACGCCTTCAATACCTCTTGCGTATCTCGTTCTGGATCAACAGTGATCAGTACAACCTGAACACGTTTCGCATCGTTGCCCAAGAGCTTCATCACTTGAGTCAACTCGGCTAATGCGCTTGGGCATACATCCGGACACTGGGTAAACCCAAACATAACCAGAACAACCTTACCTTTAAAGCTTTCTAGCGTATACGCCTTGCCATCTGACCCCGTTAGGGCGAGGTCTTTACCCAAGTGGGTACCGGTAATATCGCTTCCTTTAAATTTGGGAGTGGCGTCGTTGCAGCCAGACAAGTGCAATGCACACAAGCTTAGCAGTGCGACGGCGATCAAACGCAAAAGCCGATTACCCATCAAAGCGGCACCATAATGAGCCAGTGATCGGCCAGCAATGCTGCAAAGAGTAAAGACAAATATAAAATTGAAAACCGAAACAACTGTCGCGCGCGCTCATCGCTGTATACACGGTAAAGCTTAAAGGCATACACAATAAACATAATCCCCAACACCACCGCAACAATGAGATAAAGCCAACCACTCATGCCGACGACATAAGGCAACAGTGTCGTTGCTAACAAGGCGATGCTATAGAGCAAAATATGTAGGCGGGTAAACTGCTGGCCATGCGTCACAGGCAACATCGGCAAGCCAGAGTTGGCATAGTCTTTTGTGCGATATAGCGCCAACGCCCAAAAATGAGGGGGCGTCCAAATAAAAATGATCAGCACTAACAACCACGCCTCAGCAGGAACCGAGTCTGCAACTGCGGCCCACCCGAGCGCGGGCGGCATGGCCCCAGACAGCCCACCGATCACAATGTTTTGAGGCGTACGGGGCTTAAGAATGATGGTGTAGATCACCGCGTAGCCGACAAAGGTCGCAAAGGTGAGCCACATGGTCAAAGGGTTCACCAAAAAATACAACACAACCATACCAGTCGCACCCAAGAGACCAGACAGCACCAATACCTGACGAGTAGAGATCGAACCGGTTGCAGTGGCGCGACGAGCAGTTCGCAACATGCGCGCATCAACTTGCTGCTCGATCAAACAGTTCATCGCAAACGCAGCGGCGGCCAACAACCAGATCCCGATGGTCGCAGAGATCACCCGCTTTGCTTCGGGCAATTCAGGTGTTGCCAAGAACATGCCGATCACCGCACAAAAAACCGCCAACTGGGTGACACGCGGCTTGGTCAGCACAAGGTACTGGCGTAACAGGCCTGGCGAAACGGCGGTGGTGCTAGTCATAATCAACGTTTTAATGAGTGTGGGACGATTGTACCGACAAGCGCCGCTCTTGCGGCTGAACCAGCCGCGTCAGCAAGGTCACCACACCTAAAACCAGGCCGGCCGCCCCGCCGTTATGCAGCACGGCGATCAATAGTGGCCATTGAAAAAAAATTGTGGTCAGCCCGGTCAGCAATTGGGCAAGAAGTAACCCAAGCACAAGCGTCGCAGGGCCTCGCAACCCAGCATCAACCCGCAATTGCCAAGCCAGCCAACCCCAGTAAGCAAAAACCACCCAGGCTGCGTTTCGATGCATCCAGTGAATCGCCGTTAAGGCAGGTTGAGAAATCATCTCGCCACTTGGTAGTTCGCCTAAACCACGCACGATGGCGAAACCATTGGCAACATCCATTTGCGGCCACCAACTTCCATGGCAGGTTGGGAAATCCATGCAAGCCAAGGCGGCATAATTTGTGCTTACCCAGCCGCCTAAGGCGATTTGGATAAACAGTAATAAAAGGCCCAACCACGCCCAGCCAACAAAGGCGTGGGCCCGCGCTGAAACAACAGCATGCATGCGTTCGCGCGCCGCCAGCCAGGTCATCAAGGCCAATAAGCTCATGCCTCCTAGCAAATGTGCGGTGACGACGGCCGGCATCAGTTGATGCGTGACCGTCCATGCGCCGAACGCGCCCTGTAAACACACGGCAACCAAGGTCATGAACGCTAGCATGGGCGAATGGCCAAACGTAGTTCTGTGCCGCCATGCCATCCAACAGATCGCCATGATCAACACACCGAGCAAGCCACCCACATACCGATGAATCATTTCGATCCAGGCTTTAGGCAAGGTCACAGGCCCTTCGGGCATGATTTGAGCTGCTTCGCGAATGGATTGCAGGGCCCCAATTGGCGTCACGCTGCCATAGCAACCGGGCCAGTCTGGGCAACCCAAGCCTGAGTCTGTCAGCCGCACAAACGCGCCAAACATAATCAAATCCAGCGTCAGAAACCAGGTCAAAAATAAAATTTTTCGATAGCGTTGCCGTGTTCGGGTGCTCGGCGCGGCCTCACTGCTCTGAGTCATCATCCGATCCTTGAGTTATACACAAGCTTGCTGATGTCCTTGCGCACCTTCTCCGGCTCTGCATTTGCGGGGTATTGCAAGATCAAATTGGCGTGCGGGTCGATAATCCACATTGGCTCGGCGAGTGTTTGTACTGCGCCTGGAGCCGCTAATAAAAACGCTGCAAGTTGCTCAGGCTTGACGCGCAACATAATCGTGCCTTTATACGCTTCAAGCACTTTTTCAGGCACAGGTTGATCGTCAGTAATAAACCATACGCGCGCCAAGCGCTCAACGTTTTTGCCCTGACTGGCATGCGAGTTACGCAAAATAAACAGTTTGCGTGCGCAAGCGTCCTGGCAATCACCCCCATCCGCTGTGACTAATAGCCACTTGCCTTTCAACGTGCCGACGTCAAAAGGCTTGCCATCAAGCGTGGTGGCTACTAAGGCGGCACTCGCAGGGATTGGGCGCTGCGGCTCAATCAACGTGCCATACGCCACACTTCCTTCAGGCCGAAAATCGGGGTTGAAATAGGCGAGTACTGCGGCGAGCACGGGCGCAAGGCTGAACAAAATAATCAGTACGAGTGGCGTGCGTGAGCGAGTACGGGGAGCAGTTGATTCAGTCATTTTGTTTCGCCTAAATATAATTTCTATTGGTTACGTCTAAGTCGCCAGGCCATCGCGAGCAGTGCAATTAAGCAAATGGTCGCAAAGCCAAACCACTGCATGGCGTAGCCCGTGTTTTTATCTGCATCCACAGACGGCTTAGGCCACACCCTGATCAAACCATCATTCGAGGCGCTTGTTTGTAATAACACCACGGGCAATAAATTTAAACCACTTTGGTCGGAGAACTCAGCCAACGTCAAATTCTGGACCCGTTGCAATTTCGCCGTATCAACTGAGTCCATTTGTGTAGTGACTGCAGCGTGTGACTTGAACCCAAAATTACTCGGCTTAGCCTGACCTGAGGACCAGAGCTCGAACATTCTTGGCACATGCTCGGCCAACTCTCCGGAAAGCTGTTGAACGCCAGGTGTAGTCGCGACAACAGGTGCCTTTTGCTCGCCTAAAGGCCTCGCAAACCAGCCCCTGAGCACCAACACGGCACGACCATCCACCATCACTAAAGGCGTGGCTAACCACAACCCTGGGCGGCCCTCTAAATTACGATTGTCGAGCAACACGCTCAAATCGCCGCGCCAGTGCCCATTCGCCGTGGCCGGTGTCCAATGTTTAAAGCGAGCCGGGTCCGACACCGAAGTATTTAAATCAACCGCCGTTGTTACTTGCCCCTGTTGAATACTTGACGCGATGGCGCGTCGCTCGGTCGCTCGGTTAAGCTGCCAGATACCCAAGGCAATACAGGTCGCCCCAACAACGACAAGTAGCGTCATCGCAAGTACTGTGCGTGTTTTAGGCGGCGATTGCGACATGTCTGCGATAATTCCTGTTTTAGACGGAGATCGTCATGCGGATCGTGGTGATACTTGCCTTTATCGGCATCTTGGCGAGCCTGGCTTCAGCTTTGTTTTATCTGATGCGAGACAAAGGCGGAACAAGCAAAACCGTGAATGCCCTGACGCTTCGAATCGGGTTGTCGGTGGTCTTGTTTTTATTACTGCTGTTTTCGTACTGGATGGGGTGGATCGAAGCAACAGGATTTCAACGATAACCAGACCACATCCAATAAAAAAGCCGGCAAAGCCGGCTTTTTTATTTTTTGCAAAGCCAGGCTTGCTTGTATTAAAACCAGTACACAAACAAGTACAAACCTAACCAGACGACGTCAACAAAGTGCCAATACCAGGCTGCGCCTTCAAAACCAAAGTGATGATCAGATCTGAAATGACCTTTCATCATGCGAACCAAAATCACCGTTAACATCGTGGCGCCTAACAGCACATGGAAACCATGAAAACCCGTTAGCATAAAAAACAATGAGCCATACGCACCCGAGTTGAACTTTAGATTCAAATCGGTGTAGGCGTGGTAGTACTCAAATCCCTGGCAGGCCACAAAAATAAAGCCCAACACAATGGTTGCAAACAGCCAGAACTTTGCTTTGCCACGATGATCTGCAATCAAAGCGTGATGAGAAATCGTCAACGTCACGCCCGAACTCAACAGCAGTGCTGTGTTAATTGTTGGCAGCCAAAAAGGGCCCATGGTTTGAAAGGCCTCGACCACACCGGCAGGGCCCAGGTTTGGCCATACCGCATTGAAGTCTGGCCACAACAACAACTTGTGATCCAAGTCACCTAACCAGGGCAGAGTAATCGTACGCGTGTACCAGAGTGCGCCAAAAAACGCGCTAAAAAACATAACTTCTGAAAAAATGAACCAGCTCATGCTCCAGCGATATGACATATCGATACGCTTGCTGTTCATTCCTGATTCAGACTCTTGAATCGCATCACCAAACCAGTAATACAAGATGACAAAAAGTCCAAGCAAGCCTGCGAGTACAGCCCATTTGGCAACGTCGACCCCGTTGATCCAAGCAGACGCGCCAAACATCACGACCAATAGCGCAACACTCGCACGTACCGGGTGTGCCGAGTCAGCAGGTACGTAGTAATAGGGTGCTACGTTGCCGTGGGTAGAGTGGGATGCACTCATTCTGTTCTCCAAACTTACGCAATGTTAATTGTTAACTCTAAGTCAGCAGGGTAATCGCCCAACCAGCGATCTTGACCAAACTCACCACAAAAATAACCGTCAATACAATCCCGGCAATAATCAAGTGCACAGGATTAAGCTTCGCAATATCGTCTTGATAACCAGCGCCCTTTCGCACGCCGAACAACGCCCAAAGAACTGCTTTCAGTGTTTGAAAAAAACTCAATTTGCGTTGAGCAAGTTCTTTTAAATCATCGCTCATGCAACCGTCGCAGCAATCAAGAAAAGTAATGTAAATAAACTTGCCGACCTACCGTGTAAGCAAACAGGCCCACCACCAGGACAGCAAAAAACAAACCGGTCCGCCGGTTTTTACGGCGCTGTTCTTCGGTGGGCATTGTTAAACCTATTTAACTTCTGGTGGTGTTTCAAACGTATGGAACGGCGCCGGCGAAGGCACTGTCCACTCTAGGCCCTCAGCACCATCCCATGGCTTAGCAGCAGCGGGGGCACCCTTACCTGCATAGGCTTTCAAGATAATGTAGAGGAACAGCAATTGCGAGAGGCCAAACCAAAACGCACCAATGGTAGCGATTTGATGAAAGTCTGTGAACTGTGCTGCGTAATCAGCATAACGACGGGGCATGCCAGCCAAACCCATAAAGTGCATTGGGAAGAACGTGATGTTGAAAGAAATCATGCTCGACCAAAAGTGGATCTTGCCCAGTTTTTCGTCGTACATGTAGCCACACCACTTCGGCAACCAGTAATACGTGCCGGCAAACAAACCAAACAGCGAGCCCGCCACCAACACGTAGTGGAAATGCGCAACCACGTAATACGTATCGTGCACCTGAATATCAATCGGCGCCATCGACAGAATCAAGCCAGTGAACCCGCCAATCGTAAATACAAAAATAAAACCGACCGCAAACAGCATGGGCGTTTCAAAGGTCATCGAACCTTTCCACATTGTCGCAACCCAGTTAAACACCTTGACGCCCGTTGGAATCGAAATCAGCATCGTTGCGTACATGAAGTACAGCTGACCCGTAACCGGCATCCCCGTCGCAAACATGTGATGCGCCCAGACGATAAATGACAGGATGGCAATAGAAGCTGTTGCATAAACCATCGAGGCATAACCAAACAGTGGTTTACGTGCAAAGGCCGGGATGATTGCTGACACGATGCCGAAGGCCGGCAAAATCATGATGTAAACCTCGGGATGCCCGAAGAACCAGAAAATGTGCTGATACAGAACTGGGTCGCCACCAGCAGCAGCATTAAAGAAGCCTGTGCCAAAGTGACGATCTGTCAACACCATGGTGATCGCGGCTGCCAACACGGGCATCACTGCAATCAACAAATATGCGGTGATTAACCAGGTCCAGCAAAACAATGGCATTTTCATCAGAGTCATGCCAGGGGCGCGCATGTTCAAGATGGTGACCACAATATTAATCGAACCCATAATCGAAGAAGCACCCATCAAGTGCATCGCGAAAATAGCCATATCCATGCCTGGGCCCATTTGCAAGGTCAGTGGCGCGTATAACGTCCAACCCGCCGCAGTGGCACCACCAGGAACAAAGAATGAAGCGGTTAACAACGCGCCCGCAACCGGCAACAACCAAAAACTAAAGTTGTTCATGCGCGCAAAGGCCATGTCGGCTGCACCGACTTGCAGTGGCACCATCCAGTTTGCAAAGCCAACAAAAGCCGGCATGATCGCGCCAAACACCATGATCAAACCATGCATCGTTGTGAACTGGTTAAACAGTTCAGGACGAAAGAACTGAAGTCCAGGCTGAAATAACTCAGTACGCAACAACAGAGCTAAGGTGCCCCCCTCCATCAGCATGGCAAAAGAAAAGATCAGGTACATCGTACCGATGTCTTTATGGTTGGTTGCAAATAGCCACCGACGCCAACCCTGTGGCATGTGGTGTGCATGGTCATGGTCATGGCCGTGGCCTGAAACGTGGTCTGCTGTAACGCTGCTCATAGTTGACTCCTATCCTGCTTTCACCGTAATCGCACACCTGGCGCGATCATCAGCCGATCTAAACAAAATGTGACGAAACTTAACGTGCTGCCTTGATATCTGCTGGAGAAACAACGGGATCTTGCCCTTTGCCGGCGTTACCCCAAGAGGCACGCGTAAAGGTAATCACCGACGCAATTTCAACGTCATTTAACTGGCCACCAAAAGCGGCCATTGCCGTACCCTGCTTGCCTTTAAGCAGAATCTGGATCTGGTCTGCCTTAGGACCTAACACCATCTTGCTGCCATCAAGCGCCGGGAAAGCACCAACAACGCCCTTACCACTACCTTGATGACATGCCACGCAATTTGCCGCATAAACTTTTTCGCCACGGGCAACTAGATCGGCCGCCGACCATTCTTTGTTAGGATCATCGGCCGCAGCTGCAAGCAATTTTTTCTGCTCTGCCGACCAGGTTGCATAGTCTTGTTCAGAAACAACCTTTACGACGATTGGCATAAAGGCATGATCTTTACCGCAGAGCTCAGTGCACTGCCCGCGAAACTCACCAACTTTTTCGGCACGGAACCAAACGCTTCGGATAAAGCCGGGGATCGCATCTTGCTTGACAGCCAAATCAGGCACCATCCAAGAATGGATCACATCACCCCCCGTAACAGCAATGCGGATTTTTTTACCTATTGGCACAACCAAGGGATTATCAACTTCCATCAGGTACAGCGGACCGCGTGGCTCTTTGCCTTCGATCTGCGCACGAGGAGTCGCTAAGTTAGAGAGGAACTTAACGCCGGCCGCTGGGCCATCGATGTATTCATAACCCCATTTCCATTGATAACCCGTCACCTTCACGGTGATGTCTGCGCCGCTGGTGTCTTTCATGGCGACGACCGTACGGGTGGCCGGCAAGGCCATTGCAATCACGATAACGAAGGGGATGACCGTCCAGGCGACTTCAACACCTAAGTGCTCATGGAACGTGGCTGCTTTGGCGCCGCGCGACTTACGGTGCGCCCAAATTGAATAAAACATGACCCCGAACACGGCAACAAAAATCACCATGCACACGATCAGCATGAACCAATGCAACCATGCAATATCTTTGGCGATCTGGGTTACGCCTTCTGGCAAATTAAGCTGATTGACACGGGGCCCGCCCGGCATGTCTTTAACTTGTGCGCTTACCACACCACAAAAAAGCATGGCACAGGCGCCCAGTAACCCTCTGACCTTCTTCATGCTGAACCTCGAATACGTTGCGCTTCAGTGCCAACATCCATAACCACTAAGGCCACATGGATAACAGGCGCTATCTACACAAAATTGTTGGATTGTTGGACTCTTGGCATTTTGGTGCCTTGAACCAACGCAAATCATTAATAAAAGATATTCGTATTAAACCCCGAGGATTATAGCGTGGCTGAGAAGGTCTCGCTGCCCTACAATCTGTGTCGACTCCAAGCCCTTAATGACTTTATGTATTCCACAAGACTTTCTTTAGACCGTACAAGCCTGCAAAGCCTGTTTGACGACCTTTTAAGCCGCGCCAATCAGCCTCCCCAAACAGGTTCGCTGCCGCTTTTAATCGGCGGGCAACGCTGTGGGTGGCTTTTTTCAAAAGCGGCGCAAGCGCTTTCGGGCCTGGAGGGTGTCGAACTTAAGCCCGATCATGCACACATTGGCAGGCTGGCCGGTTCTGGACCCGCTTTAAACGCACTGCTCGCGTCGGTGGCAAACACGCTTCGACTGGCGGGCTGCGCCCCCGGTTGGCGCAATGAACTCTTGGACGTCTGGGTGGATGACGACGGGCCCGAGGCATCGTCCACCCTCAGGCAGCCAATCGCCGCCCTCGAACGCGGCATCGTGCGCCCCTTGGGCTTGATTACCCGAGCCGTTCACTTGAGTGGCTGGTCGGCTGACGGCAGGCTTTGGGTTGCCAGGCGCGCCCTCACCAAGGCGACCGATCCGGGTATGTGGGATACCCTCGTGGGAGGTCTGATTTCGAGTCAAGAAGACCTTCAAACCGGCCTGGTGCGCGAGGCCGACGAAGAGGCTGGCCTTGACCCGCAAGATATTGCAAACCGTACACCACTCAG
>Ga0114974_10003969_pt1 | contig 11096 bp, 21 predicted proteins | sample S_130206_EF_Meta_FD_87318 | JGI IMG/M metagenome (GOLD analysis project Ga0114974, IMG submission 87318) | Freshwater microbial communities from Lake Simoncouche, Canada to study carbon cycling - S_130206_EF_MetaG | ecosystem: Environmental > Aquatic > Freshwater > Lake | place: Lake...
CAAAAAGAAATCAAAGGTGATTTTTGGAATCTTAATCGCTATATCAGTAACGTAAAGACCAGCAATCGAGAACATCAAGAACATTTTTTATTGACCACTAACGAGTTTTACAATAAGCACTGGAACGAAATACAAAAGCATCCTAAACTGGTTTGGCAGACACTATGTCTGTGCAGTCACGAAAGTAAAAAGACATTCTTCCACGAATGGATCGGTCTTAAAAAACAAAAGAATAAAAAGGAAGAGTTTTTAGCAGAACTATTTCCTAATATGAAAATGGCAGATATTGAAACTATGTCTGCAATAACCACAGACAAAGAAATTAAGGAATATTGTGCGACACTTGGTTGGGACAAGAAGCAGATCAATGCAATTAAATTTTAAATGCGAATACTGTAACAAAGAATTTGTCAAAGAAAAAACATTGGCTGTGCATGTCTGCGAGCAGAAGCGTAGGCACATGAGCAAGAGCGAAAAACATGTTCAGGCCGGTCTGCTAACATTTCAAAAGTTCTATGAATTTACCAGTAAGGGTAAAACACAGAAAAACTTCGATGAGTTTGCATCAAGTCCGTACTACACAGCATTTGTTAAGTTTGGCAGTTTCTTAATTAATACTGCACCAATATATCCAGAGATGTTTATCGAATATGTGATTAAAAGTGGTGTTAAACTTGATCACTGGTGCCGTGATGAGCTCTACGATTCTTATATTTCCGAGCTGATTAAAAAAGAACCTGCAGATGGTGCAATACAAAGAACTATTAAAACCATGATGGAATGGGCGGATGTAAACTCGGCTCAATGGGAACACTATTTTCAATATGTTAATTTAAATCGTGCTACACATGATATTAAAGAAGGTTTGATAAGTCCGTGGATAGTATTAAATACCAAGTCAGGTAAAGATATGTTACAGCGCATGAATGACGAACAATTAGAAATTGTCGGGCCAGTGGTTGACCCGCAGTTTTGGATGAGACGTTTTAAAGCATTGCCTGCAGATGTAGAATTAGTTAAAGACGTCATCAAGGAGGCGAAGATACTATAATGGCTAAAAGACCAGAACCAGAAGTTACGGAAGAAGAATTAAAAGATAACGAAGAATTTATTTCCAGAGATGACATTGATATTGAAGTTGTAGTTACTGAAGATACCAATGAGGTATATGTAAAATTTTCAGGTTTTGATGACGAAGAAGATGCTGCTGAATATGCAGATTTCTTAGCAAATACATTACCGCTATTGTTATTTGAAACAACAAGGTTAAATTAATGACAACAAGAAAACTTAAAGACGATAGAGAAGTTGAAGAACTAACTCACCCAATCGTTCTTGAGATTAGGACAAAATGTCCAGAGAAATGGACACTGATCGATAACGAAACAGGCGAGATCTATCTTGGGCAAAATTCAATTGAAAAATACAGTCAGTGGAAAAGAGTAGACAATGCCTGATATTGATATCGACTTTGTAGATAGAGATCAAGCTCTTGATTTGTTCAAACACATCAAGGCCAGTCGTATTGATAACGGCGAAATTGTAAAACATAACACAGGTGTATACCTACACGATGTTCCTATGAATGCTGTTGCTGGCATGTGTGCTGTGCCGTACGATAGTGCAGAGGATCGGGGATATTTTAAGATAGATTTTTTAAATGTTGGAATCTACAAAGGTGTGCGAGATGAAGCACATCTTATACAGTTGATGAACACAGAACCTCTATGGGATTTATTAGAAGATGACAGTTTCAGCGACATGCTATTTCATGTCAACGGCCATGGTAGTATTTTAAGACAAATGAAGCCAACAAGCATTGAACAACTTGCGGCAGTATTGGCAATAATTAGACCTGCGAAACGCTATTTGGTTGGAAGGGATTGGACTACTGTAATGGCGGAGGTTTGGACTAAACCTGAGAATGCTGATTATTTCTTTAAGAAATCACATGCCACTGCGTATGCTGTTGCTATCGTTGTTCAGATGAATTTAATCTGCGAACAAATAAGTTACGGTTTTAATTAACTGACTTTTCTAATCAACGTAATCGATTTACGTTTGATTCTTTTTACAATAATATCGTTTAAGCTGGTACAAGGACCGTGTAGTAATTTAACGTCTTTAGTGCTGAAATTTTTAATAACGTATCTAAACCCAATAATTTCTCGAGCAAGAAATATATTAATTGGTATTTGCCTATTTGATTCCCACCACCATGCTTCTCCCAGCTCTAAAAAACGTGTTCGCTCTTCTTCAGTTCGAATAGCCACATAATCATAGATACTGGTTACTTGAGCATCTTGATTAATAATGATGCCTACGTACTCTTGATTAACATGGTTAATGACGCTGATAAATGGGAAATTTTCTTGTAGGTTTTCTGTTATTCTCATCGATAAATACTATAAAGGTCCGTTAACGTATGCAACTTAATTCAGTTTATTTATATCCAAATAAGATAGACGTATTTACAAATGCGTTGGCTTCCTGGCAACCAGAGAGGTATCGTAGAGTGTACAATCGCAACTTAAAAGTTTATCGCAGTGTCGACAACCGTATTGATTTACAGGTACGTAACTCAGACCAAAAAGCCGCAGATATAACCGGCTCCGCATTGGTATTTAACATCATAACCAGAGAAGGTAAAGATTTAATATTAACTAAAGATTGTGCAACACAGAGTGCATCAACTGGCAAAGTGTATGTTACGTTAACTAAAGAAGAATTAAATTCTTTAGAGTCTGGATTTTATAATTACAGCGTTACTCAAGAAGTTCGCGAGACTATTGATTCAACTAACTATCGAGTTACTTCACGCACACCTATGTTTCAAGACGCACAGTATGGTGCAATTGGGGTATTAGAAGTGTCCGGTGATGTGCTTGGCGAAGCCGACGAAACTGTAGTTGTAAACAAGTTCGAATATGTTAATCCAGCTACAACTGGGTTCTCTGATCCAAAATACTATACCAGTAGTCTTATTGATGCTGTAGGCAATACGCAGATTCCTCAAAGTCTGCATACCTTTCAAATCTATTCTACAAACTATACCGGAACAGTTAAAATCCAGGGTAGTCTGAGCGAAGGTGGAGCACCTAAGGTTTGGACAGATATCGAAACACTGACTCTAACTACTGCTACCCAAACCTACAAAAATGTCACTGGAAAATATAACTTTTTCAGAATTAGGCATTATCCGACCACAGGAACCGTTGACAAGATACTATACAGATAGTATACTTGTTGTATGACTCTGGTTGTTGATAAATTTCGAACACTAATCCCGCCTCGTGCTAAAAGCAGTCCGTCTGGATGGACTTCATTTAATGCACCTTGTTGTGGGCATCGTGGTCACAGTGTAGATACTCGAAAACGTGGTGGTCTTAGATTTGACAACGGAATAGTTTTCAACTGTTTCAATTGTAAATTTACAGCATCGTGGCAACCAGGCCGTCCAATCACAAATAAATTTAAAAACTTATGTAAGTGGCTCGGAGCCAGTGACGAGGATATCAACGCACTGATATTTGAAGCACTAAAAACAGAAGCACCTGATTATGTTCCTACAGCTTCAGAACACAAAGTAGAATTTACAGATAAACCATTGCCAGAAGGTGCATTACCAATTAAAGAATGGGCTAATCAATCATCTGCGTTATTATCCGATCTATATCCAGTAGTAGAGTATATTGTTGGTAGAGGTTTCGACCCAGCAGAATTTTATTGGAGTCCGGCAGCAGGTTATGAGAGTCGTGTAATCATTCCGTTCTTTTATCACGGACGAATTGTAGGTAATACTGCACGAAAAGTAACAGATGGTAAACCAAAATATCTATCAGATCAGCATCCACATTTTGTCTTTAACATAGATGCACAGAAAGAAGAACAACAGTATCTATTTGTCTGCGAAGGACCGTTCGATGCATTGGCTGTAGGGGGTGTGGCATTACTCACTAACGATATTGCAGAACAACAGGCACGGATAATTAATAGTCTGGGACATAAGATTATCGTTATACCAGATCAAGATGAAGCGGGTCTTGAGCTTATTAAACGAGCTATAGAGTATGATTGGGCTGTGGCGTTTCCTACATGGGGAGACGATGTTAAAGATTCAGCGGATGCTGTACAGAAATATGGCAGATTATTTGTAACAGTAGATGCTATCAAGACAGCACAACAAGGCGAAATTAAATTGACTATGGCGTTAAAAAACCTTGAACAAAAACTAAAAAGACAGTATAATAATTAATATGATAAAAGATTACGGACCCGAAGTACAAAAATTATATCTTGAATTGATGTTAGCAGATGCGGAAGTATTTGTGCGTTGTCAAGGTATTTTTGATCACACTCTGTTTGATCGCAAACTACAAGATGCGGCAGAGTTCATGAATGAATATGCCAAGAACTACAATGTGTTACCAGACTATAATATGGTCAATGCAAACTGTAGGACTGATCTACAGCGTCCAGAAGATCTCAAAGATGGACACATGGATTGGTTCATGGACGAGTTTGAACAGTTCACAAGACATAAGGCACTTGAACGTGCAATTATCAGTTCAGCAGATCTATTAGATAAAAGCGACTATGGTGCCGTAGAAGTATTGATTAAAGAAGCTGTACAGATTGGTCTTGCTCGTGACATGGGTACTGACTACTTTGCTGATCCACGTGGCCGACTGCTGGGTATTAAAGATAAGAATGGACAGATCAGCACTGGTTGGCCAAGTATGGATCGTAGACTATTTGGAGGTATGAATCGTGGAGAACTTAATATTTTTGCAGGTGGATCCGGGGCAGGTAAAAGTTTATTTCTTGCTAACCTGGGAGTCAATTGGGCACTTCAAGGACTTAATGTTGTCTATCTAACATTAGAACTTTCAGAAGCATTAGTCAGTATGCGTATTGATAGTATGCTTACCGGTGTGTCAACAAAAGAGATCTTTAAGGATCTCGATGATGTTGAAATGAAAGTTAAATTGATCGGTAAGAAAGCAGGTATGTTACAGGTTAAGTATATGCCATCTGGAAAGACTGCCAATGACCTTAGGGCATACTTAAAAGAATACGAAATTAAAGTAGGCAAGAAGGTAGACATATTATTAGTCGACTATTTAGACTTGTTGATGCCAGTGAGCAAGAAGATTAGTCCTGCAGATCTGTTTATCAAAGACAAATATGTATCAGAAGAACTGCGTAATCTTGCAGTTGAGAAGAACTGTGTACTCGTAACTGCCGCACAGTTGAATCGTGGTGCTGTTGAAGAAGTAGAGTTTGATCACAGTCATATTTCAGGCGGACTTAGTAAGATTCAAACAGCAGATAACGTGTTTGGTATCTTTACCAGTCGAGCTATGCGTGAACGTGGACGCTATCAAATACAACTTATGAAGACTCGTTCATCAAGCGGTGTTGGTATGAAAATTGACCTTGAGTTTAATCTTGAAAGTCTTAAGATTAGCGATCTACCAGAAGATGAACAAGATCACGGCGGATCAGCACCAAGAGGCACCAGTTCAATTATTGACAATCTCAAACGCAAGACCAGCGTACAAGCTGATGAATCAAGAGAAGAGCCCACAGACGGAGTTCCTGTAGCTAAGGTACGTGCTACTGTAGAATCTACCAAGCTGAGAGAGATTCTTAACAATATGGGCGGCAATGAAGAGTAGAAGAGTTGTACTAACGCAGTGGTTCCCACAAGAGGGCGAGTATATAGATATAGATTGGCCCAAGGTGCAGAAAACCATAGGTATCGATCATCTTGAATGGTTACTAAAGCAGCCCAAGGATCAATGCCAGCTGGTCTTAGATAAATCACAGAGTAAAATCAAGCTCGTAGCTGAATTTTATTCAGATTCTTTAGCAGTAAACTATCACTTGCTTTGGGCTAAATAATGAATGCGACTAAAAGAATTCATTATCGAAGCAGGTAGTTGGAATACCAAAGTCCACGGTAAGCCAGGAAAACTCCACAAAGATCTTGTGGATACTCTACCAACTACCTACGTACAAAGACAATTACGAAATACCGATCCCTATATGCAGATGCGTTATGGTGTAGCATTGGCTGCGGCTCTGGCACACAAAGAAGGTGCAGTAGATTTTGATCAAGAAACTGCTTGGGCAGAAAACGTTACACAAGTTCTGTATGCTCCAGAGGAAGCCGAAGCGGTTAAGTTAGCCAGTAAGATGATGGGTGTAAAACCTACACAAATTGCCAGCAATAAGAGCCGTGAACCTAATCATGTTAACAATGTTAGTCCTATCGCTAAATCTAAGAAAAACAAATACGGTGTGTAATGAAGATACGAGATATTATTAGAGAAAGCACCGCACCGTTGAGACGCAGCGCCAAGGCTGCTATTCCGGGTATGCAGATGTTTCCACAGTTAGACAACGGTAATATCTATTCAATGTACAGATACGGTATCGCACTTGCAGGCAGTCCTGATCCTGCAACTATGGATCAGGAAGGACCTGCAAAAAGCAAAATGGTTACCATTGCCTATAGTGAAGGCGATGCTGAAATCATTAATAAAACCAATAAGCACATGGGTGTTAAAGGCAAGGCGATCAGTGATAAGACCAGTCATGAATCTCATACTGTAGATACACAAAGCCCAGTGGCTAAACCAAAACGCAACAGGTACGGAGTATAATATGTGGTTACGTGAATTTGCTGCCAGCTACTTTGTCAGCATCAATAAAGAACTGAATCCTAAGATATGGGAAGGTTCTACGCTGATGCCTGAAGTTCGTGAAAAACTAATTAAAATTGCCGAAGCATTTCGTGAGTTCATAGCCATCGATCTTGACGTTGTAGACTATACAATGACTGGATCAAATGCCAATTACACCTGGACCAAATACTCAGATCTCGATCTACACATCATTGTCAACGGTGATGTAGGTCCAGAAGCACGTGAACTGTTTAATGCCAAAAAGGCACTGTGGGCAGAACATCACGATATCACTATCCGTGGGCTACCTGTAGAATGTTATGTACAGGGCGAAAATGAACGCCATCACAGCAGTGGTGTTTATTCAGTGATGCACGACAAATGGCTAATGGTGCCACGCAAGATCAAGCCCAGCGTAGATGACTCAGCAGTCGAACGTAAACTTGATGCTGTTACACACGACATTACCATGGCAGTGACCGCAGGCGACATTCGCAAACTTGAGCAAATGAAAGAACGCATTACCAATATGCGTAAGGCAGGACTGGAACGTGCTGGCGAGTGGTCTACAGAAAATCTTGCATTCAAAGCCTTGCGCAACATGGGCGTGATTGATCAGTTAACTGAAAAAATCCGCGAACTCGAAGACCAAGACCTCAGTCTTTAACACATTTTTCTCGTTGATAATAAATACGCATATAATCCCATGCGAGAATCCCTATGCTACATATCATCAACGACCTACAAGACAATCTACTACGTTTAATCAAAGACGATCCAGTTCGACCTGAGATACCTCTCGAAGATCGTGTCAACAGTAATTCAAGAATTTTTGTATTAAAAGATGATGCTGGAGAACCGTTGGCAGTTACCTGTGTTAAGTTTCTTGCTGATATTCCTGCCAGTGTAGATGAGTTGGCCAACACAGTGGTCAATACCAATACTGCTGTTTTCTATACTATTTGGTCGTATGCTGCGGGTGCTGGTCGTCGATTAATTGAAGAAGCACAACAGCAGATTAAAGAAGAAAAGCCCGAGGTAACTACCTATGTTACCCTGAGCCCTAAGACAGAAATGGCTCGACGTTTCCACCATAAGAATGGTGCAGAAACCTATAGAGAAAATGAAACTTCAGTGAACTACTTATATCGCTGATTTGCGGTAAGTAGGGGTGTATTCTTCAACAAATCCAATCCAGGTATCACCTGTACGTGCAGTCATCTTTTCAGCCAACTGACGTGCTGAATCTTCTGCAAGAACTCGCTGTTGAAGTGTAAATCGAGCACCTGTTAGATCTTGATTTTTTACAGTTTGACCTGTTACAGTGCTACGTGCTTTAGTAATGAGATATTGTTCCATAATAATATTTATACTGATCGCAGCTAAAGTAAATAAACTATATGATACTTGTAACCGGTGCAGCAGGCTTTATTGGCAGTCACTTCCTTGAATTAATGATAGCACAAGGAGAACCCTGCATTGCTCTTGACTCAATGACCTATGCTGCTGATCATGATTTTTATCGTGAACACCAGGAGTTGTTTTGGGTCAAAGACCTCACAGACGCAGACAGCATTACATGGCTGTTGAAACATCATAAGATTCGAGCCATAGTAAACTTTGCCGCTGAAACACACGTAGACAACAGTATCAAGAACTGGCGGCCTTTTGTAGCCAGCAACATCACAGGCACTGCCACACTATTAGAAGCTGCGGCGGCCAATGGTGTAGAACGGTTCCTACACGTATCTACAGATGAAGTCTACGGTTCAATAGACGAGGGCTCATTTACAGAGTCTACACTATACAATCCACGCAATCCCTACTCAGCTACCAAAGCAGCATCAGATCACTTGGTCAATGCTTGGCATCATACCTATGGCTTAGACACTGTCGTAACCAACTGCTCTAACAACTACGGGCCACGACAGCACAGAGAAAAGCTGATTCCCAAAACCATCACTCAGCTCGTGGCCAATGAACCAGTACCTGTATACGGAGATGGTCTTCAGATACGTGATTGGATTTATGTAGAAGATCACTGTCGTGCTGTATATGCAGCATTACTGCGTGGCAGCAGTGGTGAAAAGTACAACATAGGATCTGACACAGAAACTGCCAACATTGACCTTGTGACCACACTGTGTGATCTATTAGATAAGCCACGGTCATTAATCCAGCATGTCGCAGATCGTCCGGGACATGACCGCCGTTATAGTACTGACAGCCAAAAGATCAAATGCCTTGGCTGGCGCAGTTTGCATACATTAGCTGAAGGATTGGCTAAGACTGTGGAGTATTACGGGCGAGGATAATTCAATCGCGAAGCGCAGCGCAAAAAATTTTTGTGCGAAGCACTAAGCGGTAAAAATTTTCAAAGGGTCATTAACTACTCTGTTAATTCTTCTATCCAACCCTCGCCCCGATACATTAATAGATAGAGTTCTGCACAAGATCGCACATAGAAGTCTATGGTTCGATCAGTGACATGCAGTCTATAGATCATACATCACGCATGATGACACGACTACGGTCAGGATACTTCATGATCCAAAGATCTGCATAGAATACGTTGCTGAATAAGATCCACCAGTCTGTGGGTATGGCTGCGTTATAGTCAAGCGTTCTTGCCCATGATCTGGGCCAATATGTCACAGCTGGCTGCCAAGAAGCAAGTAGTAGTTGCTGGCTTCTACAAAATGGTTCAAGATATACCAAAAGCATATCTTTATTTAAACTATTTTGTTCGATCGAGTGTTCGAGCTACAATGCGTTTTATCAGTGGATCTTGTGTAATACGACCACAGTCGTCAAGTGCTGTTTCCAATATCTCTATACGCTGCTGTTGCTGGTACATACGGTTGCGTAGGTTGCCCTGATCTATCCATGACAGTATCATAGATATTAACTTGGGTATTAGAGTGTTATACAGTTCCACCAGAGTGTAGTTCAATGGCCCAGCATACAATAGACAGCATGATTATGACTGCGACCCATGCCCATCGACTGACAGCTGACTCTGCTTCCTGTACACGATAGTAAGCATCAAAATCTGGATCGTAGCGATACTGTCGACCACGTATTGTTTCAATATGATTATATTCGTCATTGTTCATAGGGTAGTTCCACTGGAGGAGCATGATCACCGAACAGTAGCATACACAGTGTATAAAGTTCTCCGGATGGGACCCAAAAACGTATACGATTAAGGTGTACTTCATACTTTAACTGGTGCTGATCTATAAACTCTGCTACTGCGGGAGCCTGGGGATCTTCTACGAGTATGTAGTGATGATGCATCAAGTATATAGTACAGAAAGGGGTCTACACAGGAAAAAAATTGGCCGCGCAGTTTTTTTAAAATGGGAAAATCGTGGGGTTATGGTGATTCTACAGTGTATACGAAAATGGTCTACAGGGGTCAAAAATTACAGCAGTAAAAAATTATAGGGGAGTACTTTTCATTTCAGGGTGGTGATTTGCTACCCCTACTGTTGTATATACGCAACACTATACTATATACCCCTGACCACCACCATCCACCACCGGCCTCACCGGTTGGCCGTGTTCAACCATGACCAGTAGGTCAGCATGTCGCCTTTGAGTCCCATCAACACACCTTCATATGCTGCGTATGGTATGGCCACATAGTCACCGGCTTCCCACTTGTTTCTATATGGGTTACGGTTCAGCTTTGTAGCCTGTGCTCGTGCTGTGCGCTCTGCTTTATAGTAACGCTCTGCACGTCCTGATGCTGTGTTGTATACGATATATCCCACGGTACTTCCTTTACTACTAACAACGCGGGCTTTGATGTGCCGCACATGACCTTAAGTGTCCACAGCATACAGTGTTAGCACCGCCTGTGTTGTTGGGTATCTGATCGAACATGGTCTTACCTGAGCCAGCCTTTGGATCCCAGGGCGCATCTCTACGGTCCAGGATCAAGCCACTGCAGGCTGTCAGCTGTGTAGCGAGCACAAGAGCTATAACAGTTCTCATCTATCGCTCCTCAGCGCCAGCATGACCACTACTGCTGCGATAGCCATAGCCAGTGAGCCTATAACTACCACTGAGCTAACTGTGATCAACAGGCTGTTGGTAAAGATTGCGTCTAATGGCACTGTCATATTAACCCCTTGCATCATAGTAGTCACTAACGCGGAGTGCTAAGACACCGCAATACATCATCAACAAACCTACGATGCTGACCAGCATACCAATCAGGAGTCCGTCACTGCTGAGGTCGTTTTCAATAGTGCCCACACCACCGAATGTGATCAATAGTCCCAACATAGTGACGAGTGTTGCTGTAGATGTTTTCATAGTTCGCTCCTGTTTGTTAATGTATGTGTATATTGTACGATCTTTTAGCCAAAATGTCAAGCGTATTCTAAGCCCAAG
>Ga0114974_10003973_pt1 | contig 11091 bp, 13 predicted proteins | sample S_130206_EF_Meta_FD_87318 | JGI IMG/M metagenome (GOLD analysis project Ga0114974, IMG submission 87318) | Freshwater microbial communities from Lake Simoncouche, Canada to study carbon cycling - S_130206_EF_MetaG | ecosystem: Environmental > Aquatic > Freshwater > Lake | place: Lake...
AGCAGGTGCCGCCGTGGCCTTGCTGATCGTCGCCGGTCGTGGGGATTTTTCGGCGAGTCCGTCCTTTCCAAGCCGGCTCGTTCCTGTCAGCTGGTGTTCGTCGTGGTCTGGATCCGCAGCCTCGGCGTCAAAATCCCCTCAATGAAACACCCCTTCTTCAAAATACTGGGCGCCTTGATGGCGTGTGGCGTGGTCGCGTGCCTGGTACCGGCTTGCTCGTCCAACCAGACGATTGCGCTCCGCGGTGCCGCCCAATTTGACGCGTCGCACGTCCATACTCGCACGCTCCGCAAGTTCGAGGAACTCGTGAAACAGTACTACGGCAAGCCGATCACGTTTGAGCTCTACCTGAATAGTGAGCTCGGCCTCGAGAAGGACTTCTTCGCTTACATGAGCCAGGGAATCTCGGTGGACTACGCGCTCGTCTCGCCTTCGCACATGTCCACGTTTTCAAAAAGTGCGCCGCTGATGGACATGCCGTTTCTGTTCCGCGATGCCGCGCATTGGAACACGGTGTTGGAGGGCGATGCACTCAAGCCCGTCGCCGCTGAAGTGGCCGCCAAGGCAGACGTGATGCTGCTCGGCTACGCTGGGGGCGGCACTCGCAATCTCATCGTCAACAAACCCGTGACCAACTTAGCCGAGCTGCGGGGTCTGGCGATCCGGGTGATGGGCTCGCCGATTCAAACCCGGATCTTTCAGGCCCTCCACGCCGCGCCCACCGTGATTGCCTACAATGAAATCTACAATGCGGTGCAAACGGGCGTGATCGCGGGCGCCGAAAACGAAGCGGCCGGCATCGCGCAGATGAAGTTCTATGAAGTCGGCCCGGAGATTTCGCTGACCCAGCACGCCATCACCGTCCGCCCGGTTTGTATGAGCGGAAAAACCTTCCGGCGTCTGCCGGAGGATTTGCAGGCCGCCATCCTCCGCGCGGGGCGGGAGGCAGGCGCTTGGGGGCGGCAGGCGGAATTGAGCGAAGACGCGGCGATCCTCGCCAAACTGAAGGCGGAAGGAAAACTGCGGACGCATGTGTTCACGCAGCGCGACGAACTGATGCGGCTCGCCGAGCCGGTGAAGGCGGCCTACGCGCAGGAGATCGGCGCGGTCGAGGTATTTGCCCGGATCAATGCGGTAAAGTGACTTGCCGTCGATCGCCTGCACCGCAGCCTCCGCCGCACCCCATGACGAAATTTCTGGCAGGATACCATCGGCTCCTCACTACGGTTCTGACCGTGCTGATGGGGCTATTGATCATCCCGGTAACGCTGCAGATTCTGTCCCGCTACACCGGACTCATCCCGCGCTATATCTGGACCGAGGAGGCCGCACGTTTCTGTTTTGTGTGGATCATCATGATCGGCTCGATGATCGCCGTGCGGGATCGCTCGCATTTCGATGTGGATCTGCTGCCGCACCCGAAAACGCCGCGGCAAAAAGGCCTCGCCGGACTCGTCGTGCATCTCACGATGCTTGTGATGGCCGTCGTCTTCATTCGCTACGGCTACGCCTTCGCGAAATTCGGCGCGATCCAGTCGTCCGAGATGAGCGGAATCAATATGCTGAGCATCTACATCGCGTTCCCTCTCGCCGGGGTCACGTGGGCGCTTTTCCTCGGGGAAAATATCGCGGCTGATGTTCGCCTGCTCCGCCAACCTGCCACGGAGTCATCCGCATGAGCCCGGGCGAAGTTTCACTGCTGATGTTCGGCGTCTTTGCCGTGCTGATCGTGGTCCGGATACCCGTGTCGTTTGCGCTCGGGTTGGCGTGCCTCCCGGTCCTGCTCATTGATAACCGTCTGAACCCGGTAGTTTTGATCAGCGAGATGTGGAAATCGTATAATTCGTTTATTTTGCTGTCGGTGCCGTTCTTCGTGCTGTCGGCCAATTTGATGAATGCCGCGCGGATCACGGAGCGGTTGGTGACCCTCGCGCGGGCGTCGGTCGGCCACCTCCCGGGCGGCTTGGGCCAGATCAATGTCGTGGTTAGCATGCTCTTCGCGGGCGTGTCCGGGTCGTCCACGGCGGAGGCGGCGGGCATCGGATCGCTGATGATTCCGGCGATGAAAAAGCAGGGCTATGACACCTCGTTCACGGTGGCGATCACGGCGTGCGCGGCGACGATGGGGGTGATTATTCCTCCGAGTATTCTGATGGTGGTGTGGGGCGGGTTGATGTCGGTCTCGATCGGCGCGATGTTCCTCGCGGGGGTCGTGCCCGGGGTGATGATCGGCCTGTTTCTCATGGGCACGGTGTATGTTTACGCCAAGGTGCGCCGCTACCCGGTGGCCCAACGCGCCTCAGCCAAGGAATTTTTCTCCGCGTTGCGCGGCGCGATTTTAGCGCTGATCACGCCCGCCATTATCGTGGGCGGAATCGTTGGCGGGTTCTTCACGCCGACGGAGGCGTCAGTCATCGCGGTGCTGTATGCTGCGGCGTTGGGCGGTTTGGTTTATCGCACGCTCGGCCGGAAGGAATTTGGGGCGGTGCTCCACGAGTCGGCGCGGCTGTCGGCGGTTTCGTTGTTCTGCATTGGCACGGCGTCGGCGTTCGGGTGGTTGCTCGCCTATTACCGGGTGCCCCAGGCCTTCGTCGGCGCCTTGTCCGGCTGGGCGACGGGACCGATCTCGGCGGGGCTCTTGATCGCGTTGGCGTTTCTGATCATCGGCTGCTTCATCGATGCCATTCCGGCCATTATTATTATGGGCACGATTTTGCTGCCGCTGGCGCAGAATGCGGGCATGCACCCGATCCACTTTGCGCTGATCGGCGTGATCTCGCTGGCCTTCGGTTTGGTGACGCCGCCCTACGGCCTGTGTCTGTTAATCGCGGCGAGCATTGGTCAAATCAAGGTGGTCGCGACGTTGAAAGACGTCGGCATTATCCTGACGGCGATGCTGCTGGTGCTGCTCCTCGTGATCGTTTTCCCGGAACTGGTGCTCTTCCTGCCGCGCTTGATCGCGCCGCAGTTTGTGGACTGAGCGGTCGGTGGTGCCGGTGTTGGGGCCGTCGGCGATGCCCATGCTGGTCCTCCAGGGGTTCGGCGCGGTGCGCGGCCGAATGGTTTCGTGGATACGGCTCAGGGCGACGAACCGCGCGCCGCGCTCGATCAGGTGGCGGGCGTGGGCGGCACGTGGGCGGCGCGGAGCTCGGCGAGGCGGAGCTCGGCGGCTTGGAGCGCGCGGAGCGTCTCGACTTGGCGCTGGGTGGCGGGGTCGTCGGCGCGGATGATGCGGGGGGCGCGGAGGGTTTGCAGTGCGGCGGCGATGGCTTCGTCGGCGATGGCGTGGAGCTGGGGGTCGGCGGGGGTGGCGCCGGGGTTCTGGTCGGAATCCAGATTTTCGAGGAGGAAGTCGGCGAGGAAGTGCGGTTGGCGCAGACGATACAGTTGCGCGCCGAAATGATAGAGGCGCGCGGCGAGCGGGCGGAAGTGGGGCAGGCCGCGTTGCTCCCATTGGCGGATGAGAGCGAGGCCGTCGTCGATGAGGTCGCCGGCCTCGTCGGTCAGATCGCGGGCAAGCTCGGGGTCGGACGCGGCGAAGATGAGGTGGCCGAGGGCATCGCAACGGGTGCGGCGCGCAACGAGGGAAATCTCGGCGGCGGCGGGGTGTTGGGACGGCAGATCGTCGCGGGAGATCACCTCGAGCGAGTGCGTGGCCGCCTCGCGAGCGGCCGAGTAGCGGCGGGGGAGGGTGGGCGAATCGAGGAGCGTGTTGGCGAGATTCATCCACGCTCCGGCGAGATTGACGCGGTGGTTAAACACCGCCTCGGGGGTGGTGGCTTCGGAGGGGTCGAGCGGGAGGGTTTGCAGGACAGCGATGGCCGAGCGGTGGGATGCGGCGGCGGCGGCGAGGGCTTCGGGCGTGCCCTGGCGATGGAAGGCATGGCCGCGATTGATCCACGCTGCGCCGCAGGTGTTGTGGGCGGCGGGCTGCGCTGCGAACTCAGGCGAGGCGAGGAGGGCGATCGCGGCGTCGTAGGCGAGGACGGAGGCGGTGAGCTCGGCTGGGGTGGCGAGTTGCTGGAGCGTGTTCCCGTGATTGAGATGGGCGAGGGCGAGGTCGCGACGGGCGGCAAGGTCGGTCGTCGGGAGAGCACGGAGGAGGGTGATCGCGCACTCGTAGGCGCGGGCAGCTTCGGCGAGGGCTGCGGGCGTGGCCTGTTCGGCGAGGGACTGGGCGCGGGCGAGCCACGCGGCGGCGTTCGGAGGAGTGGCGGAGTCGGGCGACGGCATGAGGGGCCGACACGCTTGGCAAGGAGGCCGCGAGGTCAATAATGAGTCCGGCGCGATGAGAATCTTTACATGCGAGCGGGGGCGGGGGGGACTTGCGGACGAGGCGGCGATCTCCTGATCCACTCGGCAGCGGTCGGCAGATAGCGGCCGGCAGAAAACCGGAAACTATCTGCACCCGGCGTGGCCGACGCAGCAAAACGCCTCCTGCCGAACGAGTACCGCGCAAGCTCCCTCCCGCTAGGTGGGGAACGGAGAACACTCCTGTCGGATCGGCGTTGGCCATGGTTAGCGCGGATATTAACAACGCCTCGGGATCTGTGGACGATCGTGGAAACACCACTCGCTGGCGCTCGCGGCTACGGGAGATCGGCGATCAGCGATCGCGAAAAAATGGGGCGTAGCGGCGAGCGCCAGCAAGCCGGCGATTCTCCTCTCAGACGTTGACCGCGGAGTTCGCGGCTGGCCGTGGCGCCGTGACTCAGCCCACCGCGTCCGCCGCCCGCAACGCTGCCAAATCCGGATCTTCTCGCGCCGCCGCTTTGAACTGCGCGTCGATCCGACACGCCTTCGCGAGCCGCACCCGCGCGCTCTTCAACGCTCCGAGCAGCGAATCATAGCAGGCCAAATTGTAGTGGAGCACCGCGCTCGTTTTTCCGTGATGCCGCTCCGCCGCCACCAACACCGTCCGCGCCTCCTCCACTCGTTTCAGCTCGCGCAACGCATACGCCCACCCGATCCACGCGCTCTCCCACGCCGGATGCGCCTGCGCCAATTCCGCTGCGACCACCACCGCTTTTTTCCACTGTTTTTTAGCGAGGTGTAAGTCGAGCCGCATGGAGCGCACCGCCGGCAGGCCTTGCTCGTCCGTTGCGATGCGCTCCAGTTCCGCCGCCGCTTCCGCGAACAACGCGAGCCCGAGATAGCCGCGGGCATACTCTACGCGGAGCTGGGTTGCTCGCGTGCCACTCATCGTGCGCCGCCCGCTCCCCGCATCGCCGAGAAATGCTTCAGCGCCGCCTCGCGCATCGCCTTGCCGGCCGCCGGCGAATTCGTGTGACCCGAGGGGATGTCGTTAAAAATCCCCTTCTCCGCCCGGAGCGCGTTGAAGGCTGCATAGACACTCGTCGGCGGGCACGTCGTATCAATGAAGCCCACCGTAAAAAACCCCGGTGCCTTTGCCAACGCCGCGAAATTCACCCCGTCGAAATACCGCACGGCCGCCACGATCTCCGGCGACGCCTGCTCGCCCGTCGCGATAAATTTCGGCCAGCCCGCAATCCGCCCCACCTGCCCGCCCGTGTGGTCGCAGCCCGCCGGCACGCCGGCCACGAAATACGTCACCCGCGCATCCAGCCCCGCGGCCGCGATCGCTTGCGCTCCGCCTTGGCTCGACCCGTAAACCACCACCGTGCGCCCATCCCACTCGGGTTGCGCCGTCAGGACATCGATCGCCCGCACCAAGCGGAGATACATCCCGAGAAAATAAACCGTCTCCCGCGATTCGCGCCCCGCCCGGCGATACTCCTTCAGTTCTCCTGCCGCCAGTGCCGCATAAAATTCCTTCGGGTTTCCGTTCGGCAGCCCGTGCGCATTCATATCCATCGCCAGCGCGCCTGCGTCCGCCCAGCCCGCCGCGCCACTGAGATTCGAACTGTTCACGCCCGCTCCGTGCACCGTGAGGATGATGGGCAAACTCTTCGGCTTCGCCCCCACCGGCCGTGCCAGATAGGCTGATACGCCCGCACCCACGCTGGCTGCCTGCACGTCAAACGTTTCCACCGTGTTGCGCGGCGAGGGCACCGGAGTCAGCCGCGCCTCCAGCGGGACTGCCGCGAGCAGGGCTTTCTTCGCATCCCAAAACGCCGTGAAATCAGCCGGCACGGGTTGGCTCGGCTTGATCTGCGTCGGCTCAATCCCCACGCCGCCCAGCGCCGTCAGCTTCGTCTCGCCGACCTGTCCGTTTACGCGGCACTGCAAAAAACCCGGTGTGTCGAGCGTGCCGGTGACGGTTGCCCGGCCCTCCACGAGTTTCGCCTGCCCGCTGCGCTTCGGCTCCACGCCATCCTGCGTGAGCGTCCACTGCACCTCGCCGTCCGCCGCCGGTTTCCCGTCCACGTCCAGCTTCACGGTAAACGTCACGATCTCGCCGCGACGATACAGCGCGTCCGCCCGATCCGCCACGACCGTCAGCGTGTGCGTTGGTTTCACCGCCACGGCCGCCTCCGCCGCAGAGCCCACTGCCACGAGCCAACCCAGGGCGACGACGTGCCCGATCATGCGGCGAAGAAACAGAAATGATTTCATGATCCTAAACCTCAACGCTTCAACCCGCTCGCGGCGACATCATTTCCCGCCGTCGCCCGCGTCTCTGATCAACGGCTCCCTGCCTGCCATTTCCGCGCCAGCCGCGCGCCCGCCCGCCCCCAAAAAAATCGTTCCTCGTTCTCGTAATCGTTCGCCTTCTCCCGTCCCTGGTTCCGGCCACTCTTCCGATCCCCCGCTTCGATTTTTCCGTGTGTTCCGTGGGCAAGACCTCCGATTCCCGTTTCCGCCTTTCGCGTCCCTTCGCGTGATCCGTGGGCAACTTCTCCGGTCCCCGCCCTCCGCCTTTCGTGTATTTCGTGGTTAAACATTCCTCTTCTCCCTCACGTCCGCCGCGCCCCCCGCGCCCTCCCGCGTCCCCCACGTCCCCCCTCGCCCTCCGCGTTTCCGCGTTTCCGCGTCTTCCACGTCTTCCGCGTGAGGCATCCCTTTTCCTCCTTTTCCGCCCGCACCTTCGAGTAGTCCGTGTAGTCCGTGGGCATCACCTCCTCCTCTTCTTCTTCTTCTCCGTCCCCTTCCGATTCGATCCCACCCTCCGACCGCGCGCCGGTTCCCGTCGTCTGCGCCGTGCTCGAAGACACCGCCGGCCGCATCCTTATCGCTCAACGCCCCGCGCACAAACACCTCGGCCTGCTCTGGGAATTTCCCGGCGGCAAAGTCGAACCCGGCGAAACCCCCGCCGCCGCCCTCCACCGCGAGCTCACCGAGGAACTCGGTTGTACCGTCACGATCACCCGCACCCTCGAGCCGTTTCTCCACGATTACACCCGCGTCATCATCGAGATGTTTCCCTTCGTCTGCCATCTCGCGCCCGGCAGCCCCGCACCGGCCGCCCTCGAGCACCTCGCCCTCCGCTGGGTCACGCCCCGCGAACTGTCATCCTTCGACCTCGCCCCCGCCGACTGGCCCGTCGTCGCCCGCTACCGCGCCGATCCGCCCACAGCCTGCTGCGGCCACTGACGCTCTTCGTGCATTCGTCCGCCTCTCAGGGCCGGCCAAGGTCGGGGCAGCCGAGCCGTTGGGCGACCCTCCGATCAGGTGATCAGCGGCTTGACCACGTAGCCGTGGACATCGGTGAGGCGGCGATCGATCCCGCCGTGGCGCTCCCAAAAAATCTTCCCCCTTTCGTGCGAGTGCGAGTTCGGCGTAAATAGAATTGGTCCGCCCGCTTGCACATTTACCGGCCAATTTCAGATCGAAAAGAGCCGGACCCACCCTTGACGTGTATATGCCCTGCATATACTTTTAGGAACGGTGTCCTTCGATCCTTCCAAATTTGACGGCTTCAACTGGGATTCGGGAAACATCACGAAGAACGTTTCCAAGCACGACGTCACCTGTCGCGAAGCCGAAGAGATCTTTTTTAATCAACCGCTCATCATCGCTCCCGATCCCGAACATTCTCAGGCCGAACCTCGATTCCGCGCCTTGGGCCGCACCGACGCAGGCCGCCTCCTCCACCTTAATTTTACCCTTCGAGCCTCCCAGCTGCGGATTATATCCGCCCGTCCCATGAACCGCCCTGAACGAACCGCCTATGAAACGCACCGACGCTAAAGTCTCCGCCCTCTCCGCCGTGCCTGCCATGCCCGCCACCGACGGAGCCAATTTCGATTGGTCCACTGCCCAAAAGGCCAATTTTCCGAACCTTCGGCCCAGCTCGGAAACGATCTCGCTGCGCATGCCCGTCTGGATGCTCCACAAACTGAAGACCCGCGCCAACCAGCGCGGGGTGCCCTACCAAGCCCACCTGAAGGAAATCCTCGCCAACTCTTTGAGCGATTGAGTCACCGGCCGCCGCAACGCCAGCAGGCGATCAAAAGCACCTCCATTGCTCGACCGACCGCGCGCCGGTTCCCGTCGTCTCCGCCGTGCTCGAAGACACCGCCGGCCGCATCCCCATAGCTCAACGCCCCGCGCACTCTCATCCTTCGACCTCGCCCCCGCCGACTGGCCCGTCGTCGCCCGCTACCGCGCCCATCCCGATCCGTGCTGCCCACCCTGACCGGCCGCCTGCTGTAGAAGCCCGCTCGCGGGCGATTTCCCGGTCAAGATCACCTACCGGCCACGCTTCTACCTGCACCTCGCAAGGCCACCCGCCATTCCGCCGCCCTCCCACCTTCCCATCACTTCACCCGCGCGTAGCACGTGAGCGCCGTCCCCGCCGGCACCGGCCCGACCGCGCGGAGGAGAATCACCGCCTGCTGGGTTTTGGCTCCCTCCGGCGGAGTCACCTTCACCCGGTAGTGCATGCGCGGGGTCACCGTCACCAGCTCCACCTTAAAATCCGGCTGGTTTGCCCCCGCCGCCGCCAACTCCACGCCACCCGGCACGTTCAGGAGCACATCCACGGACTTCGCTTCGGGCTTCTCGCCCGCCACCCAGCTCAGATCGCGCGGCGTGAAGCTGAGCACCTCGGGCAATTCCGCCGTGAGCTTGAGCAGTTGTGAGGGCGCGCCGGGTTCATCCGTCACGACATTGATCATCCGGCTCACTGTCCCGCTGCGTCCCGTCGGATCAAATCGCACGACCAGCACCCCGCTCTCTCCTGGAGCGTAGGTCTTCTTGGCGAGGTTGATCAGCGCGCAGTCGCAGGTCGCCACCGCCTGTGTGATCGTCACCGGCGCAGAGGTGGCGTTGCGAAACGGATAACTCGCCACCGGCATCGCGCCATCCGCCTGCGGGCGCAGGACGGCCTCGACGGTGGTCCATTGCAACGCATACGCCGTCCGCCATCCTGCCAAGGTGACGCAGAGCACGCGGAGGAAGCTTCGAGAAAATTTCATAGCGTGATTCTAATTATCCGTTTCACCGTCTATATAGTTTCAAAGTTAGTCGTTACCCCAAACCCCAAAGCCTGACCCTCTATTCATCTCACAGCGGCGCAGTTAACGGCCCACTGCTTGTTTCCGCACGGCCAGAGTCCGTCACACTTCCTCCGGACCGCTGCTTTCAAAATCCCGCTCCAGCGTTTCGATCAAGACCGGTAAATATGCCGTCGCGGTTTTCCAAACCAGCTCCAGGTCCACTTAACCGTAGTCGTGCGCGATGATGTTTCTCATCCCGCGCATGGCGCGAAAAGGCAGCGACGGAAACTGCGCCTGCGTGTCGGGAGCCAGCCGACTCGCCGCCTCACCGATGATTTCAAACCGCCGTAAGACGGCGTCCTGTTTTTCAGCATCGCCGAAAAACGATTCTCGACTGACTCCGGCGAGATAGCTCCGGATCAAGCGTGCCGAATTGAGCACGTCGGTCAGCAACCCTGCCTGACGTTCATCGAGCATAAAGCGCGACCGGCCCGGCCAAAATCGCCCGGCGCCGAAACAGGTTTTTGCTCTTTTCGACCGCGCGCCGGCTCAACAAATCCACCCGACACCCGAGCTGCTGCTCCAGTGCATCCTGCAGCGCCCCCATCTCAAACAGCCCCGGATTCGAATCCGGCGAAAACTCTACCAACAGATCTACGTCGCTGTTGGCCTGAGCGGTCCCATCGGCCCGCGAGCCAAAGACCTCTAACCGCGAAACCGGGTGGCGCTCGCAAACCGGTCGCACCGCTTCCCGCAGACGCGCGAGCGAAAGAGGAGATGGCAGCGACGAACTCATGGCTCCGTTGCAATTTAAATCCCGCCGGTTGGCAAGTGGCCGCTGTCGCCACCCGCCTCCCATCGTTCTCGTTCCTCGTTCTCGTAATCGTTCTCTTTCTCCTCTCGTCCGTCCGATCACCCGCCTCGCAAACCATCCGAGCTGTAGGCCCGGGCGCCGACCGGGTCGCCGCCGCGCAGGCCGAACCGACGAACCTCGAATCCACCTTCCACTTGCCTTCGCCTCCGCTCCGACCAGTTTTTCCTCCATGACGCTCGCGAATTTTCCTGACCTCCAACGGCTCTCGCGGCCCGCTCGTCTGAAGATTGCCGCCGAGTTGTGGGACTCAGCCGTCTCGGACGCTCTGCCCGTCCCCGCGAGTCACCGAACCCTGCTCCGTGACCGCCGCGCCGCCTACGACCGTGGCGAAGTGCCGACCCTGACGATGGCGGAGCTGAAACGGTCCATTCGCCGACAGCAGTGAAAAGACTGCCGGTCGTCGCGCTCGCGGTTGTCAGCGAGGATATCCAGGCAGCTTATGACTACTTTTCTGCCCGGAGCTCGGGCGGCGGCGACCAGCTGTTGGACCGCTACTTCGCGACCACCGACCGCATCGGGCTAAACGCCGAATCATTTCCGATAAAGTTCGACGACTACCGCCGCGCCCTCGTGCCCAAGAGCTATTTGGCCATCTACTATTTCGTCGAATCAGAGCGCACCGTCATTGCCGCCGTGATCGACGCCCGACGCCATCCACGTCTGATTCGCGACCTGATCCGGACCCGACGATAACATTCACCGCAGTCCGACCGCACCCCCGGGCGCGACAATGAGCTTGGACAAGGCCCTCAGTCCGCCACGACCCCGCCCCAGCGCAAAAATTCACGTTTCATATCCGCCGCCCCGCAAGTCTCGCGCCGCTCTCGCAACGCCACACCCACCTCGCGCACCCTC
>Ga0114974_10003974_pt1 | contig 11089 bp, 11 predicted proteins | sample S_130206_EF_Meta_FD_87318 | JGI IMG/M metagenome (GOLD analysis project Ga0114974, IMG submission 87318) | Freshwater microbial communities from Lake Simoncouche, Canada to study carbon cycling - S_130206_EF_MetaG | ecosystem: Environmental > Aquatic > Freshwater > Lake | place: Lake...
GCCGGGCGACTGCTCACCGTGGTCTTCACGGTTCGCGGTTCGCGCCTGCGGGTGATCTCGGTGAGACCCATGAGTCGACCGGAACGGAGGGGATATGGCCAAGCGAGCAACAGCTAAGGCGGCGCCGGCGCCGACGTTCGCCTCGGAGCGAGCCGAGCGGGAATACTGGGAAACCCACGATGCGGGTGGCGTGGTGGACTGGGCCAGCGCTCGCCGCGTCGTCTTCCCCAATCTCAAGGCCTCGACCGAAACCATTTTGCTTCGCCTGCGCACAGCGCTGCTGGCCGATCTCAAGGTCCTGGCAAACAAGCGCGACGTCCCGTACCAGTCCCTGCTCAAGGTTTATCTGGCAGAGCGGGTGACCAGCGAGACGACTGGGAACACGCGGTCTAACAAGGCGCTGCAGCCGACGAGCCGTACCCGACGGCGGACGGCTCGCGGCTGAGCGCCAGCCGCCGTTAGCCGTCCAACTCCAAAGATCAGCATGGTGACCGCGACCGGGCTGGCGAGTCGGCAGCTTGCCGTAGACTAGGCGTATGAGCCCCTTGGATCGGATCGCCGTAGATCCCGAGATTCGCTTTGGCAAGCCGTGCGTCAAAGGCACGCGAATCACCGTGGGCGACGTCCTCGCGTATCTGGCCGGCGGCACGTCGGAAGCTCAACTGCTGGCCGAGTTTCCGCAGTTGACCGCCGATGATGTTCGAGCCTGCCTCGCGTACGCCGCCGAGCGCGAGCGTCGCTCCCTCAGCGTGCCGGCGGTGTAAGTCGTGCGGTTGCTGTTTGATGAACAGTTGCCTGAGGCGCTCGTGGTCGCGCTCTCCGACGTCTTCCCGCATTCACTCCACATTCGGCTGCTCGGTAAGGGCGGCGCTTCAGACTCGGGCGTGTGGGAACTCGCACGAGAGCACGGGTGTCTCCTGGTCACGAAAGACGAGGACTTCCATCGGTTGAGTGTGCTCCGTGGCGCGCCGCCGAAGGTGGTGTGGCTTCGCGTCGGGAATTGTGCGACACGCGACTTGGTGGCGTTGCTGCGCCATCATGCGCCGGACCTCGCGGCGTTCGATGCGCAGCGCGAGACAACCGTTCTCGAACTCGGGTAAGACATCCGCGGCCCAGCAGGCAAATGGAGCCGACACGCTTGGTCCACTCGCGCGTCCCTGCGCGTGCGGCTCATTTGAAGCGTTGGACCGCTCTGATTCAGCGTGTTTCAGCGATGGGTCAGGAGTTCTGTGCAGCGAACGGATTATCTTTCATCTCGACGAGGTGGATATGACCGTGACTCGAGGCGCTTCTGTCGTTCTGGGATTGAACCGGTGGTTCGGTGTCGGTCTCTCCGTCCAACAACCGGGCCAAGGTTCGTTGCGTCCGTCGCCTGAGGGGTCAGACGACGCTCTCGCCTGCCGACGCGCGCGGCTCATGTCAGGCGTTATCCAGCGAGTGTGCTTCCGATGAGAGCAGCGCTCTCGGTCGTCGTCATCATCTGCCTCATCGTCCCCTCCATCGCTGGATGTGCGACGACTCGTGGGCCGCAACAGATACGGGTAGCGGCTGGCGGTGTGACGCCGACTGAGTCGAACTGGTCGCGTGTCGGCGAGCTTTTGCCCGCCACACAGATTGCCCTACGCATCAAGGGCTCGCAGTCGCACAGTTACTACCTGGTGTTCACCGACGCTTCGGGGATCACCGTGCTGGATCTCACCAACCCGACGTTGCCGGCTCCGGCCTCACGCGTGTTGCGCGATATGGCGTCGCACCACCCGGAATCCTTTTCGGCCCTGTCACGGAATGGGGCATTGGTCCAAGACAACGTGCGGGTGGAGCGCGATGGTGTATTCGTGGCCGGACGCCGCGTGGCCGACCTGGAAGAGGTCGTTCAGACAATCGCGCGTAGCGACGTGGCGGAGATTCGGGGCCCGGTCGTGGCCCATGGATCCGTCGTGGGCGCGATGTTTGGCGGTTCGCTGGCGTTGGGAGTCGGCGTCGTGCCTGCACTTGGAGGCGCATCAGACGCTGTCGCGTGGTTAGCGTTAATCGGCTCGGTGGCGCTGGGCGGGTACTTAGGGTTCCATGGGTCCAGCCACGCAACAGAAGGCATTGTGTACCGTGCCCCATAAGCACCGGTCGGCGTGAGGGTGACCGGATACGTACGACCCGCGGGGGGCTAACTCCGCATGTGCCAGACCGCGCGGCGAGGCTAAATCGGGCGCACCGCTGGTGATGCGCGACGTTGGACCGCTGGACAGTGACATGACGAGTGCACTCCGCTTCTTAGGCGGAGGTCGAAGGTGAGAACCTGTGAACAACCATGCGCTGGACGTTGAGGGTTCCGGAGCCAAAAGGGTGAAATTCGTTGTTACGGTCACCGTACTGGTGGCCCTGAGCCTGTCGGCTGTCCGTCTGGACGCCCAGGGGCAGATGCTGGCACCGGCGCCGCTGGCAGGACCGGGTCCGGCATCGCCCGTGGCCGACAATGCGCTCAAGGCAGCCATCGCGCGCGAGGTGATGCGTTTGCGTACGATCGCCAATCTCGCGGTTCCGAATCGGCCCGCGTCGTTGAGGGCCACCGCGCCCGCGCTTCAAGAAGCCAGGCCACCTATCGGTACACGTGTTCGCGTCACCGCAGCTTCGGAGGTGGAACTACCAGGCGTCCTCCGAATGGTGGGCACGACTATGACGGGGCCCGTTCTCTCAAGCGATGAGGATTCAGTGACCGTGCGCGGTGCTGCTGGGCAAGTCGTCACCCTTCCCAGGCCAGGTCACACGATCGTCGGAACAATCGTTGGGGTGGAGGAGCGAGATGTCACGATTGCGCGGGATCGCGGGTCGGTGGTCACGGTTCCACGGTCAGCGATCGCCCAACTGGAACGGAGCTATGGCCGGCGTTCGCGCAAACGCGCCGCCGGGCTGGGTTTCTTGATTGGCGCGGGAGGCGGGGCCGGCGTTGGCTTCTTGAGCGGAAGCACCCGCAAATGTCCCGGCTGGTTTGCCCCTCCCGGGGCTCCAGTAACCCAATCCTGTTTTATGGAACCCGTTGCATCCACGCTCGCAGGTGTCATTCTGGGTGGGGGCGCAGGGGGGCTGCTAGGCGGCCTTGTCCATCCTGGGGACCGCTGGACCGTGGTTCCGGTGGATTGGTTGATGGGGCGGTGAGTCGCGCCTTCTCCGCCGAAAGGAACGCCATAGGAAGCGCGTTCGCTCGACCGAAGAACGACCCGTGGAAGGTGAAGATTCCTAAGGGGCGTCCGACTACACGATTCACACGGATGAGAAGGACGGAAGGACGATACTTGTCTGCACTGTGGGAAGCACTGTCCTTTACTCCGACGCCAGATGCATCGATGACCTGCATTCAATGCTGAAGAGGGCGGGCGACTGGGTCGAACTCGGCGGGGCTGATGAACAGAAGCCGACCAAAGACGGCACCGTTGAAAGGTGGGGCCGCTCAGAGGCCAACCCTGTCGGTGGCTGGTATGGCCTGAAGCAGGACCTGGGTGGGCACTTCGATGTCGCGGCGCCTCGATGAGCGACGACGCCCTCGACTCGGTGTATCGCTATCACGACGGCACCAAGCATCACGTCCACCGCTTCGCACGCTCGCTCGGATACCTGGACTGGGCCTCACAACCCAGGCCGTTCCGCGCATTCGCTGAGACGCCAACCGTCCCGCTGTACCCGTCGCCTGATGCTGTTGCCGACGACTACGCCCCGACGGCGGTGACGTTCGCCGAACTCGGCCCGCGACTGGCCACGGCCGCACCGCTCTGTGCCGCGCTCGTCGGCGATGTGCTCCGGCACTCCCTTGGCCTCTCGGCCTGGAAGCAGGCCGACCCGGCGCGCTGGCCGCTGCGGGTGAACCCGTCCAGTGGCAACCTGCACCCGACCGAAGCCTACGTCGTCTGCGGTCCGCTGCCGTCGGTCGCCGAGACTCCAGGGGTGTACCACTACGCACCAGACCGGCATCTGCTCGAGCAGCGCTGCGCCTTCGATGACAAGGCCTGGCGCGACGCCGTGGGCGAACAGCCGGACGTGCTGTTCGTGGTGCTTACCTCCATTCACTGGCGCGAGGCGTGGAAGTACGGCGAGCGCGCATTTCGCTACTGCCAGCACGACCTCGGACATGCCGTGGCCGCCGTGTCGTTCGCCGCGGCGCTGGTCGGCTGGCGCGCCACCATGCTGCCAGCCTTCTCCCACAGTGCGATCGCCGCGCTGGCCGGTCTCGATCGCGATCAGGACTTCATCGACGCCGAACGCGAGGAACCCGGCTGTGTGATCGCGCTCAGTGTCCGCGACTCACTCCAGATGTCGGAGGCGATGGTGCAGGCGCTCGTGCTCGCGGTGGCCTGGGGCCGGTGGTCGGGTCAGGCGAGCCAGTTGAGCGAGGACCACGTGACGTGGTCGTTCATCGACGAGGTGGCGACGGCCACGGAGCAACCGGCGCGGACCGCTCTCCTCGCCACACCGCCTGCGCTACCGAGTCATCCTGATGCCGCGCGCGGCCCCGCGGTTGATGCGCGCGCCCTCGTACTGCAACGTCGCAGCGCCGTCGCGTTCGATGGCCGTGCCACGCTCGATCGTGCGACGTTCCTCGGCATGCTCGCCCGCGTGCTGCCGGCTGCAGCGCCTCCGTGGGACAGCGCCTGGTGGACGCCACGCGTTCACCTCGTGCTGTTCGTCCACCGCGTCGACGACGTGGCACCGGGCGTCTACATGCTGGTGCGCGATCCACGGGTGCTCGATCAACTGCGTGCCGCCTGTCGCCAGGAACTGATGTGGGAGCAGGCGGACGAGCTGTTGCCCCTGTGGCGGCTGTCGCACCAGGACGCGCGGGCGATGGCGGCTCGCGTGAGCTGCAACCAGGACATTGCGGCCGACAGCTACTTCAGCCTCGGGATGCTCGCCGAGTTCGATGAGAGCCTGCAGACGTACGGACCATCGTTCTACCGGCAGCTGTTCTGGGAAACGGGGATGGTGGGCCAGGCGCTCTATCTGGAGGCCGAGGCGGCTGGCGCCCGTGCCACCGGCATCGGCTGCTTTTTCGACGATGACGTGCACGAACTGCTCGGCTTCACGAGCCACGCGTTCCAGAGCCTGTATCACTTCACCGTTGGCGCGCCGGTGGACGACAGACGCCTGACCATCGAACCTGGCTACGCCTGGGAGCAGCGCGACCCGTTAATCGCCGCCGAGTTTCAGATGGGATGACGGTGCCTGACGCAGGCCTTCTCCAGTTCTCGGCTCCCGACTGGTCGTCCACGCTCGATGCGCTCCTCCCGGAGATGCACGTGGTCGACCGCGACGCCACGCGCATCTGGCATGCCTTCTATCCGTTGGCCCTCGCCGACGCCTACGCGGCAGCCACCGACGCGGCCGCGCTGACCCGTCGCCTGCGCATCGACGGCAATCCCTCTCTTGCCGCCGGACAGACCGATGCGAGCCACGGGTTCCTCTACGGTCATCGCTACTGGCCACAGGTGAAAGCGGCGGTGCTCGCGCGGCTCGGTCCGGCTGAAGCCGGACACGACGACGTGATGCCACTCGGTCCGGCTGAAGCCGGACACTACAGAGATCACGCGAGCCCGTTGATCGACCTCGTGCGCGGCGTTGCCGCTGATGTGGCGGCTGAGGCGCGCGCCGAGACCGGCCTGGTGACCGGCATCGCCTTCATCGGACTGATGACGCTGCGCCAGGTGGGGGCCGACGCCTTTCACGCCTCGACTGGCGCGAGCGTCACGACTGCGGCGCCCGCCGGCCCCTCGCCAGACGCCGTGGTGGCGCGCCGTGCGCGCGATGACGGACAGGGGCTGCTCGGGTTCCTGCGCACGACCCGGCACTACCGCGTGATGTTCGACGAGCGACGCGCCGACGCGGCGTTCCCGCTGCTCGCCGGCCAGCACCTGACGACCGCCTCGGCGAACGACACGCGCGACTACACGCACGGACCGCGCCGGTTTCAGGAAGGCCCGATCCCCGCTCAATGCCGTTCCGCCACCTGCAGCACCTGCTGGGTCGGGGGGCTGGGCGGTCGCGACAAGGTGAGCGCCATCGATGCATACGAGACGCGGCGTCTCCATGAGTTCGGCTACATTCAGGTGACCGACGAGCGGCCGTTCATCCGGCTGGCGTGCCAGACCCGCGCCGCGGGCAACGTCACCATCGTCATTCCGCCGTGGCACGGCCTGCTATCGCGCCTGCTGCCCGACCCGATCCGCCAGATTCCCAGGTAACCCACTCGTTCGGGAGACGATGCCGATGACCGCACGACTGATCGCAACCACCGCACTGCTGGCCGTGCTGACGACGGGCGGAGCTGGCGCGCAGGGCACGCAGGCGCGGGTGCCAGAGATTCCGTTCGACTCGGTGCCCGACTTCCTGAAGCTGCCGCCGGGTATGAACTTCGGTGAGGTGTCCGGTGTCGCGGTCGACTCGAAGCGCCAGGTCTACGTCTTCTCGCGATCGGGCAGCGCCTCCGGTCCGGCATTCGGTGCTACCGCTGCGCAGTTGCTGCTCTTCAGCACGAACGGCGCGTTCATCCGCGAGATCGGCAAAGAACTCTACGGGTGGGCGTTCGCGCACTCGGTGCGTATCGACCGCAACGACCAGATCTGGGCCATCGACAAGGGCTCGGACATGGTGATTCGCATGACGCCGGCGGGGCGCGTCGTGTGGGTCTTTGGACGCCGCCAGGAGTCGGCTGATGGCGCCGAGCCGTGGGAGCACACCACGCCGCCAGCCGCGCCCGTCGACGGCCGCTTCCGGCAGCCAACCGACATCGCCTGGGATTCGCAGGGCAACAGTTACATCACCGACGGCTACGTGAACGCGCGCGTCGCCAAGTATGACAAGAACGGCGACTGGGTGAAATCGTGGGGGGAGCCGGGCACCGGCCCTGGCCAGTTCCACCTGCCGCACGCCATCGTCATCGACAAGGACGACAACGTCTACGTCGGCGATCGGACCAATCAGCGCGTGCAGGTGTTCGAGACCAATGGCACGTACCTGCGCGAGTGGAAGATCACGGTGCCTCCAGACTGGACGACGCGCGCGGTGAACGGGCCGACGCCGAAGACCGGCGACATGCAAGGCGTGGGCGCGCCGAACTCGTTGTGCATCACGCCAGGACCGAACCAGGTGATCTTCCTCGGCGAGAGCACGTGGCCCGGCCGCATCTTCAAGGTGGCGCTCGATGGGACGGTGCTCGGTGTCATCGGCACGTCGGGGCGTAACCTGAAGCAGTTCTCAGGGGCGCATGCGCTCGCCTGCCCATCGGAGAACGAGCTCTACGTGGCCGAAACCTCGAACTGGCGGGTGCAGAAGCTGCTGCTGCACCCGGCCGGTGGGTCACAATAGATCCATCATGACCGAGTGGCTGGCCGGACTCCGGCGCGAACACACGACCGGCGCGTTCACGGAAGCGGACGCGCATCCCGATCCGTTCGAGCAGTTCCGCGCGTGGCTCGGCGACGCGCACGCCGCCGGCATCATGCAGCCCAACGCGATGACGCTGAGCACGATCGACGAGCACGGGCACCCCGACGCCCGCATCGTGCTGCTGAAGGGGCTGGACGACCGCGGCCTCGTCTTCTACACGCATCGCACCAGCCGCAAGGGGCGGGAGTTGGCCGCGCATCCGCACGCATCGATCACCTTCTTCTGGGACAGCCTCGAGCGGCAGATCCGCGTGAAGGGGAGCGTGGAGTGGACGACCGACGCCGAGTCGGACGAATACTTCCTGAGCCGGCCGCGCGGCAGCCAACTCGGCGCCATCGTGTCGAACCAGAGCGGCGTCATCCCTGATCGCGACGTGCTCGAGCAGGCGCTGGTCGAACTGGCCGAGCGTGTCGGCGACGCGGCGCTCGAGCGCCCGCGCAGCTGGGGCGGCTACCGCGTGCTGCCGGCGGAGTGGGAATTCTGGCAGGGACGGCCGAGCCGCCTGCACGACCGCCTCCGCTACCGCCAGGGCGCCCATGGCGTGTGGATGAGTGAGCGGCTGGCGCCGTAGGCGCGAAACCGCCGCACCTGGGGCGCGGTCGACTATATAATTCCGGCGCTTCACCACCCATGCGCCGCTTCACTGTCCTGACGCCGCTTCGCACGCTGATGGCCACGGTGGCCCTGACGCTGCTTGCCTCGGCGCTCGTCCCCGCACTCGTCCCGACTCTCGTAGTGTCCGGCTTTAGCCGGACGCTGTATGCCATGGCGGCCTCCGGCTTCAGCCGGACCAGCGCCTCGCACGCCGTGACATCCGTAGCGTCCGGCTTCAGCCGGACCTCGGGCACTTCCTCCACACTCACTCTCTCCATCGTCGGCACGAGCGACCTCCACGGCTACTTCATGGAGCGCAACGGCCGCGGCGGCATCGGCGTGTTCGCCGGCTACGTCAACAACCTGCGCGCGGCGCGCAAGGCCGACGGCGGCGCCGTGCTGCTGCTCGATGCGGGCGACACGTTCCAGGGCGGCGTCGAGTCGGACCTGAGCGAGGGGGCGGTGGTGGTCGACGCGTATAACGCGCTTGGGTACGCGGCGCTGGCCGTGGGGAATCACGAGTTCGACTTCGGGTCGGCCGACCGGCCTGGCGCACGGCAGGATCCGCATGCCGACATGCGCGGTGCCCTGAAGGCGCGCGCGGCGCAGGCGCGGTTTCCCTTCCTTGCGGCGAATCTCCTCGACGAGGAGACCGGCCAGCGTGTGAACTGGAAGAACGTCCACGCCTCCACCATCGTCGAGGCCGCCGGCCTGAAAGTGGGGATCGTTGGCGTCATGACCTACGGCGCCCTGCGCGCCACGCTGCCGCTGAATGTGCGCGGGCTTGCGATGGCGCCGCTCGCCGCGACGGTGGCGGCCGAGGCGCGCCGGTTGCGCGACGCCGGTGCCCAGTTGGTGATCCTCAGCGCGCACGCGGGCGGTGGCTGCGATCGGTTCGACGATCCGACGAACCTGTCGTCGTGCGATCCGAACGCCGAGATCTTCGACCTGGCGCGTGAGCTGCCCGCCGGACTCGTGCACGCGATCGTCGCCGGACACACGCACGCGGGACTCGCACACGAGGTGAACGGCATCGCCATCGTGCAGTCGTACTGGGGTGGACGGGCCTTCGGCCGCATCGACCTGACGGTGGACCGCGTGAGTGGTGCGGTGATGGCGGCAACGCCGTTTGCGCCGCGCGACATCTGCGCACGGCAGGACCCGCTGACGCAGGCCTGTGCCATTCCCGAGAGCGGACCGATGCCGCGGGCCGAGTACGAAGGGCGCCCGGTGATGGAAGACGTGGCGGTGCTGCGGGCCCTGGCGCCGGCGCTGGCGCGTGTGCGGCATCTGCAGGCCACGCCGCTCGGTGTGGTGCTCGACACCACGCTGGCGCGCACCGGCGATCCGGAGTCGCCGCTCGGCAATCTGTATGCGGACGCGCTGCGCGACGAGGGCGACGCCGACATCGCGCTGAACAACAACAGCATTGGCGGCCTGCGTGCCGACCTGCCTGGCGGACCGGTGACGTTCGGCCAGCTCTACGACACGTTCCCCTTCGACAATCGCCTCGTGCGCGTCAGCCTGCCGGCCTCCGTGCTCGAGCAGGGAATTGCCAATGCCTTGCGGCGTGGCCGACGCGGGGCGTTCGGTATCTCAGGGGCGCGCGTCCGCGTCAGCTGCGGCGACGCAGGTCTGCAGGTGCAGCTCTTCCGCCCCTCGGGCGAACCGATCGGCTCGAGCGAGTCGCTGGTGGTCGTGGGGATGGACTCGCTGCTCAGCGGCCAGCTGTTCGCGCCGGTCATTCCGCCGGGCTCGCTGCGCGTCGCGCCCGACGCGCCGATCGTGCGCGAGGTGGTCGAGGACTGGCTGCGCGAACGCGGCGGCCACCTCCGAGGTGAGCAGTTCCTGGCGGAGAACGGTCGGCGCCTCGAGTTCGACGGCCAGACGGCGCCGTGCCTCGCCCAGTAGGCGGAGGTTGGGGGCTGGAGGTTGGAAGTGGGCTACGCTTGCGCGGGAAGGAGCGCTTGATGATTCGCCGTTGCCTCGTGCTGGTCCCCGTGCTCTGTGCCAGCGTGTGCCTCGGCACGGCGCGCGCCGGCGATGACGCGGCTGCCGCACCTGCCGCGCCGCGGACGCCTGCCTCGATCGCGCGGACGCCCGACTTCCTGATTGGCGCACCGAAGGCTCGCCTCGGTGTGGGCGGGTCGTGGCTGATGCCGCGCGCGGGCGGCGACCTGTTTGCCTTTGTGGGTGACCAGCTCACGTTCGAGCCGTCCGACCTGCGCTCGCGCGGGGTGGTGGCCGACCTTGCCGTCGCCATCGGGCCGCGCGTCGACCTGGTGACCGGCGTCGAGCGGTCGAGTCGATCGACCGGTACCGAGTATCGCCAGTTCGTGGCCTCGAACGGGCAGCCGATCACGCAGACGACGCGGCTGCAGCAGACCGGCGTCACGCTGGGTCTGCGCTACCTGCCGCTCGGCAGTGGCCGGCGCATCAGTCGGCTGGCCTTCATCCCGCGGCGCGTCACACCCTACCTCGGGGCCGGCGCAACGGCCGGCTTCTATAACTTCAGCCAGCGCGGACAGTTCGTCGACTTCGCCGACCGCTCGATCTTCACCGATGCCTTCGTCTCGGACGGCTGGACGTTCGGTTCGTTCGTCCAGGGCGGTGCCGAACTGCAGCTGTGGAAGCGACTGTACGTGTCGGTGGATGGCCGCTACACCTGGCTGCACGGCGCACTCGACTCCGACTTCAGCGGCTTTGACGGCATCGACCTCGCGGGGTTCCGCGCCAGTACCGGTCTCGGCATCGCGTTCTGAGGACACCATGAAGCGCATCACCTCGCTGTTGCTGTTCGCGTTGCTGTGGCTCGTCGCGCCGCTCGCGGCCGTGTCGGCGGCGATCCCGAGTGACGACCCACGCTGGTCGGCGTGGATTGGATGCTGGACGCCAGGCACGCGTCCTGGCCAGCCATCAGACACGACCGTGTGCCTGGTACCAGACCTTACCGGCGTGCGCATGGTGACGTTTGCCGGCGAGCGCGAGGCGCTGTCGGAGCGGCTCGTTGCGGACGGCACGACACAGGCGCTGCCGGAGCAGGCGTGCAGCGGCGAGCGCGTCACCC
>Ga0114974_10003976_pt1 | contig 11087 bp, 10 predicted proteins | sample S_130206_EF_Meta_FD_87318 | JGI IMG/M metagenome (GOLD analysis project Ga0114974, IMG submission 87318) | Freshwater microbial communities from Lake Simoncouche, Canada to study carbon cycling - S_130206_EF_MetaG | ecosystem: Environmental > Aquatic > Freshwater > Lake | place: Lake...
CACCACATCACGTGGAACGTTTTTCTCACGTGCCAATGCATCTACCAACAGAAGAATTTCGCGACTCATCGCTTTATGCCCTTGAAATCCAGAACTGGTTCTAACTTGCCGCGTTCAACATCTGAAAACATGAACGTTACGCGTCGAACTTCGTCCTTTTTTGCCTCAAACTCGATACCGAAGCGCTTAACTGCGTCAACGGAATCTGCTATTTCAGTTGCCGCGTCAACGGCAACTAACGCACCCAAAAAAACCTTTTGCCCATCAACCGCCTGCCTGAGCTTGACCTCGACACGCTCGCCAATGAATCTAACAAAATCAGCTTCAGTCTTGAGCGGTCGATCTACACCAGGCGAACCCACTTCAAGCCTGCGGTAGTCGATATTCTCAACTTCATACACCCGCGAGAGCTGCCGTGAGACCTGTTCACAATCTTCAACACGTACACCGTCTGGCCGATCAATTGTGACTCGCAATAATCCGAGCGCAGCCCGTTCGACATCGACAAGTTCGATGTCCATCGAGGCTAGAGACTGCTGCGTAAGAGTAAAGAGATCAGCCATACAATCAAACCATACAATCAAAAAAAATGGGCTGCAAAACAGCCCATTAACAACATTTGCTCGGTACTTTTGGGTTGTAACAGCACCGGCCGCTGCAACCCAAAACCACCTACATTAGCCCTGCATTCTAGCATGAATTTTACAAAAATGTCTTGCTATACCAACGATTTAGGCATGATTCGCCCACCGCGTGGGCCTTAGCGGTCGCCTCGCGACGATTTTGTAAACCCCAGGCGTGACTCATGGGCTGCAGGCCCCTTGGGTTGCCAATCATCACCACGGGGTGCCGAGCGCGGCTTGCCGCTCGCATTTGGATTGCCATTACCCGAACCCGCCTGCGAACGACCGCCCGGTTTACCCGGACCCCGGCCACGCGGCGGCCCATTTGGACGCGCACCCGGCGCGCCTTGCCCGCCAGGCGTACGCGGCCGGCGCGTGCCGGCCTCTGATCTTTCGCCTGGCTGTGCATTCGGATCAAATGCCTGACCGGCTGCCGCGCCACGAGGTGGACGCGAATCCGACCGACCCTCTGGACGCCCGCCCGCACCGTCGGGACGACCATCGGCTCGCGGAACCCTCGGGCCACGCCCAGCACCGGCCTTGCCGGGGCCACCTTTCGGAGCGCCTGACCGACCGGGACCATTGGGACGCCCACCAGCGCCACCTGGCTTTCCTCGCCCTCCTCTGCCCTGACCTTGCCCGCCCGGATGTCCGTTAGCAAAGCCGCCGCCAACGGTCAAGACGGTTGGCGCCGACTCAGTCGGATGAGAAAAAGCTGCGGGTTTGCCTGAACGGCCACCCTGAATATTGCCGCGTCGCCCAACCCGAGCGCCGTGCGTACCGTTTTGGTCAAGCGTGCCAAACCCAGGCGGCAATGCACTGTCATGCGAGGCTGGCTGGCGAGGTGCGCGGGCGCGCCCATCACCCGACTCATCCTCATCGCGTAACAGCCCGACTTGGATCATCAAGGCAGAGACCAGCTTAGGGTCCAACTCTTCCCACCGTCCACGACGTAGCGTTGTCGGCAAAACAATGTCACCAAACCGCGTACGAATCAAACGGCTGACCGTCAAGCCGATCGACTCAAACATACGACGAACCTCGCGGTTACGACCTTCGTTCAACGTGACGCGATACCAACGGTTGCTGCCTTCTCCACCGATGAACTCAACCATCCCAAAACTGGCTGGGCCATCCTCAAGCGTCACACCATCCAGCAAGGTCTGGCGCTGCTCGGGGCCTAACTCACCCAAGACACGAACGGCGTACTCACGCTCATTGCCATACCGCGGATGTAACAAGCGGTTACTCAGATCACCCGAGGTCGTAAAAATCAACAAACCCTCAGTATTGAGATCAAGACGCCCAATTGAAAGCCATTTGCCAACCTTCATTTTGGGCAAACGCGAAAACACAGTCGCACGCCCACCAGGATCGTCGTGGCTCACAATTTCGCCAGCAGGCTTGTGATACAAAATCACGCGAGGTGGCTTGCGCGTATTGGTGCGCGTGACGGGTTTTCCGTTGACACGCACCAAATCATTTGCACCAACGCGTTGTCCGATATGTGCGGGCTCACCGTTTACGGAGACTCGCCCTGCAATAATCAACTCTTCCATTTCACGGCGCGAACCAACGCCGGCATCCGCAAGCACCTTGTGCAACTTGGGCATCAAGAGATCGCTATTTAAATACTTATTCAGACGCTGCTCGATCCGCTCCGTCCCACTCAAATAAGCGAGTGCCTGATCACCCTCTTTTTCGAATTCGACCGGGTCACCAATTTCAACAACATCACGGGGGTCGATGACTTCTTCAACAACATTGGGCTCAAACACTTTCGTGCGCGACTTGCGCTCTGGGGTACCTTCCTCAGTGCCGGCCTCGCCTGCCGCAGCATCACTGCGGCGGCGACGAAAGGGAGTCCGTAACTTACGGCCGCGCGGCTTACCGCCTGCCTCAACTTGCTCGCCTTGCGCGGACGCATCAGACTGAATTGGCTGGTCCGTTGGCGCTTGGGCAGCAGAAGCGTCGTGTGACGCTTGCTCGGACTGTTCAGTATTGGAATTGGTCACTTGGACTCCGGGGGTAAAGAAGATGTGTTCGTCGGCGCTATGTCCGAGGGGTCTAATTCGGTACTCAGTGGTGACTCAGCCTCAGTCTCAACAGGTTCAAGCGGCACGACCTCTAACTGTTCTGCTTCGGGCTGTTCTACTTCTAACTGTTCGGTTTCTGACCGCTCTTGAGCGCTGCTCTGCTCTTGATTGGCTTGATCAATTAAATCAGCAGTCTGTGGTGCTGCGATGGAGACCTGCCCTTCTAAGGCAAGCGACTGCAACGCTTCGGTAATTTCTGCCGCGCCTAACGCAGGTAACTCATCGAGTGCACGCAAACCTAGATCATCTAAAAACTGTTTTGTTGTGCCTAATAAGCCAGGGCGTCCCGGCCCATCACGATGACCGATCACCTCAATCCAACCTCGATCCTCGAGCGTCTTGATAATTTGCGAAGACACCGTCACACCGCGAATGTCTTCGATATCACCCCGCGTCACGGGCTGTCTCCAAGAAATAATCGCAAGCGTTTCCATGACTGCGCGCGAATATTTTGGAGCACGCTCTGGACTCAAACGCTCAAGGTAGCGTTGCATCGCGGCACGACTTTGAAACCGCCAGCCAGTTGCAAGTTCAGCAAGTTCCATCCCTCGATCAACCCAAGCGAGTTGCAGTTGCTCTAGGATCTCTGTGATTTGCGTATCGGACAGCTCATCGTCTTCGAACAATTTACGCAACTCGCTTAGGGGCATTGGCGCAGAGGCGCATAACAACGCTGTCTCAATCGCGATACTCGCTTGCATCAATTGTTTTTCTTGTTGAGCCTGATCATGCGGCGAAACTGTTGGCGTCACGACCAAAGAAGAATCTTCTGCTTCGATCGCAAGCGATTCTGTCTCGGACTGATTGTCGTGCTGTTCATTCATAATGATTCTTTGTCCTTATTACACACTCTAAAGCTAACTTATCCAAAATACGCTATACTCTTTTCTTCAGACGCGGGGTGGAGCAGTCTGGCAGCTCGTCGGGCTCATAACCCGAAGGTCGTAGGTTCAAATCCTGCCCCCGCAACCAAATACAACTGGTCGATCGCTTTTTGCGCTCGGCCAGTTTTATTTTGTGTTGTACGAATTGCATTCATTTGTTTCCTGGATTTCTGTTACTCGGCATTGCATACAACGACAGCCATCACAAATGGCCAAAACACTTACGCCCAAGTGACTGTCGTTTTAAATCTTTAGCATGGGCACCCATGCGTCAATCAAGACCATGAGCATCATCTAGTCCGACGCGCGCAACAAAGCGATAGGCGAAAAGTAGACAAAATCTTTGAAAATGAAACGATGTGATCGAAACCACTGCCGCACGCCAAGCGTGATTGGCTACATACCCAGAATCGCGCTGCATAATATCTAAAAGTTGGCGATTCGAGCTAAGCTGAACAACGTCACCTAAAGCCAAGGCTCATTTAGGTTAACCCACTAAGTGTACCGTATCTTAGGTGAGTGCTTCAACAAATATTTCAAATCAGGCAGCCACTGCCCCCACCTAGCCCTTAATTTGTTCGCAAAATAGTATTTTCGTCAAAAACCAACGCTTGCGAAGGCCCGGACTCAGAGGAGCCACCCAAGAAGGCATGCGCGCCCACCACAGTCAGCGTCATCTGATACTGATAGCGTTGCCCTAAAAACGGCGCATGCTTGAAGGTGAACGCTAATTGCTCTGGATCCAAGACCGTCGCATCGATCAGCACCCGATCGATTGGACGCGCACGTTTGCTCAGCACACGCAAAAACAAAGCCCGCAAGGCGTCACCTAAGCCACGGTTCATTCCGCAACACAGGCACCCCTCAGCGCTAGTTGAGTTCGCAGGCTCATAGTATTGAACCCGCGCGTAATCAAGCTCGGCGGCCCGATCTGCCTCAGACGTCAAGACAACCGTCCCCTGCATTAAAGGGTGTCGCAGCAATTGCTTAAGCCACGCCGCTCGTTCAAGGGCCACTACACCGCGCAACCCGACAACCGGGATTCGACCCAGTTGTCGCGAGGTTTCAAACACAGTTAATCCATCGCCTTAGGCCACTGAAAGGCCGCGGGCTGCTTATTCAAAAATCGTTGGACAGCAGCCGTGTGCCAGTCAGACGTGCGCGCAACACCTTGAGATGCGGATTCGATATCCATCATGGTGTCCAAGCTGCTATTTAACGACACATTAAAAGCACGCTTTGTCATCGCAAGTGCCACGGGCGCCGCTTGTGCCAAACTTGCCGCCATTTGCTGCGCACGCTCGAGCGTACGCCCTTGCGGGGTCACTTCAAGCACGATGCCCAGCTCTCTTGCCTGTTCGGCATTCAGCTCACGCGCCGAAAACGCCAATTCTTTGGCTCGCTGCACACCTACAATGCGTGGCAGGGTATACAACACCGCGCAATCAGGCACCAACCCTAAGCGCATAAAAGACAAACAAAACCGGCTATCTGGTGCAGCCAGAACAATATCCGCTGTCAAAGCCAAACTAAAGCCAGCACCATAGGCGGCGCCCTCAACGGCTGCAATCACCGGAACTTCAAGTCGCAGCAAGGTTTCGATCCAGGATAGATAGTCGTACCGCATACGATCACGACCATCCGGTGCGGCAAGCGTCGCTTCTCCCATGGCACTGATATCCCCACCCGCACAAAAAGTGGCCCCAGCGCCGGTGATAATCAGCGCCCGCAAATCGCGCTGGTGCGGCAGGGTCGAGATTAAATCTCTGAGCTCTGTACGCATCACTGCATCAATCGCATTTTTGCGTTTGGGCCGGTTCAGTGTCAACGTACCCACACCCTTAGTCACTTCATATTCAATCGTTTCCAACGTTTACACCTTTGCAAGAATTTTCTAAAAGTACCAAGCCCTTAGTCCGGCAACTTGAGCACGTGTTTGGCAATGATTTCTTTCTGAATTTCGGTGCTACCCCCGTAAATCGTTGAAGGGATCGAGTGAAACATAATGGCCGGAACATCTAAACCCTCTGGTCCAAAATCTGCGGTGTGGCCCGTCGCACCGTGTTCTTGCGCCGACTCAACCAAAAGGGTACAGATCCTTTGGTAAGTGTCTGTTCCCCAAATTTTTAGTAATGAAACGCTAGGGGGTAGCATCTCACCGCGTTTGACCATTTCAGCGTAATGCGTGTAGGCCGCCACTTGATCAACCGAATCAAGCATCAGTTCAGCGTAACGCGCCACGAACACAGGATTCGCAAACAAGTCCAGGCTATCTGCCAAGGTCGTCAACTGGCTCAGCGCATAGCGAGACTGTTTGGGGCTACCTAAAAAGATTCGCTCAAAACCTAGTAACGCTTTTGCAATCGTCCAGCCTTCGTTGATTTGTCCAACTAAATTTTCGGCAGGTACCCGGACGTTATCAAAAAACACTTCACAAAATTCTTTTTGCCCACTGATATTTTGTATCGGACGAATCGTAATTCCGGGGACACTTAAATCAATCAACAAAAAACTAATTCCTGATTGTTTTTTTGCATCTTTATCCGTGCGCACCAGCGCGAACATATGCGTGGCATCTTGCGCAAGTGTGGTCCAGATTTTTTGACCATTCACCACAAACGCATCACCATCAAGCACCGCCTCGGTCCGCAATGCGGCTAAATCAGACCCTGCACCTGGCTCTGAGTAGCCTTGGCACCAAACGTGTTCATTCGCGATAATTTTTGGTAAAAACTTTTGCTGCTGCTCAGGGCTGCCGCGCTGAATCAAGAGTGGTCCGATCATCACGACACCCATGTCAGGCGCGCGCGCCACACCATATTGCTCTTGCTCTTCGACATAGGCGATCATTTTTCCGGGGGGCAAACCCATTCCACCGAATTTTTTTGGCCAAGACGGTGCGATCCAGCCTTGCTTCGACAAGACCATCGTCCAGTCTTTAATTTCATTTAACCGTAACCGATGCGGCATGTGACGCATGTGCTCTGGGTAATGTTTTGCATAAAAACTTTGCAGCATCTGACGAAACTCTGGCTCTGGCATGTTTTCCCAATCCGCTTCTTTGGGAAAATCCTTTACGACTGGAGTGTGCGTCACCGCTTCATCCGCCGCAGCGGCGGGCAGTTGCGCAAAATAACGCAAGCGATGTGCCTCGGCGTTACCCAGCCACGCAGACAGTGCGAGCGCACGTTTGAAATATAAGCCAACGTCGCACTCGTCGGTATAGCCCATCGCACCATGCATTTGAATCGCCATGCGCGTCACCAACAGTGCTGCGTGTGCGCAGCGCGCTTTTGCGCGACTCGCGAGTGCGCTCAACGAACCACCCGCCTCGATTTGCTTAATAACGTCTGTGATGCAAGCGGATGACAATTCGACTTGAATATAGCCATCCACCACGCGATGTTTCAACGCCTGAAAACTACCAATCAGTTTGCCAAATTGCTTACGCGTGCCCAAATAATCAAGCGTCATTGCAAGTGCGCGGCGCATTACACCTAACAGCTCGGCAGACTGAATCACACGGGCGACATCATTGGCGTGATCGATCAAACCGAACACTGCCTGGCCATGCATCAACAACGACGTTTTAGGGACGAGCGCATTGCGTAACGACAACGTACACAGCATCGTGCCGTCAACCGCCCGTTGAACCGACTGCTGCACGCCTTCGGTTTGTGCAGGTACCCAAATTAATGCAGGCTGGCCATTCAAAAGCGCCGAAACCACCCAGCCATCAGCCCCCGTTGCCGGCGTCACGAATTTTTTGGCGCCGTTCAGGCTCAACACCTCGCCTTGACTTGACGCAACGGTTACCAGGGTTTGCTGTCCCTGCATCTGCCCAAGCGCTTCTTGCCAGGCCAAGCCTGCCACCAACTCACCACCAACGATTTTCTCAAGCAATACTGAGCGTAGGGCACCTTGTGGCGTGCCTGATACTGCCACAGCAAGTTGCACGCCCCCTGCGATCAAGGGCTCGGGCAACAAACGCTGACCAATTTCTTCGGCAATCGCCGCCATTTCGCGCAATCCTAAGCCCAACCCACCGTCTTGCTCAGAGATCAGCACACCTAACCAGCCAGCATTCGCGATCTCTTGCCAGGCTGAACGCTCGAAACCCGAATCTGAGTCTCTGAGCTTGCGTAGTCGCCCAATGGTATTGCCCCGCCCAAGCAAGTCGCGTGCACTATCGCGAAAGGCTTCGATGGCTGAGTCGTTCAATGTGACGTCGTTCATGATGTGTCCCTCTAAAGCTTTTATTTATCGTAAATGGCCAAACTATTGATCTGTTTTTTGCGCAGCTAAGTTCGCTGTAGTGCCTCAATATCAGAGGTACTGTAACCAAGCTGGCGCAGGATGTCGATTGTATGGGCACCGGTGGCGACCGGCGCCCGTATGGCTGCAGTCGGTGTCTGACTAAATCGAGGGGCCACCGAGGGTTGCAACACCCCCTGAACCTCACAAAAAGTTTGGCGGGCGATGTTATGGGGATGCAGTGGTGCTTCGGTCATGCTAAGAACCGGTGCAAAGCAAACGTCTGTACCCTCCATCACATCGCACCATTCTTGACGCGTGCGCGTCGCAAAGATGCGCTCAAGCTGCTGCCTCATTGCAGGCCAGGTTGAGGGGTCACGCTGCTGGCTTTGATCCACATTGGTCAAACCTGACTTTTCGATTAACAGCGCATAAAACTGCGGCTCGATTGAGCCCAGTGCAATCCACTTCCCGTCTGCACAACGGTAGGTGCCATAAAAATGGGCGGCACCATCAAGCATATTTTGACCACGCTCATCGCGCCATTGCCCTTCAGACAAGCGGGCATACATCAATCCCATTAAAAGTGCCGAGCCATCGGTCATAGCCGCATCCACCACTTGGCCCTTGCCCGTCGCTCGGGCGTTCAGTGCGGCAGCCAATACCCCCGCCACCAGCAGCATGCCTCCGCCACCAAAATCACCCACTAAATTCAGCGGTGGCAGCGGTTGATCAGGGGTACCAATCGCATGCAAGGCGCTTGATAAGGCGATGTAATTAATATCGTGCCCAGCTGCCTGCGCGAGCGGACCCGTCTGTCCCCAACCCGTCATCCGACCAAAAACGAGCCGTGGCTGACGTGCCAAACAGATCTCGGGGCTCAGCCCAAGTTTTTCCATGACGCCTGGGCGAAAGCCCTCAATCAGCACATCGGCTGACTCGATCAAACGCAAGACGGCATCGATCGCCAAGGGCTGTTTCAAATTCAGCGCAATCGACTGCTTGTTGCGCCGCAGCACTTTGCTATGAATCGCATGCTGGTCGTGCTCTGGCGGCGCGATTCGATCAATACAAATCACCTCGGCGCCAAGGTCGGCCATCAACATTCCCGCAAACGGCGCAGGGCCCAGACCCGCCATTTCGATCACCTTAAAGCCTTGCAGCGGTCCGGCCATGTCTCATCCTTTAAATTAGAAGGTCAACTCAATGATATTCGATCACCTCAAAGCAAAGACGAGGGCAAGGTTAATATCACGCAAACATTCATCTTTAATTATCGCGAGACCCTGACTGTGATTCAAACAAACCAGCAAAACATTGTCGATGAAGCTATTACCTCGCGTCACTCCATCCGGGCCTACTTGCCCACACCCGTGTCACGCGAAGACGTTGCCAAGCTTTTAGAGGTTGCGGCACGCGCGCCTTCTGGCTCGAACACCCAGCCCTGGAAAGCCTACGTGCTCATGGGCGACTTGAAAGAGAAACTCAGTGCCGAGATCCTGACGGTCTATCGTGATAAGGCAAAATTTGAAGCACTCACTGAGGATTATCGCTATTACCCAACCGATTGGAGCTCGCCCTATATCGATCGGCGTCGCAAAGTTGGCCTAGGTCTGTACAAATTGCTGGGCTTGGGGCGCGATGACAAGGCAGGCATGCATGCCCAGCACGGCCGCAATTACACTTTTTTTGGTGCACCCGTCGGCATTATTTTTACGATTGAACGCAAGATGAATACCGGCTCCTGGTTAGATTTTGGCTGTTTTTTGCAGAGTTTCATGATTGCCGCACGGGGCCGCGGGCTCGATACCTGTGCCCAAGCGGCCTTTAATCGCTTCCATCCTGTGATTCGCCGCGTGACCGGGATTTCGGAAGCCGAAGTAGTGATGTGCGGACTCGCGCTTGGCGTGGCCGACATGAGCAAGATCGAGAACACACTCATCAGCGAACGCGAGCCGCTCGACGTTTTTGCGAAATTCTTAGACTGACTCAGGGTTAGTACTAGTCATGGCTGTTTTCTGCCGCGGTGTACACTTCGCTCGGCTGTTCTTGCTCCTTAAAACCTACTCCACATCATAAAAAAACTATGGACTTCTCACTTACATTACACGAATTCTGGATCCCTTTAGGGCAGATTCTGTTGGTCAACATCGTTCTATCAGGCGATAACGCGGTTGTCATCGCGCTCGCGGCTAGATCACTGCCCCCACAGCAACAAAAACTCGCGATTTTGTGGGGTTCGGGCGCCGCCATTGTGATGAGAATTGTGCTCACCATTTTTGCCGTCAAATTATTGACCCTGCCCTACTTAAAACTGATTGGTGCGGTATTGTTGGTTTGGATTGGCATTCAATTGCTCAGCCCAGATGATGGCGAAGAAAACGTTTCTTCAAGCGATAACCTGATGGCCGCAATCAAAACGATTTTGATCGCAGACTTGGTGATGAGCCTGGACAACGTGCTTGGCGTGGCCGCTGCAGCAAAAGGCAGCATGCCGCTTTTGATCATCGGCCTTGCCGTGAGTATTCCACTTGTGATTTTTGGTGCGACGCTCCTGCTCAAAATTATGGAACGCTTTCCAATCATCATCACGATTGGTGGCGGTCTGTTAGGTTGGGTAGCGGGCGAAATGGCGGTCACAGATCCGGCGATTAGCGGTTGGGTTGAGGCCAACATGCCATACATGCATCATATGTATGTCGGGCCAATTATTTGCACCGCCCTTGTGCTGATTACAGGCAAGGTGCTCTCTCAAAGGCACAAAGCAAAATCCGCGTAGCCTCGCTGCAGATTTTGTACAAAACGCCACTGTACTCACAGTGGCGTTTTTTTAGAACTTGATGGTACGTACAACCTTCCCCCACGTCTCATACTCAAGCGCCACAAAATCGCGCATCTCTTGAGAAGTCGTCGGGTCGGCGGCCATTGCCGCGCCGTTCAACCGTTCTAAGGTGAGTGCATCGTGCAAAGAGGCCACAATCGCCTGATTGAGCTTTGTGACGATTGCTGCGGGTGTACGAGCGGGTGCAATAAAACCATACCAATTGGTAGCCTGATATTTAGGAAAGCCTTGCTCGGCCATCGTAGGGACTTCGGGCAATGAGGCCTCACGCTTGGCTCCCGTCACCGCCAGGCCGCGCAGCTTTCCACCTTTAATTTGCGGGACGGCTGTCGGGGCGCTTGCGAATACAGCTTGAATATTACCGGCCAATAAATCGGTCATCACCGGC
>Ga0114974_10003978_pt1 | contig 11082 bp, 5 predicted proteins | sample S_130206_EF_Meta_FD_87318 | JGI IMG/M metagenome (GOLD analysis project Ga0114974, IMG submission 87318) | Freshwater microbial communities from Lake Simoncouche, Canada to study carbon cycling - S_130206_EF_MetaG | ecosystem: Environmental > Aquatic > Freshwater > Lake | place: Lake...
AGATGACGGGCGAATAGTGCAGTGTTAAACAATGGGGTGGTGAGTCGGTTGCGTGCCAGCTTGTCGCGGATGGCCTGTAATTGTTGGCGGTCGGTTGCGAGTTCAATAGCGCGCGCTTCGTAAGCTTCACGGCTAGTAGTGATTAACTCGGGGAGATGAATGGCGGTGAGTAGGCTTGCACCCATCCGTGCGGCAAAGGACTCGCCACGTAGCGTTAAAACCGGCAGTCCCGCCCAAAGTGCATCACTGCAAGTTGTCCCGGCATTAAAGGGTAGCGTATCCAAAAATAAATCTGCACAACGATAGCGAGCTAGATATTCGGCGGGTGGGAGCCTATGGGCGAAGACTAAGCGTTGTGGATCTATGCCCGCTGCACGTGCTGCTTGCTGCCGATGGATGACTGTGGCGGCGTGATCGTAGAGTAACCATAAAACACTATTAGGGGTTGCCTTTAAAATACACATCCAAGATTGGAAAGTCTCTGGCAAAATTTTATAACTGTTATTAAAACAGCAGTATACAAATACTGAATCCGACAAACCGAGGGCTTGCCGGGTGAAATTTTGGAGTGCAATAAGCCGTTGACTATCGGTAGCTTGGAAGCACGGCAGATAGACTATTTTTTCTGAAAAGTGAGGGCGGCTTGTGGATGGCACTAGGGTATGGTCGGCAATAATATAATCGATATACCCTGCGCCCATAGTGCCAGGAAAGCCTAGGTAATTAATTTGTATGGGCGCTATTCGCTGAGCAAATAGGGTGGGTCTTGATCCCTCAGTAAATCCGGCCAAATCGACAGCAATATCTATTTGATGCTGTTTTGCGAGCTTGATAATTTCTAAATCGGTTTTATCATGGATGTCTAAAAACTGATCAAACCCTTGGCGTAACCGTGTTTGCATTTCATCATTGGTCACCAATCCAAAGTTAAATGCAATCACTTGGAATTGATCACGATTAAGTATTTCAATGATGCCCGCAATTAAAAATGCGACGGCATGATTGCGAAAATCCATTGAAAAAAAACCAATTCGAATTTTGGAGTGAGAGCTGTTCGATTGGCTGATACATGCCAGCTCTGTAGCGATGGGCGGTTCTGGATATTTATCTTTAACCCAGATCTCGGCCGTTCGTAATTGCTGTAAGGGGGAGTCGCTAATGCCTAGCATTGCAAATGGCGGCGTCCGCTTTTTATGCTGGGTAATGCCGCTTAATAATTGCTCGATCAGTTCTTCTAGATTAAACCAATCACCCAATATTAATTGTAAATGTAGTAAATTACCCAAAAGGAAATCGAGTGTGGGGTCAAGTGCAAAGGCTTGGCGATAACTGATTAATGCTTGTTCTGGTTGGCGTGTATCTTGTAGCGCGTGGCCTTGATTTAAATACGCCTTGGCAAATTTCGGATCGAGTGTAATTGACTTTTGATAGTGCTCAAGCGCTACAGAGTCTTGTCCAAGCTCAGACAAGATATTGCCGTGGTTTAGGTGGGCAGATGCATGATCGGGCGCAAGTTGTAATAATTGTTGGCTGCAGGTGAGCGCTGTCGTGTATTCCTGTAGCTGAATGAATGTGGCGACTCTATTGAGCTGAGCGTCGATATTTGATGGATCAATATGGAGAGCGCGTTCAAAGTGCTCTAATGCCAGCCGATGTAATCGATTGGCGTTTTCTACTAAACCGAGATGTGTCCAAGCCGCACTTGATAGTGGATCAATGACTAATGCACGATCACAGACCTTGCGCGCATCTGCCCATTGGTGCAGTTGAATATATGCTGCAGCTAAATTGGTTAGTGTAGAGATACGGTCGGGTAGTAATTGCAAAGAGACTTGAAACTCGCTAACTGCTTCTGTGTAAGCTTGACGACCCATAGCGTTAATGCCCGCCATAAATCGCTGCTTAGCCTGTTCAAACAAATCCACAGCAGTTAATCCCCATGTTTATTTCACAACAATACTCGCTCAATACCCCCAGCATTCACGCGCCGCACATAATCCTCCATCCAAGTCGCTCCCAATACGTGGCGTGCCATTTCGACCACGATATAGTCAGCTTCTATATCGACATCATTACTATAGCGGCCTAAGCCCTGCAAACATGAAGGGCAGGAGGTTAAAATTTTGATGGGATCGGGCTTTGCTCCAGCGGCCACGACTGGAATATTGCGCAGTTCTGTGGTGACACGCTTGAGCTCTTCTTCCTTGCGAAACCGCACTTGGGTCGAAATATCAGGGCGGGTGACAGCCAGCGTGCCCGATTCTCCGCAGCAACGTTCGCTGAGCGTGACTGGGCTTGCCATTAAGGTGTTCACCACTTTCATGGGTGCATGAGTTTTCATTGGTGAATGACAAGGGTCATGATACATGTAGCGAGTGCCAGTCACCCCTGCAAGTTTAACGTCACGCTCGAGTAAGTATTCATGGATATCAAGCAGTCGACAACCGGGGAATATTTTATCGAATTCATATTTTTGTAACTGATCCATACAAGTGCCGCAGGACACGATTACTGTTTTGATATCTAGATAATTTAAGGTGTGCGCCACGCGGTGAAACAAGACCCGGTTGGCGGTGGTAATGGCTTGTCCTTTGGCCTCTTCGCCTGCTGCAGTTTGCGGATAGCCACAGCACAGATATCCAGGTGGCAATACTGTTTGCACGCCCAAGTGGTAGAGCATGGCTTGCGTTGCTAATCCCACTTGGCTAAAGAGTCGTTCAGAGCCGCAACCTGGGAAATAGAAGACTGCTTCTGATTCATCATTGACTTTTTGGGCGTCTCGAATCACCGGTACGATGCGCGCATCTTCAATATCAAGTAGGGCGCGAGAGGCTTTTTTCGGCAACTGGCCCGGCATCGGTTTGTTAATAAAGTGAATCACTTGGGTGCGTATCGGTGGTTTGCCAACCGTTGCTGTGGGCTGCTGGGTTTGACGACGAGTCAATCCCAATAGTTTTGCCGTGCGATGCGCCCAGCGCTGCGCGGTATAGCCCCAATCAATCATGAACTTGCGCGCAATGTTAATGGTGCGTGGGTCAGTCGCATTTAAAAAAAGCATCGATGCCCATGAGCCTAGATTAAAACGACGTTTACCGTGTTGACGTAAAAAGTTGCGCATCGCCATCGAGACGTCACCAAAGTCAATATCCACTGGGCAGGGATTTGCGCATTTATGACAGACCGTACAATGGTCAGCCACATCACCAAACTCATCGAAATGCGCTAAAGAAATACCACGGCGCGTTTGTTCTTCGTAGAGAAAAGCTTCAATCAGCAAGCTAGAGGCGAGTATTTTATTGCGAGGGCTGTAGAGTAAGTTAGCACGAGGTACGTGGGTGGCACACACCGGTTTACATTTACCGCAACGCAAACAGTCTTTGACCGAATGGGCAATCGCGCCCACATCGGAGTGCTCAAGAATTAAACTCTCTGCACCCAATAATGAAAAGCTGGGAGTGTAGGCATTGCTCAAGTCGGCTGGCAAGGCGCTGTCGCGCAGTAATTTACCTTTGTTAAAATGCCCTTGCGGATCGACTTTGGTTTTGTACACCCGAAACGCAGCCACTTGCGCTTCGGGTAGAAATTCTAATTTGGTAATGCCAATGCCGTGCTCTCCAGAAATCACGCCATCTAGGGATTCGGCTAGTTGCATAATCCGCGCCACAGCTTCTGCTGCTTCTTGCAGCATTTCATATTGATCTGAGTTAACGGGAATATTGGTATGTACATTTCCATCGCCAGCATGCATATGTAATGCAACAAAAACGCGACTGCGCAGTGCTTGGCGATGGGTGGTGTCGATGAGCTCTTGAATTTTAGTGAGTGCGCGCCCGCTAAATATATCGGTGAGATGGCTGCGCACCTCTTGCTTCCAGGATACGGTTAGGGTGTGATCTTGCAGCGCATGGAACAAGGTTGCAGGTGTGCTATGTGTTTTGGGGTATTCACTGAGCAGCGCTTGGTATTCAGGTAGGCTAACTTCATTAGCGCTATCTAGCGGCAAGTCAAGATGATCTAGTAACCACTGCCAGCGTTGACGGGTAGTGCTAATTAAGGCTTGAGCACGATGGACGCGATCTGTAAGCAGTTCTTGTCGTGTGTGTTCGGGGTCATGATCTACCACCGGCAGATCGCCACCTAATGCTTTTTCTACAGCATCAAGGATACGAATTTTATTGCGGATTGAGAATTCAATATTTATACGTTCAATCCCATCGGAGTAATCACCTAAGCGTTCGAGCGGGATGACCACGTCTTCATTGATTTTAAATGCATTCGTGTGGCGCGCAATGGCCGCGGTGCGGGCACGATCTAGCCAGAAGGTTTTACGAGACTCTGCAGATACAGCGATAAATCCTTCTGCTCCACGAGCATTGGCAATCCGTACTACTTGAGAGGCGGCTTGCGCGACCGCGTCCTCGTCTTCACCAACAATATCGCCCACCAACACCATCTTAGGGCGACCTGCGCGCCGCGCTTTGGTGGAATAACCTACTGCTTTGAGATAGCGGGCATCTAAATGTTCTAAGCCTGCCAAGATCGCTACTGGATGCGTTCCTAGATACTGCTTAATTTCTAAAATAGATGGGACGGCTTCGCGTACGCTGCTAAAAAACTCCAGACATACGGTGCGAATGGCTGGTGGCATGCGATGTAATACAAACGTGGCCTCGGTAATTAAACCATCGCAACCTTCTTTTTGAATGCCAGGCAGTCCACCCAATACTTTGTCAGTGACATCCTTACCCAAGCCTTGCTTGCGGAAAGTGTGACCAGGAATTTCTAGGGTTTGCGGTGTACCTATGGGGGTGATGCCATCACGGGCAAAGCGGCTGAGCCGAAATTTTGCCATCGCAATATCGTGAATCTTGCCCATGTTGTGATCGAGACGTTCTACGCGCAGCCATTCTGCATCGGGTGTGACCATGGTCCATGATGCGAGGTTGTCGAGCGCAGTGCCCCATAGCACGGCTTTTTTGCCGCCAGCATTCATGGCGACATTACCGCCTATGCACGAGGCATCGGCTGAGGTGGGGTCACATGCAAAGACTAGGCCTGCGGCCTCAGCCGCTTCCATAGCGCGCCGCGTGACTACACCGGCGCCACAGCGTAATACCGCTACCGGTGCGCTTAAGCCGGGCAAGGTGACTTGATCAATCGGGCTCAAGCGATCGAGTTTTTCTGTGTTGATCACTGCAGAATAAGGCGTTAGGGGAATTGCACCGCCGGTATAGCCAGTGCCACCACCACGAGGAATGATGGTAAGACCAAGTTCAATACATGCAGCGACAATCTCAGCGACTTCACTGCCAGTGTCGGGGTTAATGACGACAAATGGATATTCAATACGCCAATCGGTCGCGTCAGTAACATGAGAGACGCGCGCCAGACCATCAAATTGCACATTGTCTGGGCGAGTGGTGTGAGCTAGTCGCGCTATGGTGCGACGACGTAATGCGAGTGTCTCCTCAAAGCCTGCGGCAAAGTCGTTCACTGCAGTATGCGCGGCTGCGAGTAATTCTGTGACTCGGGGGTCAGTGTTGCCGCGGCGCTGTTCGATATTGTTTAAGCGATGGCGCATGCCGTCAATCAAAGCACGACGACGTTGGCGGTTGCCTAGTAAGTCATCCTCAATATACGGGTTACGTTTCACCACCCACATATCACCTAATACTTCATACAACATCTTGGCAGAGCGCCCCGTGCGGCGTTGGCTGCGTAGCGCATTGAGAATGTCCCAGCGTGCGCTGCCGAGCAGACGAATCACGATTTCGCGATCAGAAAAAGAGGTGTAGTTATAGGGTATTTCTCGGAGTCTTGCAGTCATGATGGGCGATGCATGAATTTAAAAGAGAATGTGATTGAAATCGGTTGACATCTTAGCTTAATGTGGACCGTCTGGCACCTTACCGCAAGCGTCAACGGGTGGTTTTTGATGCTGTACATGAATGGGTAAGTCATATAAGCGCAGCACTATACGCTCAGTAGTCCGATAACCCAGTAGCGCGCAAACTTACCCGCGGCCATAAATACCAGTACTGGCCATAGGGGTAGCCGCAACCAGCCAGCTGCGACGCACAGTGGGTCACCGAGCACAGGAACCCACGATAACAATAAGGCAGGTGCGCCCCAGCGCTGTAAGTAGGCTAGGCCTCGAATCGGCCTGCTTGGTGCTAGTCGGCCTAGCGCATAAGTAGTCATGCCACCTAAGGTGTTGCCTACGGTGGCAATGACCAATGCTAACCACAAGGTTTCTGGATAAGCCCTGAGGGCGGCCAGTAACACGAGCTCAGAACCGCCGGGGAGCAAGGTTGCACCGAGAAAGCTGCTAAGGAATAAGGCGCTCAGTGTGCTTAGACTATCCACGACCTGAGAGGGTTTCTAGAGTTGGCATAATAAATGAATAATTAAATGAGTAATTAAATGGGTAATTAAATAAATGAGTAATAAGGAGTCAAGTCAGTGATTCATTCAGTAAGTCAGTGAGCAAGCAAGGGAGTCAGTGAGGGGTTAATAAATGCAATGAGTATGAGGCTAATGGGTTCAGATGTTCAGTATTGTATGAATATTGGCAGTTGAAACCTATTTTGGCGCCACCTAGTTCTATGGCTACTGACGGTATGGCGGTTCCCGTATAATCGCCAGATGTTATCGAGTGCTGTGCGCTCTTATACGTGTATTGTATGTTTTGTATTGTGTGTTTCTGAGTGGTGAGGCAGTGTCAGATGATTTTAAATATGATGAATATTTTCAATAACTTAAGTATATAAGGATTGCAGAATGAGCTATGCCATCGATTTCCCAGGTGTGATTACCTTACCCGTAGAGGGTAGCCAAAGCGCTTTTCCGGTCGGGCGTATTTACTGTGTAGGGCGTAATTATGCCGAGCACGCTCGCGAGATGGGCCACGATCCCGATCGTGAGCCACCGTTCTTCTTTATGAAACCGGCAGACGCCATTGTCTCCAATGGCGCCACTATTCCCTTTCCGCAAATGACCAAGGATTTACATCACGAAATCGAGATGATTGTGGCCATTGGCAAGGGTGGTGCTGATATTGCGGTCGATAAGGCTTTGGATCACGTGTTCGGGTATGGCGTGGGTTTAGATATGACACGTCGTGATCTGCAAGGTGAGGCCAAAAAAATGGGCAGACCGTGGGAGATGGGTAAAGCTTTTGATCATTCTGCGCCTTGTACGGCGTTAAAAGCAGTGGCGCAAGTCGGCCATCCTGCCAAAGGCGCGATTTGGTTAAAGGTTAATGGTGAAGTGAAACAAACAGGCGATTTGGCCGATTTGATCTGGAATATTCCAGAGACGATCTCTTATTTGTCACACTTAGTTACGCTGCGCCCGGGCGACATCATCATGTCGGGCACGCCCGCTGGCGTGGGTCCTGTACAACGTGGTGATCGGCTGGAAGGTCATGTCGAAGGCGTAGGTGATTTGGTCGTGAGTTACGCGAAGTAATCAATCGCCATCAGTTTGTATCTTTAATCGTTCATTCACTCGCGGATCAAAGGAAAGCTATGCAACAGCGTCAACTCGGTCGCCATGGATTGTTAGTTCCAGCCCTAGGTTTGGGATGTATGGGGATGTCGATCAGTTATGGTGAACCGGATGATCCCGAGTCGATTGCGACCATTCAGCGATCGATCGATTTGGGTTGTAATTTATTGGTTACTTCGGATGCCTATGGTAATGGGGTGAATGAAGCGTTGATCGCGCGCGCCATTCGTGGGCGCCGCAATGCGGTGATCATCGCCACCAAATTTGGTAATTTAGGCTTGGCGGCAAGCACCGGCGGTGAGGCGCCCCGTTTGAGTGGTGGCCACCCTGATTATGTGAAGCAAGCATGTGAGGCTAGTTTGCGTCACTTAGGGGTGGAGACGATTGACCTGTATGGTTTGCATCGGGTAGATCCTTTGATTCCGATCGAGGACACAGTGGGTGCCATGCAACGCCTCATCACCGAAGGTAAGGTGCGCTACCTTGGGTTGTCTGAAGCGGGCGCGACCACCCTGCGGCGCGCCCATGCCGTGCACCCGATCACCGCTTTGGAGACCGAGTATTCCTTGTGGAGTCGTGAGGTCGAGTCGGAAATCCTGCCCGCTTGTCGAGACTTAGGGGTTGGGTTTATGGCTTATGCGCCTTTAGGTCGGGGCTTTCTCAGCGGCACCATTACTAGTGTAGATGCTTTAATAGCGAGCGACCGGCGTCGTGATCACCCACGATTTAAACCAGAAAATATTAATGAAAACAATAAGTTAATTGAATTTTTGGCAAGCGTTGCGGCGACCCATCAAGCTACACCCGCTCAAGTGGCAATCGCTTGGGTGTTGGCCCAAGGCGCAGATATTGTCCCCATCCCCGGCACCAAGCGCCGTACGTATTTGGAGGCCAACTGCAAAGCCGTTGATTTGGTATTCAGTGCAGAAGAACTTACGCAACTCGCCGCCGTATTTCCGCTGGGTGGAGCGGCTGGTACGCGCTATCCCGAGAAGCTGCTTAAGGGTTTGGGGATTTAAGGCAGACCATCAGGATATAGCGGGATGTTCATATTGTATTTAGCCTGACTGGATGTTGAGAACCTGAGTCGGTGTATTTAAACAATCAGTAATTTCAAAACGCACATACAAGCATCAATTATTTAACTCCTCAATCCCTTAATTTATAATTGTTTATGAATGTCCATGATGCAGTTTTTATAGTGAACACTCAAATGCCCGATTTAATATCGAGCATTAGATTAATGGCAATCATACCGGGCCGCTATTTAGGGATGAGAGTGCTGTACTTTGGCGCCAAGATGGATCCAACAACGTTTTTGGATAGACATCAACCCAAGCTGATTGTGTTAACAAAAACTTTGAATACGACGCTCATAGCGCTTGCACAGATGGCTAGAGCAAGAAATATTAAAGTTGTCACCATTCTTTGTGACTATCACTTTGAGGGTCAAAAGGGGCAGATTAATCAGCAACTCTGCGATCTATCAGATGAAGTGGTGGTTCAGACAGTGCCGATGTCCGATGCTGTAAAAAAAATATTTGGCCGAGATTGTAGAATCATAGAAGAGGTCATAGAGTACCCAAGAGTGCTACCGGCGTTAACCGCAAAAGATGAGTGGAGTATTTTATGGTTTGGACACTCTTCAAATTACGACACTTTGGCACATGGTTTGAATGTGTTATTTAAAGAAAATAGTCGCAAAATAAAACTAGATATATTATCGAATCACCCGCCTGACTTTATTCAGCCAAATGTGATACCCAAAAATTTTTCTATCACTTTTGATTTTTGGTCATTGGATAGACAGTTGCATGCAATGCGGGATGCAGACATCTTATTTATACCAAGCATTGATATGCCTGAGAAAAATGTGAAGGGCCATAATCGGTTAGTCGAGGCTATAAACGCGGGCAAAGCAACGATTGTTCATCCATTGCCGCAATACAAAGAGCTACAAGAGTACTGTTATTGTAATGCTGACTATGTGGGCGCTCTCAATGAATTAATTGCAAATCCTCAGCACGCACTGGAAAAACTAAAAAAAGGTCAGGCGTATTTAGACCAAAGGTTCTCATTAGAAGCGATAGCTAAAAAATGGCATGCTTTGTTTAATTGCTATTAAACGTATTAGAAAAAATAACTATACTTTTTGGGTTTATATTCAATGCGCTGCTAGTTAACCTACGCTACGCGCACGCCCATAGAGCAAGGTGACATTAATACGGCGATTCTGATAGCCAGGCTTGAAGTGCAACTCGTCTGTGATGTGGATCAGACTAGAGTCAAATATCACACAACGATTTTCTCGATAAGGCACCCGCAAAGATTCCGCCTTGTGCACTTTTAAATAGGCCTTCATTTTCGATTGATGCACGTTGTAATCTGCAAAAGTCCAGCTCCCAGGCGCCGGCACATCATAAATTACCATGCCACCAGTATTGGGGTCAGCGCAGGCGGCGTCTGGCGTAATCCAGAAGTTGACATTAATCTTGGCAAAGTCGGCATGCATATTAATGCCTGATAAACGCTGGTCGTATTTAAAGCCCCAGGCTTGTAGCAGCGGATAGTCACCAATTACTTGCGGCATCATCGACTTGAGCTCGTGGGCAATTTGGATGAGCACTGGGGACGCAAAACCTTGGCCAAGCAAGGCGCCAACATAGCCGCGATCATTGTTCAGCTTCCAAACAGTAGCTTCCTCGCTAAATTGGCGTAAGGCCTGCAACGCTGCCGGGGATAGAAAGTTGTCGATCACCACCATAGCGGGTTTACCGTCGATATATTGTTGTTCAATATCGGGATAGTGGTTCTGAGTGCTGAGCGCTACATCATCAAACGGGATTGTTGGAATATAGTGCATATCGGTAAGTGCGCGCTGCAAGGTCTCTGCGGCGGCACCGGTAGGCGCAAATACATGATGAATGTCTTGTGATTGCTTGCAGTAGTGTTCTAGTAGTTGTAGAGCTGCCAAGCCTTTGCTATCCAGTTTCTGGCGTTGCGCTAATAATTGCAATTGTTCGTAGTCGTGTCGTAGGCGCGGCTCAGGCACAGGCCAAGGTAGTTCGTTATAGGCAACATTCTGTTGGCGTGACAGCGCGAACGTGTCATTAAAATAGCCTAGAGCACGAGCCGTATCTCCTTGCGCTAAACGCTCAAAGCCCAAGGTAATGACGTTCACCATATCGTTTTTAATGAATGCTTGATGCTGACCCACGAGTTGTTGCAGTGCTATGGAGTCATTGGCATTGCCATGAATCATCAGGAGCTCGCGTACGGCTGTAGGATGTCCGGGTTGTGTCTCGAGTGCCCGAGTCAGTGCAGTGGTAGCTAATTCGGTTTGGGATAAGCCAATGTAGGCAATACCCAGTTCAACGTATAGGTCCGCTGCTATCGGTATTTGACTGTCGAGCTGATCAAAATCGCCCACAGCGGCATAAAAGTCGCCCAGCTCGTTGTAGCAGCGCATCAACTGTAGAACCGCTTGCTGCGATTGTGGATTGAGCAGGCGTGCACGCAGCGCATTACCCAATGACTCATGCGGGTTGCGGATTTTTAAGTTCACAATACTGA
>Ga0114974_10003979_pt1 | contig 11078 bp, 11 predicted proteins | sample S_130206_EF_Meta_FD_87318 | JGI IMG/M metagenome (GOLD analysis project Ga0114974, IMG submission 87318) | Freshwater microbial communities from Lake Simoncouche, Canada to study carbon cycling - S_130206_EF_MetaG | ecosystem: Environmental > Aquatic > Freshwater > Lake | place: Lake...
GCTCAATCTCGTGGAGTAAACTTTGCAATTCGTAAGGGTGTATGGTCAACTGATACAAATAAACATTTACAGCGTGAATCTGAAATGACGGAGGCCCAGGAGGATGAAACAGAGACTCCGCAAGGTAGTGACGGAATTCCTTATGAACTGAGTCAAGTACATCTAGGATTTGATATAGCTCGTATGTCAATGCAGGATAAGAATTATATAAACAGTCTTCTTGGTCGCCTTGGATATGGTTCAGAAGTTATAGTAGGGAAGAAAAAACAGACAGTAAAGCGTATTCTTGTTTTTTACCATGCTCATTTACTGAGTCACGATAGCGTATTACAACTTCAAATGGCTCTAGAACAATATGAGGGAAGTCTTGTAATCTGGTGTACAAGTGAGCTCAGTCTTCCTTATGAACTTATTGATTGGTTTGTAGAAATTCCAGTACAGGGCCGTGATTATACAACACAGAAGTTAATTTCAAGTTACGGCCAAATGGTTGATTGGGGTTCTTATTTTGATACCTTAATAAGTGAATGGTCCAAGAAGCCGATGACCTTGGAGCGTGTTAAAGAAGTTCGTGATTGGGTATACTTCTGCCTTCAGAGAAATTTACGGTGGCAAGAGGTTATTCAATATATATTGGAGTCCTTGTTACAATCTAAGATAGATAATAAAAAGTTACAAGCGGCGGTAGAGTGTCTTACGAATCAAGCCTCATCTGGAGGAGGAAAGACTCTTGGAAGTTATCGTATTCCGATTGCCTGGGAGCGCCTAGGTCTTCAATTAGCAATAGCGCTGGCTTCTTAGAATATATATCATAGGTAGGATGCTACCATGGGTAGATTTATTGTTAATTAATGTAAAAAATGAATATAAATTGCAACATCCAATATATACAACAGAAAATACAACAGCACATGATATGAAATATATAGAATCCGTAGTTAGTAATGATAATTTTGATGAACTAGGTTTAAAAAAGAGTTTAATGACTGATTTAAAACATGGAAAAGCTAAGGCAACCAAGTATGTTTCTTCACATGGTGAAATTATATATATTGGTGAGGATGAAAAAATGCCTGTAAATGTTTGGTGGAGATGTGTGCGCCTTTTATCCAAGACTCCCGTAAGGGTTGTTATTTTTGGCAACAAAAGTCTTAGACAAATGCCTGAACATGATCAACCTGTAAAGGCTGCACATATTAATGGGGGTTATGCAAATCGCTGTGATGGAAAAACAATTGTTATTTACAGAAAAGAAGAAGTAACACGAGTTCTTATACACGAACTTTTACATGCATCTTGTAGTGATCCTTATAATAATAATATTTCACAGTTAGAATCTGATACAGAAGCCTGGGCAGAAATTATTCAATGTGCAATGATTGCTAAAGGAAATAATACCTTATGGGCCAAATATATGAAGGATCAGATTGCTTATAGTTTGCGACAGGCGGCAACACTTAGAACTAATCATGAAGTAAGGTCAGAAAATGATTATGCTTGGAGATATACAATTGGCCGCTTAGATGTTTGGAAGCGTCTTGGCCTAACTGTTCCTGAAATTCCAACTAAGTACGTGCCCTTGAAAAGCCTTAGATTAACATTGAAAGAACCTTTAGTCTAAACAAAAATTGATTATATGTTGATTATATTTCTTATAAATAACATATACTAAAATTCAAAGGTTAAATATATTACTGGTATTTAGTGGCCTTATAGCAGTATTTGTAGGTATTTCTATATTACCACAGACTGTTTCTAATAATGAGCGTGGATATGTTGGTGATGCAAGTTCTTATCAATCAGATTTAGAAAAAGCGCAAATAAATTCTTTTGGATTTAAAGTAATTAGTGTTGGATTAGGTATTTTAGTATTTGGTATTATTTCTAGTTTCCTTGTTTGTTATTGCAATGAAAGGAATAAAATATCTATAACCCCCTTACAGCCACAAAGGCGTGTACAGTTTATATTACCACCTCCAAAACCCCAATCCCAACCTCAACCCCAACCCCAACAAGAGTCCATAGAAAAAATAAATAATAAACTAAAACAGTACTTTGGAAATAATGTTTTACCCGAAAATATCATATAATTAAAAATTGACTAAAAGGAATTGTATTTAATTAATACAGAACTAAACGCATGGGTGTCCGTGGTCTACAAAGCTTTGTAAAGCATCATAGTGTTCCAAAAACATTATCTGATCTATTAGCATTTTCCTTCAGGAAACAGCGAATTGGTATTGATATTTCATACTATATCTATAAATGGCAAGGAGATATTGATCGTATCTTAGATTTTATTAAGACATTAAATATGAATGGTCATCGTGTAATTTTAGCCTTTGATGGCAGGGCTGAAGATGGAAAACAATGGGAAGCACAGCGGCGGCGGGCGGCTCGTGAAGAGGAACTAAAATCCGCTCAAAATATTCAGACTGTCCTAGAATCTTCTGAAACTATTCCAGAAGATGAAAGGCGTCAGCTAGAACAAAAGGCCGCTGAACATCAGAAGCGTGGCTGGAGTATTAGCCGTGATCTACGCTCAAATATTAAGTTACGATTTTATGAAGAAAAGATCCCAATGATTAAGGCAAAGTCAGAAGCTGATGGACTTCTAGCATCTATGTGCGCAAATGATGTACTGGACATTGTTATTAGTGGAGATATGGATTTGCTGGCAATGGGTGCCAAGTTACTTTGGACGCCAGTTGACGATGGACTAAACTTTCGTGAATACAATCGTGAAGAGATTCTTCAGCGTCTTTCTCTAGGAGATTATCAGTTCAGATCTATGTGTGCTATGTGTTTTACAGAAGCCTCTGCAGACCCTACAATCTTTGATATTCGTCAAGCTTATCAGGCAATGCGTTTGTTTAGAAATATATCAACTATTAAACTTAAACATCCTGATTGGTTGAATTTATGGCCAGATGATAGTCATATCTTCTATAGAAGTATTAATGATCCTACTACTTGGCTTCGTGATGACCAGATACCTATTTATAAGGCTTTTGTGGCCTGTGAACCGATGCCATATACTTAGATTGCTCCAAGAATTCTATATTGTTCCAATTTTTGATTAATTCTGAAGTCGGCTGATTGATCTGCATTACATAGTGCTTGAAATATTATTATGTTTGATCGCATTAATAAAGAATTTGTTGCTATTTGATCACATTCAATAATTGTACATGTAGTTGCAACAAGTTCATGAGGAAAAAAGTATAGTGAACCATTATAAGATTTTAAGAGGTCATTTGTTAAACTTTGTTCACATGTTTTACTTACTTTTTTAGTTTCCTCTACTATATTCTTGTAAAAATCTCTATTTTTTTGACACACTTTTATAAATATAAATCCACAGTTATATCTTTTTGTTGATGGCATATCTCTCATAAATACTAAGTCAGCACCCATTTTCATATATAATTGAAATAATTCTCCAATAGGTTTATTATCAAATAAAATCACATCGGCATCTGAGAAAACAAAATATGAATTTTCAGGAAGGGTTTGTAGTAGTTCATATATCTTATACAATTTTATAAAACAACCTATTAAAAATGCTCCCTCTGTTTTAGTAATTGTTGCGTCAAATTCTTCTTGCGTCATATAAATACCACGATCTTCAAAGATTCCTGGATAATAAGTGAGTCCTTTTTTAAGAACATTAGCAAAGACCTCATAATTAGGTGTCCAATAGTAATAAAAGGGTATTGGCATCTGGAATAGATACCTACTACTATTTTAAACCCGTAATATTAGAATGTCAGAAGACCAAGAACACATAACATGGAATGCTGCGTTAGAAACCCTTATTGCACATGAAGCTGAACGCTGTTCTGGTTTATCATGGTTGCATACGGAGTGTGAGAGTTACTTTAGCCGTAGAACTAATATTATTGCTCTTCCAGTTATTATATTAAGTACTGTAAATGGATTTTTATCAGGCAGTTCTCAAATGATATTTACAAATGCAACTAGTGCGTCTATTGGCATTGGTGCGGTGAGTCTTTTTACAGGTGTTTTATCAACACTAGGGTCATATTTTGCTTGGGCAAAGCGCACAGAGGCACATAGAATATCGGCAATTCAATACAAGAAAATCTCCCGATTCCTTACAATTGAATTGAGTCTTCCTAAGAATGAACGCATAAATGCAAGAGATATATTAAAACTAACAAGGGAGCAAATAGAAAGACTACTAGAAATATCGCCCGCAATTCCAGATTATATACAGAAAAAGTATAAGGATAAGTTTAAGGATATAACAGATGTATCCCATCCTGAAATAATATCTGGTCTAAGTAAGGTTTATATTAATACTGATGAAAGTAGAAATGCAAATATCAAGATTATACTTGGTGAAACTGTTAGGCCTTTGAAAAAGTAATTAATGTTTAGAAATTACTAATTATGTTATATTTAATGAATTAATATAATCTGTTATGCTTGTACTGAAATGCTGTTTCAAAAAAGAAATAATCCCATACAAATATACATCTTTTTTTTCACACTAAAGTGTGAAAAAAAAGATACGAGGAGTGGGGATTGAACCCACGCGCATTTCTGCAAAGGATCTTAAGACCTTCTCCTTAACCACTCGGACATCCTCGTAGAACACGAGGATGTGCCCTCGTGTATGCTTATTTGCACTGTAATCAATTAGCCTTCTTCTCCAAAGAAGTTTCCAGGATATGCCGCGCGGAGGCTTGATTACTATATCCCTTGGTACCCACTGCGGGACTTGAACCCGCGACATTCAGGTTAAAAGCCTGACGCTCTACCGACTGAGCTAAGCGGGTGATATTTATTATATTACACATTAATCAACAATATATTATCCAATTAATATATTGCAACACGCTGGGCAGCGCTACTTTATTCATAGTCCCTTAACAAGTATGAACAAGTATTACTAGCTACCGATTCTATTATAATTAGTGTGCTATATGGTTAGGCATACAGCGATTTGTAACTATAGTTACAGTTATTTATATTAATAACTTTTTAGGCGGCCGCAGTTGGCTTAGAATAGTGACGACCCATATACTTCTGGATATTGAAGATCGTTAGATTCTCTCCCTGTGGGATTACAAGGAGGCTGCGAAGAGCCTTGCCAGCAGTTAGCTGGCGCTTTGAAGCCGCCTCACGCTCTGAAGCGGTTAGAGCCTTGCCACCAGCCTTGACCGCATCAGCGGAGATCTTGTCAAGTGCCGACGCCGTTGGCTCTAGGTGGATCGTCTGACCCTGTGATAGGAAATGCTCCTTTGCATAGGTAAACATGCGCTTGTTAACCTCAGCACGACTCATTAGTGCACCCTTGCCACCACCGAAGAACTGTGAGAGCTCGTCACTGATTGAAACAGGGATCTCAAAGTTGCTAGGCTTGCGAGGCGTACCATCATCCTCCTTAGGGCTACGACGCTTCTTCTTGGCATCCTTGACATCTAGAGAAGCACGCTTCGCTACACGCTTTAGGGAAAGAAGGGCGGCATTGGCAGCGTCACGGATTGAAGTTAGCTGATCCTGGAGAGACTTTAGCTCATCGGCAAGAGTACGCTCACCCTCAACCGCAGCGGCAATAGCCTCAGGAGAAGGTACGGCTACCGCTACAGAAGGTGATACGGAGCGTGATGGCGCCGCCTTCTTCTCAGCTACGGGCGCAGGAACAACAGATACTACGGGGGCTACAGGCTTTGATGATGACTTCTTAGATGATACAACCTTTGAACTCATTTTCTCTTACTCACTATACATGATTTTCAGGCAAAATATCGACCAATTTTTTTGCAAAAAATGCCGATTTTTTTGTCGCTTCTCATGTTAGGACAATGAAACAAAAGAAAGTTAGTAAGTCCTCTATACCAATAAGACAATGTGCCAATATAAAATCTAAGAAGCATCCTGATGTCAGATGTATATATAGTGCATCTGACGGTGAATTTTGTTCCCGACATTCTAAGAACCCGCACAGATTTCAAGAAGATAATACTCTTAAATGTGAAAATAATACTAAACAAAAAAAGGCAATATTAAAAATTCAGAAAATCTGGAGAAAATGTGTAGGCTTCTTGCGTTTTCAGAGACAGGGTCCTATAACACTAATTCCAGAATTATCAGAAAATAAAGAAGATATTTATACACTAGAATCTGTTTCTTCTATTCCTCTTATGTATCGCTGGAGTTATTCTGATAGTAATAAACACACATGGCTATTTGATATAAGAAGTTTAAGTATGATGAGGTCTAATGATACTAATAATACTATAACAAATCCATATACACGAGAAGAAATACCGAATAAATCAATAAACTCTTTCTTAAAAAGATGTACACAATTAAGAAATCATAAATACTGCCTTATACATGTAAATGAGATAGATTTGACTCCAGAACAAATCTGGTATCAAACTGTATTAGATGTTTCTATGAAGTATGATATCTTAGGATATCATATATCACTATCTTGGTTAAATAATCTTTCAATAAGAGAATGTTATACATTATATTGCGAAATGTACGATCTCTGGTGTTTCCGCCTTCAGCTCCCAAAGTCTTTAAAAGCTCTTGTTGTACCAGAATGGAATAATATGAATAATCCTTTATTTAAATGGATACCGCTAGAAGTTCATAATAAACGCGATAAACTCTGGTGGCAAAAGAATATATTATCACTTCTTGACAGACTTGTATGTGCTAAAGAGAAAGAACATAGAACTCTTGGCGCCTTATATGGAATGACTGCCTTTGCCTTAGCTTCTCCATCAGTAAGAGAAGCATATCCGTGGTTAGTAGAAGTTTAACCACTTGGATAAGGATATACTTGTTTTGGAATATGACCGTTTCCATTAGAGACAACATGATTATTCCATCCAGTAAAGGCCGGAGTTGCTCTTAATGGATCGGCAATACCACGTTGTACTACACCAGGATTTTCACTATAACAAGAAACACTATTACTTGTTGTTGGACTTGGCGCCGTTAATATTTTTGTAACTTGATCACAACCTATAAGATTTACGCCACCAGCTTTTCCCCAAGCAGTATCATTTAAAACTGTACATCCAGCTTTTCTGTTGCTTACAACATCCATTGAATAGTCACTATTATAGCCTTTTCCTGGAACATTTGTAGAAGATACTACTGGAAGATTACAAGGTAAACAAGTATCACTAACACCTTTGTGTGTACTTTTATTTCCAGAGTTTCCTATTGCTTGCCTACGAAGTGTTACTTCTGACGCATCCCTTGGTTGCCAATTACTCTTGTAGGTATTTGCAGCTTTTTGTTTCATTTCAATATATTTACTATAGTCCATAATGTTCTACAGAGTGAAAAATAATTTCGACAAAAAAATTGGTCGAGATCCAGCCTAAAAATCCTGTATAGAGAAGTAAGGGTAATATGGCAAGCAATGTAGTAACTTCAACGAATTTCAACACACAGAAGGTATCATTTAGTGCAATGAAGATGCTTGACTCTGGCGGCAAGCAGGCATATGTAAATTACGATGGCGGGATGTTTGTAGTTCAGACTACTTCTTGCCGTGTACCATTTGGCATGAGTGTATTTGACAAGGCTGGTCCTGTAAAGTACAGTGTAGATATTACCCTTGATGGCTACGATGATCCATCATCAAAGACTGGTAAGTTCTACGCAATGCTTTCATCGCTTGACGAGTTCATGATTGAGCAGGGTGTTCGCAACTCAAAGCAGTGGTTCAAGTCTGACCTAAGCCGTGATGTTGTCAAGGCTTTCTACTCGCCTGTTCTCAAGTGGTCTAAGGATAAGGATGGCAATGTAAAGCCTTATCCTCCAAATGTCAAGCTAAATCTCCGCAAGAAGCGTGATAATAGCGACTTTGAGGTTCAGTGCTATGATGATCAGCGTACTCTATACCGTGGTATTCCTCTAGAGGAGCTTCTTGGCCGTAACGCTCAGATTACGAGCCTTATCCAGTGTACTGGTGTTTGGGTTGCTGGTTCAAAGTTCGGCCTCAGCTGGAAGCTTGTACAGGCAATGATCACTGAGCTTCCTCAGACTAGCCGTGGTCTAACCTTCGTAGAGGATGATGAGATGGGATCAAAGCCTGCTGCAAAGCCAGCGGCGAAGGTTGTTCAGAAGGCAGTCCCTGTTCCTCAGGCTGATGAGGAAGAGGAGGATGAGGAGGAGGATGAGGAGGAGTTTGTCCCTCCTCGCAAGGCTGCTGCCCCAGCGCCTCCTCCAGCCGCAACCCTTGAGGATGCTGATGATGATGCTGAGGATGCTGAGCCGATTCCAGTCCCTAAGGCAAAGAAGACTCTACCAAAGAAGGTCGTTTCAAAGGCTAAGTAAAAAACAATTGAAAATAAATAATCTAAAGATGTAAAACTATAAATAATTAGGCCAGAAGCCTCATTTCGCTCAAGTAGCTCAGTTGGTTAGAGCATCGTGCTTATACAAAAATGTATAAATATGTCACGCGGGGGTCGTGAGTTCAATCCTCACCTTGAGCATTTTTTTACTTGTTTTTTTATAAACAAATAAAAAATATATCTGTATAATATAATGGAAATTGTAGATATATTACTTATAGCGGTTTCATCCTCTATAGTTGTAATATCAAGTGTAATGATAATTTCTTCTAATTACAGAAAGTGTTTTCCCGTTAAAAAAGAAACAGTAGTATATAATGTTGCTGCCCCCGACTTAAGTAATCAAGCTACTCAACCTCACGAATGGACTTGAGAAATTTGGAATAAACCTTCATAGCTCCTCTCATATTTTTTGTTTGTCTTGCATGATATTTTGCTCTAAAATACATTGATTGCGCACCTCTTATTTGCTCACCATAAGGTCTTTTTTTAAGATACTGTACACTCTTTCTAGCTTTTTCAGGACTCCCGTAGTGTAGATGACTCTTTTTCTGACCTCTTTTCTTTCGGGTATTGTTAAATAGCATCCCTACTATATTAGTATCCTAAGACAATTTGTCGTAAGGTTAAAATAATTTCTTGTAAATCTGGATGTAAATTCTCAAAGAATAAATCGTGTGTATAATCATATGTTTTAACTGTAGTAAATAATGGTTCTGGTCCGCCTGGTATATGTTGAATCTCTCCAAACATAATATGTATAAAGTCCATAAAGTGTGGATCTCTAGGTTTCTTTGAATACAGATGATCAACTGTTGGACAATCATTCATCATCCCTTTATCTTGGAATAAGGATAGAAGTATTTCTACATTATTCTTATCATAGAGTGTTGTTTTATCAACTATTGATATATCAAAGGTAAAATGATCATGCAATAATCTAAAAAAAGTAGCCCTTTCTTCATCTGAATATATATCCATTGCAAGAGTAAGTGGTTTAAAATCTTGCCCCCCTGTTCCTGAACAAGCAAATTTCATATGTTGTCTATTTATTGTAGCAAGATCTGTATTTTCAGGATTTAATAGATAATTAGAAAGTTCCTTTGGAGAATATTTTCTTGTTAACGTAATCCGGTAAGTTGCATGTTCAATAAGTTCTTGATTATCATCTTTTAATACGATACCCCCAAAAACAATTTGTGGATAAGCTCTTTCAGTAGCTATAATCTGATTTCTTAATTCGCCAATATTAATAAGGTGATGATATTGTTTTGTCATTCCACTAGGATACATTATAGATATATGTCTAACACCACCCCTTTGTTTTCTTGATCTTACTTTTCTTGATTTATTGTACCGTTTTTTTCTTCGGGTGCTTTTTAGACCCATCCTACTATACACGCAAAAATAATTGGTTTAAAGACATTGTAATATATGTAATTAGCGGAGTGTTTGGATTTATCCAACCTCCCAACCCAGTTTATAGTTTTTTATAAAACTAACTACTCAGAATAGCTCAGTTGGTAGAGCGGGGGATTGTAGTATAAAATACTATTTAATGATCCTCCCCAAGTCATCGGTTCGATTCCGGTTTCTGAGATAAGACACCTTAGCAAAGTGGTTACTGCGATGGATTACTAACCCATTTCCTTTTGGAGCGAAGGTTCGAATCCTTCAGGTGTCGTTGCAAAAGCAACATTTTTTCGCGTTATTAATTCAGTGGTAGAATATCAGGTTTCCAACCTGCTAACTCGGGTTCGATTCCCGAATGACGCATCAGGTTTGATATTTCCTATAAAAAATATCTGGCGGCCGGCTGGTTTGGTTCTTCCATGAAAAAGAACCTGGTGGATAAGGTATTTTCCCAAATATACCTCCCTTTTACTATCTAATTAAAAAAAATAATACAAGCCTCTTTAGCTCAATTGGTAGAGCAACACCTTTGTAAGGTGTAGGTACTGGGTTCGATCCCCAGAGGAGGCATCCCCCTGGCCTTATAGTATAACGGTCATTACGTGGGACTTTGACTCCCGCAATCCGAGTTCGATTCTCGGTAGGGCCTTAACTTAATAATATTTAAAAAATATTATTAACTTAACAATTAATTAAAACTTATAACTACAAAGACTCTCAAGGTTCTGAGGTTCTCGGCACATTGGACAAGTTCCCTTTTCTTCAATCCACCTTTCAACACCACTTGAAATAGCATGACCGCATGAAGTAATTCTTATATTCTCCTTTGTTAAAGGTATCATAAATACAGGACAATTTTCATGTTTATTAAGAACTACATCAAAATTATCATTATTAGGATTCTTATAACTATTTACAACAAGGCATTCAAATCTAAATGACCTACTAGATTCTCTATTGAGATAATAAAATTCATCTGACAATGTTACACAAGGATCTGACATTTTAAGAACAGGAATAACACCAGAAGGATGAACTATTATACAGTTATTGAACTTTAATTTAATATTTCTTACTATATCAGACTGAACATCAATAGATTTTATAGTATTATTAAACCATTTATCATCATATGAAGCTAATATGATAGACTCGTCAATTATAGATTCAGGATTTTCAATAACATTCAAAGACCATGTTCCATTTGTATTTCTAGATACTGAAACTAATACTGCAATATGTTTGTATGTCTCAAGTTCGGGAAAGAGATCGGTAATATCTGGTCTATACCTTTTAACAGCAAATATA
>Ga0114974_10003982_pt1 | contig 11072 bp, 3 predicted proteins | sample S_130206_EF_Meta_FD_87318 | JGI IMG/M metagenome (GOLD analysis project Ga0114974, IMG submission 87318) | Freshwater microbial communities from Lake Simoncouche, Canada to study carbon cycling - S_130206_EF_MetaG | ecosystem: Environmental > Aquatic > Freshwater > Lake | place: Lake...
ACCACAATTTTGTCTGTGAAATTGGACATCTTTTAGAGTTTCTACAAATATAATTCTTATTTGAAGATGAACGACTTAGAAGGGTTTTGAGTGGGGAAAATAAATACCCCCTTTTATTTGGATAGTTTTCATTAATGCTTATTTTTGCACTCCCCTAAAAAGGGCGGTTAGAATTGGTAGCTCAGTTGGTAGAGCAATACACTTTTAATGTATGGGCCCTGGGTTCGAGTCCCAGCCAGTTCACAATCTAGCTAGTTAATAGCAACAAAAACTCCGAAATCTTACAAAATCGGAGTTTTTTTATGCCCTTGTGGCACGTTTTTGTAGTCTTTTGTACTGTTTTTTGTGGCTCGGTTGGTGTGTTTACAACTTCACAATCTTAAATGTATAAGTCATTTTAAAGTCATTAGAATACACTCTTACAAGGTAAATACCAGATGACAAAGTTGCAACATCTAAGTTGGTCCCTGAACTCAGATTCTTTCTGTTGGTAACCATTCTGCCAGTACTAAAATCAAAAATATCTGCGTTTAAGGTGTTGTATTTAATTAAGAAGAAGTTTAAGTATAAATTGGATACATAAGGATTAGGCATCACTTTTATAAACTGATTGTCCTCCAAATTAATGATATCTGTAACTAAGTAGTAATAAGAATAGCCTTTTAAACTTGCACAACCATTTTGAACGGTGGTAACATTGTAAGAAGCATTCACTAATGGCTTGTATTTAACATCAGTAGCACCTGCTATAGCTACTCCATCTTTATACCATTGATTACCTGTAGCATAATTTGAAGTTAAATTACCTGCACTGTCTCTTACAATAGTTGGAGTAGGTGGTTTTTGGAAAGGGCTCTTTGTTATTATTATTTGCCTAGATGAATCAAAATGACCTAAACCATCTGTATAGGCTATTTTATAAACTCCTGTGTCTTTTTGAGTAAGCTTAATTAAGGAAGTGTCCTTTGCCTTGAACACACTGTCATTCTTGTACCAAGTGTAAAAAGGAGAACTATTGGCTTTAATAACAGTAGTATCTCCGGGACAAATACTTAAGTCTCCTATAATGGCAACACTGGTATCTAACATGATACGAACAGGTTGCTGAAAACCTACAGTAATTTTATTAGTACCTGAGCTAAAGTTACCCGCCATATATTGACCCACAGAGAAGTTCACATTGGGGCTCGTAAATCCTACAGAGTTTATTGAACCGCGCTTGATGGTTTGAGAAAAACCAGTGAGCGTGAGGAGCGTAAATAATAATATAGTGGTTAACTTTTTCATTTAATTTTTAAATTCAATTATTAGTTATTTCCAATTATTATCCAATTTGCACCATCACTTGCCACTTTCACATACTTGTATTGTGCACTTAAAGCATATGTAGTAATACCATCAATAGTTTGAGATGATGTTGTTCCGACCGTAACTGCATTAGACCCTGAATTAATTCTTTTAATAGTATAAGTTTGACCTGTTACTCCAACTGCTGTAGGGAGAGTAATAGTGAATAAACCAGATGTGGCATCTCCTGTAATTATTTCATCTGAAGTTAATGCTGTATAAGCTGAGGTTTTAGCTAATAATGCAGCTTTTATTCCACTTGTTTTTAAATTACCAAATATTATAGCTGATACTGTTGAAGCATTACCAATTACTGTTTCATTTGAAGCAGTAGTAGTAGAAAGTTGTGCATTAGCCCCAATTACTATATTATTTGACCCACTTGTTAAATTTGATCCTGCAGAATATCCTAGTGAGACATTATTAATTCCAGTTGTATTTGAAGTTAAACTTTGATAACCAAGAGCTGTATTTCCACTAGCTGTTGTACTTGACATAAGACTAGCTTGTCCTAAAGAAGTATTATTATCCCCTGTTGTATTACTACTTAAAGATTGATACCCTATTGCAGTATTATTGCTTCCTGTTATGTTTTTCCATAAAGTTCCATTACCAAAACCAGCGTTATAACTTCCAGTCGTATTATCACGCATTGATTCACTACCAAAACTACTGTTAACTCTCCCTGTGGTATTATTCTCTAGTGATAATGCACCATAAGCATTATTATTATCACCAACTGTATTTAGTTTAAGTGCCCAGCTACCTGATGCGACGTTTCCATAACCTGTGGTATTTGTTTGTAAAGATCCAAATCCTATTGATATATTATTAGAGCCTATTGTGTTTGAACTTAGTGACCCATTCCCAAAAGAAACATTCTGGAATCCAGTTGTATTATTAAATAAAGCCTCTCCTCCAACTGCTGAATTATTAGACCCTGTAGTATTTGACTTAAGGGCCATAATTCCTATTGCAGTATTTCCTGTTCCAGTATTATTTGCCGCAGTTGTACTTCCCATTAGTGCTTCATAACCTATAGCTGTATTACCAGTAGTTATTCCCGTTGTTCTACTATCTGCATATTTCATTGAATTAAAACCTACAGCGATAGAACCAGTGTTTGCATTATTTGAGAATAATGATTGATAACCTATTGCTGTATTTGAATTTCCACTTACATTATTATTTATACTCTCATAACCAACAGCAACATTATAATTGGCAGAAGTATTAAAATATAATGCACTTCCCCCTATTGCTGTATTAGTCATACCAGTTATATTATTTTTCAAAGAATTGTAACCTACCCCTGTATTACTACCACCTGTTGTATTACTATATAAACTATAACCCCCTATTGCAATATTATATGTACCTGTTGTATTGTAATACATTGAAGCATCACCAAACGCCGAATTAAAAGAACCAGTTGTATTCGTAACTAAAGATGAATATCCAAAAGCATTATTAGATGCACCTGTTGTATTAGCATATAATGCACTACTTCCAAAAGCATTATTATATGATGCAGTAGTATTATTATATAGGGACAATCTACCATAACTAGAATTAAATGACCCAGTAGTATTTTTACCCAATGAACTTTCACCCAAACCAGAGTTAGATTCTCCGATTGTATTATCTTTCAAAGCTCCCGAACCTACTGCTGTATTATAAGAACCAGTTGTGGTTTTATTTAAAACATAACTACCAACACCTGTATTCGCACTTGCTGATATTGATCCTATTGCAGCATAACCAATAGCTGTATTATCACTTCCGGTTGTATTTAGTTGCAAAGCAGCATATCCAAAAGCCGAATTAGTACCTCCACTTGTATTTGAACCTAATGCATTTAAACCTAACGCTGTACTATATGTAGCAGTACCCGCACCAATACCAACAGTTATCCCATTTACCTTCATATCAAAAGCTCCTAAATTAGTAGCTTGACTAGCTCCAGTATATGGAACACCAGAAGTAACAGATGTTGTAACTGTTCCATCAGCTCTAAGGTATTGAGTTGATAAACCTCCAGGAACTTTATAGCCAGCTGCAGTTACATTGCCGCTTGTTTTAACATCTGTTATTGAAGTATTACCTAATTGGATGGTATTAGAAGTGGTAACTACAGCATCTGACCCAATAACTATTGCATTACTTAAGTTATTACTTCCAAAATTTGCTTCATTCCCAATTGCAATATTTCTGACGCCAGTTGTATTTGTTGATCCAGAATTGTAGCCTATTGCAGTATTATAATTTGACAATGTATACTGCAATGCATTATATCCCATTGCAGTATTATTACTGCCTGTAATATTTTGATTCATGACATCGTGTCCAAATACCGAGTTCCCACTACCTGTTGTATTATTGAATAAAGCAGATAATCCAAAAGCATTATTACCTGATGCAGTAGTATTTTGTTGTAAGGCGTCATGTCCAACAGCAGTATTTTGACCTCCTGTAGTATTATTTACTAATGCATTTTGACCAATTGCAACATTTCCATTACCTGTTGTTGTTTTACCTAAAGCTTGTGATCCAACAGCAGTATTTCCATCTGCAGTTGTATTTGCCTTAAGTGCAGCGTAACCAAGAGCTGTATTATGAGGTCCTGTTGTATTACTAATAAGAGCTTGACTTCCAATTGCAGTATTAAATATACCTGTTGTATTTGCCATTAATGTTTTATTTCCTATTGCGGTATTTTCGTACCCTGTTGTATTAGTTGTCAATGCACTTCTTCCTACAGATATATTTGATACTCCAGTAGTATTTGTTCCAAGAGAAGTATAACCAATTGCGATATTATCAATCCCTGTAGTATTATTATTTAAGGCGTTAGTTCCTAAGGCAATATTTGAAGAACCTGTGGTATTTAATTGCATAGCAGCAAGCCCAATAGCTATATTATCACCGCCAGTGGTATTAGATGCTAGCGCATTTGTACCCATTGCAGCATTATTCGAACCTGTGATATTAGAAGCCAATGCCCCTCTACCAATTGAATTATTTTCAGCCCCTGTAGTATTTGATTGTAAATTAAAGCTACCAATACTAATATTATTATAACCTGTAGTATTTGCATTAAGAGAATTGTAGCCTACGGCTGTGTTGTTTTCCCCTGTAGTATTTTTCTCCAATGAATGTCTTCCAAATGCTGAATTATTATCAGCTAAATTTGAAAATAATGCAGCTTCACCAACTGCAGTATTATTTGAACCTATTTTATTGCTAAATAAAGACGAGAACCCAACTGCAGTATTAAATTGCCCAGATATATTATTTTCAAGTGACCTTGATCCTAAAGCAGTAATCGCTGAAACTTGATTATTTAATAATGAATTCCATCCTAATGCCACACTTTCAATTCCAACCGTATCCTTTAACATAGCACTAAATCCAATTGCCGTATTCCATCCATTAGTTTTAGCAGCATTTAAAGAAGAATAACCGATAGCAGTATTTTGAGATGCAGTAGTATTTTTATTAAGTGAATTAGAGCCAATACTTACATTATTTCCACCTGTTGTATTTGTATATAATGAATTAGACCCTATTGCAGTATTATTTGAAGCAGTTGTATTAGCCTGCAATGCATAAATACCAATAGCAACATTAGATCCGCCAGTTGTGTTATCGTCTAAGGTATAACCACCGATAGCAGTATTGCCTATTCCTGTTGAATTCATCTGCATAGAACCCTGTCCAATTGCAGTATTGGTTCTTCCTGTTGAATTATTAACCAATGCATTGTATCCAAACGCAGCATTATTTGAACCTGTTGTATTATATCTTAATGAATAGGCGCCAAATGATGCGTTATTTGCGCCAGTAGTATTAGTAAACATTGCTTTTGAACCAACAGCTGTATTCCCACTAACTATGCTTGACTTAAATAGTGAGCTATCTCCTATAGCTACGTTATTATTACCTGTAGTATTTGAATATAGAGAATTCATTCCAATTGCTGTATTTGAATACCCAGTGGTATTTAATCTCAACGCCCCCCATCCCAATGCGCTATTATTTGAACCTGTTGAATTTGTAAATAATGCCCCTTCTCCTACTGAGATATTTTTAAACCCTGAACTATTATTTTGTAGCGCACCATTACCTATGGCAGTATTACTATATCCTGTGGTATTGGTATATAAAGATTTTAACCCCATTGCTGTATTGTCAATGCCAGTTGTATTATTGTATAGAGCATTGTCACCCATTGCCGTATTACTATATCCTGTTGTATTTAAATTTAATGTATTGTAACCCATTGCTGTGTTTGAAGTACCTGTTGTGTTATTCTGAAGTGTAGCATGACCAAAGGCAGAGTTTTGTATACCTGTAGTATTATTCGATAAAGAAAAATTTCCAAATGCATTTAGTTCACTTGCTGTTAAACTATTAGTTAATGCATAACTTCCAAAAGCATTATTATTTGATCCAGAAATATTTTTCCATAAAGCTTTAAGACCGACTATTGTATTTTGACCCCCTGTAGTATTAGAACCCATTGTTTCATAACCTATTGCTGTATTGCCAGAACCCGTTGTATTGAATCGCATAGTATAATATCCAACCGAAGTATTCAGACTTGCAGTTGTACCTGCCCTTGATGACTGACTCCCTAATGCTGTATTACGATACCCAGTTGTATTTGAAGATAGAGATGTATGACCTAAAGCAGTGTTTTCTCTGCCTGCAATATTTGATATATTTGGATCATCACCTATAGTAACATCATCTAGTTTATTATTATTACCAATCTTAATATTATACAATGTATCCATAAAACTAGAACTGATAACTGCACTACTACCATTCAACTTCCCAGTAACAGTTAAATCTCCATTAATAGTAACCTTCTTATTATCAAACTCACCATAAATTAGAGGTGTCTTTGTTTTATCATTCGCAATGATTAAACGATTACTAGTATTAAGAAAGATTGAATCACTAGCCGCTTTGTATCCTAAAATCACATTCCCACTACCTCTTAAGTTAGTTGCTACAGCAGCACCTATAATAACATTCTTGCTGCCATTAGAAGAAGTGTCGTAAAGCATTTCAGTTCCTAGTATCACATTATCATCTCCATTATAGCTTATTGCAGTATTGGCCCCAATAGATACGTTTCTACTTACATCATTGGCTAGCTTTAAGTTGTTGGCTCCAATAGATACGTTGGTACCTGCATTTTTTGCACTTTGAAGTGCGCTTGTTCCTAAAGCAACGTTTTGGCTGAATTGAACCGTTTTAGAACCCACAGAGCCCACTGAATTTTTACCTGCTTCATAACCTACTAATACGTTTCCAGTAGCATCTGCTTTTGCATTTTGACCAGCATTATTTCCTATTATCACATTTTGCATAGCACCTCCACTAGCTGTTGTGCCTAAAGCAGCTCCACTGGCTGTTCCAATTAAAATATTATCATTATTAGAGCTATTGTCTTTGCTCTTTAATAAACTACCACCTGCACCATTACCTATTGCATAGTTATTTGCATTAGCTACAATGGTATCCATACTTTTTAAGGCATCATATCCAATTGCTAATCCATAAGGTGTTTTAGTTACAGAATCTCTAATATATTTAATTACACCCGATTTTATCCCTGCTATTTGTGACACAATCTTTGCTAGTGAATCGATCTTTGGAATATAAATTGCACCTCTATTATTACTTAATACAATACTATCCCCTTTTTGAGTAAGTTTAATAGTAGCTATATCCAATTTTAAACTATCTACACTTATGCTAGCTGCTCCAGCATTATTAGCATACAAAGCATAAGGAACAGATAGTAGTTGGGATGTTCCAACAAACACAAATGCCGTTCCTCCATCTAAATCCAACTCTACTTTCATATAATAAGGAAACTGACTCCATAGAACATCAGACATCTTTCCAGTTATTATTTGACCATTTCCTATAATTACAGAAAATTGACCATAAGCATCTGTATTTACATTATGAACTTCCTGAAAGCGGACAGTACCTAATTGCTGAGATTCAATTAGAGATATTTTTAGTGCAATTTTTTTACTTGCAACCGGTGTCCCAGCATTCGTTAAGGCTACTCCTTGATAATTAAATCCAAGTGGTGCTTGTGCATGTAAATTACTGATTGATAATATGCAAGCAACAATTAATAAGCTTGCAATTTTTGAATATAGTTTTCCCATACAAATAATTTTAAAAATTCATTTAAGACAGCTAGAAATAGCTGAATGGGGGTAAACCAAAGGTAGCTTAAAGTATTAGTAAAAATTATGATAAATAATATTACCAAACTGTTGCCTCCTACCCTTTTTCTTGGGAAATTCCCTTAGAATTCGCTCAAAAAGTCTAAATAAGACATAGGAATTATGTGGCTCGTCTTTGGGTTGATTGTTTTGATTACCAATCTAATACAGTGATAATCTTAGAGTTAGTTTTAAGAGGTCGGCCCCAGCCAGTTCACAATCTGGCTAGTTAAAAGCAACAAAAAATCAATCTTGTTTAATAAACAAAAAACGTTCTACTAAAGTTTTATCTGCTTTTATCGAATTCCAAACTACCAAGTGTGCTTTCTCAATAATCTTAAATTGATGTGATACATTTTCTCCAATTTTACCACGACAATTATATACGGGTGGTTTTTTGTCTTCATCTTTAGAAGTAATAATTAAATTATGCGTATTTATTTTTCCCCCTAGCGATATAACAAAAATTACTGCAGAGTCATTGAATGTAATAGAAGAACCTTCAGCTATAATTTTTTTCCCAAAATTACTAATGACATCAATTGGAAAATATTTTTGCGCATTAATAAATGTAGAAGATAAAAGCATTAAAAACAGTATAACAAATATTTTTTTCATGACTATATTTTTAAATTATTTCCTACTTCCAATTTTAGAACACAAACCGGCTCGTCTTTGGGACTCGAAGCCTTTGTTTTCAGAGTTCGGCCAAATCCAGTTCGCAAACTAGCTAGTAATAGTAACAAAACCTTATTTCTTCGAACTAAACATCTTATCCTTTGTATTACCTCCCGATTTTAAATAAGCAAGTAAATCTTTTAATTCTTCGGCGTTTAAACTATTAATTAAACCAGGTAGCATTGGTGATATCTCGGAAACTCTTGTGCGAATTACCTCATTCTTTAATACCTCTTTCGTGTTTTGCATAGCAAAAGGATTTTGCGCTATAACATACTTAGTTCCATCCTCGCTAATTAATTTTCCAACAATAGAACCTCCTTTTTTAAGATAAAAAACGGTTGATCCGAATTGATCAGAAATGCTTTTATTAGGTTCAATGATGGCAGTGAGCATATCCTTATAAGAGAATCTTGTTCCAACTTGTGTAAGATTTGGACCAGACACACCCCCTTCCCCTCCCATCGCATGACATGAAGAACAAAGTGTTGTAGAGAACATGGCCTTTCCATTTTCAAAATCTCTATTGATTAATCCGTCTTTTACATAGGCTAATGCAGTATCAACTTCCCAATTTCTTCCTGGCCCTTTTGGTTGTTTAATATTTTCCTTCAAGCCCATCATAGCTCTATTTACAATTGAATCTCCTGATAAAGTATTGTAATAAGCAAATGTATTTTTAGAAACATTTTTTAAAGCGTCCTTTCTTATTAAATTAAGAAAGCCAATAAAACTCACACCTCCTTTATAACCAAAGGCTGTATAAAACCATTTAAAATAAGTTTCTTGCAGTGCGGGTGTCCAACCAATTTTTGCATGACTTAGCACAGTAGCATAATAGGTTTGTTGCTGAGGAGGAACATTGGCCAACATTTTAGCAATATCCAATCCGTACTGAGGGTTTCTAAGAATAAGGTCGGTAGATTCTGTAAATGTTTTTTGATCATTCGGATCGTCTTTGGCCACCTTCATAAGCTCCATTGTTTTGGCAACCACCGTGGGCGCATCAATGAAAACCATAATTTTACTAAGTGATCTGTTTAAATTATTAGTGGCTGCAGGATATTGTTTATCCAATACAGCAATTAATTCATTTTTCAAATCGCCCGTTGGTTTTCCAAGGCGTACTAATATTAATTCAATAGCCCTCAAAGCATCTAATTGTTTTGACTCCGACAATTTTGAAAAATCAATGGCGCTTAAAGCCTTCAGTAAATTATCTTTTTCAGTTTTTTCTCCCATCCTAGCCAAAGCAATGGCTGCTTGCGATATTATTACTGGATCTTTTTCAGTGAGTAGTTTTTGTTTCCAACTTATAGCAGGTTGGTGTTCCATGGCTATTCTTGCAGCATAGCGTATGAATCTATCCTCATTGTTTAAAGCAGGCCATGCAATATTAACCGCTTCCGCATTAGGTGCATAATGGAATGTTTCCAATTTTTTACGAAGCTGTTGTGCTTCTGTTAGTGCTGGAACAGCAAGCGCTTCGGTATTTTGCTTATTGTCTTCATAGTACACTCTATATAAATCCGATTCAATGCGTCTACCTCCTGTTAAAAAATACATTGCCCCATCTGGTCCAATAATACCATCTGTTAAAGGTAAGGGTGATCCAGAAATAAATTCCTCTGCAGTGGCTGTATAATGAGCTCCTTCTGGACTGGGTTGTATTGCATACATAATTCCAAAGCTCCAATCAAATGCAAAAATGGATCGTTTATATTTTTCAGGGAAATGCGATTTGCTACCACTGAATACAGCCGTTGGCGAACCTTGTCCAATATTTAAAAGCGGGGGAAGATTATCTGCATTCGCTGGAGACCATTTATCGGTCCCTGGACGCCATCCAAATTCACCACCGCTTGGAACTTGACAAATACGAATAGGTCGATACCAAGGTGAGCCAAAATCCCATTCCATATCTGAATCGAAAGTGAAAATATCTCCGTACTCATTAAATGCAAGATCGTATGGATTTCTAAACCCTGCACTTATTAAATTAAAATTAGTTCCTTCAGGATTTAATTGCGCAATCCATCCTCCATGCGTATTCACTGTATTGTCGTGCCCATTAGGATCACGCGTTAAAAACAATAAATTATCCATCTCCACCCCAGGTGTGACAGTATAATTATTCATCTTCGGTATTTTTGTAAAATTTCCGGCAATTACATACAAAGATTTTCCATCTGGAGAAAGCACAATACTATGTGGACCATGTTCTCCATCTCCCTCTAATCTTTTTAATAAAGTAATTTTATCGTATTGGTCGTCGTTGTCGGTATCCTGCATTCTGTATATTCCGCTTCGACGCGTATTAGTAATATCACCGCCGTCATTTATTACAACATAAAGGCTATTAAATGCATAAAGCAAGCCTTGTGCGTATCCGATTCTGCGACTTGCAAGTGTTGTATCTCCAGGTATATGCAACTCAATAGTACTTACTTGAATTTTTTCTTTAGAAGTATCGGCACCAATGGCGGGTATCACGAGTCTATACAAATTACCATATTGATCCGATGCAATCATTCTTCCTTTATGATCAAAAGTCATGGACACCCATGAGCCTTGATTGTTAATACCTGGACTATACAAATGGTCTGCCTTAAAACCTTTAGGTAGTTTTAAAGCCGCAATTTTTGGATCCGTTGAAATAGGCGCTTCACTATTACATGAAATAATAAACTGCAATAAAGCTATAAGCGTTATAAAACTTACAAGACGACTGTATTTAAACATGGTATTGAAATTGTGTTTACACAAAATATGATTTTTTTGACTAAGAAT
>Ga0114974_10003984_pt1 | contig 11069 bp, 8 predicted proteins | sample S_130206_EF_Meta_FD_87318 | JGI IMG/M metagenome (GOLD analysis project Ga0114974, IMG submission 87318) | Freshwater microbial communities from Lake Simoncouche, Canada to study carbon cycling - S_130206_EF_MetaG | ecosystem: Environmental > Aquatic > Freshwater > Lake | place: Lake...
ATCTTGCAATAAACAACTTTGAGCAATTGCTTAGTGAAAAATTAATGAGTAACATAATTTAAAACAGGTTTCTCATTTGGGGATTGTCATTGGAAAAAACTAACCCCTAACCAATTCCCTTAGTCCAAGTTTTATACCCTTTTTGGTAGTTGAAAAAATAATGATTTTATAATAAAAATTACGCATTAATTATGCATTTTCTGCAAAATGAGATATCCTAAGAGATGCAATTCAGGCATACCGAGTTAATCCAGAGTCGCTTCTTGATCAGGCGACTGCGTAATTCCAAAAATTTATTGAATTTGTCATTAAAAGTTCAATTTTCAATCGATTAATTGTTAATAGATATTAAAGAACCAGAGAGTTTATATCACAATTTTTTCTTGTACTGAATGTAATATCAAGATAAAATTAAACATGTATTCTTGTGAAGTAAACATTCCGATTAAAAAGAATTTATTATGGCAATTTTTATAAGTTATCGAAGAAAAACAGGTTCTTATTTAGCGGAATTAATTAGTCAATCATTACGATCTCGTGGTTACAAAGTTTTCGTAGATATTCATGAATTAAAATCTGGTCCATTTGATCAAGAATTAAAAAAGCAAATTAAAAATTCAAATGACTTCTTACTGCTAATTACAGAGGAATTATTTTTAAGTAGAATCAACAATCAAGAAGACTGGGTACTCCAAGAAATTATAGAAGCTTACAATACAGAAAAAAATATTATACCAATTTTAGGTCAAGGCAACTCAATGCCTATTGAATCAAATCTTCCCATTGAAATATCTAGATTAAGCAAAGAAAACTCTCTTCAATATAACACCACCTTTCCCAAAGCTTCAATTGAAAAATTAATTACGTGTTTAAAATCAAAACCTTCAAAAAAAACCCCATATTTTTTAAATACGCTGTTATTAATAATTGGGATCTTGCTTTTTTACTTTTTTACCTTGTATAAAAAAGATGCTACAATTCCCACTCCACCGCCTCCGGAAGACCGAGACCGCCTAACCCTGATTGAAAGAAATTATCAGGATGATTTTTTAAAATCAAACAAAGATATAAATGTTTTAATTTCAGAATATAAAAACAAATTGGATCAAAACAAAACAAGTCCCGTTTATCACTATTTGCTAGCAAGGTTGTTTTGCTTTGCTAAACAAAAAGAAGAATCAATTAAATTAGCCACTATAGGAGCAAAATTTGATTCCACTTACATTTGGAATCGAAGGCTTTTGTTATATTCTTCTTCCTTACAAGATTATGATTTAGAAAAATTGCTGGAAATTGAGATAAACCATTACCAACTTACAAAACAAGAACAAGAAAACCTAGTTAGCGGAAATCCCATTTTGATGCAATCTTCCTTCGAAGAAATAAAAGAAAGAAATAAATCAAATCTTATAATAAACGATGACCTTGAAAAATTTTTATGTTGGCATTTTTTCGCCGGATTAAATAAAATGCAATTATTAAACGATTCCTCCTTTTCTGAATTAGTAGATAAAAGCATTCTATCTCAAGGAAAAACTCTACGCCTAAAGGTTTTAGATTTAAAAACAGGCGTTTCTGCTTTAAAAATGCTAGATTCAATAAGTCATGTTAAATTAGACAAGAATCAAACTGCTAAGATTTCAATAATCCGAAAAATAGAAGACAATCAAAAACTTTTTTTAGATAGTTTTAAATTGCCGCCTCTTGCAATAAAACTGCAACTTTCCGCCAACTTTTCTGAAGTTGTATTGAAAAGCACTTTTAATCGAAGTTTTTCATTATTTAATCACATGGCTGTTCCCAACCAAAATTTTCTTAACTTTCTTTTTGGGAAAGATATAGAACTATCTAAAAATAACTTTGCAGGTATGGTACATGAATACAAATCAGACATAAAAAGCATCAACAATTACGATGATTTCTGGGTATTTTTCAATATTTTTCCTTTTAAAAACACAAATGGAAAAAGACAATCTGCGTTAAATTTCGACTTTGATATTGAACTAAATAATGCTTATAAAACGTTCGGACCTATTCATGACACCTTCAACTTAAATAGTTTTGACTCAAAAAATTATTCGAAAACAAATATTTCAATTGTAGAAATTCTGAAAGATTATTATTCATTAAAAAAAACATTTACCGAAAAGTCACTTAACAAAAACATAAATTGTACATATCAAGGCACCGTAACAAAACTTTCAAAAGAATCTCCCGGACTTTCCTCGATTTCTTTAAATTTGCTAGGCAATCAAAAGCACCCAATTAAACTATTTTTAACTTCAGATATTATTTTTAAGTCCTTAATGGTCGGTGATATTATTAATTTCAGGGGAGTGATTAAAGAAATCAACCCTACTGAAATGATTATTAATGCATTGCCTTTATCGGTTAGCAAGAAAGAAGACAAGCCTTTTGGAAATGACAAATTTGTTTTTTACAAAAACGGAAATGCAACAGAATGGAAAGAATAAACTAAAGCTTTGATATTTTCCTAAATGATTACAAATGATGACAACAAAAAAAATCTACAAAATTATTTTGTAACTAGTAATGCCAACTTAAGAACAAGTTCAGGGATAAATCTCCTGATCCGATGGAGTGGCGTATTTTAGTGTGACAAGCTGCTCAGAGTATTTCTAGGCTAAAGAAAACAAATATTTTAAAACTATGGTACCTTTTTATATTATATTTCATTTTTTTTAGACTGGGTAAGATTTATGATTAACATTGATATCGTTATTTTATTAAATGTTACTGGCAGCATGAACAAAAGTTTTCCATTATTGAAAACTTCACTCATCAATTTTGTTAAAAAACTTGAGGAAAAATTTGAAGATACTGTTAGATACAAAATTTGTGGCTTCAGGGATCAGGAGAGCGATGGCGACAAATGGTTTATTGATTTCCCTTTCGTTAGAAATATTGAAGAAGTTAAATATAACTTAAATCATGCCGATATGGATCCGCGCGGAGGTTGCGGAAGCCCAGATTCACTATTGGATGCTTTATACAAAATCGGGAGCATGCCTCGCGTGCTTCGCGAGTTTGATTTTAAAGCACCTGAGGATCCAAATAAATGGTGTGCTTTACGAAAATTAAGCCGCATTGTTGTTATATTTTCAGATTATATTTTTAAGAATGCGACTTTGCCTGAAATTTCAGGTTTTGGGATTGTAGATATTTATAATAAAATTGAAGATAGAAAGCTTGTTCTGCTTGGTTTAGTACCCGAATGGATCGGGTTTGACGATTTAGGCGCTTGCCCACGTTCCCAATTCAATTATTATACAAAGGGACCAGCGATTGCTAACCTAGGGATACCTGGTCCAGAAGGGGAGGCAGCAATCTTAGCCGCCCAACAATCGCTTGAAAAATTCCTAAAAGAATCAGATGAAAATCTAGATTGGTTAACTAGTAGTGTACTTCATTTGAAAGAGATTGAAAATGATCTCAGTTACTAACCTAATTAAATTTCTGAAGCATTCTACTTGTAAACAAAAAAAGATATAAACCCAGCTTTAAATACAACCTTTATTATTGTTTTAATATTTTTTTAAACAAAAAGTAATATTAAACTTTACTATAAGTTTGATAAGATATTTCTCTATATTAAAACTTATTATTAAAGAAAAGTTTATTAGGTGAACTATGGATTTTAATGATATAAAAGGAAAACTTAAGGGAATGTGGGATTGGGTAAAAGGAAATGCCAAGTGTGATAAATGCGGGTCTTACGATACACTTAAAATCGAAAGTGATTTTATCAAGACCGAACAACGGTGGGAAACTGATTATAGTTGCCCAAGGGGTCCTAATGGGTTGCGGCCGCAAAATGTTTTTAATATCTCATATTTCAACTCATGCTGGAAATGCAAAAAATGCTCTATAAGCACATGGGTAATTGAAGTTCAAAAAAGCAGGGCCTAATCAAAATTAGTCAAGAAATTACCGGCAGTTATTGATCGCCAAATAAGCATTTCTTATTACCCGGAGAAATATAAAAGTTTCAGATGTAAACGAAGCAGCATAAAAGCATTCGCACAACAAGGGGTGCTAAATATTTAACTTAACAAATCAAATTTCTAAATTTATTTAAAATCAACGGGGCATATTTATTACAATAATTTTATTAGCTATCTTCAAAAATGTTTGTGTTTATACCCAATACGGTATTACCAAAATCAAAGGTTTCACCTTTAGAAAGATTTGCATTTGATTTGATTTGCAAGTTAAGATCAGTTGTTTCAGATATAGGTTTAATATTTTCAATTTCAAACATGCTAATATCATTTGTATTGATGCCAAACACATCAGTTTGCACTAAAGAAGTAGGTGTGCTTGAAACATTTGAATCTGAATCACTTAAATTTGTGGTTTTTAAACTATCACAAAATAAAATTTCAGTGGCAGCAGTTTCTTCTGAATTTTTATCAATCGCATCAGGTGAGAATATCGCAGGATCTTTATTAATATTGGTTGGGATGGAATCAGGGTCTGATGAATCTGGAATCATATTAAATCCTTTTAAAGCCCTGCTGATCCGGGTAGTTCTCTCCCAAAATCCTCTATTATTTTTATAGCATTTTTTCTAGCATTTGAAGAGATCTTACGAACAATATGATGCCCAAATAACCCTGTACCAGGTAGAACCTCGTAAAATTGTGATTGAAGATTAGTTTTCAGCCACTGTCGAATATTTTGAGTCATTTTTTTTTGTGAATAAAATAACTCATCAGACGAAAGACCTTCAAGAATTTTTTTATCTCTTTCTAAATTTGAGTCATGCAAATGATCAAGTGCCTTGGAACACTCATAGGCCATAACATAAGAACTATCCATTATAACAGTCCACCATTGCAATGCTTGATCACCATATGCACGCAATTGAATTTGCTGTTCTTTTTTAATAGCTTTTTTTTGTAGATAGCTGCCCAAAAGCCCCAACCCCATTGTGCCCAACATGGCCACCCCCAAAGGACCGCCTATTGATGCTTTTCCCAATCCCATAATCAATTGGGCCCCTACCCCACCAAAGGCTGCAATTATAGCACCTTTTTCAGCTAACCCAGCAGCGTTTCTAACAGAAGCAATAGCTGCACAACGTACTTCCTCCGGAAACACAAAAGACACCGAATTAAGATTGTCACCCAATTCTGTCAATGATTTCCCTAGTGAGGCTTGGACTTGCTTCAATTCTGACCTGATAATTTTCTGAATCCGCCAAGTTTCTTTTTCACATTCTTGGAAATCAACAATTTTAGGTCCAAATATAGAAGTCAACCAATCATGGTCCTGCATGGCCCAAAAGTGGGGCAAAAATAGTGAACACCTATCAAACCATCTGCTTATTTGTTGCCTTGATATTTCTAAAATTGCTAATTTCTGTACAAGTTTGGTATTAAGTTCGTGATCCAGTGGACCTGGAGGAGCGTCGGCAAGAGTTTTTCTGAACTCTTCTAACCCTCCGTCGCTTTCAAGTTGTTGCTGAGTAATAATCAGATTACCAAACAAACCGGCAAGAAATTTTTCAGTTCGAATCTTATTATAAAGCCGATATAAATCACCAAGCATGACTCCTGATGTTTTAACAGACAAAGCATAAATGTCTTTTTCTCTCCATAAATCTATAATTGCAATAGTGGGTAATGTTAAAGTAACATTAGGCAATTCATCACAAGACAAGCCAACTGATCCGTATAATGAACCCCATTGCAACGATACGGAAGGAAATTCATCTAAAGAAATGACAATCGCAGACATCGCTTTTCGAAAAATTCGGAACTGGCCATTTTTATTTAAATCTACCTGAACTAATTCTGAAATTTTATCTTCAAATTCTAAAATCCCTGGAACCCCCTCATTACTTCCAACGCTTGAATTAACTTTGGTTAATTGGCAAAGATTCTGCCAAATCTCATAGTCGGGTTGCAATATGTCGATATTAAAAACTTTACCCTGACTCGTTTGAAAATATCGTCCAGATAACAACTCATAGACAGAAAATTTTTCATCTAACTCCCTCTCGCAAATTGGTCCAGATCCGATCCAAGATTTAAATAAAGTCCCATCATATGTAATTGCGATTTTGAGAGAGCTTTGTTCTGGCAATACTGGAATAATTAAATCTGAAACAAAAAAACCATCTCTTACTTTTTTGTTTTTTAGATGTAAAAGAAGAAATTCTTTTATTATCTCAATTGAAAAAATCCCATTGTTTTTAATTTCTCCAAAATTAAGATCGGGAGCATTTGATTCCAAGGAATTTTTCTCTACTTCCGAACTACCGGCAATTGCTGCGTCAATAATTGGATCAGGTAAATTAAAAGAAGATTCATTTTGATTGGTAAAAATAGTGTTGACTAAATTGAGTGCGAGTTCAGAAGAACCATGGCAGTTTAAGAGTAACTTGCAAACACCATTATCAGTTGAATTAAAAATTAAAATACCATCATCAAAATCTGACCAAGCTAAAATTGAAGAATATTCTAGATAAAAATCAATTTGCTCATTGAAAAAATGCAAACCCAGATCATCTATAGCAAGTAAAACAATAGCCCCAGAATCCAGTTTTTGAAAAAACGAACCGAAAACAGACCCGCTATTATGTAAAACAATTGGCAAAGGTATTATTTTACCTTTGATCTTAAAGTCCCGCCCAGCTAGCCATATTGTTATTATTGAATCTAAAATCCCCCCAAAATTTAAAGGGAAAGCTTTGCTAAAATCTAATGAGCCAATAAACGAAAGTGTATCGCCACCTTGTGGACCTTTTTTTTCGAACGCTAACGAAAACTTCAAATCAGAAAAACTAACCTTTAAAGAAAAATCTTCCGGATTAATTTTAAGAATTGAACTTTTAAAACCTATGCGCCCAACCGTAACTAATAACCAAGGCCCAAAAGAAGGTAAGATTAAAACCCTATTACTATCAATAATGCTAGATTGTTCGATTGTTGAAATAATTTTGTTTGATACAGACTTTAAAAACCCTCCAAAATTTTGGCCTTGTTGATCATTCGCTGCCTCTCGAGATATAAATTTCTGAATGGGTATCCAACATTGTATCTTGCTTATTTCCAAACCCATTGACGACAGTTCTGCCATCAATTCTTCACCGATTGTTTTTTGAAAACTCTGGATGTTAGAAGCGCCACCGTTTTCTTGGAAATTAGTCTTAAAAAAAGTAAATTTGGATGGGGAATTTTTAATAACCTCACTAGGATCGGGAATCTGATTAATTGGATGTACTAAATTATTTTCCGAAATAGGGGGAATGATTTGTTGAAATTTGTCATCATGGACAATTTCGTTTTTTTCAAAATCGCTTAATTGTCGTTGAAGTTTTTCTTTACTTAATTCATCATTTAAATCCAAGGGTGCTTGTTCGTTTTCAATCATTAAAGGAATCGGTGGCGGGGTGGCAGTAGTGGATATCTTGTTTTTTGGAAATAACCCTTTAATTTTTTTTGCTGGAACCCAATTAGGCAGGGATTTATTCCATACTAAATCATTTTCCAATAATTCACCAGCTAATACAAGTTTTAGGAGTTTACTTGATGGGAAAGGACCAAATTTTTTTTCGTTTTTTGAATAAAACCATTCCTGAGTCATAGGTTTCCTTAGTTATAATAAATTTAAATTCTGATACCTTTTACACTTCAAAATAACTAATTTCGACAAAATGTTTTATTTTGTTTTCGCCAAACGGAACCCAACATTTACGAAACTATAATTGGGAGAATTGTAATTCCTGAAGGAAGACCTAGCGTTTGACTCAAAGTGGAGAAACGATCCGCCACGCAAAACCCGAAATTTTCCCTCTGCTGGTCCATTGGGATCAATTGACTCGCCATTCGGAAAAGAACCGTACCAATCGCTGCACCATTCCCATACATTCCCATGCATGTCATATAAACCAAAAGCGTTTGGTTTGTAACTCTCCACCGCTACGGAGCGGTTAGTATTTGAATCAGCATAATTAGCATCTTTTGGGGTAATCTTATCACCAACTGAAAATGCTGTCTTTGCTCCAGCTCTGCATGCATATTCCCATTCTGATTCAGTAGGCAACCTGTAACCACCTTTTTTATTTGCATTCATCTTCTCAATAAATGCTTTGCAATCCTCCCACGATACATCTGTTACAGGAAATTTAGCCCTATTCATTTTTTTACTGGGGTTATTTCCCATCACCGCTTCCCACTGCTCCTGCGTTACTTCACTTTTTCCTAGGTAATAAGGATTTGTAATCGTTACCTCGTGTTGCATTTCATCATCAATTCTATTTTTTTCTAATCCATGAGAACCCATCTTAAACTTGCCTGCTGGTATTAATACCATTTCTAGTTTTACACCTTTACCAAGGTCTACAACTTCGTATTCTGCCGGAGTCACTTCCTGCGCTGTCAAAGAATACGCACTTACTAAAATCAATACTGTTATCATCACAAGTATTATTTTCATTTTTCACCTTTGTTTAAAATAATTTAAATCATTGTACTATTTAATTAAAGACTAATCAAATAACTATTTTCAAGCTATTTATTTCTTGTACAGAGAAAAATTTTACACAAAAATTCTTGCTAGAGAAGTTTTTATGTAAATCAACTTCTGAACGCTGTTGGGTAGTCCGCAGTGAATGGATAAAACTTTCGAGCCTATCGCAGAGTAATTCTTAATTTGGTGCCCAAAAGCAGGCCCGTAGATCCACGGGAGGACCGCCCTACCCTACGGCGCAACCGTAGGCACAGGTTTTGGCTTTGGTTTGCCGTCGCACATCGCAAAAAAGATAATTCCGACGACGACTAAACCTAATAACTGAAGCATGCATCCGCCTTTTGCTTCTTGGACTTCCTTTTTGCGTCGCCATTCGGAATCTTCGTTAGAATGACTATTCCTTCCCATATCGACCCCCTATTAAAGTAAAAATCATGTACTTAATATATTTAATTCTATGGTTCCAAACACCTTTAACAACGTAGCCTTACCCTTCCGCGCGTCGCCTAGGGTTCCTAACGCCTGCAATGCCATATGGTGATGGTATCACGGTTCCGTGTTTCGCTGTACCAGGTTGCACCATCAGCCGGAGAGTTGATATTGCAACCTGAGTAAACTATTGCGCTTTTAAACGCACTGGGCCAGATACTTTAAGTATCAATCGGGTAGTATTAATTGACAATCAAAAAGTAGATCTGTGCCAACAATGAGGGATGCAAATTGGTGAAAATCTGCAACGACTACCTACGGGATGTATTTCGGCTCCTAGGAAAACAAGAAAGACCCCCATGGGTTCTTCTCCGCTCGGGCAGGGTACACGCATGGCACTACGGTACTGTGATAAATGTTTTTAATTTATCTTGAACCATGAAATTAAATATATTACATATGTAATACTTGTTTTAATCTTGTTTTAGTAAGGAATTGTTATGGACTCAAAAGATGAAGAGATAGAAAAATTGAAGCTCCAGTTGTCGCATCAAAAGATCACAACCACAATTTGGATCATACTTTTTGCCATCGGATTTATCATGTCAATGTACTTTTTATGGCGCCTTGGAAATATATTTAAACCATAATAATCAATCGTAAACTGAAAATTGTAACCGCTGTTTTTATATTCGAATTTGTTCCGCTATCTTCGCTTTCATTTCCAATTCTTGCCGTTCGATTGCATCCGGGTCTCATAGCGTTAGAACTGCGCCAACCAAATATGGAAGATGTAATTTGATCAATGTAATATCACTTGCTTTGGCTTGTGTTACCAATGCCATAACAATTGCTTGCATATCTTCAGTTGTTACAGTTTCTAATCATTGCAGTTCTGAGTTCTGCCACCTTGCGAGCATAGGGATTACCCCTGCCATATTTATTGCCCTCGCTGAATTTGCCATTCAATCTTCTTAATCCGTTCGTTGACGGTACAATTGGCATGGTTCTTAATCCTTTTCAACCTGGGTTTCTTATGTGATCTATTCTTAGATCTTACCAAATAAAAAACAGCTCCTCCAAAACTTGAAATCCATTTTGCCTAGGAAATCCATGCAAAAAGCAGAAGGGTTACGAGAAGGCTTTCAAAGGGCCAGTCAGGCTTTTTGACCCGCCCCTAGGGTATGGGTTGGTCTAGGCTTCACGCACCATCAATAAAAATAGGATTCTGTTTGATTACAATATCAGATATGCAATAGTTGAATTGCAATTGATGGAATAGGGCCTTTATTAATAGCTTAACCTCAAGGTGATACCTTGGAGTTTGTTCATTTAAATGGGTGTTGTTATAAAGGGGCAGGAAATGGATGATCCTAAAGCTATTCGTGACAAGGCTATAGATGAGGCTTTGGCTGTTTATAGCAAGGCTATGGATGTGGCTAAGTCTGTTTATAATAAGGCTAGGGATGCGTATTGGGATGTTTATGAAGAGACTATAGCTGGGCCTAAGAATGTTTATGAAAAGGCGAAAGATAAGGCTGGGGAAGTTTATGAAGAGACTATAGCTGACGCTGATGCTGCTTATGACAAGGCTATAGCTGAGCCTGAAGCTGTTTTAGAAAAGGCTGAGGCTGAGGCTAAGTCTGTTTATGACAAGGCTATAGCTGACGCTGATGCTGCTTATGACAAGGCTATAGCTGAGCCTAAGGCTGTTTATAACATGCGTTGGCATCAGGCTTTCTGGAATGCTGAAATTGAAAGAAGTAATGGTTGGGCTATTTTAGACAAAGCTGTTTCTGAGGCTAAGACTGTTCTTGACAAGGCTAAGGCTGAAGCTGTTTTTAAGGCTGAGGCTGTTTATAGCAATGATACGCATGCTAATACTGTTTTTAACAATGCTACGGCTGAGCCTAGGGCTGCTTTTGAAAAGGTTAAGGCTGAGGCGGAGGATGTTCGTGATAAGGCTATTGCTGAGGCTGAGATGAATAAAGGAAAGTAAACCTGTCTGTTTAGTTTTAGTTAAGGTTCGGCTTATATTCTTGGAGTTTGTTCATTTAAATGGGTGTTGTTATAAAGGGGCAGGAAATGGATGATCCTAAAGCTATTCGTGACAAGGCTATAGATGAGGCTTTGGCTGTTTA
>Ga0114974_10003985_pt1 | contig 11068 bp, 8 predicted proteins | sample S_130206_EF_Meta_FD_87318 | JGI IMG/M metagenome (GOLD analysis project Ga0114974, IMG submission 87318) | Freshwater microbial communities from Lake Simoncouche, Canada to study carbon cycling - S_130206_EF_MetaG | ecosystem: Environmental > Aquatic > Freshwater > Lake | place: Lake...
ACTCACAGTGAGCGTGTGTTGGCGATTCATTTGACTTATTTTAGACAACCATTGATCAGTTTCATCGTGGCTGACATTGACCACGTGCCCAAGTTTGTTTTGTTCATCGTACAGCACAGACAACTCGCCGCACAAGAATTTTACAAATCCTGTGTACAGTATGAACTCTGTGACCATTCCCTGTTGTTGGAACCAAATAGGGAATGGCATTTTTGTACGTAACGTAATTTCAGCGATCATCATACGAACAGTGTCGTTGTGTACAATAAATGGTACACCACCCGGACCCAATTGGTCAGGCAGAGTAATTTCAAACAACTGCTCCACTATCTTCTTGCTTGGATCAAACACAGGGTATATGGGACACCGGCCAGTGAGTATTCTTCCTGTTGAATCTATTACGGTGGCAGGATCCAGTTCACGCACAAACACGGTTTTGGCATCCAAGATCATTGAATAAGTGTTGTAACTTATTGCGGCTGTCAAGAGTTTCAGCACTTGTTGGCTGACCCAACCATTCGCCACAAACGGTGTGGAGAATGCACTGCGTGGAATTACCAGTACTGAGTTGGCCAGCGGACCCCACCAGGAAGGATCAATTTGGCTGGCTATGGTTTCTGTATCATTCAACACCACATAGATGTTGCGTATGCCAATGCGTTGGCAGTTTAGCGCAATGCTTTGCGCTTGTGCTCGTAGTACGGGGATTTCTTGTTCAAAAACAACTGTGACAATATCAATCATGCATTATGTATTTGCAGTTGATGGGTGGGTTGTTATTTTCCTGCTACTGCCAGGCCAGCACCTTTGTTGAAACTGGGTGACCATGAATTGGCTTGACGCAGGCCTTTGCGTTTGGACCAGTCATATCCGGCTCTGTGTCCTGAACAGTCTTTGGTGCATTCACTTCCCAGGAAACTCAGTTCGTCCAGTTGTTCTTCTGCCACGCCTTGTCCTAGTCTGCTTAGTTCGTATATAACTATGTCACCATTGTCGGCACGGAAAGCTCTATATCCTAACGCTTTGGAATAACGTTGTACCAGTCTATCGTACAGTTTGGCACGACTTTCTGGATTAAATTGTGTACCGTTATCATCTGCGTCCATGTCCACGGCTTTGCTGGCTGAGAAACTTAGTCTCTGTGGTTTGTATTTTTTGATGTATTTTTGTATAGCATCTAGCACTGTGGCAAAGATACGCTGTGCATCACCTTCGCCTGTGACTTCCTGGCTGTTGTTTCTATAGAATTCAACTTGTACCACTTCTTCGCCTTCGTCACCATACTCCTGATTAAACATGATACTTAGGTTTGTGCCATCAGGTAATTTGGCCAACATGTCAACATCGCCGTAGTCTGATTTTTCCCATTTGCCCTTGTAAGGTTTGTCAAAGGCTTCCCAAACTCTAACATCTTTGCCGCGATGTTTGTTCCAAAAGCCTGCACCTGCATCAGTTTGGTCATAGCTGCGATGAATCTTGTAACCTTTGCTCTTTGCGTAATCATACATGGCTCGAGCAATACCTTGACCTTGATATCTTTCGTCAACTTTTAAATCTTGTGGATCTAATACATTGTTGTCATGGATGTTAAAAGCAACTGAACCCAGTACGTTATTGCCCCAATCATCAAGCGCATTGATCACTAACACATGACCATTCTCAACCATCTCAATGGTCATGCCCTCAAAATCTTCACGGGATTTTTTGCGTTCAGTTACAAACTCTTGTGCTCTCATTTTTTAGGCTGTTGGGCTGTGGGCATGTTGCGATACTGTCGCTTGGTGGGATCATACACAGTTCGCATGGGACCAAGACCGGCCAACTTCTTTACTCTAGCAACCATGGCATCGTATTCATCATTGTACTCCACTTCGGGCTCTTTGCGTTTTTTACCTGATTCTTCGTCTATGCCTTTGTTTGCCAACCCAGACAACTCGCGTAATCGATGCATGTCTTCAGACGTTGGCTGTGAATCAGGCACCGCTGCTGCGGCATCAGCAGCACTCATTGGAGTCACTGTAGTTGTACCTGGTTTGACAGCATTTGATGGATCGGTAACAGCGGTCAAGTGCTTGATAACACCTGCTTGTCCTTGAGGACTTTTGACCAGCGCCTGTGCGGCTGGAGTTGTTATTTTGGTACCCATTGTGGCACCAATTTCTTTTGGATCAGTGTCTGGAGTGTCATAGTACTGAGATCCGGTGGCATTATCTGTTTTCAAGTGTGGTGCAAATGCTGTTTGTTGTTGTGGCGTCAGCCCTCGGGGAGCAGTGCCTGCCGCTTGACCCTGGGCCGATCTTAATGTTGGTGCATTGGTTGCAGGTGCAATCGACTGTTCTTCTAGGTCAACGTCAGTGTCACGATTTTTCCATTTGGGCTGCACTGGTTCAATACGATCTGACTGTTTTTTTGCTCTAGCCTCACGATCAATGACACTTTGTCTGGCTCGGTTGACCATGGCATCCACTGCTCGCTTGTCATCGCGTTCTATTTGGTCAATGCTCTTGCGCCCTGCTGGTGAGTTGTACTGACCACTTGGCGACAAACGATAAGGATCTGGAATTGTTTGCCCACCGGGAAGTCTTATGGTCGGTACTTGGTCAGCGCCTGACGTTGCTTGTGCTGCTGTCGGTCCACCTTGGCCGCCACGTCCAGCACCGGGTGAGCCGAATGACTGACCGCCTTGTCCTTGCAGAAACTTGTTAAATTCTTGTTCAGACCGGGTTCGTTGTATGGCCTGGTCCATGGTCTCGCCAGGCTTGAGTTGAATCTTGGGTTTACCAACAGGCGTAGTACTAGGTTCTGGTTTGCCTTGCCTTACATAAGCAGGTACGTCTGACGCCAATGGTTCGTATTCAGAACCACGTTTTTGAACTGTCACAGTGGGCCCGGAAGTGGTGCTGACATCCTTGCCCCCAAGTTTGGTCAATGCCCGGTCTGCTGCTGGACTGGTAACCACTTTGCCTGATTGTCCAAGACTGGGTATTTCCTTGCCGCCAACACTGCGTTGTGTTGCCATATCTCGGCTGATGTTACCCCGACCAGCCATGGGCATGTTAGCACCACCGGGCATATTGTTTGGAATAATAGGCACAGTAAATTGTGGTACTTGATGCCCTCCGCCCGGTCCGGGACCTTCCAGTGGCGGCATGTCTAACGGGTCACGACGTGAGCCAGGTGGTTTTGCTTCGGCCACGCTTTCAGCAGGCACACAGTTGTTCACACGAACGCCGCCCTTCATCTTGGTCTTGGGATTGCCAATCTTTTTGCCAGTCCAGCACTTGGGGTCTAGGCGCACTTTTTCTTCGTTGAACAGGTCGTTTAAATTCATGATACTTTATTTATAGCCAATCTTCATGTAGCGTGTGTAGCGTGTTTCAGGATCTCTCAGTCGGCGTTGACCCCAATACACTGTGTTTTCCAGGGGAAACTTGGCATAAAACTGTGCTGCTGTGTCTGTAATGACCTTGACGTTTTTGACATTGTCGCGCGATTGTATCACAGTAAGAGTGCCCGGGGGTACTTTAGTGATCCAAGTACGACTCATGTCGTTGGCACTGGTGTTTATTACAGTGATCTTTTTGTTCTTAGGGTATTGGATTTGTTCAGCACGACCTAACACCAACTTCAGTCGGCCCTCACGATACAAGGGTTCTAGCAGTCGGCGTGCTGTGGCCAACAAGCGTGGGCGAGTTTCTACCATGATCAAGCGATCAAAGTCAATGTCGGCCTGCTGTAAAAATATGCCCAGGTTGCCGTACCATGAACCTAGGATGTAGATATCGCCAGCACTGCGATCGCCCAGTTCTTTTTTCAAATGATTGCACAACCAAGTTTTGCTGCTTACTAGGTCTGGAGTAAAACTTCCTGACAATGTGTCCGGGCTGTCTTCAGCAGTGAATTCGTGATGTTGCACAGTTCAGTCCGCACTTTTGTTTTTGTCTTTTTCAGTGATGGGACCACCAGTGATCCAAGCCCGGCAACTTCGTGTGCCTGCACATTTGAAATGCAAAAAGTTGCAGTAGCCCAGGTCAGCCAAGTTTATGCTGGCATTGGCATCCACTCCAGTGGCATCACCACGTATGCCCGCAGCAATACATTCTCTCATGCTGTCGCTGACATCAAATGCCGCACAGTTACCACACTGCATGGTCTTTGCAGTGGCTTCACTAACACCAAAAATCTTTGCACTCTTCTTCCAGTAGTCTTCAGCACGGTCAGGATTGGCCGGACCGTAGTGATAGTTGTCTATGGCTGTTTGACGATTCTTCAAATTTTCGTCAATGTCATGTGTGGCCAGGGGACACCCACGTTGTTTGGCTTCCACCAAGTTGATCAAGTTTCTCATTTTCTTTTGGCTTTTGCTCTACCAGCTTTCATGTTGGCCAACCAGTGTGCCATGCGTTGTTTTTCGCCTGATGAGTTCTTGGCAGTTTTACGCAGACTGCTGACACTCGCTTTGGTGTTCACACCCACTCGTTTGCTGAGTCCTTTGCGTCCGGGATTCTTACCATCTGCAAAGTTCTCCGCCACGTCTTGTTGTACTGGCACAAGAGCAGGAACACTTGTTAGTCCTGCTTCTGCTGCTGCCATGGCACGATGATTGCCATCAATGATCCAACCATCAGAATCTACCACAATGGGATTGGCTTTTAGTATGCCTGCAATCTTGGGCATCAAATCACGCACAACATCATAGTCAACCCAGTTGGTTCTATTGTAGGGATCCTGTTGTTCACCATCAGGATCCAAATTCAACTGCGACAACGGCATTTTGACCAGTTGCCATTCAGGATGATCTGTTATGCTGTATTCAATGTTGAATTCGTCAGCACCATGAGTTTTTTTCACGTACTGTAACACCTGTTCAGCGTCCATGGCAGACGTTACACCTTCGTCTATATTGTTTGCTTCAACTCGAAAAGTTGGATGTTTGCCTTTAGTAAATCCTGGACTGGTAGGAAACACCGTGGCCAAGGTCAATCGGTTGCCTTGTTGTCGACGAACGCCCAAGCCAGTGCCTTGCCCGTTGTGAAGAATAAGGGCTCTGCCAGGTTCTAGGCTCATGATACGGTCTTTGACTGTACTGATGTTGCGCAAAATGTCATCTACAATGTCAACATCCACACCCTTGTTATATGCTTGGCTCAGGGCATGTGGACTTATTGTAACCACAAAATCTTTTAATTGCAGTTGATTGGATTCAGTCAAACTTTCGTTCATCACCGGATATACTTCAAAGCCTTCGCCAGATACACCTTGTCCGTTGTCACGCAACCAAGCGGCTGCTATTCTATTGGCGTCTGCTTGACTGTTGCCCACACCACCAAAGCGATAAACTTCTTGTCCACCAACCAACACTTTCCATTGTCCGTTCCACTGTCCCATGCCCGCTGGCTGTGGTGCTGGTGCAGGTTCAACATCAATGTCAATGGTGGGAATTTGAGCAGCGGCTGCCCGTTGACGTTGTAGGTCTATAGTAGAACCTGCAATAGGAGCACGACCAGCGCGGCGCACATCAAAATTATCAGGATTGCTTTGTCCAGCACCAAAGTTTATGTAGTCACTCAATCTAGTGATTGCCTCTTCGTCATTGCGAGCCGGGAATGTATCAATCACTGCACCTGACGCTCTGCTGTAGAGTTCGTAGTCTACTCTGGTGTCTACACCTTGAGGTTGTTGTGGTACTGCTGGTTGACCAGTGGCATTTCGTATACCGTAAGTTGCAGTGGCCTGAGCCACTGTTAGGCCTTGTGTTTGCATTTGTTCTGTACGGAATTGCCCCAGTTCTGCCAACGCTTCTTGAGCATTGCGAGCCAAGACGGTTGATACTACAGCGTTGGTATCTCTGTTATAAATTTCAAAAGGTGTCACATCATCTTGTGGTTGTTGTTTGTCTTTGCCACGTTTGACTTCACGTTCCAGTCGCGCCTGACGCACAAAACTTTTCAGTGCTGCCTTGGGCAACTCGCCAGCAGCATATTTTGCAAAGTAACTCAGCGGATCTTTTTCACTGTGAACGTCCAACAGTTTGTACAGTTTCTTTAGGTATTCTTTGCGATACGCTTCAGGATCCACGGCTGCACTCAAGGCCACTGTGAATCTGCGTAGGGTGTTGTCAATTTCTTTGAAGTTATCGTTTAGCCAGTCACCACCTGGGCTGCGAAATTCAATGTAGCCATTTTTGGTGTTGATTGATGTGTATTTGTCTGTGACGCCTGAGTGTATGGCCTTGCTGGCCAGTTGATCCATGCCCTGTCGCATGCGTTCCAACAGTTCTTCTGCCTTGTCAGGGTTTTGTTTCACTGCTTTTTGTATCTTGCCCATGGCTGACTTGCAATAGGTATTGCCAGCACGTCCAAAAGATTCCAACACATGCTCATCGCCTAGCAACAGGGCCAGTTTTACATAGTCCAATTGACTGAGGTCGCTGGACCATCCTGGCACACTCACGTTGATGTGCAGGCCGGTTGAATCGTTGGTATAACAGCCAGTGCGATCAGCCCAGGCTTTGACCTTGTTCAAATCGCTGAGTAGTTCTTCAATAGGCAAAGGTGGGCTCACAAACTCCAGGCCTTGATCGTTATTGTCATCAACATCGATACTGCTGTCAGGTTCCACGATGTATTCCAAGTTTTTGGTGCTGGGTCGTTCAACTCGGCTGCTGTGATAACTGGTGCTGGCTAATATTGGGCGGCCCACTGCGTCTCTAAAACTGTCAGCCACATCTTCAATGCTGGCTTCGCCACCGCCTGTGCCGCGCCAATGTGGCCAGTTTATAGAGTAGGCATTTTCGACACCACTCATGAGGTCTAGATCTTCAGCATCCAGCCAGTCGCTTTCGTCATAGGAGTCTTGATTTTCTTCTCGGTACTCGTCCAAGGCCCGTTGATAATAATCATTGCTGGGATCAGCATCAACATTGGAGATAAATTCGTCCAGAGCTTCCTGACGAGCCTCGCCTTCAAGATCGTCGGGATTCCACTCTGATTCATCTACATTGTTTGCTATCCACTCACTGATGAGGTATTCACTCTCGTTCACAAAGTCTCTATCGATTCTCTCATACAGCCATTCTGCGTAATCATTCTGCATGCGATCACTCATGTTTTCTACGTCTCTACGACTGTTGAAGTCACCGTCATAGAAAAAATCACGAGCATCCTGTATGCTGCGGCAACGTTGATCAAAGTCGTAGTCAGGCTCCTGATCGCCGTCATCATTGTCCCCGGCGCCGGGCACACACATTTCAAATTCCATGCCAGCCAAAGCACCAGTTTGTGCGCTTAGTTTCCGCAGACTAGAGGGACTCATGGTGATTTCAAACAAGTTGTCTTGTTCTTCAACAAACTCAGCAAACTCACGCAACAAGTTTTGTGCCTCAGGCATCAACAAGCCTGGTTCGCCATTGCGTCCAGTTTTTAATGCTAATTTGTTGGCTTCCTTGCCCACCTGCCCAGGCTTGATGTCCACACTCAATGCCATGGCATACTGTGGCATGGCTGCTTCTCGTCGGTTCTTGGGAATATAACCAGACGCACTTTCTTCCAGTGAATCATGTGCAAAGTGTTCAGGGTGACTGTTAGCCCAATCACGCATGATGATGCCTGCACGGGCATTGGCATCATTTTCCCAACGTGATCCAGTTTCTCCTGCATCGTCAGGCAGGCCGCCTTGTTGTTGATTTTGTGAGCAATGTACCAGTTCATGTGCCACAGTGCGCAACACATCCAGCACATGACGATTGGGCAAACTGACATTTAGAGTATGTGAGTCAGGGTCATAACGCCCAAAACTGTGATTGTGCTCGCTCCACTCAGGATCAGTGTGCAAATGAATCTCAGGCATGGGATCAATGCCCAGTTCTGTTGTTACTTGTTGAATAAAGTCTTGTACAATTTCATTGCTGTTGCCGGTGTCTTCCAAAAAAGACTTGGTTGTCTGCGCCACTCCGTCGGCCGAACTGTATGGTTGTTGTTGGGCGGTATCCATCATGTTCTCGCCAAAGCCATAACGGAATCTCTGTCGAGGTTTGTTTGCTTCACGTAAACTTAGTTCAAGGTCTTGCAGTGCGGTCTTGGCATCTTTCAGCGCAGCAATGCAACCTTTGTTGCGCAACATTTTGAAGGCAATGTTTTCGCAACCAAACTCGCCCTGCTGTTCTAGGCCACTTTGTCGCATGGTTTTGATCTTGTCCCACAGTGTGCTGATACGGCCTAGATCTTTTGACTTTATGGCAGCGTGAATTCTAGCATCCAAGTCTGACACCTTGTCTCGCACACAGGCATCGTCGATCTGCGCACGTTTGCGTTGTGGCACACTGATCCAGTCAGAATTTTTAACGGAATAGATGCCCAGGCTGTGATGTGCCTGGTCTGCAGGTTGCACATACAACTCTACATCAGCACCGCCAATGCGTATGTTGTGCTCGTCGTTGTATTGATACTTCTTGGCATTGAACAGTTCCTGGTACACAGGATCGTCGGGCATGTTGACCACAAGGTGCAGGTCAATGTCTGAGTTTTTTGTATAAGAGTAGGCTGCGTTAGAGCCCGATATGGTGATATCTTGGACATCAAGATCTTTCACGCCCAAGAATTCTTGAAAGTCTGCAGCAATGGCCAGCAGTTTATCTTGTACTTCCGGCAGCAAGTGCTCGTCTCGCCCCCAGATTCTGGGATTGAGACGGCGGTGAAACTTTACTGCATCTGCAAGATTATAGGAGTCTAGTTCGTTGATGTTCATACGAACTATATTTACCGCAGTTAAACAGTTGCTGGTTTCTTGGCTTTCTTGCTGGATGCCATCACTGTGGGTTCAGGTTCAGGTACAGGTTCCTTGGCTAGATCATGCCCTTCGGCAGGTTTGCCTGTGAGTTGTTCTGTTGCTGAAACAGGAGTAACTGTGACAGCACCAGGCTCAAACATCTGCTTGAGATCCTTGTACAGTTGTTCGTGTGTGGCATAGTCAAATGTGTATGTGCCCACGTGACGCAACAGGATGCGCTTGTCCACCCATACTTGGCCACCAATGTCGCGCCAGTTTTCACAGAAAGTCCAGTCTTCACTGTAGTAGCGATTTTCACGCACAGCAGTATCAAAGTAGGTTTTCATGTAGGGGTTCAGTTCCGCAGGCAAGCCAATGTCGTTGTTGAAAGGCTTGGTAGCAGGATGTGCGTTAAGTTTCTCAAACACATCACGCTTGATCAACAAGAAACCTGTGCCAGTTTTTGTAACTTCCACAAGGTTTGTGCCGGGTTCTTCCACTTGTCCAGGAATGCCATTCACACACCATTTCACTGGCAAGGATTTCATGGGATACAAACCGCCAATCACATCTTTTTGTGCATCCAGCATGACCAACAAGTGCCAGGGTTCCCAGCCAATGTCAGCGTCAATAAACATCAAGTGTGTTGACTCTTTGGTGTGCAAGAACTTGGCAGTGAGCGTGTTACGTGCTCGGCTGATCAGACTCTCATTGGTCATGGTTTCTACGGTCCAGTCAATGTTGAGTTGACGGCACAAGTTGGCCCATTTGACAAAACTCATAAAAGTTTGTTCTGTTAGTTGTCCACCATAGCAAGGCATACAGATATGCACTCGTGTGGTACGCAAATAGTCAATGTTTACTTGAATGTTTTGCTGATTGGTTTGGGCAGGATCGGTTGGTGGCTGGGTAGTCACCGGTGTTTGGTCTGACATGGGTTCTCCGTTAAAATATGCTAGTATTTAAAGATTATAACAGAGGGTGTTATTTTTTGCGACCTTCTTCTATGTAATCTTCTGTGGTAGGTTGATTGTAGCGGGTTTGATACGTGGCGTGCATGCCGCCTGTGACACCAGTTCCGGCTGTGATGCCGTCTGCTTCGTATGTAGCAGCCCAACCTTGATTTTCAGCAACTTCTGTGCCAATGGCTGTGTCCAACATTTTTACCACATTAGCAGCCAACTTGGGATTGCTTTGTGTTTTTGGATACAAACTCATGACCAGATCAGTTTTGAGTTGTTCAGTAAACTTGGGCCAAACGCCACGTATGTCAGATCCTGATGTCATGCCAGGGCCAAACTCCACCGTGGGCAAATACGCAAGATAAGCATGTCGACTCATGGGAGCCATGGGCTGGCCATCGCGGTAGTATTGCAGTCGATCGCTGACTGGCAGGCCTTTTCTAGCACCTCTAGTGACCAAGGGCAATTGGCCTGTTGTAGGATCAGGTTCTGCTGGAAATGGACCTTCGGGGCTGGGACCATTCTTGCTGTTTTTCTCACTCTTGACAAAAATCAACTGCGTGTCTTCGGGATTGTATGGTGCCAAGATTTCTTCTGCACCAAACGGTGATTTGACCTGCATGAATCGACCCACAGGAACACCGGCTAATTGTGCTAGTTTTTGTTTGATTTGAAAAGGGAAAGGTCGTTTGCTGGTGTCGTTGGTGGCAGCCACATATACATCAGCACCAGGAAATTTTTCCTTTGCTTTTTGATACAAGGCAGCGTGTCCTGCGTGAAAAGGGTGAAAGCCACCGGGCATAATAACAACTTGTTTCATACCCTGTATTTAGCGTTACATGTTTTCCAGCAACCACAGGTAAATGGGCGTGGTGAATTCAAAACCAATAGTACCATTACATCCTGCAACACCGTGAAATGTATCCGTAATTTCGGGTTGTGTGCCGTTGAAATTGTGTTTGTAAACGCACTTTTCTAAGAACAACTGATTGACATCCAGGTCGTCGATCACAACGTTGGATATTTGCAATGTGGCGTCTTTGATAATATTGCCTTCCTCGTCTACCCGGGTATGATCTGATGTTTTACCTGATATCACAATTCGCAACTCATGCTCGCCATCATCGTCGCTGATATCATGAGAAAAAGAAATCTTTTCATGCACATGCTTGTTGCTTAATAACACAGCATCGTCCAGCCAAACTTCTACACCTAATGGACATTCAGCGTCAGACGTTTCTATATCAAATGATATTTTTACAGTTTCCAATTAGAACCTCGGGAAAGTTTAGTAAGTGATAGTTACAGCGTTGATTGTGCCGCCTGAAAATCCTTCAACA
>Ga0114974_10003988_pt1 | contig 11064 bp, 11 predicted proteins | sample S_130206_EF_Meta_FD_87318 | JGI IMG/M metagenome (GOLD analysis project Ga0114974, IMG submission 87318) | Freshwater microbial communities from Lake Simoncouche, Canada to study carbon cycling - S_130206_EF_MetaG | ecosystem: Environmental > Aquatic > Freshwater > Lake | place: Lake...
ACTAACACCTTCATTACAATGTATTAATATATTATCATCCTTATTTGTTTCAATAAAATCAATACATTTTGTAAAATATTGTGCAATATTTTCATTTGCATCTCTAGAATCAGATATATTTATACGTAATAAATTATATTTATTGTTAATTTTATAATCATAATCAGATAAATTTATTATAGATCCATTAAAGTTTTTATGACTCTGGAAGTTGCCAAGGTAAATATTATCAATAATATTATCAATGACACTTTTACATTCTTGATTAGGTATTAATGCTAATTCCATTTTAATTTTTTTAGAAAAACTTAACTAAAATTTAATGAAATTATATTTTTATATATTAATAATTTATTATTAACAAATATAAAAATAAAAAATTATATGTATCCAGAACCATTTATACTATATAATAAAAACTTTGAAAAAATATAAAAAATGTTTCACTAAAGTTTGCGCGCGGGATTTCCTAAATCCTGCTTTTGGTAAAACTTAAAAACTTAAAATAATTTCAAATCCATAGAACCACGAACCAATAAAATATACACTATTGTATGAATTATTAAACCAAGTGTTGTAGGACAACCGCTAATGTCTGCAATTTTACCAACACAACCACCTAATAATTTTTGAGTAAATATATATGTGTATGGATGTATCACTAAAATAAAAATAAATGCAGAGAAAATACTAATCTGCCATTTCTTATAACTTGAATCTACCATTCTAATATATAAGTTTTTAGAAAAAACTTAACTAAAACAGCTTTTATAAAAAACTTAACTAAAACAGCTTTTATAAAAAACTTATTTAATACTTAATATCTACAAATATATTAAATATTCTAAACTAAATTTTTAGAAAAAACTTACCAAAATATAGTTTATAAAATTGAATATAAAAATATATAAATAATAATATACATAATATATACTATAAAATGACTTCCACATCTACAGCAACCACAACTACACTAACATTAGTAAAAAATATAAACAATCTAGAAACAATAAGAAAAAAGCTTAATATTACTAAACCAATCATAAAATGGGTGGGTGGGAAAACTCAAATTATAGACAAAATTATTGATGAATACCCTACAACTATGAAAAATTACCACGAAATCTTTTTGGGTGGTGGGAGTGTTTTATTAGCACTCTTATCCTATAAAAAAGCAGGATATATAACTATTACTGGTGGGGGAACTATAAATGCTTATGATATTAATGAAACTTTAATATCCTTATATAAAAATATTCAATCTAAACATAATGAACTTTACACTGCATTAAAACAAATAATTGATGAATTTAATTCATGTAATGATGATGAAGATTCTGTTTTAAATAGAAAACCTACAAATTTAGAAGAAGCGTTGAATAAACCAGAAAACTATTATTATTGGTCTCGTATTAAATATAATAAACTATCTGGAATAGAGAAAAATGGTATTATAGGAACAGCATTATTTATATTCTTAAATAAAACTTGTTTTCGAGGTCTATATAGAATGGGTCCTAATGGATTTAATGTGCCATATGGTAACTATTCACAACCTGAAATTATTAATAAAGAACATTTACAAGAAGTTCATGACCTAATACAAGGCGTTATATTTACACACTGTGATTTTTCAGTTCCATTACAAAAATGTATTAATGATTCTAGATGCGTAGGTGATTTAATCTATCTAGACCCACCCTATGCCCCTGAACATAATAAGTCCTTTGTAGCCTATAATAAGGATGGCTTTGATTTAGACCAACATATTAAACTATTTACTTTATGTAAAGATTTGAATACTAAAAAAATAAAATTTATAATGAGTAATGCTAATGTGGATTTACTAAAAGAACATTTTCCACCCGAAATTTATAATACGCAATATATTACTGCTAAAAGAAGTATTAATAGTAAAAAACCAGATTCAAAAACACAAGAAGTTATAATTAAAGCAGGATTTTAAAAATCCCGCGCGCAAACATTAGACGTGTCTAATACTAACCTTTCTAAAAAAATATTTTTTAAAAGCTGTTTTTGGCACGGCTTTTTTCTAAAAAGCTGTAAATTTATATCTGTTATATGAAACACATTTTATACTTGTTAAATCTAATGGATTTGTAAATATAAATTTCCATATATATATAATATTTTCATAAGTAGTAATAAATAATGTTATTATTTCTTTTTTTTCTTTTACATAATCATATATAGTTCTATATGGATAATATAGTTGCCTAATATTAAAATTATTTATTTTATTTGTTTTACATTCAATTACTACTATTTTATTTTCACTTTCATAACAACCATCAGTTTCATATTGAGAACCTTTTACATCTATGTTTTTATCTCCTAATTTCATAGTAAAATTACATCTATGACGACCATTTAATAATGATCCAAATAGTATAGGTTCATTCAAATATTCTTTAGATTCAAATAGACCACTATATCTTAAATTATCTAGATTAGAACTTTCACTTTGACCTATATTTAGTATTAGTGATTTCATATTACGTCGTATTTCAATTATTGGTGATTCATTTTTATATTCTAAATCATGATAAATATGAGTTTTTGTTAGTAAATATTCACCATTTTTTATAGATATGATACATATATTATAAGTTTTGAATATTGGTGGTATTGTATCATATGTGTCGTGTTTGCATAATAATCTTGGCTCAAATTGACTTTTCTTTCCTTTCCAAGTATCTTTTGCTTTTTTTATATCTTTAGATGTAATGATTTTTTCATCAATACCTTTATAATTTATAGTATTTAAGATATGTTCCCATATAGTGATAGTATTTGTAATAGTATCAGGTTCGCATTCTTCACTTATATTTTCATCATTATTTATATTTAAATTATTTAATTTATCAATTAGTTCTGTCATTTTATAATTTACTAGTTTATTATTTTTATATTATTATTTATATATTTTATATTCAATTTTATATCTTAATAAAAAAATAATTACTTAAAAATATTCTAGACACAACTTTAAAATGCCAATTTTATAAAGACATCAGTATATTTAGACTAACCATCCTGTCTTACTTTTTGGGTTGGCTTTCAATAACGTTGTCCTCCTTAGGAAGGATAGGATGTCCACGAAGAAGGTGGCAGGTACCACAATACCTTACCATCGTTTCCTTGCGAATATCAATTCCATATTGTCCACACAGATAAGAGTTGCAGCAAGTGTAGCAACAGGTCTTGCCAAGACATTCGAAGCCAAAACAAAGACAACCTATGTAGCAAATCCATCCGTAAGGCTGGGGAAAAACACATTCAGCTGAATCATCTCCAAGCTTATTTATTTCTTCGGTCCTGACCCTAAGTGCTTCTAGTTTGGCTATCATATCACCCATATCCATTTTGCCGTTAGACGGAGGTGTTTGCTCGGAAGAATTCATCGTATTTGAAATATAAAATATTTAAAATTAGATATAAATAATCAATTTTTTTTTTTAAAAAATACTAAATATGTCATTTTTTAATTTTCAATTGTGTAAAACATTCTAGACATACTTTTATTTTACTAACTATATAAAAATATTACTATCTAAAGAATGATATTATTCAATAGCATCACCTAATTTACAATATATGCATATAGAATCTGTAATGCATTTATTACATTTTTTTTCATTACATTTAGTACATTTTTCTAATGTGGTGGATGTATTACACCTAATACATTTTTCTTTTGAACATTTTTTACATCCACCTACATTCTCAAAACAATTATCACAATAATAATTTACTTTACATTCTGGACAATGCTTCATAAAATATAACCAACCACAATACCTACACATTTTGTAATTTATATTTTATTTGTTATTGTTAATAATATTCTTTTTATATTTTATTGTTTGTTTGATTGTTTGTTTATTGTTTTGTAATAATGTTTTATCTAGATAACAAAATAGAAAATATAGCAAAAAACAAAAATTTAACAAAAATTGAAATTATAAGCCTACCCAAAATTAATTACAACACTATACACAATGCCTGCTTCCAAGCAAAGTTTAAGCTGCAAGAAGTGCAACAAGAAGGCCTGTACCAACGGAGCTAGTTGCCGCTTCCACCTTCGTAATCAATGCAAAGTCTGCCACTGCAATAACACTGCGGAAGAGCTACTCGACGTATATCGTGCATTAGCCGAAGAGGACAAGAAGATCAGGAGCGCCGGCTCGAAGTTTAACAAGCATATTTGTTCATGTGTCAACAAGGAGAATTGTCTGGAATACCACATCGGCTCGCGTTTTGCTCACAAAGACGTTGAGGGCAATATCAAATGCTGCAACCGTTTGCATATTCCTGCGGAGGGTCCATTGCGTGTGGCTTGGTTTATGGCAGGGCTTCCTCAAGTCCCCGAAACCGAGTTTGATGCAAAGAAGGGTTACACCCAACTCAAGGCTGAAACAGCCCTTGAAGACTCTCAGAGACAAGTTGCTACGGAACTGGAACAGGCTCGCGCTCAGGCAGAAGCTTCCAAGGCTGAAGCTGAAGCTTTGAAGTGTGAACTTGCACAGATGACGACTCACACAGTTGTCCATATTCCAGTGCATGTGGTTCCAACACCGAACGGATTTGTACCAGCTTACCCGCTCCCACCACCGCTCCCACTATGCTGGTTCTGCCAGGCTGGATGTTGCAATCCAACCCAGCAGAGCCCCGAGTTCGAACACTATCTCCCGTTTTAACTAATTTTAAGTAAGTTCTTGGTGTATTAACTAAAACCAACGCGGATGGAATACCGTAAATCCCTATGGCACCTAAGCAGGGCCAATTTTTTTATGGGTGTAAATCTTTAGTAAAATATTGATCTCACTCTCATTTTTTTAACTAAATACTCTTTCAATTCTTTTCTTTCAGGTGTTGGCTCATTAAATGCATTATGAAATATTATATCAATATAAACATATTTATTATCTACTATATTTTTCATTATTTTTATATAAAATAAATCAATATTTAGTATATTTTTATATTGTACCAATGTTTTATAAAAATGCAACACATTTTCATATTTTTTTTCATATTCTTTTATAGTATTTACAGAACTGTAATTGCAAAATCTATTTGATATCTTATTCATATATTTTTCTAATGGTATATCACTATCATATTTATCCAGAAACAAATCCTTTAGAAAATCATTGAACCTTGGGTTATTTATAATCTTATCATTTATATAATTATTCAAAAAAAAGTTTTGCGTAAATGGTATATAATAAAATACTCCAATAGAATTATTATTTTTACACCAATAATCTAATAAATATTTATTGATAAAATATTCATCTAATCCATATATAAATAAATTATCTTTAATATTATCAGCAATAATATTTCTCATCTTTTTTGGTATATTTATATTATTATTTAATATAATTTTGTATTCATTTATTATTTTAGCATCGTTGTTATTAACTTTTTCTAAAAATGACCTTAAAATTTCCATCGGAAACACACCTCTTTTTAATATAATATTTGCCAATACTATCATATCTATTTTGTTATTTATTATTAAATTATTATACCTTTGTTCATATCCTATAGGATATATTACAACTAAATTTTCTTTACTATATAATTCTTTTTCTCTTATAATATCAATGTATTTTTCTTTTTGAAAATTTGGAAAATCTATATCTGTTATACTTCTAATATGATTTTCATACCGTTTTTCAAATAATGGCAATAATCTAACAAATGTACCAAATAAACCCTTATGATTATCTTCCTTAATAAAATCTGGGCATTTGTATTTTAATAATTTTATAAATTTATATTTTTTTAGTATTAGTTTTTTTATATTTATGAAATGATTATCATCTTCTATGCTAGAATCATAATATATAAAAAAATGTATATTCGCATTTTTAGTTTTATTTAAATAATCCATATATTCTATTAACTCTTCCAAACCTTTTAAATATTCAGTTATGTCTGCATTTTTTATTTTAAATATACTTCCACTAAATATATGCGCTGTACGATTTGGTTCATACCCTTCTGTTTCAAATTCACATAATATATTTTTAAATTTTAATATTACATTTGCTTTTTTAGTTTTTGTTACCCTCTTTGTTTTCCTTAATTTACTTCTTTTTTTACTAATCATTTTTTATTATAAGATTAGATATTTTTACTACTTTATTATTGCTTTATTATTGCTTTACTTAAAAATTGATTTATAAATAACTTATAAAATATACAATATAACTACAATATAACTACAATATAACTGCAATATAACTGCAATATATTTCATATAGTATTCTAGAATGTCAAACAATAAAACCTTTGCTGAAAAAGTACTTGAAAAAATTATTATGCTAAACACCATAGGTAAAAACTATCGACGAACCAATCATAAATTAGACCAAATAGTAAAATATTATATAGAAACTATGCAACATAAATATACTCATATAGGTTCTAACTATACCAGCAAAATGACAACAAACATACAAATAATATTTACTAAAATATTTGAAAAAGATAAAACAGAATTAACTTATGATACACTAGAATTTGTCAATAATATTATTGATTGGTACTTCAAATGCCTAGCATTTAAATATAACCTAACCAAAATACAACCACAAATACCAGATTATATCATATCAGAAATTAACGACATCGCAAACTCAATACAATAACTATCTAATAAACAAATTATTTCGAACATTCACTACCATTATCATTATCATTATCAATATTTGCATCAGCATCACTATTTGCATCACTATTTGCATCACTATTTGCATTACTATTTGCATCACTATTTGCATCACTATTTGCATCACTATTTGCATCACTATTTGCATCACTATTTGCATCACTATTTGCATCACTATTTGCATCACTATTTGCATCAGATGTAGTATGTGTATTATCTATTATAATAGGTAATTCATAAAATATATCTTTTTTTTGTTTATCTATTTTATCTTGTTGTTTTGTTTCATGATCTAAAATATCTATCGTAGTCTTTTCCGAAAATTGCAAAGAACTAAATAATATATTTTGTATTTTCTTATACACATCATCATCATAATTCATTAACATCCTCAATATATCATCTATACGCTTACGCTTATCATATATATAAAATTCCATATCATTTCTTAACTTACCTACCATCATTACCATATTATTATGCTCATCAGGACTATTATCATCCACACTATCATATAATGTCTTCACTAAATTTGTAAATAACTTATTATATATCCTATCCCTTAATAACTTATCCAATTTTTCATCATTATTCATTATATGTTCAAATTCTCCCTTTATAAGCTTATATTTATCCATTGCAATATTATATCGCATTGTACCAGGAATTGCAATCTTTAAATCATATTCCAACTCATAATAAATAATCTTATTCACAACATCCTGTAAATTATTCACAAAGAAAAACTTACGCTTCATATATAACACCTTTTTCTCCAAATACTTATACCTTTCATTAGATGACATATCACTATCCGACGGTATTTTAAACTCACTCAACTGATTACATACCAAACTATACATCAATTTACATAATATATCACGTTCATCATCAATTGTCTTTGCATCAGTTGCCCTTTGCTTTTCCGCATCAATATATTCATTCTTTGCCTTTACCTTACGCGCACGTATCTCTTCCTCTTGCTTACGTTCTCTTTCCTTTTGTCTTTGCTCTTCCCTACATTCACTCAATAAATTACGAATATACATATCATATGTATAATCCTCCATAGATGATAACGGCATTATTGGTGCTATTGGCATCCCATTATTATTACCCTGCACCATACAATATGTACCAGTCTCACGATTTAATCTATCCACAAAACGACCTAAATTATGCGGATCACCTAAATTCGCATACTTACCATTTTCTTCTGTCGTTACCTCATTCACAATCTTTGTAACCATTCTCTGAAATCTTTCATAAGGACTTATCGTAAAATCTTTCATCGGATTATAATCTCCACTAACATTTGCAACCTCTTTACCATTCAAAAATGTTCTAGTCGTAGTATTATTTATCACATTACCCGCCGGATTTTCACCACTACGAACTAATTGATTATTTTGCTGCTGCTGTTGCTGTTGTTGCTGTTGTTGCTGTTGCGGCTGTTGCTGTTGTTGCGGCTGTTGCTGCTGCTGTTGTTGCTGTTGTTGCTGTTGTTGCGGCTGTTGCTGTGTAAATTGCCTTTGTAATGCCATCATACTATCTGTAAAAGCTTTTACATCCATACCACTATTACCACCTTGCTGTGAACCTTGTTGTACTTGTTGCCCTTGTTTATTTGAATTTATATTCGCAAGCAAACTTTCTAAACTCTTCGATAAATCATTTCCAATATTTTGCGGTTGCTGTCTTTGGGGTGGCTGTAGCGGTTGCTGTCTTTGGGGTGGCTGTGTAGGTGGTGTACAAGGAACTTTCTTACTGGTGGTATGTGTTTTTAACCCTGCAGATGTTTTAAATACTTTCTGACACGTATTACACTTATGTTGTTGATCCATAGTTTATTTCTATTCTAGATAACTTAAAATAAATATTTTTAAATTAATTTATTTAGATAAAAAATTGAAATCCACAATATTCTACATAACAATACTAAACATAACAATATTATACATAACAATACGTAAAAATACGTAAAAATACTACATATCATTAGAATGGCACAGAATAAAATTACAAATACTGTTCAAACTAAAATAGAATTATTCAAGCAATTAGGTAAATTTGATTCAAATACAAATGAAACTAAACTAGTATGCAAAGATGAATTTATTAATGAATATGCAATATTACAATTTACTAATGGTGGTGATTGGTGTAGACAATCATCTTTTGCAAAGGCACCTAATAATTTTAAATTTGCTACTGCAAATAGTAATGGTAAAATAAACATATTATGGAATAATTGTGATGATGAAGAAACCGCCAATATAAAAGCATATTTTAAGAAAAATTGTAAATTTACTAAAGGCAATTCCATTAAATATTTCAAAATATTTGGTATGAAACCAGAAGAAGGTTCTAGAGCTATTCATAAAGATATTCTAGCATATTATCAAAAACAACGATGTGTACATTGTGGAAGCAATTCTGAAATACAATGCGACCACAAAAATGGACTATATAATGACAGTAGAGTATTAAATCTAGAGACACAAACAATCGATGATTTTCAGGCATTGTGCAGACATTGTAATTGCCAAAAAAGGCAAATCGATAAGAAAACTAAATCTTCCAAAAAACGCTACGGAGCTACTAATATCATAAGCCTTAAATGCTATGGCATCGATTTTATTGAAGGCGACGAAACAATCGATTTATCTAATCCTAATTCTATGGTTGGCACATATTGGTACGATCCCATTGCATTTCATAAACATATATCAAACACTATTACACAATTACAAACACAACTTGATAAACTTAAAATAAATAATACTAATGCAAAACCTAATGCAAAACCTAATGCAAAACCTAATGCAAAACCTAATGCAAAACCTAAAAAAAAGCAATTTAACGCAATAGATAATAGATAATAGATAATAGATAATAAATAATAAATAATAAATAATAGATAATGATTAAATATTTATTTTTTATTCTACAGATGTAAATAGAATTGCTCTGGCTTTATCATAATATTCCTTAGAGATTTCACATCCTTTGAAATTGCGTTTAGTATTTTTGCAAGCAATAGCAGTTGTACCACCACCTAAGAATGTATCTAGAACAACAGCATTTTCATTCGAATGTTTTTTAATTAAATCCTCAAATAAAGCTAAACTCTTTTGTGTAGGATGAAAACGATTTTTACCACCCTGTAATGGATATCTATACACTCCATCATCATATTTACTGTTAAATACAGGTTTACCATCTTTAACACATACTAATGCAATTTCCCTACAATTTGTTAAGTAATTTGTACTAGAATTTAATGGTTGCGGATTAGTTTTAATCCATTCAATAAATCTAATCTGTTTGAACTTATATTTTTCCAACATATTCTTTAAATCTGTTATCTTCCATAAATCAAACCAAATTATCAATGTACCACCTTTTTTTAATTTATTATAATATTCCTTAATAAACTTTTCTAATATATCCATAGTAAATTCTTCATCCCAAGAACCATATTGCGTTTTAACACAATACTTTTTACCATATATTGAACCATATTTCATATAGTTTTCCTTCTTATCATCATTCAAAATATCTGGATGATCCTCCTTATATTTTTCCCATTCTGTCTCTGTTTTTATATATTCAACACCATCATCTTCATTTTTCTTAACTTTATTATAATGAGTATTCATTCCAGAATCACGCGAAATAATATACGGCGGGTCAGTTAATATTAAATCTATAGAATTTGTTTCTAGCGTCTTCAAATATTCTAAACCATCACAATTTTTAACTTCAATGTTTATTGCAGTATCCACTTCCGCATCCACTTCCGCGGCTTTTTTAATAGGTTGTTCATCTAGATTATTAACTAATATTTGCTTTGTTGTCCCTTGTTTAGCTTTTTTAGCTTTTTTTGTAATAATTAATTTAGACTTTGCATTTTCTGTTAATACTTCTAGATTTATAGCTTCTAGATTAACTTCATTACTATCCATATTATTAGTTTCTATTTCCTCAATAATATTACTATTTATTAAATCATTAAAAGTAATCTTTGTTTCAATTTTATTATCCATTATTTACTACACAATACCACAGACAACAATTTAACTTATACACATATTTATTAAATATTTTTTAAACTAGTATTCTAGAAACATAATTTATTCTAGACACTCATAAATTCTAAATAGTAATAAAAAATAAGTAGCTAGAATAAACAATACTAACAAAAATAAAACAAAACAAAATAAACAAAACAAAATAAACAAAACAAAATAAACAAAACAAAATAAATATAACAAAATAAATATAACAAAATAAAATAAATATAACAAAATAAATATAACAAAATAAATATAACAAAATAAAATAAATATAACAAA
>Ga0114974_10003989_pt1 | contig 11063 bp, 12 predicted proteins | sample S_130206_EF_Meta_FD_87318 | JGI IMG/M metagenome (GOLD analysis project Ga0114974, IMG submission 87318) | Freshwater microbial communities from Lake Simoncouche, Canada to study carbon cycling - S_130206_EF_MetaG | ecosystem: Environmental > Aquatic > Freshwater > Lake | place: Lake...
AAAATGAATCCAGGAAATTCCGAATTTACATCCGAATTCTTTGACGAGTCATCAAACGCATGGATGGCGAATAAACTCAAGAAAAATGATTGCACGTATGTTTATAAGTGTAATCATTTACTCCTTTCAGGGCACCCCTGTAAGAATGTCGCAAAGACGAATATGAAATGTGGCACTCACGCAAAGACGAAGGCAAAGTCAGTTAGTTCGCAAACAAAAGACGTCCCCGTCCTTCTTCAACAATAAAGGCATTCCATCCTTCTATAAATACACGAAATTCGGATTTGCGTAATCCAGATATAGCCTGAGGAGGGACATTGTTGAGATTAATGTGAAGCGTCGGTCTATCTGCAGTAGTAAAATTCACAGTTCCTTCTGGAACCCGCCCATACGGTCTCACTCGTTCATAAACATCTCCCAGATTCCATCGCATTTCACCAATATTATAGCCGCTGTCAATTTCATCCTTGGCATAGGATTCAATTGAATGCCAGACAAGAGGTCCATATTCTTCCTCTCGGTCTCTCCCTGCGATCACCAATTTCATTTTATTGTAGAATTCGCCATAGTCTGCTCCCGAGGGGTCTACAACATCCGAAAGACGATTCCTATCTGTCGCATTTGCCGTTCGGAAGAAAAACACAATTCGTTCAACGGGATGTCGGGCATCTAGCCGACGGGTCACAGTAGCGGTTCCGCCAGTGTCCAACGGTTTATAATCATTGGGGCCAAACGTAAATACATTTTCAAAGGGACGACGAAAAGGGATGGATTGGCGATTGTTGTGGAATTCTTCACGGATGTCGTCGGATAAATAGGCTTGACGAGTTTCAAGAAGAATGGTGGGTTGGCCGATGGATGAGAGAGGAACTGGACTGAAGGTATAAGGCACGGATGCGCCGTCGGGTGTATAGGAAAAGACGGTGCCGGGCGCCCAGGGGGCGGGTTTCGGAACGAGATTATCACTTTCTACGAGGTCTTCTAGGGCTCGGAGTTTAATACGGAAACGGTAGGCTTGACGGGGCATACATCCGATGGGGAATCCGCCGTCACCCGATGTTTGTATACCGGGTATGGGAAGGGCAAGACGGAGTCGGCCGGGTGTCGCACGATAGGCGATAGACCGAGCGGAGCCTGGGGCAACATCCACGCCGGCGAGTTGCTGGGCGGCGAGATACGAAGAGTTCCAAGAACCTTCAGAGGCCGTTGTGGCGAACAGGAGGTCACCCGACCATTCTTGTAGAAGGAATTGGTCTTGATAAAACTGAATACTTTCAAAGAGGAAGTATCCGACATACTGTGTATATCCATAGCTGAATCCACTGGCATCTTTAATCCAATAGAGGGAATTGGCCTCAATGGGATCACTGGGACCATTCTCTTGAATGAGGGATCCGCCACCTCCGGTTGGAAGAGGCGGGAGCCACGTCGGAAGGTCTATCAATAAATAACATTCAGTGATGACGTCACCGAATCGGTCAATCTCTACGTCAAAGGTACTTCCGAAACGTGTCTGATTAAGGGGAACGGTTGTGCGCCGTTCTTGGATAAAGGGAACAGACGAATCGTATCGGCCGTTGAAGGGGAGAACACTGCTGTCTTTTTCATTGACGAAATAGGTGTCTTTCCGACCTCGTGCCACGAGCTCAAAAATAGAACCCTGGATACTGCTTTGTGGAATGGCCGACGGAGTATTCATGAACCTTCACTACCTATTCGTAATTTGTTTATATGGGTATTAGTAGAGATTTAATGAGTGGCCGTGATAGAAGTCTGCCGCCGATAGTAACAGCAGCTGAAGAGGCAGCTCACAAGAAAGACATACAGGAAGGCAAGGAGAGGCTTGATGCTTCTCTCCACCGCCAACAATCACGTCGTGCTGGTTCTCCTCCTCGTGAATCTGCCAGCAGTAAACCCGTATTTTTGGGTTCAGAATTCTTAGGCTCATGTATAGGCAGGTTTTGCAGACGGAGGAACACCCCCAAAAAAATCCAGGGTGGTGGCACAAAACGCCATACTGGCAAACTCCCCCCCCCTTCCATTAGTGATAAAGTAGTAATTATTCGCAATAAATTAGGTATTCACGCAGAAAACTTGCTGAAAAAGGCAAAGGATTTTAGCAAACAGGCAGAGCGGTCAGAATTTGATGCGAGGGCGGCACATCCTAAAGACGCTGCATCACGTGGCATTCATACAAGACGGGCTCATGCTACACATAGCATGGCGAACGAGGTAATAAAGGAACGTATGGATGCATTGGACGCACGTGAGGCAATAGATCGTGCAATAGATATGGCTAAGTATGCGGCTAAGCATCCAGCGGATAAAATCGCAGCGATGAATGCAGAGGAAGCTCTGGCGAATGCACGGGCTCTGTGGAAAGCGGTGTTTGGCAAAGTAAGTATGCATGTGATTGCGGAAGAGAAGGCTGTGGAAGATGAGAACGCGGAAGCGGCGAGTGTATATGCGAGACGACTAGAAGAGCAAAGGGTGCGCCATGCTAAATACGCAGCTCGCGTGGCGGCTCGAGGCCCATCTAAACGATTACTTGATCCAGTCGAAGAATTTAGAGGGCACTCCGTTTTGGGTGGTGGAAGACGCAGAACCAACAGACGTACCCACAAAAAGTCCAGAAAATTGAAGAGGCGGCACACACGATCAGCCTATTAGGAAAACCACAGAAATGAAACTCGTAATCGTTGAAAGCCCCGCAAAATGCGGCAAAATTCAAGGATTTCTTGGCGCAGGATATATTGTCAAGGCTTCAATGGGGCATATTCGGGCTCTGGAGGAAACGCTAGATGCCGTCGGACTCACCACAGATTTTGAACCCCGCTTCGCATTCCTAGAGGGCAAATCCAAGATTCAAAAGGACTTAAAGGAGGCGGCAAAAGGCGTGGAGCAAGTCTTTTTGGCGGCGGATGACGACCGAGAGGGAGAGGCCATTGCCTATTCGGTGGCTCTGCTTCTGAAACTCCCACTCTCAACCACTCCCCGCATTGTCTTTCACGAAATCACGGAAAGGGCGATTCAGCAGGCTATTCAGAATCCGAGACGGCTTCATATGGACAGAATCTATGCCCAGCAGGCACGAACAATGTTGGATATGATGATTGGATTCACGATAAGTCCCGTTCTATGGACGCACGTTGCCCGAGGATTATCGGCGGGACGATGTCAAACACCGGCTCTGAAACTCTTGATTGATAAAGAGTCTCAGATACGGGACTTCAAGTCCTCGTCCAGTTGGTCAATATCGGGAACATTGTCCGTCGCAGGTTCCTCTTCAAAGATTCAGGCAGCTCTTCAAGACGAATTGGAAGATGAAGAGTCTGTTCAGAATTATTTGGAAGGACGAAAAGGTGTTCCCCACCTATCTGTCGTATCCAATACAATAAGGCCGTGGTCGTCCTCCCCTCCAGCCCCTCTTATGACCTCTACGCTTCAGCAACAAGCCTCGGCACTCTTTGGAATGAGTCCCAAGTCCACGATGCAAGTGGCACAGAAGCTGTACGAGGCGGGACATATTACCTATATGCGAACGGACACCACCACGCTGTCACAAGAGGCAGTGGAGGAAGCGAATGCCTGGATCACCGAGACCCTTGGCGCTGAATATGTGGGGGGACTTAAAGGGATTAATGTCCCAGGAGGACTTAAAGCCGATGGAGGCGCAGGAGGGCTTAAAGCCCAGGAGGCACACGAGGCTATTCGTCCAACCCACATAGAGGTGGCAGATGTCGTATTGGAGACGACACACGCCCAAAAAATATACACACTTATTCGGAATAGAACACTTCAAAGCGTGATGGCCAAGGCATTGGGAGAGACATGTACAGTCATTCTACACGCTGCGAATGAAGAGGAAGAGGAACGGCTTCCTTGGAAAGCCGTATTTAAACGCACGACATTTGACGGATGGCAGCGAATTGGTGGAAAGGTGGCGGAGCTGGAGGACAAGACAGAGGATTCTGACGGAACGGAACAGGAATGGTCAAAGGGGATCGCTCTGACAGTCGGTAATACTGTCACGTGGAAGACCATTCAGGGCGTTCCGCGTGAAACGAAACCTCCTGGCAGAATGACGGAAGCGATTGTTGTGCGAGAACTAGAACAAAAAGGAATAGGACGCCCCTCCACCTTTTCGTCGCTCATCAGTGCCATTCAGGAACGAGGCTATGCCGAGATAACGGATATCCCTGGAACGGAAATGGATATCAAGACCTATTTACTATCTTCAACAGGTATCACAACCACTCTAACGAAGAAGAAAGTCGGCCAAGAGAAAAAGAAACTTGTGCCGACAGAACTTGGAAAGAGTTGTCTTGCGTTCTTGGAAAAACATTTCGCGTCCCTCTTTGATTATCGGTTTACAGCCCAGATGGAAGGACGACTGGATAAAATAGAAAAGGGAGAAGAACCGTGGAAACAAGTTCTGAGAGATACGTGGGCTTTGTATAGGGGTACGTATGAGGAATTGTCTGCGTCTGTTGCTTCTGCATCCAGAAGCAATCCAAAGATTCTCGCTCTTGGATCTGACGGCCTCAAAGCCGTGATGAGCAAGAAAGGCCCCCTCCTTCTGCGTGAAGGAGCGTCGGGCAAAAAGGAAGATACACAATTCTTTGGATGGCCAAAAGATGTTCTGTTCTCGGATATGACTGAGGCTATTGCGAAGAGTTTCATTACAGTTGCTTCTGCTACTGCTTCTGCTTCTGCTTCTACAGCTGTAGACGAATCCCTGAACGGCCATCCCATTATTCGTAAAACGGGGAAATTCGGTGCCTATGTTCTATGGAATTCCATCTCCCTTTCCGTCAAACCCACAGATTCACTGGATGAGATTAAAGAAAAGCTCACCCTGAAAGTCGCATCTGAATCAGGCTCTCTAAAAACCTTTAAAGAATATGAAATTCGCAATGGACCCTATGGTCCCTATATTATGAAGACTACACTTAAGAAGAGACAGTTTGTGTCTGTTCCGAAGGGTATAACCGTTGACACGCTGTCAGAAGCTGATGTCGCAGCTCTTTATAAATCTGGACTGGAATCTAAATCAAAATCAAGGGCTTTTCAAAAAGGTATTCAATTCAGCATCTAGGTAGGAGTCCAATCATTGAAAGAAACGCCGTCTGTGTGCCAAATACGTAATGAAGAACCTCTCCTGAAATAAACCAAAATGCGAGAGATTTCCAGAGGGCAATGTTCAACGCATAGGAAAATACGATAGACAGAAGAATTGTTGCGAGAGTATCAAAGACTGCTAGACCGCCTAGACGCAAACTATGAACACCTGTTCCTGGAACTCCAAGAATATTGGCATAGGGGCACGAATTCTGTCGCTCCAAAGGAACGGTGGAGCATGGCATCCTGATTCTACTACTCAGACAAGTTTAGTTATACGTAACACCGTATAGACAATCGTGAACAGAGCTCCTCCCCAAAGTGTGTCGGCAATCGCGATACGAGGGTCATAGTCCTTCAAAATGCTATAGCTCGTCATATCATAGACGGCATATGTCGCAAGACCCGTCAAGGCAGCCTGAGTCACAGTATTCGCCTGTAAAAGGAGATAGGCAAGAGCTATATAAACGACAATAGCGGGGCCGAAACGCATTACAACTGCTGATCCCTGTATCCTTTTTGTCATTTCCAGAGCATAGAGACCCACCGTATTCAGCCATACCAAGTCCACTATAAAAATCGCTATCATCGCAATGAGCATAGAACGAAGACTAATTTCCATACTCCTTACTCTAAGAAGTGATTAATTTTATTGTAGAATGTTCGGGTAAAGTAGTTATTCATAGTAAGCATAGAGGGCAGAACCTGTTTGTGAAGGAAGGATTGATTACGTGGGTCTGTTGATAACGCACCAGTTGAGGGAAACAGATAGTGTTTTGCGACAAGGGATGATATGATACATCCAATGGCTATCATAACAGCCATTGGCACACTTTCGTATACGAATTTGCTACATAGAATTAATAGGGCCACGAGAAAAACACTTCCGATGCCGACAATAACACGGGAAAGACTCTTGAGCTTACTCCTTTCTTCGGGGAATAAGAAGGTCTCAATGGGGAGAACTAGAATCACAGATGCGATAGCAGTAAAGAGGGTTATATTTTTGGGAGTGTACTGTGTAAGAGAGGGTAGAAGCGTCGGATCGTAGACACAGAATCCAGCAAATAGGGCTATTACTCCAGCTATTCCTATAAACCAGGAACTATCATTCAATGCCTTGTGTTCATAGGGTACAAATGTATTGTAAAAGACAGTATCGCCTAACGCCATTCCGATGATGATTCCAATGAAAATGACGAGAATAGTGGGATCGTAGATGGCGACAGCGACAGAGGAGGCTGCCATAACAAGTTCGACAGTGGTCTTGACCATGGGACCGGTCATTTCATATATCTCGGGAACATCCAGAATTTCATCATAGGCTTTAATACTTATTCCAAGCAATAATGCTACAAGAAGCATAAAATAGTTCATGTGGGATGGCTCTACTATGCTTACTTAAAATCTACTGATGGCCTAAGCATTATGACTGAGACTCTTCGGATAGATGCCTTTCAAGAAAATATACATGGTCTCAAAATCCTATGCCAAGGTCCCTTTACTGAAGGACAATTCCCTCCCGTTCTTGAATATGCCATGTCACTTAAAACACCCTTTAAGAGACGAGTTCTCTTGACGATGAATCCCCTTTTTATACCGGGAATACAGTACTCGGCCATATTCCAGATGAAGGATATGATGGACTGGTCTCTCGCACTGACGTATATTCTTCACGCTCCAAAGGATGTTCTCGTGTTTGCGGAAGATATTCCAATTCCCGATGCCGTATGGGCAAAGCTGAATCAGACTATCACGTTTGTTCATATAGTCACGGCACCCATTCCTGTTAGTAATTTGAAACCCTATGATATTTTGTTTTTCGCACCTATTCGGGATAGCAGTGGATATACTGCCGATACAATGTTCAAGACACTTCAAACAATGTACAGACATACATCGTATCAAGTAAAGGAATTCAAGGAAACACTGAATGAATTGAGAGTTGCCGGGGCGGGACTCGTTCTAAGAGTGGCCTTAACTCCTGAAAAGAACCAACTCTATTGGTATGATCCTGTTTCGGAGGAAGATGCGTGGGGATCGGAACCCTTGTCCAAGAAATACTTGTCAAAGGTATTTACAATGCTCGCACAACAGTACAGTTCCTAAGTGTATTAATGCTTTGAGTTAGTCGTCATAGATGCAATCATTTTGCTCACGGCATCCATAGAGGGCATAGAGCCATTGGTCGCCGTAATATTATTCAAGGCGGCGGCACCTGACGTCATCGTCCCAGGGGCGCCTGGGACAGCGGCGCCTCCGTACAGGGTACGACGCCGGGTCTTCCTTCCACCAGCACCCTTTCGCATAAGCGAAAAGGTGCCCTTCTTCGGCTTGTAGCCCGCCTTGAAAAGACGCTGAATCGCCTTTTTACCCGCAGCGTGCTTCTTACGGCTCACAATGCGCCCCACCTTGGTCTTCATCAAATCCTTCTTTGTAAGCCCACCCGAAGTGTGCTTCGCCGTACCATGGTAAACCTCCGCCTTGCTGCCAACTGTCTTCTTGTGATCCATTTGAGTCTACTAAGAGGGGACAAAAAAGGAACACCGAACTAACAAAAAAAATTGAAGCCCCTCAATCAGTAATGGAGGGTATCGTACAGGCTCAATCCAATAATCTAAACGAAAGAATGAACACCATCCAGGAAATCCAGGAAGTCCAGGAAGTCCAGGAGGTCAAGAAGGTAAAGATGACCTACCTCAAGAATGAACAGGGGGATTACGTGTGTCCTGATTGTGGAAAGGTTGTGCCCAAGAATCGGCAGTCCACGATGAGTATGCACATGCGGAAGCATCTCCTTGAAAAGGAGGAGACGACGAAACACTCCTGCACGCATTGTTCTATACCGGCCTTTCTCACAAAGGCCGCCCTTGATTCGCATCATATGCGATTGGCAGGACGTAACGGTCATCCCGTTCTTACGGAGGCTCTTCCCCTCATTGAGTGCCCATTTGAGAATTGTACGTTTTCGGATATTAGCAAGGGCAACGTGCGAACGCATTGTATGCGTTCGCATGTGGGAGAAGAGGTCAAGGCAATTCTGGAGAGAGGAGAGGCAAAGGAAATCAAATGTAAGAATTGCTCGGTGGAGTTCAAGAGCCTTGGGTCGTTCTATTATCACAGCATCGGATGCGTCTCGCTTTCACCGACCGATATTCGTCACGCCGTTCTCGCACAACTCAACTAAGTGAGAAACGCTAATGAGTGTTGCTATTTGAGTGTTGCTCAGCAACACTCAAAAGCACTTTTCACACAGCGAAGGCGGGATTTATTGATAACTAGGCAGAAGGCTTGGACGGCGGCGTAACAGTATTTATTTGCTGAACGAGCGAATACAAATGATATCCGAGAACCGCGAACCCTGCCATTGCAGTAAGTTCATAGGCGGCTCTCGGTGTTTTTTGTTGGTTATAGCCGATATAGAGAAGAAGCGGGGCAATGAGGAAGACGTGAATGGCATTCACCCAGGCATAGGAGGACTTCTGTACCAAACGAATAAAGAGTTTGTAGCCCTGGTAGGCCAGAAGAACGAGACCCAGCCCTAAAATTGCTTGAAACGCCCAGATAGGCATATCGTTACGGAAAAAGGCAATGGCGAAAAAGATGGGGGCGATAATGAAAATGTGAAGCACGGCCAGGATAAAATGGATATCTACGTACATTCTACTCCTATATGTCTATACAATCTCGGAAGGCCTTTTCGGTCAAGAGTTTGAATGCGGAGTCCAAAGCTCCCTCCATCCACGCCTGATTCGTACTGACACTCTCGCCACATACAAAGAGGTGCTTATCAATATGGAGAGATACGTCGGCAGGGTCAAATGGTGTAGAACTAGGAAGCCAATAGGTACAACCGGATGTCCACGGATAGATTTTAAAGAGTGTCGGATCGGGAATTGAAATGTCAGGAAAGAGTTTCCGAATTTCGGTCATAACTTCCTTCTGAACTCCCTTATCTCCCACCTCTTTTTGTCGTCGCATCCAGTGGGATGCATCCTTTCCGTCCGTATAGGAAATCATAACGATATGTTTTTTAGGATTCACAGGAATAATGTAACGAACAGGGTTTTCCGTGACAATCCGACCTACCTCTTTGAACCAAGAGGTGGGGAACACGGCATACATACGAACAAGAGGGGACATTTGAAGATGCTTGAGAAAGGGCATTTTAGGGACAATCGTTGTGAGTTTTTTCAGGGCATCGGAATGAAGAGCCAGAACGGTCGTACGAGTTTCTAGCTTTTCATCTTTGAGAAAGAGTGTTTTCCCACCGTCTTCTACACGGACAAGTTCTGCCTCTGTGCGTATTGTTCCGCCGCGTTCTTTGAATTCTGCGGCCATATGGTCTGTGATGGAGCCGAGACCTTCAGCACACCCGTAAAACTCGGTTGTGCCGGCGAATTCTGACATAAAACTCTTCAAGGCATAATCTGCCCGCATGAGATGGATTTCTGCCCAGTAAGGGAAAAGATGATAGAACTCTGCCGCCTTTTTAGATCCATGAATGTCTTTAAGAAGGTCTGCGAGGGTATGACTCGCAAGAACAGAATCAGGGAGAAAGAACAGGGGAGACAAATAGGTGGACATAAGAGACGAAAAGGGATTGGGGACTATTTCATTGTGAAGAATCCTATTACTCTCGCCTGTTCCGATCGGAACAGAATGAAGACCGTACCGAGTCATGAGACCTAGCACCTTTTTGTGATTGGCTGCTATGCGACCGGCTCCAATTTCCCACTGATTCCCTTTATGCCTGTATGTGACAATGCGGCCGCCGACGTAATTGTATTTTTCTAGAATAAGAACGTGACTTTTTGGATGTAGTTTCAGAGTTTCAATGCCTACATGGAGGCCGGCGATGCCCGCACCGACTATGATGACATCCCATATCATCCGACTCTATAGAGTCGTTTGAACAAAATATAGAGTTATAGATGTACACTAAGGATCTACTCAACTGTGACTGTTTCTTCTACAGCTGCTGTAGCAGCTGTAGCAGCTGTAGCAGCTGTAGCAGCTGTAGCTGCTGCTTTAGCAACTTTAGCCTCTTCTGCCAGCTTCTTCTTTCGTGCGATATCACTTACTTTCCCATGTTCTACACACCACTTTTCGTCAAGAAGAGGAACCGAGCAATTGAAGCTACGACTCACATCCGTCATAGACTTGAATATAAATTGTCGCAGAGCCTCCAATTCAATACGCACCTCCAGAATGAGTTTCGTCGCATCCTCTTTGCTGTACACGATGTTTGTATCAATTCTGCGGAACAAGTCAATCGCAGCACCATTGAACGCATCCAGAATGTCCCGAATTTCATTGCTCTTTTGTCTATCTTTCTCCCTCTTGGCCAGAGTGAGTTTCCACGCATCTTCGTCCTTTTCTTTCAGAAGGTATAGAACACCGACATCTTCATTGTTGAGCGGATCAAGATGCCGTTCAAAGCGATGCCTCTCTACGTCGCTAATATGGACACACATTCGCAGAATTTGGAGAAAGTCTTTGCGGTCTTCCGTTACGGCATTCACGAGAGCCCGCTGAACGTGATAGGCATTGGGGAGACCTCCGCACGGAATGAATCCAGGATTCTGCGGAGGCAGGCCGCCCTTGGCGAGCCACTGAAAGTAGTGGGGATTGTGGATAGTACCCGTCGTGATGGCTTGTCCCGTGACCCACGAAAAGGGCTTGTGACAACTCGTGCAGAACATTTGATCGCATCCATCTATTTTAGATATCATTTCCCCACACGTAGGACAGGGTTTCGTATCTTTGCGAATAAGGGCGGCGGTAGCGAGTCCAGCGGCGGTACAGGTGTGAGGAGAATCCTTGTCAACGCCTTTGACTTCAAAACAGTCTGGGCAGACCCAGACTTGGCAGATGCCGCATTTCCAAACGCTGGAAAGGAATCCATTACAATTGGTGGCGGTACAGCGTCGGACGAATTT
>Ga0114974_10003990_pt1 | contig 11060 bp, 13 predicted proteins | sample S_130206_EF_Meta_FD_87318 | JGI IMG/M metagenome (GOLD analysis project Ga0114974, IMG submission 87318) | Freshwater microbial communities from Lake Simoncouche, Canada to study carbon cycling - S_130206_EF_MetaG | ecosystem: Environmental > Aquatic > Freshwater > Lake | place: Lake...
ATTACGATGCCTTCCAACACGTCAACCACCGCACTAATTAGGAGTTCAAATTGATCGTTACCACCACCAAAGGCGACATGGATGATTCTTTGCTGGAAAGGAAAGATGGCTCCTTGGACAATGACATTGAAACTACGACATGGACAGAGTATTGGTTAGATGGTGAGCTTGTTCACCGTTCTGTGCATGTGACCCTAAAGACATCTCCCGCGCTGTTCGCAGAAGCAGCAAGCTTTTAATAAGGATTCATCATGGCAAACACCCAAAGTATGTGCACCTCGTTCATGGGGCAATTGCTCAATGGCGGTCACCAATTTGGCACGATTACACTTGTCTCCCGCACAAGTTTGACTGCTCCTACCACCGATACGTTTAAAGCCGCTTTGTATTTTGCATCTGCAACTATTAACGCCAGCACAACTGCATATTCCGCGACAAACGAGGTAACCAATACTTCCGGTACGGGGTATACGGCGGGCGGCGTAACTGTAACTAACGGAACAGCGCCTACTGCCACCAACAGTTCTTCTACCGCTGGCGTTGCTTACTGGACACCCACCGCAAGTTTCCAGTGGACGGCATTGACTGTAACTACAGCATTTGACTCGGTGCTTATTTACAACTCTACGCAAAACAACACGGCTGTCAGCGTGCATACCTTTGGCTCACAGACCGTGACCTCCGGTACGTTCACATTGACCATGCCTTCTAACAGTACAACTACCGCGCTGCTTCGTTTAGCAACAACGTAACACCCCAAGGTTGGTATGGCAACCGCATGGGGCGCGAGTACTTGGGGCAGTAATACTTGGGGTGGTCTTGGTGAGACACTAACGGGCGTTGCTACCTCTGGGGATGTAGGAACAGTTACTGCGTCAATAGCTTATGGCGCCGCACTTACAGGCGTATCTGCAAGCGGAAATGTCGGCGATTTAGCACCAAGTACTACAGTTGCGTTGACAGGGGTTGAGGCTACGGGCGCGGTAGGTACCGTTGTAGATACAGTTTCTTCCGAAGAAACTGGCGTTGCAGCGATTGGTGGTGTGGGTACAGTAGACCCCGGTCTTACAATTGCTCTTACTGGCGTTTTAAGTTCAGGAGATATTGGGACAGTTGTTCCGTCGTTTCCAGTAGATGCGGATCTCAGTGGTGTACAGGCGGTCGGCTCAGTGGGTAGTGTTTCATCCAACCGAACCATTGCTCTTACCGGAGTCTATGCTGCTGGGGATGTCGGGGTTGTAACTGCGGTATATTGGAAACTAATTGATGACATGCAGTCAGCAAACTGGCAAAATATAGGTGATGGGCAGACCCCCGGATGGTCAAATATTTCGGATGAAGAAACCGCAAATTGGGTTCTTGTCCCTACTTAGGAGTTTTAAATGACAGTTACAGCCAGCACACTACTAAGTTTGCCACTTATTACTACCGGCACAGAATCCGGGGCGTGGGGAAACTTGGTAAACAACGGCCTTACATCCTACTTAGACAACGCGATTGCGGGAACTGTAACCCTGACCAATGATGGTGCGGTAACGCTATCAAATACGGCGGGGACGGACACAGTAACTAATATTGTCTCCAGCCTAACCGGCGCGGGGGCGGTATCATCGCAGTTTGCCATCATCAGGGTAACAGGTACGCTGACCACCGCAAAAGTTCTGACGGCCCCATCATTAAGTAAAACATTTGTTGTTGTAAACGCTGCAACAGGCAGTACTGTAACTATCAAGGCATCCGGGCAGACCGGTATATCTGTGGCAGTGGGCGAGACTGCTACTGTGTACTTTAACGGCACAGACTATGTTAAGAGCGCAACCACCCTATCTGGCACAGGTACAGTTACTTCAGTCGCAGCATCTGTTCCTGCTTTCTTGTCAATCGCTGGCTCCCCAATCACTACTAGCGGGACGCTTGCCATTACCTATTCTGGTACTGCCCTCCCCATAGCCAACGGTGGTACTAGTGCAACAACAGCGCCAGCGGCTAATGCAGCTTTGCAGACATACACCACAACTGCAACAGCGGCTGGAACGACTACGCTGACAAACGCAAGCACCTACTACCAATACTTCACTGGCTCTACCACACAGACAATCCAAATGCCTGTGACAAGCACTTTGTCGCTTGGTTGGTCGTTCCATATTGCCAATAACAGCACGGGCAATTTGACAGTTAACTCCTCTGGCGCGAATGCTATTGGAACTATATTGCCCGGTACAACAATGCACATTACTTGTATTGGCACTGCATTGACTACTGCGGCTGACTGGGATTATGGGATTACTGATTTTGGCTCTGTAACTGGAACTGGCGCAAACGTACTGGCTACAGCGCCTACACTTACCAACCCCACGGTCACCAACTACGTTGAAACGCCTTACACTGCCACCATCTCGGCGGGCGCAATTACTTTAGATTTAACTAATGGTACTGTGCAATTTATTACTTTTGGTGCAGCCAGTGCAACTATAACCATGCCAACGGCAGTTTCTGGTAAATCATTTACTTTGTTTTTAAAGCAGGATTCAGTAGGTTCTCGTGCCGCGACATGGACTACGGTGTCATGGCCCTCAGCTACAGCGCCAACTTTAACCACTACAGCAAACAAATTGGATAAGTTTGTATTTACAAGTAACGGTACAAGTTGGTTTGGCTCTACTGCTGGTCAAAACTACACCTAAAGGTTTGTTATGTTTTCAAGTAGCGGCACACAGGTTAGTTCATCGACAACGCCTAAAGTATTGGCGGTAGGATACGCAGTAACTCCATTTATTACCGCCTACTCATGGGGTACAAGCGGATTTCGGGGTATTTACAGTAACCCAGCTACGTTACCTACTGGCACTGGATTCAGCGTAGCTTTTAGTCCAAATAGCGCTAGTATTGCTGTAGCTCACGATACAACTCCATTTGTTAGTGCATACCCTTGGTCTGGTAGTGGATTTGGAACTAAATACTCTAACCCAGCTACGTTGCCTACAGGCAATGGACTTGGCGTAGCCTTTAGCCCAGATGGCGCTAATATCGCCGTAGCTCACAATACAACACCTTATGTATCTGCTTACCCGTGGTCTGGAAGTGGATTTGGAACTAAATATACTAATCCAGCTACATTACCTACTGGTAATGGAAATAAAGTAGCATTCAGTCCTGATGGATTAGCTATAGCTGTTGCTCACACTACAACACCTTTCGTAACAGCCTATCCTTGGTCTGGAAGTGGATTTGGCACAAAGTATTCTGATCCGGCTACACTGCCAGCGGGTAATAGCAGTGGCGTAGCCTTTAGCCCTGATGGATCAGCTATAGCCGTAGCAAGTAATTTAACTCCATTCATTACCGCTTACCCTTGGTCAGGCTCTGGCTTTGGCACAAAGTATTCTGACCCAGCTACATTGCCTGTTGGCAGTGGAAACAGTGTAGCCTTTAGTCCTGATAGTTCTGCTATAGCTGTTGCTCACTCTAATACACCCTATATCACTGCATATCCTTGGTCAGGTAGCGGTTTTGGGACTAAGTATTCAAACCCCGCTACATTGCCTGCGGCTACTGCACTTATCGTAGCCTTTAGTCCTGATGGATTGTCTATAGCAGTAGGTCATAATGCTACACCATTTGTAAATGCTTACCCTTGGAGTGGTAGTGGCTTTGGAACTAAATACGCTGATCCAACATCATTGCCTCCAGCTACGGTGCGATCCTGTGCATGGGGTACAGTTGGTAATATAAAGTATTCTCAATTTTTGGCTGTTGCTCATACTTCAACACCATTTATTACGGTTTACCCGTGGAGTGATGCGTTGGGTTTTGGAGTTAAATATGCTAACCCAGCTACATTACCTCCAAGCCAAGGGGTGAGCGTAGCTTTTAGTCCTAGTGGTTCTGCTATAGCTGTAACTGATGCTTCCACACCTTATATTACTGCCTATCCTTGGTCTAGTAGTGGATTTGGAACTAAGTATTCAAACCCAGCCACATTGCCAATAGGACAAGGAAATAGTGTAGCCTTTAGTCCAAATGGTGCTGATATTGCCATAGCTCATACTACATCGCCATATATAACAGCATATCCTTGGTCTAGTTCTGGTTTTGGAACTAAATATTCTGATCCAGCTACGCTTCCAACAGGACAAGGAAATGGCGTAGCATTTAGTCCAAACAGTGCTAATATTGCTGTGGCTCACACTACCACACCCTATATTTCAGTCTACCCTTGGTCTGGCAGTGGATTTGGAACTAAATATTCTGACCCAGCATCCGCGCTTTCGGGAGATGGCTTGAGTGTAGCTTTTAGCCCTGATAATTCCACAATTGTAGTAGGGCACAGCAATACACCAAATATTAGCGCTTACCCTTGGTCTGGCAGTGGATTTGGAACTAAATATGCCAACCCCTCCACCTTGCCAACGGGTCTTGGTAAGGGCGTAGCTTTTAGTCCTAACAGTTCCGAAGTTGCGGTTTGTCACAATATCACGCCGTTCATTACCACATATCCTTGGTCAGGTTCTGGATTTGGAACTAAATATGCTAATCCAGCTACATTACCTACAGGTACCGGAACTAGCGTAGCCTTTAGCCAAAATGGTGGTGCAATAGCTGTAGCTCACAGTATTACACCGTTCACCACTGCATATCCTTGGTCTGCTAGTGGGTTTGGGACTAAATATACTAATCCATCTACACTTCCTCCTGCTGCTGGATTTGGAATATCTTTTGGACAAATTACTACTTAACATAAAGGAAAATCATGGAAACTGAAACCAAACCTCAAACTCGTGAAGAAATTTTGCAAGCATCTTTGGATGCCCGGATTCAAGAGGTCATGCACTACCAGATCAACATTGACAACTACACGTTGGCTTTGGAAGAAATAAGCAAGTTGCCGCCTGATGAGCGCCATGAACTGTTAGCTTTTACTGAGCAGTTGCATACACTGTTTGCGTCTGAAAAGATTGAACAGAAAAAAGCCAAGATTATGTTGGCGGTTATAAAACAACAAGTGGGGTGACTCTATGTTTGCACTTATTGAAAATGGTGCGGTCAAACAATATCCGTACAGCATTAACGATATAAAACGCGCTAATCTTAATACCAGCTTCCCCGCTGATGTTAGCGATACGTTGATGGCTGAGTACGGGGCTATGCGGGTGTATTTTGCCACGCAACCTACTTTGTCGGACACGCAAGTGCTGGTAGAAGACACGCCCGTATTTGATGTTGACGCACAACGTTGGACACAAGTGTGGCAAGTGCGGGAAATGACAACTGAAGAAGTGACGCAGCGTTTTGACAATGCGGCATCTGCCATTCGCCAACAACGTGACAGCAAGCTAGCTGAATCTGATTGGACTCAACTTGCCGATAGCACCGTAGATAAGTCTGCATGGGCAACCTACCGCCAAGCGTTGCGTGATGTACCTAGCCAAACTGGGTTTCCGTGGGACATTACTTGGCCTGCTGAACCATGATAAATGCGCTTGCTTCTTCTAATTTTTCTGGCGCTGATTACAGTGTCATCGGCAGAGGACAGGCTCATGCTGTCTGCAACGCCGCCAGAGAAGTTGGAAAAGCCCAAGCCGATACAAAGCTGCTCGGTATACGACCTTTATGTGATGGCGTGGACGATACACGACCCAATGGAGCGGCGCATAGCCATGCTGGACTGGCTGGATAAAAATGTATGCAGTACCAAAAACTACGAGGATATTTGGAACTCATTGGGGGAATGGGCAGGCGCATCAGACAATGCTTTGCTACGCGCAAAGGTAATACAGGGGTACGAGAAAGCGTTAAAGAGGGAAAACAAATGAACGAAAACATCAAAGCTAGGTTGACGTTTGCAGTGACCTTGATGGTCAGCGCCACCCTTTGTATCTCTGTACTGGGCATGGTTGGCGCATTCCTAATGGGATTGTGGTCAAAGGAAGTAGACAACAGCGAAATCTTCAAGTTGCTGTCTCCTGCGTTTCAAACCATCATTGGTGGATTCATTGGCTTGTTGGCTGGTGTGAAGTTGTCCCACGACGAGGACGAACCCCCTTGCAAGAAAAAGGATTGATATGCTTGAACTATTAGGCGGCGGTATCTTTGGCTCCCTGCTTGGGGGCATTTTTCGTTTGGCACCCGAGGTTCTGAAGTGGATGGACAAGAAGAACGAGCGTACCCATGAACTGGCTATGTTTCAGCAGCAGTGCCAATTGGAGACCCTGCGTGGTCAGCAGAAGCTGGCTGAGATCGGTGCACAGCGTGAGGCGACGGTAGACGCTGGCGTTATGGATGCGTTTAACTCTGCGATTGAGCAGCAGACCGAAATGGTCAAAGTTGCTGGGGGATGGGTAGCCAGCCTGTCCGCATCCGTCCGCCCTGTGGCAACCTACTGGATTTTACTGCTGTGGAGCTTTGCTCATATCTGGTTTGCTTGGACTGCGTGGGCGGCTGGTGCGCCACCAGAGGCTGTGTTTAAACTCATCATGTCGGCTGACTTTGCTGCTCTGGTATCTGGAACACTAAACTACTGGTTTCTCGACCGCACACTGGCAAAACGTGGGCTATGAACTTAGAGCTTGCCGCAGCACTGTGCAAACAGTTTGAGGGCTTTAGGGGTAAACCCTACCTCTGCCCTGCGGGTATACCCACTATTGGTTACGGTAGTACCTATTATGGGAGTGGTGCAAAGGTTGCACTAACTGACCCACCAATGTCAGAACCAGATGCCACGCAATTACTATTCAACGAACTACACCATAACTACCTACCAGCGGTGCTGCGCCACTGCCCCATACTGCTTACCGACGAGCGCAAGTGCAACGCCGTCGTAGATTTTGCTTATAACTTAGGCACAGGCCGGTTGCAGACAAGTACACTCAAGCGTAAAATCAACGCGCAAGACTGGGACGGGGCCAAAGAGCAGTTAATGCTCTGGACAAAAGGCGGTGGACGAGTCTTGCCGGGGTTACTTAAACGCAGAACTGCCGAATGCCGATTATTGGATTGACCCATGCCATTACAAAAACTGACGTTGAAGCCGGGGGTTAACCGGGAAAACACTCGGTACACCAACGAGAACGGCTGGTATGAGTCCGACAAGATTCGGTTTCGCCAAGGCACGCCTGAGAAAATTGGTGGCTGGGAGCGTATTTCTGGCAATACGTTTATTGGTATTTGCCGGTCTCTTTGGAATTGGGTAACGCTGGCTGGCGCAAACCTGATGGGCGTAGGCACTACATCCAAGATGTACATTGAGAACGCTGGGTCTTATTACGATATCACCCCCATCCGCGCAGAAGACACGCTGACTAATCCGTTTGCCACCAGCACAGCAACTAACTCAGGTGGGTACACCACAGTAACGGTAACGGACGCTACGGGCGGTTTTACTGATGGGGCCTATGTAACTTTTTATGGTGGCACTGCGATAGGCGGGGTTACGGTGTCGGGTGAGTACAGCCTTACTTTTGTTGATGCGTCCACTTATACAATCCGTGTTTCTGGCACTGCATCTTCCTCAACTACTGGAGGCGGCACCGTCTACGCTGTCTACCAACTCAACCCCGGCGGCGCTACATTTACTCCGACTATTGGCTGGGGCGCGGGCACTTGGGGCGGCGGAGTTTGGGGTATTGGCACGGTAAGTCCTACTGTGGTTGCTCCAATCCGCATTTGGAACCAAGTTAACTGGGGCCAGAACCTTTTGTACGGTGTAGCCGGTGGGCCTTTGTACTACTGGGATGCCTCTATTGGGTACTCCGCCCCCACAGTCACGATGACAATTGCTACCCCTTGCGTAGTCACATCTACCGCCACGCTTGCGGACTTAACCCCAATTACATTTGCCACCACTGGAGCTTTGCCGACTGGTTTATTGCCCGGCATAACCTATTACGTTCGCTACCTGACCAGTACCACATTTAACCTATCGTCCACCCCCACAGGCGCGTTAATTAATACATCTGGTACGCAGTCCGGGGTGCAGAGCATATCCCCTCGTGGTGTTTTGGTGTCGTCTTTGGCGGGTGCAGATAACTATGTGCCGCTGTACCAGAACGTGTTTACGGTGTCGGATGCCAGCCGCTTTGTGTTGGTATTTGGAACCAATGATTACGGCAGCACGGTGCTTGACCCCATGCTCATCCGCTGGTCGGATCAGGAGTCTTTGACCACTTGGTACCCGGCAATTACCAACCAAGCGGGTAGTGTGCGGCTGTCCCACGGCTCCAAGATTGTGTCCGTATTACAAAGCCGCCAAGAGATTTTGGTGTGGACGGACTCCACCTTGTATTCTTTGCAATACCTTGGGCCACCAGTAGTTTGGGGCAACCAGCTTCTTGCAGACAACGTTTCCTTGATTAGCCAGAACGCCCCTGTTATTGCTTCCGGTGTAACTTACTGGATGGGCGTGGACAAGTTCTACAAATACGACGGGCGGGTGCAGACTCTTAACTGCGACCTGCGCCAATATGTTTACGGGGATATCAACCTCACTCAATCGGTGCAGGTGTTTGGCAGTACCAACGAGGGCTTTAACGAGGCTTGGTGGTTTTACTGCTCAGAGGAAAGCAACGTAATTGACCGCTACGTCATCTACAACTATATTGAGAATGCTTGGTATTACGGCACTATGGGCCGCACGGCTTGGATTGATACCGGCCTGCGCAATTACCCAGTGGCTGCGACTTACTCCTACAACCTTGTAAACCACGAGTCCGGCGTAGATGACAACACCACGGGAACTCCGGCGGCAATTGAAGCCACTATCACCAGCGCTCAGTTTGATATCGGTGACGGCAACAACTTTGCTTTTGTCTGGAGGATGCTGCCTGACTTGACATTCCGTGGCTCTACGGACGGAACAACCCCCGCGCTGACTATGCAGCTTCTGCCTTTGCAAAACTCAGGTTCTGGGTATAACGATCCCAAATCGGTGGGCGGCACAAGCTCAGACGCTTCTCAGGCAGTCACAGCTACGCAGACATACCCAATTGACTTGGATACCTATAACGGGCAGATCTACATCCGTATCCGTGGGCGGCAGATGGCTATGCGCATTACGTCCAACCAGATTGGTACTCAGTGGCAGCTAGGTAGCCCCCGTATAGATATCCGCAATGACGGTCGTCGAGGCAGCGCATGACCTACATAGTAACTTCGGAGTACGTCCTCAATCAGGCAGTTGCCCCGCGTTTGCCTGCGGCTACGCTTGAGTACGATGTCAACTATATAAACCAGCTTAACAACGTCTTGCGGCTGTACTTCAACCAGTTGGACAATATTCTGGGGCAGATAAAGGCATCTACTGATGTTCCTCCTTTAACTAACTATACTGTTGCAACACTCCCTAGCGCAGTTACATCTGGCAAGGGAGCGCGGTCTTTTGTCACTGATGCCCTAGCGCCAGTATTTGGGTCAACCGTTGTTACTGGCGGTGCAGTTGCTGTACCTGTGTATTCTGACGGTACTAACTGGAAGGTTGGCTAATCATGCCAAATAGCGCAGCTTTTACTTCATCTGTTACCGCCGCGCCTGTAGCGGGGCCGAGTATGGCTGACCTCATGGGAGGGACAGTTCAAGTTACAAAACCGCCTAGTATTCTGGCGTTGGAGCAGCAGATTGGAGGAACAATTGTTCCTGTGTACCAAACTGGGACTATTGCTCGTGGTCAAGGTGGCGCTTCCCAAACTGTTGAATATGGCGAACCCATCGGTTACAGGATTGACCCCGGTAATAGTTCTTACGTAAATTTTGATGCTAGTGGAAATTACACTGGGACAGAAGCACGCGGTGGCGTACTTAGTGGATACGAGCCAATCATCTTAGCAGCACTAAGCGGCGGTGTATTAGGTCCATATGGGCAAGTTGGTGGGCAAGTATATAGTGCTGCAAATGCTATAAATAGCGGAAACGTTGCTGGTGGTATAGCTGGTTTATTAGGAGCTGGATCAGGTATCCCCGGGCTAGATGCTAGTACAGTAAGTACGCTACAAAACACGGCTTCAGGCATACAAGGCCTAAATGCGTTAGCGCAGGGGAACGTAGGCAATCTTATAGCTACGGGATTAGGTAATAAAACAGTAAGTGGAGCGCTGGGTACTACAGACTTAGGTGGTGGTATCACAGGTACGGATGCAGCCAACGCTGCTTTAGCGATCAATGCGGCTAATAGCGGAAACATAGCCTCTGCGATTTATTCTGTTGGAAAACTAACCAATAGTACTGATACACAAACTGCTGGCGCGGCGCTCAATGTACTTAATGCTATTCAGACTGGAAACATAGGTAATATAGCAAGTACATTCTCGACGCTACAGCAGGTCGCTAATAGCGGAAATCAGGTACTAGGTACTGGGGCTAATCTAGCTAGTATGGGCGGAGGTACTGGACTTACCCCCGGTGCAGGAGGCGAAACTACCTTAGGCTCAAATATTATTGGGTTTAATGACACCAATGCTTTAGACATAAACGCTGGAACAGGCCCCGGCGTGTATATTGGCCCAAGAGAATTATATGCAGGCCAAGGAATACTAGATACAACTAAGTATGATAATTTATTCAACACTACTACATTAGCACCCATAACTGCTTCAACAACCGTTGTTACAGCAGCACCAATAGCTAATGCAGGGGGATATGACGCTAGTGAATTCTCTAATTTAGGTGGTGCATACTCTCCTCAAGATATCATAAAAGCAGTTAATGCTTCTCGCGTTGCAGGTTATACAGACGACGAAATTATCCAAGGTGCGTTAGCTAACTATGGTATTGATTTATCTACTTACTTAGGTAAGGTAACAGTAACCGCCGCCCCTACAGGTAGTACTACTGACTATGTAAATAATACTAGGTCTATCCTTGATGTAGTAACTTCACCACCTGCAACGCAGCCTCCGACTACTCCTTCATTGTCACCCGTAGAAGTAGCTGTAACGTCGGCTCCAGCTACCACGATACCTGCAACGTTGCCCCCAACGCAGCCTCCGACTACTCCTTCATTGTCACCCGTAGAAGTAGCTGTAACGTCGGCTCCAGCTACCACGATACCTGCAACGTTGCCCCCAACGCAG
>Ga0114974_10003991_pt1 | contig 11058 bp, 9 predicted proteins | sample S_130206_EF_Meta_FD_87318 | JGI IMG/M metagenome (GOLD analysis project Ga0114974, IMG submission 87318) | Freshwater microbial communities from Lake Simoncouche, Canada to study carbon cycling - S_130206_EF_MetaG | ecosystem: Environmental > Aquatic > Freshwater > Lake | place: Lake...
AAGCGTGAGGGCTGGGCCATCGAATGTCGCATCAACGCCGAAGACCCGTTCCGCAACTTTTTGCCATCTACCGGCCGCCTGGTGCGCTTTCAGCCACCCACCGAGACCATGTTCGCAGCCGATACCAGCCAGTGGCAAGGGGTGCGGGTGGACACCGGCGTGCAGGACGGCGGCGAGATTCCCATGCACTACGACTCGATGATTGCCAAGCTCATCGTGCACGGGCATGACCGGCTCGACGCCATCGCCAAGATGCGAGAGGCGCTCAATGGCTTCGTCATCCGGGGCGTCTCCAGCAACATCCCGTTCCAGGCCGCGCTGCTGGCCCATCCGCGTTTTGTGGCGGGTGATTTCAACACCGGCTTCATCGCCGAGAACTACGGCCAGGGTTTCCGCGCCGAGGACGTGCCGCACGACGACCCTGACCTCTTGCTGGCGCTGGCCGCCTTTGTACACCGCAAGTACCGCAACCGTGCGGCCCAGATCAGCGGCCAGATGGCCGGCCACGAACTGAGCGTGGGCGAGGACTTTGTCGTTGTGACCCTGGGCCAACTCGGCGCTCGCACCGAGTCCTCGGTCAGGGTCACCGACTTTGATGGCAAAATCGGCGCAAGCTTAATCACCGTGGGCACTCGCAGCTACAACATATGTAGCAATTACCGCTTGGGCGAGGTCAGGCTTAACGGCACTTGTAACGGTGTCCCACTGACCGCACAAGTGGAGCGTGGCGGACTGGCCACCAAGAACCCACTGGCCTTGCGGGTGTCGCACAACGGCACGCAGATCGACGCCTTGGTGCTGTCGCCGCGCGCCGCCCAATTGCACGCGCTGATGCCGTACAAGGCGCCGCCCGACATGAGCCGCTTTGTGCTGTCACCAATGCCTGGCCTGCTGGTCGAGGTGGCGGTGCAAGCTGGGCAGAAAGTGCAGGCCGGCGAGCGGGTCGCCGTGATCGAGGCGATGAAGATGGAGAATGTGCTGTTCGCCGCCGCCGACGGCGTGGTGAGCAAGGTGCTGGCGGCCAAGGGCGAGAGCCTGACGGTGGATCAGCCCATTGTTGAGTTTTCCTGAACCCGTTAGACCTTATGACAAGACCCTTTCAAGTGCTGGGCATCCAGCAAATCGCCATTGGCGGGCCCGACAAAAACCGCTTGCGGACCCTGTGGGTGGACATGCTGGGGCTGGATGTCACAGGCAACTTTCGCAGCGAACGCGAAAATGTGGACGAAGACATCTGCGCCATGGGGCAGGGCGTGCACCGGGTTGAGGTGGACCTGATGCAACCGCTGGACCCGGACAAAAAGCCGGCGGTGCACACCACCCCGCTCAACCATGTCGGCCTTTGGATTGACGACCTGCCCGCCGCTGTCACCTGGCTCACGGGCCAGGGCGTTCGTTTTGCGCCCGGCGGCATCCGCCAGGGGGCTGCGGGCTACGACATCTGCTTTTTGCACCCCAAATCGAATGAGCAGTTCCCGATTGCCGGTGAGGGCGTCCTGATCGAGCTGGTCCAGGCGCCGCCTGAGGTGGTGGCTGCGCTGCGATCAGCCTGAACCCGAAGCCAGCTGTGCGCCGCGCCGCTGGCGCGCTCGCTCCAGCACCGCCTCGATCACGGCACGCTTTTGATCCAGTACCGCTGGGTCGGTATGTTGTGAGTGCGCCGGCAGGTCAGCCAAGGTCGTATTGGCTTTTTCTTCAAGCCTTTTGTCGTTCTCAGCCCTGTCGCGACTTGTTCTATAGCTATGAAATTGATAGCGATCCCGTGCCAGGTCGGCCTGCGGCTTCGACCAGGCTGCCCATCCGCTGGCGCCTGGGGTCGCGTTCTCCAGGCTAATGCAGTCGACCGGGCAAACCGGCAAGCACAAGGCGCAGCCGGTGCAATAGGGCTCGATCACGGTATGCATTCGCTTTTGGCTACCCAGAATGGCATCGGTCGGGCAGACCTTGATGCACAGGGTGCAGCCAATGCACCAGTTTTCGTCGATCACCGCAAGGAAGCGTGGCCCTTCCACGCCATGAGCCGCGTTCAGCGCTACCGGTGGGAGGCCGGTAGCTTCAGCCAGCCGCTGTACGCCTTGCGACCCGCCGGGGGGGCACTGGTTAATGCCTGCTGTCCCTGCGGCTACAGCCTGGGCATAGCCCGCGCAATCGGCGTAGCCACAGCGCGTGCATTGCGTCTGAGGCAACAGCGCCAGGATGGCGGCAGCAGCAGCCATCAGGCCTTGCGTGTGGCCTTTTTGGAGGCCGGCTTTGTCGCCACCAGAGATGCTTGTACCGGTGGCTGAACCAGCGCATTGGTCAAAATGAAGGACTTCACCTCAGGGTACACGATGTCACGCCAGCGGCGGCCGCTGAAAATGCCATAGTGGCCAGCGCCCTTGGCTTCCAGGTGTTTTTTACGTGCATTGGGTACGCCGCTGCAAATGCTGTGTACGGCCTCGGTTTGGCCTGAGCCAGAAATGTCGTCAAGCTCGCCTTCTACTGAGAACAGCGCCGTGTTAGTGATGTCTTGCGGTCGAACGCGTTCCAGGTCGCCATTCACGCCTCGAACGTCCCAGGTGCCATTCACCAGAGAGTACTCCTGAAACACCACGCGGATGGTTTCCAAGTAATAAGAGGCATCCATGTCAAGGACCGCGTTGTACTCGTCATAAAACTTGCGGTGTGCCTCGGTGCTGGCGTCGTCACCCTTGATCAGGTCCTTGAAATAGTCATAATGGCTTTTGGCGTGGTTGCTGGGGTTCATGGCCACAAAGCCTGAGTGCTGCAAAAAGCCAGGGTAAACACGACGGCCAGCGCCTGGGAAGTTGGTCGGAACACGGTAGATCACGTTATTCTCAAACCACTCGTAGCTCTTGTTCATCGCCAGATTGTTCACAGCGGTCGGTGATTTGCGGGCGTCAATGGGGCCGCCCATCATGGTCATCGTCAGCGGCGTCAACTCGCCGCGAGTGGCCATCAGCGACACCGCGGCAAGAACGGGCACAGTGGGCTGGCACACACTGATCACATGGCAGTTGCCATAAGTGCCTTGCAGGTGGCGAATGAACTCCTGCACATAGTTGACGTAGTCGTCCAGATGAAATTCACCCTCTTCCAGGGGCACTAGGCGGGCATTTTTCCAGTCGGTGATGTAGACCTTGTGGTCCTTGAGCATGGTCTTGACTGTGTCACGCAACAGTGTGGCGTAGTGGCCTGACAAAGGTGCCACGATCAGCACTGCCGGTTGGCCTTTAAGTTTGGCCAGAGTGGCGGTGTCGTCGCTGAAACGTTTGAACCGGCGCAACTCGCAAAATGGTTTGGTGATTTCAATGCGTTCATGGATGGCCACCGCCACGCCGTCGACGTCGACGGTGCTCAGACCAAATTCAGGCTTTTCGTAATCTTTACCCAAGCGATGCATCAGGTCATAGCCGGCCGAAATGCGCTGTGCAAAGGGATTTTGCCCAAACAGGCTCAGTGGGTTGCTGTAAACCTTGGCTGCCGATGCCGCAAGGTCAGCAAATGGCTCCATCAAAGAGCGTTGGGTTTCGTAGATTTGATACAGCACAGTAGGTTTGCTTTCAGAAAATGTTGCAGTGCAATATACCAGCTATCCAGGCCTTTGATTTAAGTTGGCCACTCCAATAGTGTTCACACAGGTGTAGGCGCCACACGATGGAGGCTATTTCGGCAGCGGACCAGCGCCTTTAAGCACGCCACGCACCAAATTACGGCTGTGGACTCCAAAATTGCCCAATAGCTCGGCCACCACGCCATCCAATTTGGCGCGCTGGGCGCTGGTGCTGATGCCCTGGCGGCTCAGCTCTCCAGCCAGGTCAATGCCCGCCTCCTTGACGCCAAAGTCGAAGTTGGGGTCAGACACATAGCCGGCGGGCAGGGCTGCCACCAGGATGTCAGTGAGCTGGGGCCCCATGGCGTGCGACTGACGGCTGACCACATCCCGGGTGTACACATCGTTCCATGCTGGGTAGCTGGCGTCCCGATCGGTCTGCCGCAAGGCCTGGTCGACGGCCGTCGGTTGGCGGGCCCGGGCCGCGTTGTAAATCAACTGGTTTTGGTACTTCTCCAGTGCCAGATGACGGTTGGACAGCAACACAATCATCTCGTCTTTGAGTCGAGGCATGCCAGCCATCGCCAAGAGGTTGATGCCAATGAGCTTGGCCGTGCCATTGCCGGGCGACAGGCTGGCGTGGTAGGGCTGAGTCAGGTCCTGCAGGTAATGCAGTGCCATACCTGTAAAGCGCCAGCCCCAGTAAGGGTGGCCACTGCGAAAGGCCAGGGTAGCCAGCCCCGTGTACTGCTGTACCCGCCAAAGAGGGAAGGTTTTTTTGATGAAGGCTGCGGCCAGGTAAATCGCCTTGTCTTCATGGAAGAACCCCATGTGAAAGGGCGCTTGGGTCGAGTAATACAGTGCAGGGTTGCCAAAGGGCAGGGTACCAAATCCATAAACCTTGCCCCAGTCAGAGGGGCTGTCCTGCCACAGGTTGATGTCGAGCCCGTAGTCCGGCTCGTCAGTGGCAGAGGCCACAACATTCAGCGGTGACACCGTCGCGCCAACGGCTAGCCCAACAAAGCGGTAGCTTGAATTGGCTTGCTCGGGCAGCGTGTTCACCGCAGCGTGCGGCAAGAGGGTGCCCGCCTCGGGCGGTGGGCCCCAGGGATCGGGCTGTACATAAAGCGCAAACTTGCTGTTGGGTGCCACCCGCAGCGCGGTGAGAAAAGCCAGTCGACGCGCTTCGTCGTTACGCGCCGGGTTGGCTTTGAACGCTAGCGCGGCAGGGCGGGCGGGGTAAATATCAAGATGGGTACTGGCCCAAACCTCCTGGTTGGCTAACAGGCTCTCTATGGCTGCTTCCTGGTCCTTCAAAAAGACTTCCAATGGCTCCACCCGAACCGTAGCTGCCTGCCTGATCTCAGGAAAATCTTCAAACGCCCGGTAAGACGCGAAGGTATGGTTGCTCCACGCGCTGGCCTCGCTGGTCATCAGGGTGAGCATGGCGATCAGGTGCAGGGCGAAGCGGCGCATTGGTTAAATCTCCAGGGGCAGTGGCCTACTCCAGGGGGGGACATCACCCTAGAATCAGGCTTCCATCATAGCCACTGCCCATGCGCCGCCTGCGATCCGTCCTCTTGCTTTCGCTTATGTTGCTGGGGTTTGTGTCAGCAAGCTTGGCATGTCCTATCTGTGCGCCTGCGGATGCAGGGGCTACGTTGCGGCAACGCTTGCGTGCCGCGGATGTGGTGGTGCTGGCCGCCCCGGCGGCGGGCAACACATTCGTGGCCCAGCAACTGATCAAAGGCGGGGGGCCTCAGAGCCCGATCCGGCTGCCGCAGGGGGTTCCCGAACTGGCCCAGGTGTCTTCGTTGGTGTTGCTCTACCGCAATGGCACAGCCGACTGGCAAAGCGCCGGCCCGTTGGCGCCCCAGCATGCGGATTGGGTCCGCAGACTCGTGGAGCTTACCGATGCGACTGACGTGACCCCCGCTCAATGGACGAGCCGTATTGCATCTTTTTTGCCAGAACTAGAAAGCCTTGAACCGCTTGTAGCCCAGGCTGCCTACGAAGAAACAGCCAGCGCGCCCTATGCCGTGCTACGGTCCGTTGCCCCGAGGCTCAATGCAGCGCGATTGCTCCGTTGGCTCGACACGCCCGCTTTGACCGCCCGGCGCCCCTTGTATGCCCTTTTGCTTGGATTTGCCGGCAGCCAGGCCAGCGCCGAGTCGTTGCAGCAGCGCATGGCTGGGCTGCGCAGCACCGGCGATGGGCCCGCCCTGTCGGCCATGATCGCCGCTTGGCTGGAACTTCGGGGCCCGGAGGGGGTGGCTTGGGTTGAGCGGCAGTACCTCAGCGGCCCATCGGCCCACGAAATGGGCGTCTCAGCCGCGTTATTGGCTCTGAGCGTGCATGGTGGCGACGGTCAGCGCGTAGGGCGCTCACGCGTGGTGCAGGCCTACCGCCACTTTGCGGCTCAGGCGACCCCCTGGCCAGGCTTGGTGGCGTCTGACCTGGGCAATTGGGAGCGATGGGAGTTTGGCCCGCTGTTTGCAGACTGGCTGGCCTCAGGCAAGCCCCAGGCCTTTGCCTCCCGCTATGCCATGGTCTTTTTCCTGATGCGCAGCCCCCGCCCTGAGGCGAGCACTGCGCTCGAATCACTACGCGCCGCCGGAGCGCTGTGAGTGGCCGTTAGTTTGGAAGCCAGCCAGGCTGATCACATCAGTTTGGCGATTGCAGCGCAGACGTAATCGACATTCTTGCTGTTGAGCGCGGCAACGCACATACGGCCGGTGTCAGTGCCATACACGCCAAACTCAGCGCGCAGACGAATCATCTGGTCACGGCTCAGACCGGAGTAACTGAACATGCCGATCTGGCTGGTGATGAACGACATGTCCTGTTGCACACCTGCTGCCTTCAAGCCGTCGACCAGCTTTTGCCGCATGGCCTTGATTCGGGTGCGCATGCCCCCCAGCTCAGATTCCCACAGCGCTCGCCATTCTGGATTTGACAACACCGCCGCCACCACCGCGCCGCCATGGCTGGGTGGGCTGCTGTAGTTGGTACGGATCACGATTTTCAGCTGTGACAGCACGCGCGAGGCTTCGTCCTTGGTATCGCACAGCACGCTCAGAGCGCCTACGCGTTCACCATACAGGCTAAAGCTCTTGCTGAAGGAAGTTGACACAAAAAAGCTCATGCCTGCCGCAACAAATTTCTGCACCGCGGCGCCGTCTTCGGCCAGGCCGTAGCCGAAACCTTGGTAGGCCATGTCCAAAAAAGGCACCAGTGCGCGCGACTTGCAGAGGCTCACCACCTGGTCCCATTGGGCCGGCGTCATGTCATAGCCGGTCGGGTTATGGCAGCAGGCATGCAGAACGACGATGGTGCCCCCGGTTGCGGCGCTCAAGTCAGCCAGCATGCCATCAAAGTCAACACCGCGTTTGGCGGCGTCGTAGTAACGGTAGTTTTTAACCACAAACCCGGCGCTGCCAAACAGGGCGCGGTGGTTTTCCCAACTGGGATCGGAGATCAACACCTCGGCATTGGGACTGAGTTTTTTCAGGAAATCTGCCCCAATTTTCAGGCCACCCGTGCCGCCAATGGCTTGCACCGTGGCGATTCGACCCGATTGGACTGGCTCGCTGCTGGCGCCAAACACCAGCGCCTTGACGCCAGCGTCATAGGCGGCAATGCCATCAATGGGTAAATAGCCGCGGGCTGTTGGGGTCGCCATCATGGTCTGCTCAGCCGCTTGGACGCAGGCCAGCAGCGGTAGTTTTCCCTGGTCGTCGTAATAGACACCCACACCCAGGTTGACCTTGGCCGGGTTTGGGTCAGCAGCAAACTGCTCGTTCAGCCCCAGAATAGGGTCGCGAGGCGCCATTTCGACAGCAGAAAAGAAAGACATGCAGAGTCCTGTGCACTTGGGTTAGGGGAAGGCTCCAGCCAGCTGGCTGATTCGGTCCCTATTTTACGCAGCCCGGCCACACTGACCGGATGTGCTCTGACGCCTCGGCGTCCAGTGGCGCGATGCCAGCTTAGCGTTTGATAAATCGTTGTAGCACGGCGGTCGTCTCTGCGGGCATATTTACAAACATCAGGCCGACCTTGAAGCCATCTTCCGCATGGGTGTAAACACAGTGCGTCACCACCGCTGGCGCCGTGATGGTGACATTGCGGTCCGCGTCGATGGGCACCACGAAGCGGATAGTGCATTGTGTACGCGCCGGTGGATTCACCGGTGCGATGATGCCCAGTCCGCTGATGCTGACGTCCATGGTCCGGGTTTCCATGGCAGAGTTCTTGCCAAACTGCAACTGCGACATGCCGCGCAGCACGCGCCGCTCGTGTTGTCGCCGTTCATTTGGTTCAATTTCGTCAATTTGCATGGATCAGCCTGGTTCCAATAAAAGCCGGCAAGCCAGACATCTTGACTTTGTGCGGTTGGCACACATGAGAAGATCCGGTCAGGGCACACTATAGCCTGCACCACCTAGGCTGGCTAAGCGGCTTGCTTGCATTTTCACCTGAACCATCGTCGCGTCCTGATGTCTATTCCCCTTCCCCGTGCCTCTGATGTGCTGCCTGCAGACGTCGCTTCGGCGCCTTTGCCTGGAACTTTTGTGCGTTACCCCGGCTCCCCGTTTGAGCTCTACCAGCCCTACCCGCCGGCAGGCGACCAGCCCACGGCCATTGACCAACTGGTTGATGGCGTGCTCGATGGCGAGGTGTTCCAGACCCTGCTGGGCGTCACGGGCTCCGGCAAGACCTTCACCATGGCCAATGTGATCGCCCGGTTGGGCCGGCCGGCCATCGTGTTTGCCCCGAACAAGACCTTGGCGGCACAGCTGTACAGTGAATTTCGCGAGTTTTTCCCGAAAAATGCGGTGGAATATTTCGTCAGTTATTACGACTACTACCAGCCCGAGGCCTATGTGCCGCAGCGCGACCTGTTCATTGAGAAAGACTCGGCCATCAACGAGCACATCGAACAGATGCGCCTGAGTTGTACCAAGAGCGTGCTCGAGCGGCGCGATGTGGTCATCGTCGCCACCGTGTCGGCCATTTACGGTATCGGCCAGCCCGAGGCCTACCACCAGATGGTGATGACCCTTCGCAGTGGCGACAAGTTTGGGCAGCGCGACCTGATCGCCCAGCTGGTACGCATGCAATACCAACGCAATGACGTGGAGTTCGCCCGGGGCAAGTTTCGGGTGCGTGGCGACACCATTGACGTGTTCCCGGCCGAACACAGCGAAATGGCGATCCGTATCGAGCTGTTTGACGACGAGATTGAGTCCTTGCAGCTGTTTGATCCGCTCACCGGACGCATCCGGCAGAAGATTCCGCGCTTCACGGTCTACCCCAGCAGCCACTATGTGACCCCCCGCGAGCAGGTTTTGGCAGCAGTGGAAACCATCAAGACCGAGCTGTCCGACAGACTCAAAGAACTTGTGGGTATGGGCAAACTGGTGGAAGCGCAGCGGCTGGAGCAGCGCACCCGCTTTGACCTGGAAATGCTGTCCGAAGTGGGCCACTGCAAGGGTATCGAGAACTACAGCCGCCATCTGAGCGGGGCCCCGCCGGGCGCGCCGCCGGCAACCCTGACCGACTACCTGCCCAAGGACGCGCTAATGTTTCTGGACGAAAGCCACGTGCTGATCGGCCAATTTGGCGGTATGTACAACGGCGACCGGGCTCGTAAGACGACGCTGGTGGAGTATGGTTTTAGGTTGCCGAGTGCGCTGGACAACCGACCGCTCAAGTTTGATGAGTTCGAGGCCCGCATGCGTCAGGCGATTTTTGTCTCGGCTACCCCGGCGCAGTGGGAAAAAGACCATGCCGGCCAGGTGGTCGAGCAGTTGGTCCGCCCGACCGGCTTGGTCGATCCGGAGGTGGAGGTGCGCCCGGCAACGCGACAGGTGGACGATGTGTTGCAGGAGATCCGGATCCGGGTCGAGAAGCATGAGCGGGTGCTGATCACGACCCTGACCAAGCGCATGGCCGAGCAACTGACCGACTACCTGTCCGACAACGGCGTCAAGGTGCGCTACCTGCACAGCGATGTCGACACGGTCGAAAGGGTGGAAATCTTGCGCGACCTGCGCTTAGGCACTTTTGATGTGTTGGTCGGCATCAACCTGCTGCGGGAGGGCCTTGACATTCCCGAGGTCAGCTTGGTGGCCATTCTGGACGCCGACAAAGAGGGCTTCTTGCGGTCCGAGCGATCACTGATCCAGACCATTGGCCGTGCCGCGCGCAACCTGAACGGGCGTGCCATCCTTTATGCTGACCGAATCACTGAGTCCATGAAAAAAGCCATGGGCGAGACCGAACGCCGCCGCGCTCGTCAGGTCACCCATAACGAAGCCCATGGCATCACGCCGCGCAGCATCGTCAAGCAGGTGCGAGACCTGATTGACGGCGTTTACAGTGAGAAGGCCGGCAAGGAAGCCGAAAAGCTTGAGCGGGACTCCCTTCAACGTGCGCAGGTGGAGGATATGAGCGAGAAGGATATCGCGCGGGAAATCAAGCGGCTCGAGAAGCTCATGATGGAGCATGCGCGCAACCTGGAGTTCGAAAAAGCGGCACGGGTGCGGGACCAATTGGCGTTATTGAAGCAACAGGCATTCGGCGCGCCGGGTAGCGACAACGTTGTCTTGCTCGCCACCGCGGCGACCACACGCAGATTGTGACCGGTCAGTCTAGGTACCCGAGCAAATCACTTGGTTTATGGCTATACTTGAACTGTTTAGTCAACCAAGTCACTCTCAAGGAGTTTGTGATGCGCCTCACCACCAAAGGCCGTTTTGCGGTCACAGCGATGATCGACCTGGGCCTTCGCCAAAATAGCGGCCCTGTCACCTTGGCGGCGATCAGCCAGCGCCAACAGATCTCGCTGTCCTACCTGGAGCAATTGTTCGGAAAGCTTCGCCGGCATGAGCTGGTCGAGTCGACTCGTGGCCCCGGGGGCGGCTACACCCTGGCGCGCAGCCCGACGGAGATCACGGTGGCCGACATTATTTTGTCGGTTGATGAACCCCTAGACGCCACACAATGCGGCGGTAAGGAAAATTGTCTGGGCGAAGGCGCGCGTTGTATGACACACGACCTGTGGGCCTCGCTCAATGTGCGCATGGTGGAATTTTTGGACTCGGTCAGCCTGCAGAAACTGGTGGATGACCAACTGGCCAAAGGGCTGCAGGTTGAGGATAAGCCCACCCTCAAGCGTGCCATTTCCAGCATGCCCGTCGTGAAACCGGTCCGCATCAATGCGCCTAATTCCGTGTTTGCGCTGGGTAATATCTTCAACAAGACCTAATTTTTCTCACTGCATTCTGAACATGGACACGACCCCGCATTTTCCGATTTACATGGACTACAGCGCCACCAACCCCTGCGATGAGCGGGTGGTGGATGCCATGATTCCCTGGTTGCGTCAGCATTTTGGTAACCCCGCATCGCGCAGCCACGCCTGGGGGTGGGAAGCCGAGGCCGCTGTGGAACAGGCTCGCGAACAAGTCGCCGCCCTGATCGGCGCCGATCCGCGAGAAATC
>Ga0114974_10003993_pt1 | contig 11056 bp, 8 predicted proteins | sample S_130206_EF_Meta_FD_87318 | JGI IMG/M metagenome (GOLD analysis project Ga0114974, IMG submission 87318) | Freshwater microbial communities from Lake Simoncouche, Canada to study carbon cycling - S_130206_EF_MetaG | ecosystem: Environmental > Aquatic > Freshwater > Lake | place: Lake...
GCAAGAATTGCTCCACCGAATTGCCCTTTGAGCCAGAAATTCACATAGGTTGTTCCACGATCCATAGAATCTTTTTGTACAACTCCCGAGATTTTTACATATTCAACTGCACTCGAAGTTGGAGCTAGGGCAACTAAAAGTATCAAAACTAATCCAAGAAGTACGCCACGTTTCATAGAGGTAATCTTATTTCTCCTAGTACACATTAGGAAGTACCTAGTACAGACCTATCTAGTCATAAATTTAGCAATGCGGGGTCTGCCTTGATCCGATAGACCAATGGCAGAGGGAATAGACGAGAAAAGCCTTGAAAATACCCAATTCAGACTTTTGAGAATTTATTACTTAATAACCTACTGAGGTTAAGAAATCTATACAAGCATTCACCCAGTCTTGTGTTTGCACAGCATCTAAGGTAACGCCAGCATCTTGTTCCGCAGCTTTTTCTAGCCTTACACAGTAAGAGACTTTTCCACCATTCTGTTGGTTGATCCAATAATCAGTAAGTGGGGAATCGGCAGAGGCATAAAGTGTTTCCATTAATCCATATGCACTGTCGTATACGGTTGAGTTGTAAGATTCCTCTTCAGTTGAAACAGAACTACTGGAGTCATCCTCGGTTGAGTTTGACTCTGTAGAAATCGTTGTGTCACTACTTGTTGTGGAACTATCAAGTGCACAACTAGTTAGGAAAATAACTGAAGCAAACATCATCAACCCGGCAACAATCTTCCTAGTTTTAAACTGAATTTCAGACATTTGGTCCATTCCTAATAGTCGAAAATGTAAGCTTAAGATTAAACTGGCAAAGAGAAAATTTCAACAACTTCCAGTTACTTTAAATGGTCATAGATTTAACAACTGGGGGTCAGGCGGATTGGAATTAGTAAGAAATCACTGATCCTCAGTCACTATATGGAGTCAAAACAAGAGGCATAGTTCTACCTGTAACTACAATTTGGGATATGACAGCACCCACAGTTTTTATAATGTGGAGAACAGATTTAGTTATTTTCCAAACCCATCCAGACAACCTTGGAATCCAGATGCAGTATTTAGATAGCTCTGAATCATTCGTGCTTGTGCTCCAAGATATTGCGGACGTCCCTGTGCATTAATTATTCCTTTAGTCCTCGCCGATGAGCACTGACTAGACCCACTATCGTTAGCAAAACTTACCTTTGCGAAATTTGCGCCCACGCTGTACATTAATTTATAGGCATTACTTGATTTATCAACCTTGCCCTTAGGTCTACTAGTACTTGAAGTTGAAGAGTTTGAATTTGAAGTCTGAACAATAGCTATCGACGCAGAATTAGACTGGAACTCCGAATAGTTTCCGCCACCCATACTGGATGTTCTAAATGTATAACTACCACGTCCATCTACTTTGAATTTAATGGCACCGATTGAACCTTTAACTAGAATCTTACTAAGGCTCTGCCATTCGTCATCCGCGTTCTTGTAATCAAGACTCAACGGAAAATTTGGAAGAGAGATGTTGGAACTACAATTAACGGTGAAGTACTCATCACTTTTTATTGATTTAGGGAAATCACATTTAACCGTTGGAGTTAGAAGTACCTGTACAGGGTCACTGAATTGTTCCTTAACTTGCCCTGTTCCCAAGAAATGTGCTCTTACCCAAGTACCAACTGGTGCCGTCACCGAAATAGGCTTAGCGCCTGTTACCCCAGAGGCCACATCAACCCACGGTCCATCTATCTTCTGTGATGTCTGTAATTTTATGGGTAAGGCTTGAAGGTCGCTTGAAACCGTAGCTACTGAGGGTTTTGTCACCTCAGACTTTGAAAGAGTAAGGCTGAGATTAGGGATGATTAGGGGTGCGGCGACTTGAATCGCCATTACATTTGAAGTTGATGATTGTAGGGTATCAATAATTGTCGGAATTGAAACTTGAAGTTTTGCAACGCCAACACTTTCTATTTTCACATCAGGAATTTCAAACCTATTGCCATTCGCAATAGTGCCCCCAAGAACATCTTTCGAGGTAGATCCTGCCACAATGACATTAACTGGGGTGGAGTCAAGGGACAAAGTAGAGGTACAACTAATTCTGAAAGCAGTGCCTGAGTATGTAGATTGCGGGCTAGTGCACTCGATATTTGTTTTAGGGATTGCAGGCAGGGTAAAATTCAAAGGATTACTCTTTGCTGCACCATAGCTAGCGGCATTGCTGAAAGCCATAAGTGTGTACTCACCGCCTGGCCACCCGACAGTGCTAAAAGTAAATTGTAAGTATTTATATGCTTGTAGATTAGTATTTTTACCAATGAATTGGATATCTGCTTTTATGCCGCCGAAAGATTGATTAGCCTTGCCGTACTCGCTGAAAGTGTTGCAAAAATCCATTATCTGAGTTGGACTTTCATCATAACGAAAACAACTTCCTTGATTTTTTGCTAAATCATATGAAAATATCTCTGGAGTTTTAATCAGAGTTAGCCCAAGGGTATAGCCGCAAGTATCCCCGCTTGATGAAGTGTTACTGTTACACGCAACTGTATTTGGAGCACCTAACATATTTCCTACCGTAATCGTGATATTTCCACGAGGAACTACTTTCCCATTAACATCTGAAGTTAGTGATACCTGATGATTACTTGTGAAAGGAATGTTTTCGCCTGCTGCAACAGCTTCCTTAGGTATGCCGATTAAAACAGTAAAGCAGAGAAGAAATGCAGATAATCCTCTCTTTATCATAAATGGAGGGTATTACAGCCACTCACTTTTAAAAAGACTAGTTGTCATCATTTTTTTCTGCAATACTTCTTCTTGAAGGGCAGGTTGGTAGAGCACGGTGACTTACTGAGCGAGTTAAAGCGAGTTCAGAATGGGCTTTTTGGTGGCTTTGAGCGTGAGCTCACAACACCTAACACACTCTCAATCACCGGGTCGGGGGTTCGAGTCCCTCACAACCCACTTGTTGGTCCGAGAAATTGAGTATGAAAGCGAGTTCTTTAGTGGCTTTGGGATAGAAGTCTTACTAACCTGAATGAAATCGTATTAGTTGCGAATTGGGTATCGCGATAGACAAATATTTCGTGCATTAATCTCATTATCACCATTACCAACTCGGGTGTTGTAGCAAGATTGTTCGTTTGCATGGTTTGTTGAAAGCGCCCACTGCAAGGAATTTGGGAAACGAGCAATGCATAGCTGTCGTGCGTACGTTGGATTAGTTCCGTTACCCGTACGTGTGAAATAGCACGAATCTTGGAGGGCGGTATTTTTATTCACTAAATCCTGTGCAGCCCTCTGAGTCTCAGATACTCCATTGTCGCTACTTATAATAAATAGGCCATTTGAACACCGATTTGTTTCAAAATCTGAACGGTCTGTTTCACTCACTAAAATACGCAAAAGCTCATAATAATCATCCTCATCTAAATTTAAAGCAAACATCTGGTAAGTGACTGCTGTGAAGATATTTATCTGTGTGCGGTACTGATCGGTCGCTAATTTCAAATCAGAACAAACAGCATTTAGCATGGCACTACCAGAGGGCGACTTTGAGAAAGACATTACTCTAGGCGACTGTGACTTGAGGGATGACTTAACACCTAGATTTGGAACACCGGGACTACAGGTAACATTCAGTATTATTGGCTGTGATTTGCTAGCTACTTTTGGTTTACCGCAATTGATTGGCTTGACTGCACTTGCCGGCAATACTGAAGTTCCTAAGAAACAGGTGACAATTAGCACCATAGAAGTGAGACGGAATTTGCTTGTCATGGTTACTTCTCTCTCGAACTGAGTTTACGGATAATACGGACTACCAGCTGCTCGCATAGCGCTCGTGTACTCATCAGTCATGATTATTCGTATTCCTTGAACTTGATACTCTTTCCAAGTACAAACTTGATCCCCAAGACTTCCAGTGCTTCCATCATCCATTGCTATTGGTCCACAATAAAACTGGGGATATTTTGTATTTATGCAATTTGCAACATTTGCCGAAATCTGATCAGCAACTCTTGGGTCACTGCTTTTCGCATCAATGGGATCAATTACTATCTCTGCACACTTACCTATAGCGGTGTATAAGCCGGCCTCCGTAGCAGGTATTGAGACTATTTTGGGCTTTGGTGTACTCGACGGCTTTGGTGTACTCGACTCTTCGCTACGTAATAACCAATAGAAAGCTCCATGGCCGTCGCAGATATACTTGCCATTTTGAGATATTTCACCTGGGTTATCGCATTCCGTTTCACCCACAACAATAGATTCATCGTTGGGATCGACTTGAACAACTGAATCGTCCGGGGCTGACACTTCCACAGCTTTTGATGAGCAGCCACTTAGGCTTAAAGAAAGAATTAGACACAAAACTGTTACGAACAGACGCTTCATGTGCGAAAGAGTAGCAACAAGGTAGAAACAACGACAGTCATTTGGACACGAAATTCAATGAGTGAACGGTTACCAGGCTTATTGAATGCGGTGGTGCGCTTGATGAGCAGTGCGTAAGACCTTACTTCCGTTAACTCTTAATCACCGGGTCGGGGGTTCGAGTCCCTCACCACCCACTTATGTAAGTGAATCCGAGTTCTATGTCCAAACCTTGGATGTAGATCAAACCCTTGAATAGTGGATATATCTGCTCACATTCCCAATTGGTTTGATCTTCCCATTATTATCTTCAAATGAGCATTAAGGCGAGTCTTTTCAAGAGCTTACTACTTGCCCTTGCCGTTGCCCTCATTCCAGTTGTCGCAGTCTCTGCCCAGAAGATAACTCCAGGATCTTCTTGCAAGGTGCACAAGCAAAAAATCACCTATCAAAACAAAGTTTATACATGCACTAAATCTGGAAGGAAATTGATGTGGGATAAAGGGGTTGTTGTAAAGAAGCCAACGCCTTCACCTTCACCTTCACCTTCACCTTCGCCTTCGTCAACACCAACACCAACACAAACACCAACACCAACACCAACACCAACACCAACACCAACACCAACACCAACACCAACACCAACACCAACACCAACGACGGGAATCAAGCAGAAAAGATCATCAGTCGTTTATTCTCCGCCGAATTTGCCTAGTGAAAACATATCTCTCTGCAAAATAAAGAACGCCAGCGCCGACGGTCCAAAGTCCGGATTCCCAGCATCCACTCCTTTATATAAAGGAACAGGCGTAGTTAAATGGGCCCTAGTTCCGCTGGATTTCTCCGATCTACCTGGTGAAGCAAACTTTATGGAACGCGTGCAAAAGGAAATGGAGTTTGCATCAGATTGGGCAGATAACACAAGTGAAGGTCAGTTAAAAATTGAGTGGATGGTTCATAAGAATTGGATACGCCTACCCGGACTCTCGCGTGATTACGCAATCCCAAAGTCTGATAACAATTGGAATAAATCACCCGCGCAACATAGTGTCTGGCAAAGAGCCATTGCCGAATCAGATAAGTTCATAGACTTCACTGGCATCCAAGCTGTGCAATTTATACTTCCCTCAGGACAGTCGATAATTGAATATGGAGTTAAATCAAATATTGGCTTTGAGGTTGTCAGGAATTACGTCACAGGCGAAGGCACGCGAATAGATCTTTTCTCAATTCCAAGCACTTTCAATGAGGAACCAAACTCTGGACGCAACTATTGGTCTTGGTGGATGTATCACTACGTGGTAGGCCTGGGTGTTCCAAAGTATGGAGGATCTACTGCAACGCCCTTGCACTCATATCTGATACAAGGCAGCACCGAAGGCGAACGTGATTTAAGTGGTTGGATACGATTCGTAATTGGATGGATGCCTGAAACTCGTGTCTATTGCCGGACAGCAGAGAACCTCTCCACGCTTGATATAACCCTTGTTCCTTTAACCGACAACATATCTCAAGGGATCAAACTTGCGGTCATTCCACTCTCAGCTACGAAGGCTTTAGTGTTGGAGTCCAGACGAGTCACGAAGTTCGCTTGCACAACCGAAACTGAGAGAAATGGTGTACTCGCATACATCTATGACTCCACTCTTAGTCATCAGGAAGAATACTTCAAGGCAATTTCACCAAGTGGCAGATCCATAGAGAACTATTCTTGTTATGCCAGCAGAACCCAGGATTTTCTTCTACATCAGGGCGATGAAATCACCTACGAAGGAATAAAGATTGAAATGGTGGCCCACGGCGATTACGATCGATTGAAAATAAGTAGAAACCTTGGGAAATGATCTACCGGTTACATCAATATGTGGACGATGTGAGTACACAACCCCTATTGGGGTTCGAATCCCTCACCACCCACTTATGTAAGTGAATCCGAGATCTATGTCCAAATTAGATCTCATTCAAAATTAAATCAATTTACTTCTTCTTATAACCAACAGGACATTTAGGCTTAACGGAAGTGACCTTCTTGGTGAGTTTGCCTTTCACACAAGTAATGGTTGTTTTCTTTGTTGCAGCAGCCTTGGCTTCTGCCTCCTGCTTTGCTTTGAGTTCTGCTGCAGCCTTGGCTTCTGCCTCTTGCTTGGCTTTGAGTTCTGCTGCAGCCTTTGCTTCTGCTTCTTGCTTGGCTTTGAGCACTTCTGCAGCCTTTGCTTCTGCTTCTTGCTTGGCCTTCAACTCTGCAGCAACACGAAGCACTTCTGCAGCAGCAAACTCTCTTTTTTTGTCTTCCGCAACTATGGCCTCGGCAGTTTTCAGTAATTCTCGCAATTTAGAGTTAGGGTCGATCCAACTCATCGAGGGAAACCCATACCATTTTTCTGGCGGTGGACAATTGTTGTTTACCAGTCCTAGTCCGGTCGTGCCAAGTACATATCGAACATTATCTTCTTCTACAAAAAATACAGAACCAGAATCTCCATCGCAAATATGACTTTGCTTTAATTCACGATGTTGAACTATTCCATAAACTCCTGGTTTATTGATTTTTTGCCAATCTACATTTGGGTATTGTCTGTAGAACTGAAGCACCGCTTCGGGTGACAATAACGTGCCAGTTAGTTTATTTGGAGGCCTGTTCATCATTTCTTCATACGGTCTGTTTCTCTGACTGCCATGAGTAATTCCATAACCAACCAACTCAACTTTTGACTTCTCTCTTGCGAAACGTTGCATTTGCTCTTCTGTTGCAAGCACAGCCTTTTTAGTTAATGGGATATCTTCACTCAGAATAATAACTGCGATGTCATCAATGATGATGTTGTTTGCATAATCTGGGTAAACATATGTACTGGGAACAAGTACTTTTTTAACTTTATATTGTTTTTCCCCAGCTATAGTCACGATACCTGGTCGGTAGATGACACCATCTCGTTCCCAATAGGCAATGCCCTGATTAATTTCGTCACCAATTACGTGCCCAACGGTAATAATGATTCTCTCAGAATACAAAAATCAAGAGCCACCTCTAACTTTGACCGCATTCGGATCACCAGTTGCGTCTTGTCCAAATTCAACTGAGTGAGCAGGTAAAGCACCACTTAGAATCTGCCCAAAAGTGAGAATTAGGGAAGTTAGAAGAATGCTCCCGTTGATTCGCATTCCAAAAGGGTAATGGGCAGATCAAGCCACGTGGGAACTATGAGCAGTCATTTCTGCTCATAGTTCCCCAAAATGCCTTACATATCTTGCAATACCCTTGATTTGTCCGGCAAAAAGTCTCAGACCATGGGGCCAATTTGAGCTATCTCCGACCTATTATTGGCATATGCGCCATCTTAAATTTACCGCCGTGTTTTCAGCCGCGTTCCTTTCACTCTCGCTTTTGACTGTGACGACGCAAAGTGCAGCAGCTGCTACATACGAGGTGAGTGCACTTAGTGGCCAGGGTGGCGCCGGAGAATTTAACCAACCACGAGGTATTTCTGTTGCCCCAAATGGTGAGGTGTATATCGCGGACTCACAAAATTATGCGATCAAAAAGATATCAACTAACGGTGCTATCTCGGCTTTTGCTAACACGACTGTAAGAGATGATGGATGGACGGATGAGTCTTTCTGCAGTGTTTACGCTAAAACCTCGGATGAAATCTGGGCGAGTAATTGCAACAATACAAAGGTATATCGCTACTCGCGCGGAAGTCTGATTAAAACTTATACAGTGACTCGGCCCTATACATCCACAAATGGAAATGCTTTCGACTGGGGCGGCGGATTAGTGGTGGATAACCTTGGAGGAATTTTTCTTTCCGACGAAGGTAACCATGTCATTTTGCGCATAGATGAAAGTACCGGAACCACGACTGTCCATGCAGGTACGCCGGGAGCCACTGGCGGTAATTCAGATGCTGGCAAAGGTTTACTTAATCTTCCGCGAGGCCTTGCTTTAGATTCAAAGAATAATCTGTTCGTTGTTGACACATGGAATAATTCGATTCGTAAGATTACTCAAGAAGGCAAAGTAAGTACGATTCAAACTGGACTTTCTGTCCCAGTCGGTGTTGCTGTCGATTCTTCTGATTCTGTTTTCGTGGTATCTGAAAGTTGGGGCGGCTCTACCATCACAAAAATCGGAATTGGTGTAATTTTCAATGAATCAAGCACAAAACATAATTCAAAATTTTTTGGAGGCATTGTGGGTGCGCCCTCCTTTAACTCCAATGGTGGATTCTCAATCGACAGCCGAAGCCTCAAACCCACCAATAATTTTTATATTACAGATCACCTGAACCACTCAGTGAAGGTTTATTCACCCACTGGCGCATTTATTCAAAAGTTTGGATCACAAGATGGATTCGGTGTAACTGCACCCGGAAGTCCCAACCAAATCTACATGTGGCCAAACCACACCTTCCCATTGCCAGACGGTACTTACTTGGTTCTGGATGATTACACCATTCGCCATATCAGTGAGTCCGGAGAAGTCCTTAAGGTCACTCGGCTAGATGTATGGTGCCCGGGGACTAATGGCGCAATGTTTACACCCGATGGAACATTCTTTTGCTCCTTCGGAAATTACATTGAAGTACGTTTTCCAGATGGCACAAAAACAAGAATTGGAAATGCAACGCTAGGAAGAGCCGATGGCAATGCCGCATCAGCTCGCTTTAATAGGCCAGAGGGAATGGCTTTGTATAAGGGATCTATATACCTAGCTGACTTGGGTAACGGCCAAATAAGAAAAATTACACCAGTTGCCGGAACAAAAGATTTCCAAGTGACAACAGTGCTAGGAACTGGAACTTGGGCAGGTGGCGGTGATTTCATGGGAAGAGGAAGAGCAAATTTTGCTTCACCAAACAAGATTGCGATAGACAGTAATGGAAATCTCTACATCGCTGACGGTGGTGTGGATAGCGTTTATCGAACATCTGTAGCTCAAGACACAGATGTTACCCGGGTAGCGCGAGGGATGAACTCTTGGACATCATCCATGGTCGTCGATGGAAATGGAGTTGTCTACATTGCCGGCTGGGGTGGAAAAATATTTACAATTGAAAATAATAAATTGACATACTTCACGGGAAGTGGGCTTGGAAACAAAGTGGGAAATACTGAATCAGCACGCTTCAATCGCCCCACTGGTTTGTCTATCGACCCAAAAGGACAGTTGATTATTGCGGATCGAGACAATCAATCAATCAAGAAGATAGCCATTAATACCGCTCCTAACTCCAACATCAGTATTCCAACTTCTGCATATTCCTCATACCTGAGTGCCACGAGTCCTATCAGCGTGGGATTGACCACAAAGAGTGAAAAAGAGATTACCGAAACGATTAATCTGACCTTCAAAACAGGTTTAGTTAACAGGATTTATCAAGGTACCAGTAGCTCCCTTACCATAGATACAGCGGGGCTCAATTTATGTAGTGTCAGCCGCGTGAGAACAGTCGAAGAGGAATGGATTTCGCGCCCAATTTTCGAAGGTAACGGTTGCAATAATCGAAAATATCTTGTTACTTACAATGGATTCATCACATGGCCGGGAAGCGGAATGCAGTCTCGAGCAATTTATGCGAGTTCCCTCGGCGCTGTTTTAATGAAAATTAATGGCCAAACTGTGATTGATAAACAAAGCGAGCAGGGCGGCGCTAAATCCTGGCCATATGACATCACTTCGACTATTTCGCTGCAAGGGGGCAAGCAATACCCTATTGAAATTTGGTACTTCAGAAACCAACCGAGCGCACAAGATTCAGCCAGCCTCAAGCTCCTCTGGGCTCCTGCGCCAAGTAGTCGATCGACAACAGAGGCAATAGATGAAAAGTATTTCTCACTAACAAAGTCTGACAGTGACAAGCTTGTCGTAACTCCCATCAGCCCTACGCAGCCATCAATTTCTGTCAATTTGAACTTTATTAACATAAAAGTTCGAGTTCCAGATAATGCGAGCTCAATAATTCTCTTTGCTCCCGAATTAGGAGTTACTAAGGCACAGCCAATTATCGGAAAGATAAAGGATGGCTTCGCATCCTTTGAAGTTGCTTTGAGTTCAAAATTTGCTGGCAAAAAGGGAATATTCCAAATACTCAGCCAAAATGCTTCGGGTGATTCAAAACCTCTTACGGTTCCCGTGACCGTTCCCAAGCCGGTAACAAAACCAGCACCTGTTGTGAAGGTGCTGCCAAAACCAAGAGTTGATGCAACGCAAACCAAGGTTTTGTGTAAAAAAGTAGGACAACCAAACAGAGGCTTTGATGGTGGTTGCCCACCAGGTTGGGACAGGGCTTAGCTACTGTCAGACTTTTTCCTAGTACTGGGGATGAGTCACAAATGAAAATTTCCGCATAATGAGTCAAAGGGAATGGTTTGAAGTTTTGATAACCAGTCCCTCGCCACTCACTTACGACAGTAAGCCGGAGTTTTGATGATGGCTTCTAGCAGTTCTTAAGTGCGTTTTTATTTCGTGAACAGGTCGGTCCGACAGTCTCTGTTTCAAGTGCTGGGGCAGCCGATTGTGTTGGTGTATCTGTTACCTTGGTGGACGTTGTGGCAGCTTGAGTGGAAGTAGTTGTCGAATTAGTTATTGGCTTTACAACTACAACGCCTTTATTCCAAATCAACTTCTTTCCTGACTTCATGCAGGTGTAAGTCTTGTCCTCATAAACAACTTTTTGTTTCCACACTTTGCATGCAC
>Ga0114974_10003997_pt1 | contig 11053 bp, 8 predicted proteins | sample S_130206_EF_Meta_FD_87318 | JGI IMG/M metagenome (GOLD analysis project Ga0114974, IMG submission 87318) | Freshwater microbial communities from Lake Simoncouche, Canada to study carbon cycling - S_130206_EF_MetaG | ecosystem: Environmental > Aquatic > Freshwater > Lake | place: Lake...
ATCCTCGCCGGCCTGTTCGGGGGAACGCTTCGCGCCCTCCGCAACGACCTCGAGGATGTCACCGGATTCAACCGGTGGCGGGTCGTCGGCCTGGCGCTTGCCGCGATCCTCCTGATCCACGCGCGACGCCATCTCCCCGCCTACCGCTCGTCCCGGTTTTCCCCCCGGCTCCTCGCGGCCAACGGGCTGGCATTCATCGCCCTCCTGGCCTGCCTCGGCGGCGTGTCGGTCAGCGCGCTCGAGCCGATCCTCGGGCCTCACGGGCAGCTCCTCCTCGCGATGGCTTTGGCCTCTGCCTGGGTGGCGTCGGTCGTGGCGTTGTGGGTGCCGCAGGCATCCGACGCGCTCCCGCTCCTGGGAGCGCTTGCCGGGATCACGGCGATGCTGTGGGGGATGGTCTACATCGAGGACTTCACCAAGCTGTTCTGGGACATGAGTGGCGGCACGACCGTCGACCTTGTCGAGCGCCTCTTGGCCCCCTTTGCCGGCGGCCCCGTCGTCAGGCCCGAACCGTTCGTCATCGGAACGGAGGACTTCCGCGTTCAGATCAAGGCGGATTGCGGCGGATTCCAGGGGATCGGACTGATCACGATGATGCTCGCCGGGTATCTGTGGTGGTTCCGCAGCATTCATCGCTTCCCGCAGTCCTTGCTGCTGTTTCCGGTCGGCATCCTCCTGATCTGGATGGCCAACGTTCTGCGGATCACGGCCCTGATCCTCGTCGGCATCTGGATCGATCCCGCGATCGCCGTCGACGGCTTCCACTCTCAAGCGGGCTGGATCACGTTCCTCATCGTCGGGCTCGGCACGATCTGGGTCGCGCAGCAGATGCGGTTTTTCACCCTCATGCCCCCGGCCGATGCCAGTCTGCAGGCAAGTGAGGCCCGCTCCCCGGATCACGCCATGACCAGCCCGTCGCCAGCCCCCGTGGCGGGGTCGCCCGTCGAGCCCGGGGTCTTGTATGGGCCGTCCACCGTAGCCTGCCTGCTTCCGTTTCTCGCCCTCACCGCCGTCACGATCCTCACCCAGGCCTTCACCAGCGGCTTCAATTATCTCTATCCGCTCCGGGTGATCGCGGTCGCGGCCGTGCTCTGGTCGCTTCGCCGCCACTATGCTCCCGGCCGCGAGCCGATCTCGATCGTGGCTGCTGCCATCGGCGTGCTCACGTTCCTTGTCTGGATGGCGCTGGCTCCCGGCTACGGCCTCGAGGATCCGGAGAAGGTCGCCGCCATGGACCCGGCCCAGCTCGGCCAGCCCTCGGCCCTGCTCTGGCTGTTGTTCCGCGTGGCGGGCTACACGATCACGGTGCCGATCGCCGAAGAGCTCGTCTTCCGCGGATTCCTCGCCCGCCGCCTCATCGACGATGATGTCGAGCGGGTGCCGGTGGGGACATTCACGTGGCTATCGTTCCTGGCGTCGTCGCTCGCCTTCGGCCTGATGCACGGCGCGGACTGGCCCCGGGCGACGCTCGCGGGGATCGCCTTCGCGCTGGCCCTCTACCAGCGTCGCCGCCTCGCCGACGCGATCGTGGCCCACGCCACGATCAACGCCTGCCTGGCTGGCTATGTGATCGCCACCGGTTCGTGGACGGAGTGGGGCTGAGCCACTGACGAGGCGCCTCGCCGTCGGTCGAGTCGCCCCTCTCACTCCCAGGCGAAGAGGCGGAGCCGGTTGCCGTCGGGATCGTGGGTGACGATCTCCGTAAAGCCCTCGGGATTCGGTGGCGGCTCCTGGATCTCGGCGCCTGCCATCCGCAGCCGGTCGCGGCAGGCGGCCAGATCGGCGACTTCGAAGCCGAGGCTCCAGCGGGGGCTCGCCGGTGGGGCCTCCGGTCGCTCGAGGATCGCAAGCCTCGCTGTGCCCGCCTGGAGGAGAGCGTAGCCGTCATCAAGGGCGCGGATCAGCACCCGCAGGCCGATCACATTCCGATACCACTCGACGAGCTCCCCCCACCGCGCCGTGCGCAGTTCGATCGAGAACAACTCCGGGGGACCATGGGGGCGCACGGGTGCTGGCATGCCTCGGGGGGCCGGAAGGGGAAATCCGGCCCGCGGGTTGTACCCGGCGAAACGGGAGCCGGAACAGCGCGCTTGCGGCAGAAACCGCGATCGCCGGGGAAAAGCCATGAAACAGCCCCGCGCGACTGCTCTTCTCGATTTCTCGGCCACACCGGACAATTCCCGCTTCCATCCGCCCCTCCCTCTCTTTCTCCCGGTCGAGCATGCCGCCAGTCCCCCCCGCACCCTCCGATGATCCCTCCACCGGCCCTCTCCAGACCGGCGGCATCGCCGCTGGCCTGGAAAAAGCCCGGCGCGACAAGCTCCACAAGCTCACCGAGCTGGGGATCGACCCGTGGGGGAGCCGGTTCGACGGGGCCGCGCCGATCGCCGCGGTGCGCGAGCAGGGTGAGCCCCTCAAACGGCCCGAAGGGGAGGTGCCGGCGGACGATGGCCCCACCGTCCGCGTGGCCGGGCGGATCATGCTCCAGCGGAGCGCCGGCAGCCTCGTCTTCATCTCGCTTGCCGACCGCTCCGGGCGGATCCAGATCATGCTGGGGAAGAAGCAGGTCGGCCCCGAGAATTGGAAGGTGGTCGACTGCCTCGACTTGGGCGACTTGATCGGCGTCGATGGCCGGCTCGGCTATTCAAAGACCGGCGAGCTGACCGTGTTTGCCTCGGCGCTGACGTTCCTCACGAAGTCGATCGAGACGCCGCCGGACAAGTTCCACGGCCTTGTCGACACCGAGCTCAAGCAGCGGATGCGCTACGTCGACCTGATCCACGGCGAGGGGGTGCGCGAGCGGTTCATCGCCCGTAGCCGGATCGTCGCCTCGGTGCGGCAGACGCTCTTCGACCGCGGCTACCTCGAGATCGAAGGCCCGACGCTCCAAGACTCGGCTGGCGGTGCGGCCGCTCGCCCCTTCAAGACCCACCACAACGCCCTCGACATGGGGCTCGTCCTGCGGATCGCGCTCGAGCTCCATCTCAAGCGGCTCCTCGTCGGCGGCATGGAGCGCGTCTTCGAGCTGGGGCGCGTCTACCGCAACGAAGGGGTGAGCCCGCGGCACAACCCCGAGTTCACGATGCTCGAGGCCTATGAGGCCTACGGCGACTATGTCTCGATGATGGATCTCACCGAGGCGATCATCCGCGATGCGGCGAAGGTCGCCGGGACGCCGCCGACGGTGCAGTGGATGGGGCACGAGATCGATCTCTCCAAGCCGTTCCGTCGGGTGAAGTACGACGATCTCCTCCGCGAGGTGGTCGGCTGCGATCCGACCGATCCGGCAAGCATCACCGCCGCCGCCGCCAGCCGCGGCATCGACACCGCCGGCCGCCACCCCGACGTCATCAAGAGCGAGCTCTTCGAGGCGACCTGCGAGTCGACCCTCTCGGCCCCGACGTTCGTGATCGACTATCCCGCCGCGATCTGCCCGCTCACCAAACGGAAGGCGGGGCAGACGGAGATCGCCGAGCGATTCGAGCTGTACGTCGCCGGGATGGAGCTGGCCAACGCCTACACCGAGCTCAACGACCCCGATCTCCAAGAGGAGCTGTTTCGCACGCAACTGGCGGGGCTCGCCGCCGACGAATCGATGGCCCGCATGGACACCGATTTTCTCCGCGCGCTCCGGCACGGCATGCCGCCGGCGGGTGGCCTCGGGATCGGCATCGACAGGCTCGTGATGCTCCTCACGCAGTCGGCCTCGATCCGCGACGTGATCCTCTTCCCCATCCACCGCCCGCAGGCCGAGGACTGATCCCCTTGTACACCCTCCTCCTCTGCTGGCGCTACCTCCGCACCCGCTGGATCGCTCTGGCGAGCGTCATCAGCGTGACCCTTGGCGTGGCGACGATGATCGTCGTCAACGCCGTGATGGCCGGCTTCGCCCACGAGATGCAGTCGCGGATCCACGGGATCCTCTCCGACATCGTGTTCGAGAGCCATTCCCTCTCCGGCTTCCAGGACCCGCAGTGGCACATGGAGGAGATCCTCCGCGCCGGCGGCGACGACATCGAGGGGATGACGCCGACGGTGGCCGTGCCGGCGATGCTCAACTTCCAAGTCCGCGGGCAGTGGGTGACGCGGCAGATCATGCTCATCGGGATCGATGAGACGACCCATGCGAGGGTGAGCGACTTCGGCCGCTATCTCCAGCATCCGGAGAACCGTCGACAGTTGTCGTTTGGCCTCCGTGACGGCGGCTACGACACGATCGACAGCCAGACCGAAGATCAGCAGCTGGCGACGCGGCCGGCGCTCGAGGGGGCCGGCTGGCCCCACCGGCGGATGCGCGTCGAACGGGAACGGGCCTGGCGGCAGCGGCAGGCGGAGCTCCAAGGGAACGAGCAGGCCGGCGGCCCCTCCGGCGGCCCGGTGCGCCCGGTCGATCATCAGGTCGATGCGGTCCTCGCCGAGACCTCGTCGGCTGTCGCCACGGCCGCGGCCCCTCCCGAAGAGTTCGCTCCGACCGCCGAGGCCCATCCTCCCAACGCCCCGCTCGATCCCTTCCGGGCCGCCAAGCCGGAGGAGCAGGGGCGCGTGTTCGATCCCTCCCGGGAGCAGTTCACCGGGATCGTTCCCGGCATCGGGCTGGCGAGCTTCCGCGATTCCGCCGGTATCGACCGCTTCCTCGTCCTCCCGGGCGACGACGTAAAGATCACCTTCCCGACCGCCGGCACGCCCCCGAAGGCCGTCACCGACACCTACACGATCGTCGATTTCTACGAGAGCAAGATGAGCGAGTACGACTCGAACTTCGTCTTCGTGCCGATCGAGCAGCTCGAGAAGGCGCGGGGGATGATCGACCCACAGACCGGACTGCCGAGCGTCAACTCGATCCAGATCAAGCTCCGCCCCGGCGCCGATCTCGAGACCGTCCGCGATCGCCTCAGACAAGCCTTCCCCGCCGACATGTATGCCGTGTCGAGCTGGAAGGACAAGCAGGGCCCGCTCCTCTCTGCCGTCGACATGGAGATGGCCGTCCTCAACATCCTCCTGTTCATGATCGTCGCCGTGGCCGGCTTCGGGATACTCGCGATCTTCTTCATGATCGTCGTCGAGAAGACCCGCGACATCGGAATCCTCAAATCGCTCGGCGCCAGCTCCTCAGGCATAGCAGGGATCTTCCTCGGCTACGGCCTGTTCCTCGGGCTGGTCGGTGCCGGCGCCGGGCTCGCGCTCGGCCTCGGGATCACCTGGAACATCAACCGCATCCGCGTGCTCGTTGAATGGTGCACGGGGGAACGGGTTTTCGATCCCTCGATTTACTACTTCTTCCGCATCCCCACGATCGTCGACGCGTGGACGGTGGCCTGGATCATCGCTGGTGCGGTGGGGATCGCGGTGGCGGCCAGCGTGCTGCCGGCCCTGCGGGCCGCACGGCTCCATCCCGTGGAGGCGCTGCGGCATGATTGACACCAACCGTGACGGCGATCGGTCGGGGGCCCCGCTCCTCCAAGTGCGGGGCGTCCGCAAGGCCTACCGCTCCGGCGGCGGGATGCTCGAGGTGCTGCGCGGCGTTGACTTTGAGGTCGCGCCGGCGGGATTTGTCTCGGTCATCGGCCAGAGCGGATCGGGGAAGAGCACGCTCCTCCATCTCATGGGGCTCCTCGATGCCCCCGACTCCGGGGAAGTGCATCTCGCCGGCAACCGGATCGACAACCTCCCCAGCTCCCGTCGCGACCGGCTCCGCAACACCGACATCGGCATGGTCTTCCAGGCCTACCACCTCCTCCCGGAGCTGTCAGCGCTCGAGAATGTGCTTGCCCCCCTCCTCGTTCGCTTCTCGATCACCGAGTGGTTTCGCCACAAGGGGGAAGCCCGCCGGCGGGCCGAGGCGCTCCTCGACCGCTTCGGCCTCAGCGGACGCCTCCATCACAAGCCCAGGCAGCTGTCGGGGGGGGAGATGCAGCGGGTGGCGATCGCCCGGGCGCTCGTCGGCCAGCCGCGTCTGCTCCTCGCCGACGAGCCGACCGGCAACCTCGACGAGGCGAGTGGGGCTGGAATCCTCGACACGCTCTGCGAGTTGAACCACACCGACGGCCTTTCTATAGTGCTCGTCACGCATGATCAGTCGATCGCGAAGCGGGCCGACCGGATCGTGCGACTGGTCGCCGGACGGGTGGAGAATGCCTGACCGTCCCACCGTCTGACAGGCGCCGCCGCCATCCACCGAAACTCCCCCGGTCGCACCTCGTCGCGCCGGCGTCATTCCCGAAGGTGACAGCCATGTCTCGCATCGTGTTCATGAACGATCGTCTCGTCCCCGAGGCGGAGGCGCGGGTCAGCGTCTTCGATCATGGGCTCCTTTACGGCGACGGCGTCTTCGAGGGGATGCGGAGCTACTCTGGCAGGGTGTTCCGGATGGAAGCGCACCTCGACCGGCTCTGGGACAGCGCCCGGGCGATCGCGCTGGAAGTCCCGATGACGAAGGAGGCGGTGGCCAAGGCGGTCAACGACACGCTCGCCGCCAACAAACTCCCCGATGGCTATGTCCGCCTCATCATCACGCGCGGCGCGGGAACGCTCGGCCTCGACCCCAATCGCACCTCCCATCCGCAGGTGATCGTGATCGCCGACACGATCAGCCTCTATCCCCGCGAGCTCTACGAACGGGGCCTGAGAATCGTGACCGCGGCCACGCAGCGATCTCATCCGGCCACGCTCTCGCCACGGATCAAGTCGCTCAACTACCTCAACAACATCATGGCCAAGCTCGAGGGGCTCCAGGCTGGGTGTGTCGAGGCCTTGATGCTCAACCACAAGGGCGAAGTCGCGGAGTGCACGGCCGACAACGTCTTCGCCGTGCGCAAGGGTGTCGTGCTCACCCCTCCCCCCGACGCCGGCATCCTCGAGGGGATCACGCGCGGCGCCGTCATGGATCTGGCCCACAGCGCCTCCATCCCCTGCCGCGAGGCGACGCTCACCCGGCACGATCTCTACACCGCCGAGGAGGTGTTCATCACCGGCACGGCCGCGGAGGTGGTGCCGGTCGTGGAGATCGACGGCCGGAAGATCGGGGCTGGCGTCCCTGGCCCGATCACGACGCGTCTGGCCGCCGATTTCCACGCGCACGTCCGCGGCGCCTGATCGCCGGCCCGCGATCGAATCAGCGGGCCGCGTCGGCAGGGGATCCAGCGCCGAGGAGATGCTGCCGGACGAACATCACCGTGGCGTAGAACTGGAAGTCCATGTTCGGCTTCTTGCGGAAGCCATGCCCCTCGTCCTTGGCATTGAGAAACCACACCGGGCCGCCGTTTCCGCGGACCTTCGCCACCATCTGCTCCGCCTCGCTGGCGGGGACACGCGGGTCGTTGGCCCCCTGGACGACGAACAGCGGCTTCGTGATCCGCCCGGCGTTGTTGAGCGGGGCGATCCGCTCGAAGAACTCGGCCACCTCCGGCACGCGTTCGTCGCCGTATTCGACGCGGCGCAGATCGCGCCGGTAGCTCTCGGTGTTCTTCAGAAACGTCGTGAAGTGGGAAATCCCGACGACATCGAGGGCGCAGCGGATCCGCTCGTCATAGGTCGTGGCGCAGGCGAGCGTCATGAAGCCGCCGTAGCTGCCGCCGGTGATCATGACGCGGTCGGGATCGAGATCGGGCCGGGTGGCGATCCAATCGAGGAGGGCCCCGATGTCGCGGACCGAATCCTCGCGCTTCAGCGCGTTGTCGAGCTTCACAAACGTCTTCCCGTAGCCGGTCGACCCGCGGACGTTCGGAAAAACAAGAGCCACGCCGAGCTCGCTCATGAAGAAGTTGTTGCGCCCCTGAAAGATCGGCCGTGACTGCCCCTCGGGGCCCCCGTGGATGTTGATGATCACCGGCCGGCGGCCGGTGAATCGGGGAGCGGCGGGGTAGAGGAAGCCGCGGATCTCGAGGCCGTCGAAGCTCTGCCAATCGATCGCCCGCGGCTCGACAAGCGTGTCGGCCACGAGCCCACCGAGCTCGCTCTCCGTCCAGCGGATGGCCGGGCCCCCTTCGACCGCATCCCACACGTAGACATCGGAAGTAGAGCGGGCCGACCCAACCGAGAACGCCAGATGGCGGCCGTCGGCATGCCATTCCCCCGCCGCGATCACGCCGTCCGGCAAGCCGGCGACGAGACGGTGTTTTCCGGTGGCGGTGTCGAGCACGCGGGCCCGCGACACCCCGGCTTCATTGGTGATGAAGCAGACCGACTTCCCATCCTCCGAGACGTCGAACGCTTCCACCTCCCAGGGGATGTCGGCAGCCATGACCTCGATGCCGCCGCTGGCCGGCGTCCATCGCACGAGCCGGGCGAACTCCGAATCCTTGTCGGTCGTCGTCCAGATCGCCCCGCCGTCTGGCGTGAAGGTGCCGCCGCCCCAGGCGACGTCCTCGGGCCCGTCGTCGTCGAGCCTCGTCTTCGCCCCGCTGGCGACGTCGACGAGCCAGCGTCGGCTCTTGTTGACGGAGAGCGATTCGCCGACCAAGAGCTGCGTGCCGTCGGGCGACCAATCGAGGACGCTCCACCCGCCGCCGGCATTCTCGACGACGAGCCGGTCGGTGGCGGGATCTCGGGGATCGACCACCCAGATGTCACGGTCGGCACCGTTGCGGCGCGTCGAGGTGTAGGCGATCCGGTCGCCGGCCCGATCCCACACCCAGCCGCCGTTCTGCGAGCGGCTGCCGTCGGAGAGGAGCGTGACGTCGCCGCTGGCGACATCGAGCCGGTACATCTGGCCGAACTCATTCCCCCCAGTGTCGCGGGTGAAGAGGAAGAACTTTCCCTCCTTCGGATCCCAGTCGGCGGCCCCGATCGGCTCGGCGAAGAAGGTGAGCTGGCGGCGGGCCCCGCCGGGCATCCGCACCTCGTGGATCTGCGCCGTATTCCCGAAGCGGGTGCCGATGAGCATCTCCACGCGTGTCGGATGCCAGCCGACGAAGGCCGCACTCCGCGCCTCGGTGTAGCGACGGACCTCGTCGGCCAAGCCCGCCGGGATCTCCGGGATCCCCTCGACGATGAGATTCTCGGTGGGTCGGATCGCGGCCGGCCCGGCCGGCGGGGCTGCCTGCTGTGCTCGGACGGCAGCTCCGGAGATCGTGACCGCGAGGACGACGACGAGCGAAACGGACGACAGAAGGCGGGGCATGGGAGGGCTCCGTGCGGGGGAAGGACGCAGAATTGTCGCACGGTCGCAAGGAGGCTCAAAGCCACCTTCCGGCGATCGATCGCGGAGGCCCCGCCTGCAGGGGAGTTCACAGGGCGTCGCTCAGGCCCGCGGCGGGCGGTGATCCTCGTCGCCGATCTCGTCGTAGCGGGAGACGTAGCCCGGCTGCTTGGCGCGGATGAGCTCCGTTTCGTACTCGCTCACCACGCGCTTCTGGATCGACTCCCGGGCCGCCGCATTGATGGGGTGGGCGATGTCGGCATAGAGCCGCGGCCGACCGTCGCCGTCGCGTGGGACCGGCATCTCGGGCTGTTTCCGTCCACACTGATTGCAATACATGGCCCGCAGCGCGTTCTTGAACCCGCACCCCGGACAATGGCTCGTCAGCTTGCGACTGGGCATCGCCAGGAACGGCCCCGACGGGCCGACGATGACCTTCAGGTCACGGACCACAAACGCCCCGGCGAGCGTGATCGAGCAAAACGCGAGCAACCGCTCCGACGGATCATCGATGAGCTTGATCCGAACTTCGGTGATGTCCATGCACCATTCCCCTTGCCGCCGTCCCCCCGGACAGCCCCCCACCGATCCCCCTCTCGACACCGTCATCCACCGTCATCCAACCAGTCAGACCATCGTCGTCTGTCAGGCAGTCGCCGAGCCACCGACGCGCACCGGAAACACTCCGGGCCACCCGGCCGCATCGAGCCTGGCGGCAATGGCGCGGGCTTCGCTTTCGGTGCGGGTGATCGCGAAGCAGGCGCTGCCACTGCCGGTGAGCATCGGTTGCACGGCCCCGGCCGCACCCAAGGCGGCGAGGAGTCGGTCGATGTCGGGCGAGAGCGAGCGGGCCGCAGCTTCGAGGCCGTTGTGCATCAGGCCAGCTGCAGCGCGGAGATCTCCGGCGGCCAGCGTTGCGACGAGCTTGGCGGACTCGCCAGCCCGGCTCGGATCGGGAACGCAGCGGCCGTAGACAGCCGGCGTGGAGAGCCCGGCCGCCGGGCAGGCGATGACGGCATGGAGCGACGGCAGCCCCGCCACCGGCTCGATCCGTTCGCCGCGGCCGGCCGCGATCGCCGGGCTGCCGGCAAAGAACCACGGGACATCGCTGCCGATGCCGGCGCCGATCTCTGCGAGACGGGCCATCGGCCAGTCGAGCCCCCAGACCACGGCCGCGGCCCGGAGGATGGCCGCCGCGTCGCTCGAGCCGCCGCCGAGGCCGGCACCCGAAGGAACTTCCTTGGTGAGCTCGACGTCGAGGCCGCGTTCGATCCCAGCCGCTGCGGCGAGTTGCCGCGCCGCGCGAACAACGAGATTCGAATCATCCGCCGGCACATCGCGGCAGAGAACCGCGCCGGCAGGCTGGGCGAGCCGGCCACCGAAGCGGACCCGCAGCCGCACCCCAGGGGAATCGAGAGCGCGGACGACGAGCCGGTCGGCGAGCGACACCGGCACCATGAGCGATTCGATCTCGTGGAATCCGTCGGGCCGCCGCGCGAGGATCGCCAGCGACAGATTGAGCTTGGCCGGGGCGGCGATCACGATGGCGGCGGGATCATCCGCCATCCGGCTCATGCCCACAGGCAGGCCCTCGATCGCAGCGGAGATTGACGCCATGGCAACCGATTCCCAACGTTGACCAAGCCCCCCGACAGATCGGCAGATTCTGCGGAAAAACCTACCCCCCACCGGCAGGGCTGGTCAACCTCGGGAGGGGTTTTGAAACACTCCCAGCCCGTTTTTTGATGTCGTCGTGCACCGGGGCCCAAACGGGCACCGTGCAGCAACGGCCGGCACGGCTCAGCGCCAGTTGGCCACGAAGTAGACCGTCACGAGGGCAAGGATGACGCCGATGGTCACCAAGGCCGACAGAAGCAAGGCGATGCTGCGGCCGGCCCAGAGGTCTTACTTGAACAT
>Ga0114974_10004000_pt1 | contig 11051 bp, 9 predicted proteins | sample S_130206_EF_Meta_FD_87318 | JGI IMG/M metagenome (GOLD analysis project Ga0114974, IMG submission 87318) | Freshwater microbial communities from Lake Simoncouche, Canada to study carbon cycling - S_130206_EF_MetaG | ecosystem: Environmental > Aquatic > Freshwater > Lake | place: Lake...
GCTACCAGCAGGACAGACACTAGTTCCTCTACATGCAGTCTGTTGAGCCCCAGAACTAGCAGTCCTTGCTGCCCAATTATTCGCAACTTCAGTATTCATATCAGTAATAGATTTATTATAAAAAGTATTCTTATAATCACCAACTGTCAAACCAACAGTGCAACCATTATCCGTAAATTTCTTCTTTGCACAATTATACGTCATCTTTGAACCACCAACAAAAGAACAAGATGTCGCAGATGTCCATGTAGTAGCAACCTCACTTCTCCAACCACTACCTGTCACACCTGTCTTAGAATTTGCTATAATAAACCCATTACCATCTTTAAGATATGCTATAAATCCAGCAGATCCTGAAGGTGTTACAGTTACCGATATACGATTTAGTCCCTCAAAAACTTCAAATTCAAATCCAGATGAACTAGCAGAGTAATTCATACCATTAATCGTAATAGAAATTGTTCCTTCTTTATTAAAATATAATTTATGTATTATACCTTGACCTGCAGAACCATCGATATCATAATAAAATGTAGCAGCAATCGTATTATTAGTCAAGGCAGCCTCTGGCTGATTCCAGATCCACTTTGCTGTATCTATATTTGAACCAGGGCTGTAAGTATCCTTAACATAATTAGCATTTGCAGTGTCACTATACCAATTACTAGTAGGCGTGTCATAGATCTTGTAGATTGTGCCTACAGATGTTTTACTTGCATTTATACCAACAATAGAAGGATCTGTATAACAGAACCAATCAGAACTATCCGCATCAGTATTTTTCTTAACTGTCCCACTAAAATCTTTAACAAGTGCGGCAAAAGCAGTAGGACTTGTTGCAGTAGTTGGCGTGCACTTAAAAGTTATTAAATTGATTCCAGGGACAAATTTAACTGTAACTGAATTTCCACTTGTAGGTAATGTCATCGCGACACTATTAAGCGTCGCTGTTAGACTACCATTAATCATTTTATAACATATTGTATAACTTGCCTCTTTTGAAGAAGGATTTGTCACAGTTGTGTAAAAAGATGCATAAGTGCTACCTCCATTTGCAAAAGCATAGGGGTGATTCCAAATCCAAACAGCCTTAGGATCTGAACTTGTAGTACCACCATTAATATCAATACCAGTTGAACTTGAAACAGTTCCTATATTATACTTAGTAAAAGGGACCGATCCACCAAGGGCTGCCTTATTAAGAGCGATATTATTCTCTATACTTGTTGTCCCTGCAAGTAAATCTCCACGCTTGCCGCTCATAAGTTGTGGACAACTATTCGATGGGCTCAATCCAGTTTTATTAATATATTGAACTGGTGCTGCTGTTAATATATCATCTGATTTTTTTCCATCATTCTTATCATACATTGCAACCTTAGCCCCACTTAAACCACCCTGATCATTATAAACACTGGTATTGAAAACTATAATTTGGACAATATCATATTGACCTCCTAAATTTATACTAATATATACATTACCAGTATCAACAGATCCATTACCATTAATATTAGAAACATATGGAGTCGACTTCAAGGAAAAAGAACCGTCAACTATACTTGCAAGATTTCCAGTGCCAGCAGACCCACTTACAGGTTTACCCAATGCGACATTCTGACCACGAGCATCAAGGACGGCGACTTGACTTAATCTTAGTTTCTGGTCACGAGCAGCAAATATTTTGACATATTTTATATTACCAATGGCCAAGCCCCCTGTTCCGCAATTAGTCGCGGCCACGTCTTCGCCATTTTCAGTGTTAGGATTCGAATCTGCTTGAACATCCAAGGTCGTCCCATAACACTTCAATACATATTCGGCACGTTCGGCATTAGTCATATCAGTTTGATTAGCCTTTTTGTGAATATTATCATAAAAGTTCTTCAAGCCTGCGATACCACCCTTTGTCTTTGCAAGTTCAATATTCGCAGCCTTATTATTAGAAGTATCAAGGGGCGAAATCGTCCCCTTCTCCGTGCAATAGCGATCCTTCTTTTGATTACCGAATAAACTTTTCGCATTAGAAGTGCTATACGTTAGTGGATCATGAGCCTCTCTATTAGTCCTATCATCAGTTCTACCACTTGCATAAAGATATTTAATACATTGTTCATTTAATGGGCCATTCGATTGAACAAATTCACTCAAATTTAGGCATGGATTCTTATTAACTATATTTGAATCAAAACATGCTCGTTGTGCATCAAGTAAGTCACTGTCACTCATTAAGTCACCATTCGAAAATCCACTATATGCCCTATTAAATAATAAATTAATATTACTTGTAATTGTTCTTTTATCACCCATCGCATTTAGCCTACCAATTGTAGCAGAATCTCGAGGAAAATTGCTACCAGTATTACTGCAACCAGCTGCAATAAAGATATTTGATAAGCAGTTTGAGTTATAGGTGCCAGGTCCTGAACCAGGAGCATAACATGGATTATTAGATAATAAGGCGCTACTATTCGAATTTTTAATAAAGGGGCCAGCGCAGTATGTGGCCTCAATATTTTTCGTATCAATATATAAATATGGAATCAAAACCTTGAATGTGGCTGTTACATTTTGCTCACCTCTATTAATATCTATTGAAGGTTGCATTTGCATACCATTCGTATCATTAGCATTTCTATAGTAGATGAATGATCCATTATTTCCAGTAAGAGGTGTTATGTTTGATCCTAAAGAGGTTATATCGAGCGCAGTTTGCGCAAAATCTGTTATATCAGGGCTATTTTGCCCACGTAAATTACCGTAAAAATTGCCTTGGACATAGGGTATGTCATCAGAAGAACTACTCTTGGCCAATGTAATAACTAAATACTTACCAGCAGCGGCTTCACCGTTACTAAGAGGTATTTTATATGTAGGCGGAATGGAATTAAGTGTAAGATCATTACTAGTGCTTGATAATGTTAAAATACCCTCGCTATTAGGGCTGTGTAGATAACCAAGTGGAGTCGTCCCATTTTCATCGTATAGTCTCAAATTTACTTTACCCTTGCCGCCAAGTGTAAAGGTGGTTGGTTGACGAACGCTAAAAAGACCGACATTGCTATTGACAAAATTAAAAGATTTGCCGCCAGCAATATTGCTTCTGCATGCATAACAGCCTTCACTAGAAGTAAAGTCCTGTCCATTTTTACACTGTATGTATTTATTTGTTGCTACACATATATCTTTACTAAGAGAGAAATAATTCTTGTTTGTCGCCGCTTCAGAACCACATTTACCAACAGTTGGCTTTATGAAATTTCGAGATAAATTATCATTTGTATTACTCGCCAAGGCTCGTCTCTGAAGTTCTTGTTCACTTGGGTCTTGTTCTCTCATACGAGAAGCCACATATAGACCCTGAATAGCATTACGATTTGATCCACTAGAATTAACTGAATTTAAATGACAGATACCACATGTATCTGAAAAATTAGGATCATTAAAGACTGAACAATTCGCTGTCCCATCGGCGTTTTCAATAGGCTGTTTAGTTTCACATGTATTAATAGCTTGACCTAATATAGTCCCTGTTGGCACACGATATATAGTTGCCGACTTTTCACTGCGATTATCATCTATTGTTGTTGTGCCATTCACATTAGCCTTTGTAAAGATAGATCTAAATAGATTTGCACTTGTATCATTTGAAGGCGCATCATATGCAGGCATACTGCCATCAGCTGCGGCAGTAAAAGAAGTCTTCGAAGTATTTAATATGGCGGAAAAAGGGTTAAATAGCGATGCAGATTTAGTAATAAAATTTTGAGAAGCAGGGTTGAATGTCCTTCCAGGAACATCACCAAAAAGAGTGTCGGCAAAGGCCTCTTTCTTCTTTTTTGAATCCGCTTTTGCTTTTGTTAAGAAAGCACTACTTGCCAGAGCAAGTAATCCCAGAGATACTACCTCCATCTATTTCGTAATAATATTTTTAATAACCGTTAAAAATATTATTATTATTTGATACCGCCAAGTTCCTAAATTAGGAACTTGGCTCTAATGCTAGAGCGATAAGGTTATGATACTCCAATGATATAGGCCACTGCGTGGCCTTATTATAAGCAAGACACTTTGTGTCTTGCAAAAGGGAAGTTCTTAACTTAAGCACTAGACGTTACCGCCCCCCCATCACATATTATCAGGTCTCACGCGGCTCGTAGGATCGAGTTCGCGCGTAATCACACGTAGAACAAGATGGGTCTGGTGGCTCAAATTGAGAACACGACCCTTCAAGAACACGGCTGTGTTAAGGGGTGTCTCGAGCGTCTTATTGTTGGCAGTCGTCCCACCAAAAGGCTTGACTGGCGGAATATACGGGGCAGTCGCCAAGGCCAAGGCATTCGACGCAGTATTATTGAACGGCGCTTGTATAATAAGAACATTCGCGAATCCAGCTGCGTTGTAACCGTCTATGAGTGTTCCTGAAGCAGTACCAGTACAGAATGCGATGTCGACAAGCACGTGGCCATTTGGATCCTGAACCCACGAAACAAGATCGGCTAGTGCCGTAGGATTTGGCGAGCCTGTAACGACTGTGCTGTCGATTCCCTTGAATAAGAGACGATCGCCCTTCGTAAATGTGAAACGGCTGAAACACTCGTATGTTCTTATGAGGTAGAAAAGTGAATTACCTGTACCACCAACACCAGTATCAGTCAAATTCGTGCCAGCATATTTGCAGCCAGTTACAGTAGTCGCCGCGAAATTTACGTCGGGATAGATACCATAAACTCTGAAAGAATCGGAAATATCACTTAGAAAGCCGCCAGTCGGTCTCTGGATATTGAAAGTAAGCTTATTGAGTGTGGCAAGAGGAGTCGGCTGATAGACCTTCTGGCACTTCAAGAACTTAGGAATCATAGCAATATATCCGCGTCCATCAGGAATATTCGTGCTATTGTCAGTATTCCAATTCGCATCATACTGAATAATTCCAAACGCATTGTCGAGATAGTTGTCAGAACCATAATTGTTGCCGTCGAGCTCAGGGATTCTTAGGGTCAAGTATGGGAAGGAGAGGGCATTGATCTGGGTCGCCGTGTTCGTCGTGAGGGCGAATGAACCATTGGTAAAAGTCGCGACATTCATTACATTCTCAAGGCCCTCCACAGGCAGGATAACCTTTATAAGTTCAATGCGAACAATATTCTTGAATTTCTTTGTAACAGCCGCGCCTATGCCGAAGCCCTGTCTGTTATTGGCCGTGTCGAAGTTAATAGTGAAGTTATAACGAGATTGCGAATTATTATTAACCCAGTCGCGATCGGCTGACCAGATAAAGAGATTGTCCTCGACTTCCTTATAACTTACAACGGAATCCTGTTTAATAAGAACATCTTGTGGGAGATTCTGCTTATTCTCAAATGTGCCAGCGAGACTGATAGTGGGATTTTGGTTGGGGTCGGCAACGAAGACAGGAGCCTTATTGGCTTGGCCTGTATAGTCTTGCGACCTACTGGCTTGGCCTGGAGCCATTCCCACGAGACTAGCCTCAGCCTCACGAACCTTCTTCGCAGCCTCGAATTGCTCAAGCGGGCTCAAAGTCGATTCCTCAAGTGAAATGCGGAAATCGGGAACCTTTGGTGGCTTCTGTTGCGTCATAGTGCGTTCTTTCTGAATCTGGTCAAAACGGTCACCCGTATCCATTGTGAGTTGTAGTCTTGGAGTCTCCATTTCCTGGTAGCTCGGTCTCTGCGGCATATTTACAACCTGATTGACAGCCATCGCCATTGTCGGCTCATCTTGCGATCGGCGCAAATATGTGGTGAAATCGTTGACCGTGGCACCAATAACCTCGCGATTGAGTTGTGGAAGAGGGATTGCCCCATTAGATTCCCACACCTCGTCCATGTAATGTGTAATTGTCCTCTCAAGACGAGTCTCTTGTTTTTCACTTAGATTCCCACCTGTTCTCTGTCTAAAATCATTGAGAACTGTGCTGGTAAGCAATTCTTCATTTGCGGAGCTGAAGAATTGTGTCTGTATGCGCCTATCCATCTAATTGTCTTTAGATATAAGTCGTTTTAGGCTTTACCGCCAAGTTCCTAAAAACTAGACTTTACGAGTCAGGAATTCACGAAACCTCTGTGCCTCATTATCGGATATAGGATTTTTACAAAAATGTTTAAAAGAATCGCCTGTCAACATCGATATAATAAAGATCATACTATACATTCCACATTCAGAGCCCTTATATTGAAAGCGGCGACCATTGCTCTGGAGTTTAAGACTCTTATCTTGAAGAGTAAGACTCTTCATAAAGTGTTCTATTTGCTTTGGTGGCGGAAAGCCATAACTGTCGAAGTAATTAACTTCCTTCTTAGGAATATTTATAAAGATGGCGACCCAGTGACTGCCGCCCTTATAGCTAGGATCGAGATTGAAGACGGCGCCTAGATATTTCTTACCAGCCGCCTTCAATGCCTTGAAATCAACCTTGCAAAAGGATTCTGCAATACACTTCTTTTGGTCTTTTACATATGGGTCTTGTGCACTGAAATCTATTGGCGCTACTTCTAAAAACTTGAATTCTGGATATGCCTCCTCATATTGCCCCATGACATTACGAATATCCTCATCACTCAGCCATGTATTTATATTATCGATCCATTCATTCGGCATAATTGTTCTAAATTCCTTTTTCTCAATATCCCTCTTTTCGTCATTACTCAGATTACTTTTGTTAACTAAGCATAACTCGTCACCAGCCTCGCAGTTTAAACGCGCTTCTAGATTTTTCCTGCTCCCTGTTTGCCCAACCGATTTCGCGATTTTGGTTATATTATCTTGACTTAAACAAGTCTTTGTCTTTCGGGATTTGTGTTTTGGATGACATAAAGTAACTCCCGGAATTTTAGACTTTTTTAGGAAATGGTCTGAAGAACGTGGAAGACGTTTTGTGTGACGTCCAAATAACGCCATCTATATTTAACCTATAAAAATAACAAAGAAGAGTCAAATAGGATGAGGGTTATTGATCCAACAACCTTTTTAAGAATACAAACACCAATTATGATTCTTGCAAATATTATACTTTTTGTTGTATTATTATTTACCACACCCGATTGGGTGTTTGGAATTAAAAATCTATACCCGCCATATTCTCCTGTCAGCGTCGCAAGTGCTTTATTAACAGGAAACGAGGTTGGTTTGAGAAGTATTACAAAATGATCATAAGTTAAGAAAGTAACATAAATATGCGCCTATTAGGAATGGAGACCAGAGTTATGTTTGTATATGCCTGTATGGTTATTCTTGCAGCCTGTCTTATTACAACTTATGTATTAATTGGGCAAAAGGTGGGAGGAAAAGACAATAATAATGAACTAAGTAAGCAATTGACAACTATTTTCATTATAACTGGTGTTTGCACATTTATATGGACTGTTATGACATATTTCTACTTTATGGCGAATACTGAACACACACTACCTTATCTCATTTTAAGTAATGGGCTTATAATGTTTATCTCGCTAATGTCTCTTGGAGCGAGCACACTTCAGTCATTCACGGTTTAATGTATCAATCGCAAAGAATAACTGCGACAGGATGCATAACAATATGACACTTCAAATTCTTTGGCACAGTTGTCAACCCGATAGAATAAAAACTCTGAATTCCTGTAAGTCTTAGAATAAACTTTACAGATTTTCCAACGTTTAACGTATTTTGCTTGAATGTGTCGGACCATTTTCCGTCTTTAAAGATCCAGACCTGTTTGCCAGAACGAAGAATCGTGCTCAAGAAAATACTTAAGACAGAACCTTGAAGAAAGGGCTGAAATTTATCCCTAATTGACTCGATAGTCAGTGAATTTGTCTGAAACCAATCATATTGGTTCGTGTGAATAAGACTTATAATAGTATCTTGTAACATCTTAAATTTTGAAAGAGAAATAGTATCTGATGAAAGATCGATATTAATACGGCCGCGATTAAAATCGTATCCTGAAATCGGCAATGATGGCGTGACGATACTGAATGGTTCTAGGGCAAGCATTGGATCTATATAGCATATTCTTGCATAGGGAGTCTTACCTCCCTTGTTTGTTTCGATATGGATATTTTGGCCTTCTATGGCAGTCAGTGGCAGGCTACATTCAATAGCCATTACTTAATTAAATGCGTATTTTTTGTTTAGACGGCTAACGCCTAGTCCTAACCTAAACGGGTTTATTGCAAAATAGAATAAGATGGACGATATTAACGTCACATGGAATGGCCCTAGAGGCTGTGGTAAAAAAACCTTTCTGCAAAAATCGCTTGCGCACATAGCACAATTACGCGGCCTCCCTTTCAATATAAGAACATCCTTTTGGTCAACTGAATCTAAGAAGGCAAATAAGGACGATGCACCAGAAGAGGATGGTGATGTCGAAGCTCCCACGCAAGTGGAGGGTATTCCTTATGAGAATTCGCTAGTGCATATGGGTTTCGACATTGCAAGAATGTCTATGCAGGATAAGAATTATATTTCAAATATTTTGGATCGCCTAGGCTACGGAACAGAAGTCGTCATTGGAAAAAAGAAGTCGGCTGTGAATCGCATTATAGTGTTTTATCATGCCCATCTATTGAGCCACGACAGTATTCTTCAGTTACAGATGGCGCTGGAATTGAATGCTGGTTCTATATGTTTCTGGTTTACAAGTGAATTACCTTTGCCCTATGAACTCAAAGATTGGTTTTTGTGTATTCCTGTTCCTGGCCAAGATTATACTATAAGAATGATCCATAATAAATACGGACCTTCGCATGTAGACTGGAAGGAATACTTTATTGCCTTGATCAAGAATTGGCGTGGAAGGCCGATGACCCTTGAGCGTGTTATCGAAATCCGAGACTGGGTTTATTACTGTCTTCAAAGAAATCTGAGGTGGCAGGAAGTGAATCATTATCTTATTGACGCGCTCTTGGCGAGTGATTTGTCGACAGAAGTTCTGGAGAATTGCTTCAAGGTTCTTTGTAAACAGCCAGCGAGTGCTGGTGGGCAGACTTTGCCCTCTTATCGTATACCGATAGCATGGGAGTCGCTTGGCCTCCATTTGGCTGAACAACTCGTTTGATCCTTCGGATCAACCATGTTGCAAGGCCTATTCGGCTGAACAACTCGTATAACTCTCCCTCCACATTTTTTATCAATTACTAATAGAGGAATGCCAAATCAAACAAGAAAAGTCAAAAATTTATCGGCCGAAACTTTACAAAAACTCACACAAAAATATCAGGTTACAAAAAGTGGTTCCAAAAAGCAGATTGCCTTAAGATTATGGAAACTTTCTAGACATGTTATGACTCTAGGAGATTTGAAGCTTATAGAAGATTTTTTAAAGTTAGCACCCGCCAAAAGATATACTGGCACTAGATATGGTGTAAGAAAGAATGGTAATTTATATTGCATAAGTGGTAAGTGTGAAGAAGAAGACTTGAATTAATTTTACTTTCTTAAAAAAGAAAAATAGGTCTAAACTCGCCCTAATATATTCTTATAATGACGATAAAAAACATAGCTATCCAACATTACTTTTTTGGAACTACAAGAAATATTATGTCTGGCGCAGGCCTCTGTTATAGTAACGTCTAGTGCTTAAGTTAAGAACTCTTAATGTCTAAGGCCACGAAGTGGCCTATATCATTAGAGTGTCATAATCTTATCGCTCTAGCATTAGAGCCAAGTTCCTAAATTAGGAACATGGCGGTATACAGAATGAGAAATATCTCGAAATTCCTCTTACTATACTTTTCCCATCGATTTATTCAGGTTATCACCTATATAAGAACAAGGACAATGTCATAAAATGGGTTAAAAATATTAACCGTTAAAGTCTAGTGTTTAAGTTATGTAACTTTATTTTGTAAGGCACATCAGTTGCCTTACAAAATAAAGTTTTATAATCTTATTACTCTAGCATTAGAGTAGATGGAAGTCCCTCTTCCGTGGATTGATATTCTTCTTCAAAATATTAAAGAAGAATATGAAAAACCAGAACCATCTATAACAATAAAAGACGCAGATGAACAAGATCACGCATATATTCAAAGTGTGATCAATGAACCAAATACTTTCGACACATCCACCTTTATGAAAGAGGCCACAACCTATCGTCTAAGAAAGCTAGAATCCGATAATAAGATAATTCTTGCATATACGAATGAATATAGTAATATGGCCGAATGGTTTCATATTATGCGTTGTCTAGCCAAAGATAGGCCAGCGAAGGTTCTCTATTTTGGAAGCGTAATTAAGCGCAATCTTCCAGACAAGGGTGAACCAGTTCTACCAATAAATGTAAATGGCGGATTTACGAATAGTTGCGACGCGACGGCCATTGTGATATATCGCAAAGAAGATGCAGAACGTGTATTAATACATGAGCTTCTTCATGGCCTCTGTTCAGATCCCGATTTACCAATTGCAGAACTAGAGGCCAATACAGAAGCATGGGCCGAAATCATATGGGTCGCTTTCAAGGCGAAAGGGGACAGAGGCCGATGGCTTAGACTTATGAGAAAACAAGTAATGTATTCTTATAATCAGGCAGAATATGTTAAAAAATATCATAATATAAATAACCCAAATGATTATGGGTGGCGCTATATTAATGGCAGAATAAGTGTATGGTCTTCACTTGGTCTTAAGATAAGTAAATCAAAGACTCTTAAGAAACCACGGACTCTCAAACTTACCGCCATGTACCTAATTTAGGAACATGGCTCTAATGCTAGAGCGATAAGATTAAGACACTCTAATGATATAGGCCACAAAGTGGCCTTAGTCATTTAGAGTTCTTAACTTAAGCACTAGACGTTACGGCATCTTAGTTGCCCCGCTAAATTGTAGCCATCTTGCCAGATCATTCTTCTTTATCTTTTCAGGAGGAAGAGGTACACCTTTTAATTTCCAGGCAATCATTTCAGGAAATTCAGTGTGCATTATTTTTAAGAACTCTTTTTGTGTATGTATACCGTCTATTTTTGAACCTATTCCAGTATAATATATCATTATATTTTTATAGATTTCTATTCTTTAAATAATATTTGATCTTAGCACTA
>Ga0114974_10004001_pt1 | contig 11051 bp, 14 predicted proteins | sample S_130206_EF_Meta_FD_87318 | JGI IMG/M metagenome (GOLD analysis project Ga0114974, IMG submission 87318) | Freshwater microbial communities from Lake Simoncouche, Canada to study carbon cycling - S_130206_EF_MetaG | ecosystem: Environmental > Aquatic > Freshwater > Lake | place: Lake...
GAAATTGAGGGGCAGAAAGAAAAGTTGCAACAAAATACCTTGCAATTTGTACAAGGCTTGCCTGCCAACAATGTGCTTCTCACAGGTTCTCGGGGAACCGGCAAATCTTCATTGATCAAAGCTTGTTTGAATGCCTATGCGTCTCAAGGTTTGCGCCTCATTGAAGTCGATAAAGATGACCTGACTGATTTACCCGACATTGTCGACGTGGTCTCTGGTCGTTCAGAAAAGTTCATTATTTTTTGCGACGACCTTAGCTTTGAAGATGGTGAAGGCGGCTACAAAGCTTTGAAATCCATTCTTGATGGTTCTGTGGCGGCATCGACCCCCAATGTACTGATCTACGCCACCAGCAACCGCCGTCATTTGTTGCCCGAGCACATGAAGGACAACCTGACCTACACGCACACCGAAGATGGCGAAGTGCACCTAGGTGAAGTGATTGAAGAGAAAATTTCTTTGTCCGAACGCTTTGGTTTGTGGATCAGTTTTTACCCCTTCTCGCAAGATGAATACCTCACCATCGTGGCGCAATGGCTGCGGTCTTTGGGTGCCAGTGAAGCCGTCATTCAAGCTTCCGGGCCTGAAGCTTTGGTTTGGGCGCTTGAGCGTGGCTCACGCAGTGGCCGCGTGGCCTATCAGTTTGCGCGCGATTGTGTGGGCCGCATGGGTCAAGGCGCGTCGACTCAGCGATCTTTATGAGCGAGGCCGCCACATCTAGCCAGTCTCTGCTGGTGGCGGATGCGCATCTTCAACGTGACGGCGGACAAAATCGCAAGACAGTCGATGTGGCTGTGGGCATTTTGATCAATGTACAAAATCAATTCTTGCTCACCTCAAGACCCCCAGGCAAAGTGTACGAAGCTTACTGGGAGTTTCCGGGTGGCAAGCTAGAAGCCCATGAAACCGTTGAACAGGCCTTAACGCGGGAACTTGAAGAAGAGCTTGGTTTGAAGATTGATGACGTTCAAATTTGGCGTCAACAGTTGGTGGACTATCCGCATGCTTTGGTCAGGCTGAACTTTTGCAAGGTTCGCAGCTGGCAAGGCAACTTGGAAATGCGAGAAGGGCAGCAGTTTGCTTGGCAAAGTTTGCCTGTTCAAGTGGTGCCTGTTTTGCCTGGAACAGTGCCCGTTCTAACTTGGTTGGCCGAAGAAAGTGGCTTTGTGGGTGACACACATCAGGCTTCAAGCTAGTCCATTGTCATTGCAGCTTAGGGTCACCAAAATGATCTTGATCGGGTGGCGTTTCTTCGGGCACTCTGAAGCTTTCATTGGCCCAAGCACCTAGGTCAATGCCTTTGCATCGTGCGCTGCAAAAGGGACGGTAGGCATTTTGTGAGCTGAAAAGGCTAGGGCCGCTGCAGGTGGGGCACTTCACTTGTTTGGGTTTGGCGGATGGCTCGCTCATGGGTCTCTTGCCAAGTCAGACTGCGCCTGCACTTTAAGCGCAGAGTGTCATTTCAAAGGGGGTGTCTTCCTTGTTGGTAATCAATTTGCCATCGGCTGTTTGTTGCATCAGCCGAATGACCACCAGCAATCTGTTGCAACTGATCTCGGGTGTGAGGTTCAAACTGTCGTCAATTCGCAAACGGAGCAATTGGAAATTTCGGCCTTGCGGTAAATTTTGTTGCAGCTGCCCCCCCGTTGCCATGACCTTTTGAGTGCTGCCAGATTCGCGCATCATTTTGAGAATGAGTTGAATCGCATTGGCCAAAGGTGAAAAGTGTTGCGACCACTCCAACAAATTAGCCTGCCTGTCAGCGGGATCATGGTGCTGCCATGCGTGGTAAGCCGGTAAGTCAAATTCGCAGGTTCCGCCAGGAATGGCTGTACGGCTTCGAATGCTGTTGAGAAATTCACTTTCACCCAAAGTACTGCCCATTTTGCCAACCATGCTGTTGAGCGATTCGAAGCGTTGTTCGAGTTGCGCAATCACCAGATCAAGCGCCTTCTCTGAAATCGAGGGATTGCCGCGGTAGCTATTGAGTTGCTGTTTGTGCCGTTCTATGTCTTTGAGAATATCTGATTTCAATTCAGACCGAGAACCCACTTCCATGATTTCAAAAATCGTGGTGAGCGCGTAATGGTGATCAAGTGCCTCGGAACGCTGACTCAATTGGTTAAAGCGTGCAAACAAATGCTGCAGACGCAAATAGGTCCGAGTTCGTTCGTTGAGGGGGTATTCGTAAAGTATCACGCTGCGTCTTTCTGTGCCGAGATCATAGCCCGAAGCGGGCCATCATTTCATGGACCCGTTGTTTCAAATGGGCTAAATCGATGCCTTCATTGAAAATGACAGCATCGGCACTGTCCAAGCGCTGTTGCCGGCTGGCTTGCTGAGAAATGATTCGCTCAATTTCAGCCCGCCCCAACTGATTTCTGCTGACAACCCTCTGAATTTGAGTTTCTAATTCACAGTCAACGACGCAGACCCAGTCAACTAGGCGCCGCCAGCGTTCACCAGACTCTACCAACAAGGGCACGTCATAGACCAAACAGGCATACCCGGCTGAAATGGCGGTATGACTTTCTTCTTGAAGGACTTGCCCAATCAGTGGGTGAATGATGGCCTCGAGTCGGTGCTTGCATTGAAGGTCTGAAAAGACCAGTGCTCGCATGGCTGCTCGGTCCATGGCGCCATCGGGGGCAATCAGCTGTTCGCCAAATTCAGCCAAGATAGCCGGAATGGCACGCCCTCCAGGCAGGGTGAGAGACCGGGAAATGGCATCTGCGTCCATGACGGCGGCGCCCGCACTGGCCATGATGCTGGCGACTGTGCTTTTGCCGCTGCCAATGCCGCCCGTCAGGCCCAGTCGAATTGGCTTGCGGCTCAACGGGTCAAGCTCCCATGGAAATGCCTAAAAAGAAACATGCGAATCCAGAAAAGGCTAAAAAAGGTCCAAAAGCGAAGTGCCCATTGTGACCCAGTTGTCCCCGCATTTTTTGGATGACCCCAAAAATCAGCCCAGAAACAGAGGCCAACAAGAGCAAAGGCAAAAGGCTCCAAACGCCCACCCAAGCGCCTAGCGCGGCCAGCAGTTTGAGATCACCCTGCCCCATACCCTCTTTGCCCGCAATTCGCTCAAAGCCCCAGCTGACCAGCCATAGAAGCCCATAGCCTAGAACAGCACCAGCGAGCGAATGCATGAGCAGGGTGGGGGTTAGCGACATGGCGCTGCCAATGAGGCCCACCCACAGCAAGGCTTGCGTGAGAAGGTCTGGAAGTAGGAATGTTTCGGCATCAATCCAAGCCAAGGCGAAAAGCGCAGTGCAGAAGAAAGCCCCTAACAAGGCTGAATAGCCAAAACCGAACTTGAGAAGAGATAGGCAAAACAACACGGCTGTGATGATCTCGACCAAGGGATAGCGAGAAGAAATGGTCTGATTGCAATGTTTGCAACGTCCAAAGCTTAAACAGTAAGACACTACGGGAATGAGTTCGTACCAGCGGAGGGTTTGAAGACAGTGTGGGCAGTGAGATCGTGGTGTGAGCAAATTGAAACCATCGGGGTGACTTTCGTCAGCCCTCAAAATCATGAGCGGCAAACGGTGAATGAGCACATTGACAAAACTGCCAATGACAAGCCCCATGGCAACCATCCACAAGATTTGCGCCAAACTGACTTCTGCTAAATAGGGCAACACCCAGCCGATGGTGCCAGGGGGCAACCACAATGGAGGCCATGCAGGGGTGTTGTTCAAAAGACTTGTCCTAGGTTGAAGATGGGCATGTACAAGGCCAACAAAATACCGCCGATGAGTGTACCCAGCACCACCATGATGACAGGCTCGAGAAGCGTCGACAGATTGCCAATTTGTTGATTCACATCTGACTCCATCAGTTTGGCAGTACGTTCAAGCATGGCATCAAGTGATCCCGTTTCTTCGCCAATGGCGCACATCTGAATGGTCATAGCAGAGAACAAGTTGGATTTTGACATGGCCTTGCTCAAACTTTGCCCTTCTTGAATGCGTTGTGTCATTTGAAGCGTGGCTTGCGCCAAATTAGGCGAGACACTTGCGGCAGTCGCAGGCGCCAGTGCTTCGGCCAAAGGTATGCCAGCCTGAAGCAAAGCCGACAAAGTCTGTGTCCATTTGACGATCATGGCGTTTTGCAAAAGCGGACCCATCAGCGGGATGTGAAAGATCAAATTTTCGAAAATGATTTGAAATTTCAAGGATCTTTGGTGCGCCCTACTTAGCAAGATTGAGAATGCCAAAAGCGCTCCAAAAACAATGCCAGCCCATTGACCCACCCAAAAGCTCAGGTTGATCAACAGTTGAGTTGCCCAAGGTAAAGCCGCGCCCATGCTTTTGAAAACATCTTCAAAGACAGGCACCACCCAAAGCAAGATCACCACCAACACCATGACAGCAATCAGCAATATGCTGACTGGATAAATGAGTGCATTTTTGAGTTTGGCTTTCAAGGCGGCATGGGCTTCAAGGGTGTCTGCCAAGCGGTTCAAAATTTTGTCTAAGATGCCAGCTGACTCGCCTGCGTGCAACATACTGCAGTAATGTTGATTGAAAACTTGAGGGTGTTTTTGAAAAGCCGCGTACAGCGACTGGCCTGCATTGACTTCGGTGCGCAGTGCTTGCAAAGTATCGCCAAAGGCCTTCTGATCGGCGCGAGAACCCGCAATGCTTTGGCTGAGCAATTCAAACGCCTGAGACAGGGGAATGCCAGCGCTCATGAGCGCTGACCACTGCCGTGTGAAAACGCTCAGTGTTTTGGCTGGCACAGGCTTGCTTTTGAACTTGCGAATGGGCGCAGTGCGCCGCCTGGCCGCAGCCCGTGAGAGGGCAGCATCAAGCGACATCGGTGTGAGCCAGAACTTCGGACAAAGAGGTGATGCCCATCGAGGCTTGGAGAAGTCCTGCATGGCGCAGTGTATTGACACCCTCTTTTTCAGCTTGCGCTGTCAGTTCAGAGCCACTGGTATTTTGCAAAATCAAATCTTGCATGGCCGCTGTGATCGGCATGACTTGGAACAAACCAATCCGGCCCCAGTAGCCCTTGTGACACTGGGGGCAACCTTTTGCCGCATAAAAATGGTGTTGGGGTGAGGCTTGATCGGCGAAAGACTTCAAGCCTAATTCTTTGAGCCGTTGAGGTGACACACTGATGGGCGTGCGGCAATGCACGCACAAGCGGCGAACCAAGCGCTGTGCAGATATGAGGCTGATGCTGGATGCCAAGTTGTAGGTGGCAACGCCCATGTTGCGCAGACGAACCAAAGCGCTGGGTGCGTCTTGTGTATGCAAAGTGGACAACACCAAATGGCCTGTTTGCGAAGCCTTGATCACAATGTCTGCCGTTTCATGGTCTCTGATTTCTCCCACCATGAGAATGTCGGGGTCTTGGCGCAAAAAGGCACGAAGCGATGTGGCGAAATTAAGGCCAATTCTTTCTTTCACATTGACTTGATTGATGCCTGGCAGTTGAATTTCAGAGGGGTCTTCGACGCTGGCAATGTTGACTTCAACCCGGTTGAGTAAATTCAAACAAGCATACAAAGATTGAGACTTGCCTGAACCTGTCGGCCCTGTGACCAAAACCATGCCATGAGGTTTTTGTATGGCTTCAAGCAGTTTTTGTTTGTCGCTCATGCCATAACCCAAATGATCTAAGTTGAGCTTGGCCAAATCGGTTGACAAAATGCGCACCACAATCTTTTCTCCGAAAAGCGTTGGCAAGGTGCTTACCCGCAAATTGAGGCGTTGTGCATTTTGAAGACCTAGGTTCATGCGGCCGTCTTGTGGCACGCGCTTCTCTGCAATGTCTAAGCGCGACAAAACCTTGATGCGAGAGACTATTTGTTCTTTGAACTCAAATGGCGGCGGTGAAATTTCTTGCAACACACCATCAACACGCAAGCGCACGCGGAAGAAATTTTCGAAGGGCTCAAAATGGATGTCAGACGCTCTGAGCTGGGCTGCAATTTCCCAAGTTTGCTGCAGGTAGTGAACAACAGGCGCTTCAGACGGCGTGGGCGGCTTGCCGGATTGATAGATCGCCATCTGAAAGCCATTTCAAAAGAACAGGGCATTCAATGATGCGTGCAATTTGGCCATTCATACGATTCAAACTCAAAATGCAAGAATTTGTGCGCTGGTATATCAGCCAACTTGTTCTATTTTGACAATTCAATCAAAATGACATGTGTTTCAATGCAAGTATTGCGAGGAACTCATGAAACTACTGATCATTTTGACCATGCTAGGTGCTGTCAATGCCTATGCAAGCGACCCACCCAAAGCGAATGACAAAAAAGCACCAGAAAGATCGGTTGTGCCAGAGCGCATCACACGCCCTAAATCAACACCAGAATCTATGCCCCAGCCATTAGAGAAAAAGAGCACGCTAGACGTATGCCCCAAATATGAGTACAAGGAAAGGGACTCTAAAATTGTTTGCTTGATCAAGCCTGCAGGTGGCGAGAAACCCAAACCCGCTGCCAAATGACCCATGGGGTCAGCTGCACGGGTGGCTTATCCTGACAAGCCTACAAATACATTTTGGACATCGTCGTTGCCGTCAATGGCAGCCAAGAAGTTTTCTACTTCCTCGAGTTGCTCGGCGCTTAAGTTGGCTGGGTTGACAGGGTTCTTGGGTTTGTAGCCTAACTTGTTGGACAAAACGGTGAACCCGTGCTCGGGCAGTGCTTTGCTGACCAAATCCAAATCGCTTGGGTCTGTGATGAAAACAGTGACACCTTCTTCGTCTGCAGCTTCAAAATCTTGCGCCCCAGCTTCAATGGCTGCCAGTTCTGCGTCTGCATTCGCCTGAGCAGGCTCGGCTTCAATCATGCCGACATGGTCAAAATCCCATGAGACTGAACCAGATGAGCCAAGTTGACCTTTGCGAAATAAAACGCGAACTTCCGAGGCTGTGCGGTTGAGGTTGTCAGTCAAAGCTTCAACCATGACAGGCACTTGATGCGGTGCAAAGCCTTCGTAGATGACGCGTTCAAAATGAACAGGGTCACCTAATAAGCCGGCTCCTTTTTTGATGGCGCGTTCTAGGGTGTCTTTGGGCATAGACACCTTGCGGGCTTGCTCGACCACCAAACGAAGTCGAGAATTGGCTGCTGGATCAGGGCCACTCTTGGCCGCCATCATGATGTCCTTGGCCAAGCGCCCAAAGAGTTTGCCTCTAGCGTCTGCGGCTTGTGCTTTGCCTTTTGCTTTCCACTGGGCGCCCATGGGGCCTACTTTCTGTGTATCGGTAAGAAGGCATCATTTTAAGTCATGCCCTGCCTATCAAAGCTTAAACCTTGATGTCGACGTTGGCGCCTTTTGGTTTGTCATTTGATTTGACCTCTTGCCTTGCCACTTCACGTTGAGGCTCCATTTTTTGAGGCGGAGCGTTTTTGACGTTCTGCTCCGCTTTGACGGGTCTTTCTTGTTGAACACGGGGCATTTCGGGCCGATTGTTGGCAGGGCGAATTTCTGACATGATGAAACATCCTTGGAATGAATGAGGAGAAGCAGGGCGTGTCGACAGTTCTCATTGTCAACCAAAACGAAGGGCAATGGGTTAAAGCTTTAGGGAGACAAGACATGAAATTCGCCATCCTTATTTTGAATTTGATCTTCGCCCTTTCTGCTTGGGCCAATTCAACCGCCTGCTTTTCAATCAAAGACCTCGATCGCAAAAACGTCTGTTTGGCCATGTCCAAAAAGCAAAATTCGTACTGTTATTCAGTCAAAGAGCCCGATGCGAAAAACGTGTGCCTGGCCAATGTGATGCAACAACACAGCTATTGCTACAGCATCAAGGTACATGACATGAAGCAGCAGTGCTTGGCCCAAGTAAAATCGTTGAATTGAATACCAACGTATGAAATTAGTTAAAAAACTATGGGTTGTCGGGGTCGCGGCAACTATTTATTACCTCTCTCTCCTTCTGAATGAATGGGTATTGGGTGATTTGGAGTTTTCTTTTGATGTGCATTGGGTGTTTTTCCCAAGTGGTTTTCGGTTTGTTTTGGTCTTGCTTGCCCTGGAGTCGGGGGCTTTGGGCATCGCCTTAGGGGGTATCTTCTGGAATTACCAATTCCACCCCGATTTGGGGCTTGATTTCGCTTTGATCACCGGTTTTGTAGCAGGCTTTTCACCTTGGTTGGCTCGCCATCTCAGTGTGGGTTTTCTTGGCTTAGACCGTGAATTTAAAGTTGTATCGCCTCAAACCTTGTTGAAAATATCACTCCTGTTCGCGACCCTTAGCGCGCTTCTGCATCAACTTTGGTTCTTCTCGCAAGGCCTCACTGAAAACTTAGCCTTGAGTTTCAGTGTCATGGCATTGAGCAACTGGGCGGGAACTATATTGGTTTTAATGGCCTTCAAGTTCATCATTCAAAGATACTCAAACGCAGCCACTGAACGGCAAAATCTTTGAATTTTAATTCTCATCAGGCAATTCATCATGAAACAAATTTACCTGCGATATTTGGTGTTGGCTGACACTTTGCGTCAAACAAACATTGATCTTTCGGGCATTGACGAAATTGGCAAAAAATTACTTGAGACCATTGCCATCAAGAGTGCACAAGGCCAGCCACTGGTCGTTACTCAAACCATGGAGTTGAGTGACATCGCCAGCCCTGCCACCATCCATCGACGCATTGAGATTTTGAAAAAAGCTGGCTTGATTCAAGTGGTACAAACTGCACAAAATCAAAAGATCAAATTTTTGGTACCAACCCAAACCAGCATTGATTATTTTGAAAAGCTTGGAAAACTCATGGCCTCCGCCATCCGCTCGTAACTGAATTAACTTTTGTTTTAAATATTGAATAACATGCCACAAGCTTTACCCACCTTTGATGATGTTTTGGCGGCGGCGGCTCGACTTGAAGGCGTGGCACACAAGACGCCAGTTCTTCGTTCCCGTACGTTGGACGATCGAATGCACGCTCAGATCTATGTGAAAGGTGAGAACTTCCAGCGCATGGGCGCCTTTAAGTTCAGAGGCGGCTTCAATGCCTTGGCCAAATTGAACCAAACGCAAAGACGAGCAGGCGTGGTGGCTTATTCTTCGGGGAACCATGCGCAAGCGGTCGCTTTGTCGGCACACATTCTGCAAATTCCCGCCACCATTTTCATGCCGCATGACGCTTCGCCCGCTAAGTTGGCGGCCACACAAGGCTATGGTGCCAAGGTGATTGGCTATGACCGTTATTCTGAGGACGCCAGTGCCTTGGCCACAGACTTGTCCCATTCACAAGGTCTGACGTTCATCCCCCCCTTTGATCATCCTGATGTCTTATCAGGTCAAGGCACGGCGGCCTTGGAATTGTTCAAGGAGGTGGGCGAACTCGATGCGTTGTTTGTTTGTTTGGGAGGGGGCGGACTTTTAAGCGGAAGTGCATTGGCTGCCAAGGCGCTCTCACCAGATTGTCAAATCGTGGGTGTGGAGCCGGAAGCGGGCAACGATGTACAGCAATCTTTCAGAAAAGGCGAGAGGGTCAAAATAGCAACGCCAGTGACCATTGCCGATGGCGCACAAACACCCATGGTTGGCGCCATTACGTTTGAAATCATCAAAGCCTTGGTCGATGACATTCACACCGTGACCGATTCCCAACTTGTTGACAGCATGCGCTTTTATGCTGAACGCATGAAGATGCTTGTGGAGCCCACAGGTTGCCTGTCTTTGGCTGCTGCCCTTCAAGCAGCCGATTCCTTGCATGGGAAAAAAGTAGGCCTGATTGTCAGCGGCGGCAACATTGACATGGCGAGGTTTTCGCAATTAATGATGACTTACCCGTGAAAGATTTAAGTGCGGCGCTCTAACAATTGCGACGCCAAAGCAACGAGTGCATCTTTGTATTCACCATCTGGCAATTGCTGAGCCGCGTCCACTGCGCGTTGCGCCTCAGCCATGGCGGCTTTGCGACTGCCTTCTAGCGCACCCGTTTCACGAACGATGGCAATCACACTGCTCAGTTGGTCGAGCGAGCCTGTTTCGATGGCCTTTTGAATCAACTCCCGCTGAGCTGGCGTACCTCTTTGCATGGCCAAAATGAGGGGCAGCGTGGCTTTGCCTTCACGCAAATCATCGCCGAGGTTCTTGCCCATTTCGGAGGCATTGCCCTCGTAATCCAAAACATCGTCAATCACTTGAAAAGCAGTCCCTAAGGCTTGACCATAGTTAGCACAAGCCTCTTCCAGTTCAGGCGAAGTTTTGGCCAAAATGGCGGCCAAACGGGCGCTGGCTTCAAACAATTTGGCAGTTTTGGATCGAATGACGTGCAAGTAGGCCTTTTCGTCCAAAGAGGCGTCGTGCATGTTCATCAGTTGCAAAACTTCACCCTCAGCAATGACGTTGGTGGCATCGGCCAATACTTGCATGATGCGCATACTGCCGGCATCCACCATCATTTGGAAAGCGCGGGAATAGAGAAAGTCTCCCACCAACACGCTGGCTGGGTTGCCAAAATTTTCGTTGGCAGTGGGGCGACCACGTCGCAAAGTGGACTCGTCCACCACATCGTCATGTAGCAATGTGGCGGTGTGGATGAACTCCACCACAGCGGCCATGCTGTATTTGTGAGCTTCTTGATAGCCCAAAGCGCCGCTGGTGAGCAACAAAATGACAGGCCTTAGCCGTTTGCCACCTGCCGAAATGATGTACTGGGCAACTTGGCCGACAAGGGGAACCCCCGAACTCAGACGCTTGGCGATGACCTCGTCGACCTGGGCCAAATCTCGGGCCACCAGAGCCAATGCCGAGGCTGGAGAGGCTTGAAAGGATGGCGCAGAGCTTGGCAAAATGACTTTGAACAACTTGATTTGAGGGCAGAATCGCCGAAAAACTTGAGTTTTTGAGGGGGTTTCTGTGTTTTCTCATGATTATAGAGAGCGAAAACGCCCGTTGGGGGCTGGCATGAATTCTGTTTGAGGGGCTTGTCAAGTCTCAAAAGTACGTGCTAAAATCCGCGGTTCCTTAGGGTTCGTCCTAGGAAACTTCCATTTAAGAGGTCATTATGTACGCGGTCATAAAAACCGGCGGCAAACAGTATCGTGTTGCTGCTGGCGAAA
>Ga0114974_10004002_pt1 | contig 11046 bp, 8 predicted proteins | sample S_130206_EF_Meta_FD_87318 | JGI IMG/M metagenome (GOLD analysis project Ga0114974, IMG submission 87318) | Freshwater microbial communities from Lake Simoncouche, Canada to study carbon cycling - S_130206_EF_MetaG | ecosystem: Environmental > Aquatic > Freshwater > Lake | place: Lake...
AAAAGCGAGCCACTTCCAGGCGTCAACCAGCCCAAGGTCGAACAAGTCGGCACGCCTAAAGCGTGGTTTGCCCCGTGGTCGACATCTCTCGTGATTCAAACCGATGAAACCTGGCCTCCGGGCCAATATCTGTTCAAACTCGAGAGCGTTGACAACGGAGCTTCCTATGTTCCCCTCGTTATCCGAGACGACAAAAGCACCTCAGACTTACTTATGCAAAGCGCGGTAACCACCTGGCAGGCGTATAACGGTTGGGGTGGAGCGAGCATCTACACGGGCGTCACCGGTCGCGCCGACGCCGTTAGTTTCGATAGGCCGTACACCGGCAATGGCAGCGGAGAGTTTTTAGGACGTGAGCGCGAATTCATCGTCTTTGTTGAGCGCCTCGGCCTTGACGTTTCCTATTGGACCGATATTGACCTTCATCAGCGTGGCGAATTAGCCAAGAACCATCGGGGCATCGTCATCCCTGGACATGACGAGTACTACACCGTTGAAATGCGAAAGAACCTCGAAGCAGCACGCGACGCGGGCGTAAATATTGGCTTCTTCGGGGCAAATAATGTTTACCGGCGCATCCGCCTTGAACCCTCTGCATCTGGGCCCGACCGACACGAGATCAATTACCGCGACGCTTCCCGTGATCCACTCAACGGCAAAGATCCCGAACGCGTCACAACATCATTCCGAGAGAGTCCAGCGCCCAACCCCGAGAGTTCCCTCACTGGTTCCTATTACGAGTGCAACCCCGTCGATGCCGATTGGGTTGTCGGCGACGCGTCAATGTGGATGTTCGAAGGATCCGGTTTCAAGAACGGCGACAAAATTGCTCATATGGTCGGCAACGAATACGACCGAGTAAATCTCAGTGTTCCAACTCCGGCGAATATTCAGATTCTCGCCCACTCACCCGTGACTTGCAGGGGAATGAACTCCTATGCCGACACCACGTGGTATTCCGCTTCCAGCGGAGCTGGGGTATTCGCTGCCGCCACCTTCGGATGGTCACCCCTCATGCTCGAAGCATGTCCCACCGGAACGCCATCAACGCCGGTATGCAAACTCCAGAAGGTCACCGAAAACATCCTGCGGGCCTTCGCCAAGGGTCCGGCAGGGTCAGCTCACCCGAGCGTTTCGAACCTTTCCAAATTCCCGATGTCCGCCCCGTACGCCACGACGCCAACATCAACGACCACACCAACCACCAGGCCATCATCAACCACAACGCCCACCACCAAACCCCCGCAAAAGACAACAACGACCACCGGTTCCACCACGACCACCACGAAGGCTCAAATTCCGTAGCTCGCTTCGTCTCAGAGCCGGGACGCACCGTAGGCTTGGGGGGTGAACAAGATCGACGGTCAACCCCTTCCCCAAGGCGAAGAGAAAGTTCGCGCTGTTCGCTCGATGTTCGATGCGATTGCTCCGCGCTACGACCTTGTCAACCGAATAATGACATTTCGGATGGATGTTCGATGGCGCACCCGCACAGTTCGTGAACTCGGACTTCCCGATGGTTCACTCGTCGCCGATCTTGCCTGCGGAACTGGCGACTTCTGCCGTGAACTGCAAAAGCAGGGGCTTCGCCCAATCGGTTTCGATCTCTCCTACGGAATGCTTGCTGCTGCTCGTACCTCTGCCCCACTCGCAGAAGCAGACGCGTTGGCCTTGCCGGTTCCCGATGGTTCGCTCGATGGCATCACCTGCGGATTCGCCCTTCGCAATCTTGTCGAACTCGACGGCTTCTTCACGGAGTTGGCTCGCACCGTTCGTCCGGGTGGGCGTATCGCCATACTGGAAGTTGCCGAACCACCCAATCGGTTCCTGCGCTGGGGACATTCGATCTATTTCGGTTCCGTGGTGCCGAAGGTGGGCGGACTGCTGTCGGATCCATCGGCGTATCAGTACCTCCCGAAGTCAGTTGCCTACCTTCCCGAACCTGGCGTGATGCTCCAACGTTTGGCCGACGCTGGGTTCGTTCAGGTTGAGCGTCAACTTCTTTCCGTCGGGATTTCACAACTCATCACCGCAACGCGGCGCAGCGAAACGAAGTGACTCTGACCGCGGGGCTCTTCGCCCGCACACGCCCACTCGCTAGTGCACCTGACTTGGTGGCCGTGTGTGAAGACGCCGATGCACTTTTCGTAAGTAATGGAATCGGACTCGTCGGTATCGGCATCGCCGCCCGCATCCCCGTGCCTCGAGGAGCCCAACGCAACGCTGGCGCATCGGTCAGCGCGGCGCTAGGAACAATTGAAGTTAGCGATTCGGTCGTACTGCCAGGAACTGGCGCTGTCGGATTCGGAGCGTTTCCCTTTGACTCTGAACTCGATGGAGAACTTCTCATTCCGCGCATTGTCATCGGATGCGGTCCAGACGGAACGGCGTGGATCACAACGATTGCGTTACCAGGGGACGAACCCTCGGAATCGGAACTCACGGCGATTCTCAATCGAGCCGACCGGGCCGGAACTGGTTTCGCACGCGACGCTGGCCTTCACGCATCGAGCGATTCACCTTCATCGTTTGACATTCGTCCTTTGCGCGACCCCGATGACTGGTGCAATGCAGTTGCCGAAGCCACAGATCGACTCCGATCTGGAAACGCCCAAAAAGTCGTACTGGCTCGCGGAATTGAAATCGTCACCGACCAAACGGTTCGCCCGAGCGAAGTGCTCTCTCATCTACGGCGATCGTTTCCCGGAAGCCATCTGTTCTCCGTCGATGGGTTTGTCGGAGCTTCGCCGGAACTCCTCGTCGAACGTTCTGGTCAAAGCGTTCGTGCTCACCCGATGGCTGGAACAGCACCGCGAAGTGGGGACCCAGAAACCGATGCACGACTCGCTGAATCGCTCCTGACGTCAAAAAATACTCGAGACGAACATCGCCATACCATCGACATGGTTCATGACACGTTGTTGCCATGGTGCTCGTATCTCGACGAAGAGGCCGAACCGTCGATCGTGGCGGTCGCAAACGTGCAACATCTCTCGACTCGACTCGAGGGTCAACTCTCTGACCCGGTTGCTTCTGTCCTTGATCTCGTAGGCGCATTGCACCCAACGCCAGCGGTCGGAGGGATGCCGCGCGATGCTGCGCTGAAACTCATTGCTGAACTCGAAGGCCTCGATCGCGGACGATTCGCTGGTCCGGTCGGTTGGGTTGACGCCGAGGGAAACGGAACTTGGGCGGTTGGCATTCGCTCTGCGCAAATCGATGGCACACGCACTCGGATCTATGCCGGGGTTGGCGTTGTGGCCGATTCACAGCCCGAACAGGAACTTGCCGAAACCCGAGCGAAGCTTCAGACGATGCTCGGGGCAATCATTCGACCGTAAGCCACCCAGCGCTTACTGCGGCTTCCCGCCCGGCTCGTTGAAGTTCGTCGTGCACCGCAACATTCTCGGCTCGCTCAGACCGTGCCATCACAATGTGAACACCGCCTGAAGCGAGTGATACCTCAATCGCAAGCCCGACAGCGACGTCATCAGCCGCCTCGAGCACCGGTAACCCATGAGCATGGGCAAGCATCGTTAGATCGACACCATGTGGCGTGCCAAAAAGCTGTTCGTATCGCTCCGCATCAAGAGCCTTCGCTTGAGGGAGAAACGAAAAGATTCCGCCGCCGTCGTTATCAACGACCACGATGCACAGATCAACACCGCGAGCATCAAGCCCAAGCAGCCCGTTCGTATCGTGAAGGAACGCAACGTCACCGATGAGCAATGTCGTGGGCGTACCAGAGAGCGCAACACCAACAGCAGTGGAGACCACTCCGTCGATTCCATTAGCTCCGCGGTTCGACACCACAGTGAGCCCATCACGCCGAGCACTGAACCATTCGACATCGCGTATCGGCATCGAAGAAGAAACCACAAGGGTTCCGCCAGCAGGAGTTGCAGCAACGGTGTGGCGAGCGACTCCTGGTTCAGTAATCGAATCGAAGCTATTCAACACCGCTTCGAATACATCTTCGATGGCGTCATCGCTTCTGCGCCATATCTCGTTCCACGCGGGGTCAGATGCGCGCTCAACGAGCGGAAGGATCGATCGGACATAGCCAGAGGCTGACTGGCGGACCCGGTGGGTCACAGTCCCGGAGGGGTCATTCACAACTGCGGTGGGATCGACGTGGACGTGCGGCACATTCGCAGAGCCGATCCACTCGCCCACCACTTTCGAAGCGGGAAGTGAGCCAAACCGAACAATCATCTCGACCAGCGTTTGCGCTCCGTCGCCCCGCATCAATGTGTCGGCATGTGCGATCACATGTTGATGTTCGCAGCGACATCCGCTGCGAGGGTCCGCGAGAATCGGCCAACCCAACGCTTCAGCAAGTCGCAATACCGCGGCCGGGTCATCGATTCCGCTTCCGGCAATGATCAGTCCGCGCAACGGCAGGTGCCCTGGATTGGTAAATGGATCTCCAGGTTCGACAACGACATGTTCAAGATCATCCAGTGGCGGCAATTGCGATGGCACCCCAAGAAGCGGTTCATCGAATGGGAGGTTGCAATGCACGGGCCCGGGGTCTGCTCCCGAAGTGGCCCACCATGAACGTTTCGCAAGTGAACGCCAAGAGGAAGCGTTCTTCGCTGACGGGATGGGACCATCGAAATCTGCTCGAACGGCGCCGCCGTAGAGCCCCACCTGATTGATCGTTTGAGGGGCGCCGATACCGCGTAGCCGTGGCGGTCGATCGGCGGTCACGACGAGCAATGGCACCCGATCGAGATCGGCCTCGACAACGGCCGGATGAAATTCGACCGCAGCCGTTCCACTCGTACAAAGCACAAGCGTGGCACGCCCAGTCGCACGAGCAAGACCGAGCGCCATAAACGATCCTGAGCGCTCGTCATGATGGATGTGAACCCGCACACGATCATCGGATGCGAGTGCTACCGCCATCGGAGTCGAACGCGATCCAGGACACACCACGGCATCTGTCAGACCATTACGAACCCACTCATCGACGAGGGTGGCGCAGAACGTTGCGTTGAGTACGCCATTGTCCTCGTCAGTCATTCACGCAGCCTACGGTCCGCGCCCACCCGGCCTCTACGCTGGGCGGGTGGCTTCCGAACTTCTTTCGAGCATCCGGTCGGGAACAACCGCTGACACGACCCCATTCACCTTGCTCCATGGGTTCACGCAAACCGCCGAATGCTGGGGTTCTTTCGCAGACCAACTCGCTACGAGCCATCCGATCTTGGCAATTGACCTTCCCGGCCATGGCGGTTCAGCACAGATCCGCGGCGATCTGACGCAATCAGCGGCGATGATCGCATCGGCCATCATCCCGAGCATCGTCATCGGGTACTCGCTCGGCGGACGAATCGCTCTGCACCTCGCCCTTGCCTTTCCTGAACTTGTCGAACGTCTCGTGCTGATTGGTGCCACCGGAGGCATCGACGATGAGGACGAGCGAGCACAGCGTCAAGCCGCTGACGATGCACTTGCGGATCGACTTGAAGACATCGGCATCGATGCATTTCTCGACGAGTGGCTCACACAACCGCTGTTCGCCTCGCTCACGCCCGAACAATCGATGCGCGAACGACGCTCACGCAACTCGGCTACCGGCTTGGCATCAAGCCTGCGGTTATGCGGGACGGGCACGCAAACTCCCTTATGGGAGCGGCTCGACACTCTCACGATGCCCGTCCTCGTTCTCGCGGGCTCAAACGATGAGAAGTTCACCCAACTTGGCCAACGACTTGTCGCGTCAATTGGGAACAACGCGTCGTTCGAATCTGTCGCCGGAGCCGGACACAGCGCTCACTTAGAAAACCCAACAGCAACCTCGGCAGCTATTACTGAGTGGTTGTCTACAACGTCTTGATCAACCGCCGTAGAACAACCCGCCGGAAATCAGCACGCCAAAGGCCAACTGAATCTTTCCAGTTGCTCCAAGCACAGGAATCAACGCGGGCCCACGGGCACCTTCGATAATGCGTTGCACAGGCTTGCGGGCCAAAAGGATTGCGAACATCGAGAGTGCTCCGGCAGGGCGTTGTGAAAGTCCGCAAAGGAACGGAACCGTGATGAACGGGAGCACGATAAGCACGATGTAAAGCACCCGCGTCCACTTGTCTCCAAGACGAACAGCGAGGGTGCGCTTTCCTGCGGTGGTATCTCCGGGAATATCACGGAGATTGTTCACAACCAACAACGCCGTCGCGAAGAGGCCGACCGGAATGGAGACCAACAACGTGAGCGGTGTGATCCGCTCAATTTGAACGAAAGCCGATCCTGTCGTAGCGACAATGCCAAAGAAAACGAAAACGAATGCCTCGCCGAGACCGGCATAGCCATATGGTCGCGGACCACCCGTATAAAACCATGCAGCCGCAATTGCTACCGCTCCAACAGCGATCAACCACCAGCTCGTTGTCGCAGCAAGAGCAAAACCGGCAACAGCTGCAACCCCAAACGATGCAAACGCAGCGCGCTTTACTGCACTCGGCTTTTTCCGACCCGAACCGGTGAGACGCATCGGCCCCACTCGATCGGCATCGGTTCCGCGGATTCCGTCGGAATAATCGTTGGCATAGTTCACGCCAATTTGCAGCGAGAGCGAGACGATGAGCGCGGCAGCGAACCGCCAGATGATGAGCCCCTTCAACGCGTTGGTGTCACCGTTCATGCCGGCCGCAGCAGCGGTTCCGACCAGCACGGGAACCAATGCCGCGGGCAGGGTTCGGGGTCGGGCTCCAGCGATCCAGTCCTTCATGGCGGCAAGTGTGGTCGTTGGAGCCCGAACTCGCCGAATCTGAGGCCTAGCCTCACTCCCAATGCAGGAATTAGTGGCGATCGCCCAGACCGGACAGCGCTTTGTCGAGACCCTCTCGCAGGCCTGGGAGCGCGGCGACGCCGTGCTGCCCCTTGACCCTCGCCTCCCTACTGCTGCTCGGGATTCGCTCCTCTCCGTCCTCTCCCCGACGCTGCTCATTGATGCGGAAGGGATAGAGCACCGACTTGACGGCCGAAAGGTCGAGACCAGCGATGCACTCGTGATCGCCACTTCGGGAAGTACCGGAATTCCCAAAGGCGTTGTACACACCCACGCCTCGCTCGAAGCATCGGCACGATCGACATCGACTGCGCTCGGCGTCGACGCAGCGAGCGATCGCTGGTTGTGTTGTCTTCCCCTGACCCACATCGCTGGCCTGGCCATCGTGGTTCGTTCGCGCACGTTCCAAATTCCGCTCGTCGTCCATGACCGGTTTGATACTGAGGCCGTCGAGGCTGCCGCTCGCGACGGCGCCACACTCACGTCACTCGTACCCACTGCTCTCGCTCGCATCGATCCGCAACTGTTTCGTCGCATCATCGTCGGCGGACAGGCAGCACCAGAGAACCTTCCCGAAAACTGCCGCGCGAGTTATGGCATGACCGAAACCGGCAGCGCTGTTGTCTTCGATGGCGAGCTTCTCCCCGGGGTTGAGATGCGCATTGTCGATGGCGAAATTTATGTTCGCGGCGACATGTTGTTTCGCTGCTATCGAGACGGAACCGATCCACGCACGCCCGACGGATGGTTCCCCACCAACGACGCGGGCGAACTGACCGACGGGCGCCTCATCGTTCACGGACGACGCGGCGACCTCATCATTTCCGGTGGCGAGAACATTTGGCCCGCCCCCGTTGAGGAATCGCTTTCCGGCCTTGGATCAATCGCCGAGGTTGCCGTCGTCGGTCGCTCCGATGACGAATGGGGCCACGTCGTTACCGCCATCGTCGTAGCGACAGACTCGTCACAGCCACCCACGCTCGACGAGCTTCGAGACCACGTAAAGCAGACGCTTCCCGCCTACTGTGCGCCCCGACGCATCGAACTTCTTGATGCGCTTCCGCGCACACCACTTGGGAAAATCGAACGACGACTGCTGTAACTCCACTTGCACGAAAGAACCGACCATGACTGAAACTGAAGGACCAACTCTCCTCGTTGAGCGTGAAGGGCCGATACTCATCCTCACGATGAATCGTCCGCATCGCCGCAATGCCCTTGTGCCCGACATGCTCGTGAGATTCGCCGATGCATGGGACCTCGCCGATAGCGACGACACAATTCGTTGCGTGATCCTCACCGGCACAGGCGATGTCGCTTACTGCGCAGGCGGCGATCTCAACGACGGCTGGATGTCGGGAGAAATTACCGAAGAGGCGAAACTCATTCAGGAACGCCTCAAAGCCGACCCCGGCATCACCGGCAAGGGCCTCCTACTCACGCATTGGTGCACGAAGCCGATCATCGCTGTGGTCAATGGCCAGTGCATGGGAGGCGGCTGCGAAATGCTGCAGTCCACCGACATTCGAATCGCTGAGGCGCACGCAACCTTCGGCGTACCGGAGGTAAAACGCGGTCTCATCGCTGGGGCCGGCTCCACGATGCGCTTGAAGCGTCAGATTCCCTACGCCGTTGCGATGGACATGCTCATCACTGGTCGGGTGCTCGATGCTGAAGAAGCGCTTCGCTGGGGTCTCGTGAGCCACATCGCCCCGAGCGGCGAAGGAATGGCCAAGGCCCGAGAAATTGCCGGTGTCATTTGCGCCAATGGCCCGCTCGCGGTCAAGGCAGCTAAAGCATCGGTCATCGAAACCGGTTGGTTACCCGAATCCGAAGCGCAACCAATCGAGATTGGTCATGTCATTCCGGTGATGCGATCTGCCGATGCCAAAGAAGGCATGAAGGCATTTTCCGAAAAGCGCACCCCAAACTTTGAGGGCAAGTAACGGAGTCCGTCAGTTCAGGTCAGACGGAAGCGGACCGAAGCGACCGTCTTCACGATCAAGCGCGTCGATCATTGCCATATCGTCAGCGGTGATTTCAAAATCAAACACATCGAAATTCGATGCGATACGAGCCGGAGTTGCCGACTTAGGGATAGTGACGATGCCGCTCTGAATCTCCCAGCGCAACGCAATCTGTGCCGGCGAACGTCCGTAGGAATTGGCAAGTACGACGAGCAACGGATCATCATCGACCGCACCACGAGCGATCGGACCCCAAGCTTCAGTAACGATTCCATGAAGATCATGGAAGTCGCGCAGGAGCTTTTGCTGAAAGAACGGGTGCAGTTCCACCTGATTCAGCGCAGGCACAACTCCAGTTGCTTCAATAACGCGGTGGAGATGTTCGGGCTCGAAATTCGAGACACCGATCGAGCGCACCCGACCACTTTCACGCAGCTCGATGAATGTTTCCCAGGTTTCGACATAGAGATCGTTTGCTGGCGCTGGCCAATGGATGAGCAGAAGATCGAGATAGTCGAAGCCCAGAGTTTCGAGCGAACGCTCGAATGACTCGACGGAAAGCTCACGACCCTGCGAGCTATTCCAAACCTTTGTCGTGACGAAGATGTCCTCACGAGCCAGACCACAGGTATTCACTGCGGCGCCGACTCCCTCTTCGTTGAAATAGCCCCACGCAGTGTCGATATGGCGATAGCCCACCTCGATCGCTTGGCCCACAAGTTGTTCTGCCTCTTCGGCGGGAATCTTGAAAACTCCGAAACCAACCTGAGGGATCGAGTGGCCGTCGTTGAATGCGATTCGAGGAACAGTCGTCATGATCGCATCGTAGGACCTCGCGACCGATACCCTCCGGCCCGTGACAAACCGCCTTGCGAATGAGACCAGCCCGTACCTCCGCCAGCACGCTGATAATCCTGTGGACTGGTGGCCATGGGGTCCCGAGGCATTGGCCGAGGCGGAACGCCGCGATGTGCCCGTGCTCATTTCCGTTGGTTATTCCGCCTGTCATTGGTGTCATGTCATGGCCCACGAGTCGTTTGAAGACCAAGCCACAGGCGAGTTGATGAATCGCCTCTTCGTAAATGTCAAAGTTGATCGCGAAGAACGCCCCGACGTTGACGCGGTGTACATGGATGCCGTCCAAGCGATGAATGGTCACGGCGGTTGGCCAATGACCGTGTTCTGTCTGCCCGACGGACGCCCGTTCTTTGCCGGCACCTACTTCCCAAAAACTTCCCGCGGAGGTCATCTCGGTTTCGCGGAACTGTGCGACCGCATCAACGAACTCTGGCAAACGCGGCGTGACGAACTCATCGAACAAGCAACGACCGTCACCGAAGCAATCGATCAAGGCGTTGAACTCCCCCATCCGACCCGAGAGCCCGACACTTCGCTTTTTGTCGCTGCGACCTCAGCCCTCCTGGGCCAGGTTGACCAAACCGATGGCGGATTCGGTGGAGCACCGAAGTTCCCCCAAACGTTCGCAATTGATTTCCTTCTTCGTCATCACGCCCGTACAAAGAATTCCCCAGCGTTAGAGGCCGCCCTCCTGTCGCTCGACGCCATGGCCGCAGGCGGCATTTACGATCATCTCGGCGGAGGGTTCGCTCGCTACGCCACCGATCGACGCTGGCTTATTCCACACTTCGAGAAGATGCTCTACGACCAGGCGCTTCTCGCTCGCGCTTACCTGCACGCATGGCAGCTCACCGGCGAACCGCGATTCCGCCAGACGCTCGACGAAACCATCAACTACGTCCTCAACGAACTTCGCCATCCGCTTGGCGGTTTTTACTCGGCCGAAGATGCCGACTCTGAAGGCGTCGAAGGAAAGTTCTACGTGTGGTCAATCGACGAAGTTCGAACGATTTGTGGAGCCGATGCCGACGACGTCATCGACTGGTACGGAGTCACCGAACAGGGCAACTGGGAACACTCCAATATTCTCGAACGAGTTGTCCGGGGTGACCTCAAGCGCCCCGATTCAGTCGAGCGTGGTCGAGTCGCACTGTTTGAGGCACGCTCCAAGCGCATTCGGCCTGGGCTCGACGACAAAGTCCTCACCGAATGGAACGCACTCATGCTTTCCACGATCGCCGAAGCCGCAGCAGCAACCGGAACGAAGAAATGGCTCGACGACGCAGTCACGAACGCAAATTTCCTGTGCGACAACCTTCGGGTGAACGGACGCTGGATGCGCTCGTGGCAGGGCGAGGCTCGCGTTCTCGCCTTCAGCGCTGACTACGGCGCTCTCGTCGATGCCTTCGTGCGGGTGCACGAAGC
>Ga0114974_10004006_pt1 | contig 11042 bp, 4 predicted proteins | sample S_130206_EF_Meta_FD_87318 | JGI IMG/M metagenome (GOLD analysis project Ga0114974, IMG submission 87318) | Freshwater microbial communities from Lake Simoncouche, Canada to study carbon cycling - S_130206_EF_MetaG | ecosystem: Environmental > Aquatic > Freshwater > Lake | place: Lake...
ATCAGCGTGCACGTGTTTTCCGGGAATACCCCGACCCCGAGCCAGCTCTTCATCGTGGACGGAACGGCGACGAACGCCATCGTCGAAGACATCGGCTTCGGCCAGATCGACCTTGCTTCCCTGACCACCAGCGCTGGCTTGGCTGTGCGAAGCGAGTCCGCAGCCCCCCGGAACATCACCGTGCTCGAGGCGACGATTCTGTCTGCCGAGTCCGGCGACGTCCCGGCCACGGGGACGGTCACGTTTTACGACGGGGACACCGAGCTCGGCACGGTCGATCTCGATCTCGCCGGCAAAGCCGTGTGGCAAAGCGATCTCTTCCTGGCCGGCAGCCACACGTTCCGGGCCGTCTACAGCGGCGGCACCTCCCAGGGCTACACGTTCGCCGCGAGCACCTCCGCCGATCAGGTGGTGACGGTAGGGACGACCCAGACGATTTCGGTCGATCCGATTGCCAATCGCGTCTGGGGGGTCGACGACACCACGGTGCAGGTGATGGCCGGCGCCTCGTCCGGCATGCCGGTGTCGTACAGCATCAGCGGCCCGGCCACGATCGATGAAGATGGCTTGGTGACAACCACCGGCCTCGGCCACGTCGTCGTCACGGTGACCCAGGCGGGCGACGCCTACACGACGGCCGCCGCGCCGGTCGTCGTTTCCTTCGACGTGGCCCGTCCCACGATCACCGTCCGGATCGACGACCAGACGGCAGACTACGGCGACGACCTCTCTGCGCTCGGCCTCACCTACACGTTGAGCGGGTTCCTCGGCGATGATTCCTCGGCGTCGCTCGCCGGCCTGCCGGTCCTTTCCATTGCCCCCGGCGCGGTCCACCCCGGCACCTACGCCATCGGCGCGACCCCGGCCGCGGACAGCAAGTACGACTTCCAAGTCGAGACGGGCACGCTGACGATCCGCAAGGCGCTCCTCACGGTGACGATTGAAGACAAGACCGTCGTGTACGGCTCGAGCTTGCCGACGCTGACCTACGTCGCTGAAGGCTTCGTGTCTGGCGACACCGCGGCGGTCCTTGAAGCTCTGCCAGAGCTCGCCACGACGGCCGCTGGCAGCAACGCTGGCAGCTACGACATCACGGCGGCCGATGTCGAGGACAACGACTACGAGATCGTGATCGTCTCCGGCAAGCTGACGATCACCCCCGCAGCGCTCACCATCACCGCCGATGACAAGGCGATCACCTACGGCGACGCCCTGCCGACTCTTACGGTCCGCTACTCGGGCTTCGCCAACAGCGACACGGCGGCCAGCCTCGACACGGCGGCGACCGTCGCCGTCGCTGCGGCCGACTTCCACGCTGGCAGCTACGGGCTGGCGGTAGCCGATGCCTACGATCCCAACTATGAGATTTCGTTCGTGCCGGGGACGCTGACCGTCGCGAAGGCACCGCTCACGATCACGGCCGTGAACCAGACGCAGGTCGTCGGCCGCTCCCAGCCAACGCTCACGGCCATCTACTCTGGCTTTGTCAACGGCGAAACGGCGGCGGTGCTCACCACGCAACCGCATCTCTCGACCGACTCCGACGGATCGATCGGGACGGCGGCCATGAGCGTCTCCGGCGCGGCCTCGGACGACTACCAAATCTCCTACGAGGCCGGCACGCTCACCGTCGTCGCCGACACGCCGTCGTTTGCCGTCCTGAGTTCGATCGCTGCCCCGCTTGCGGGGAACACACCGACCTACACGGTGACGATCCTCTCCGCCATCGATGGCCAGACGATCACGGCCGGCACCGTACAGTTCCGGTTTGACGGCGTCGATCAAGGCAGCCCGGTAAGCCTCGACTCGAATGGCTCCGCATCGTTCACAACCGCCCCGCTCGCTGCCGGAAGCCACACGATTTCGGCGGTCTACAGCGGTGGCACGGCAATCAATGCCGGCACGCAATCCCTCGTGCAATCGGTCGGCCAATTCGCGGCGACGATGGGATTCGTCAACGCCACGCTTGCGGCAACCTACGGCGCTACCCCGAGCTACACGGTGCGAGTGACGCCGACCGACGTGTCCAACGGAACGCCGCAGGGCGCCGTCCAGTTCGTTGTTGACGGCGTTGACTACGGAGCGCCTGTGGCCGTCGACGGCAACGGCGAGGCGACCAGCCCGGCGCTCGCCGTGCTCGGGGCCGGCACCCACACGGTGCTAGTCCGATTCACCAGCAGCAACGGCTTCCAGAGCGGGGCCGACAGCGTCGTGCTCGAGGTGGCGAGGAAGACGATCACGATCATCGGTCTGGCTGGGGTGAACAAGACCTACGACGGCACCACGGCGGCCACGGTCGCCGGCACGGCCACCTACGAGGGGCTCGTGAATGGCGAAACGTTCGGCGTCTTCGGCACCGGCACGGCCACGTTCGCCACTGCGAATGCCGGCACCGCCAAGACCGTGACAATCACCGGGTTCGAGGCGCCGAGCGACAACTACGTGCTCGATCTCAGCACGACCGTCACCGCCACGGTTCTTGCCAAGACGATCGGGATCACCGGCCTCGTCGGGGTGAACAAAACCTACGACGGCACCACGGGGGCCACGGTTAACGGCACGGCCGCCTACAGCGGCCTCGTCAATGGCGAAGCGTTCGATATCGTCGGCACCGGCACGGCCACGTTTGCTGACTCGAGCGCCGGCACGGGCAAGACGGTGACGATCAGCGGGCTCTCGTCACCGAACGGCAACTACATCCTCGCAGCTGATCCGACGATTACGGCCAACATTGTTCCGGCCCTGCTCACGGTCGCCGCCCAAGCCGTCACGAAGACCTACGACGGCGCTGCGGCGGGCGGATTCTCAAGCACGATCACCGGCTTCGTCGGTGGAGAAGATGCTGCCGTCCTCTCCGGCGCCGCGGCCTTCACGGGCACCGCCACGACAGCCGTCAATGCCGGGGTCTATCGGCTCGTGCCCGCCATCGGCACGCTCGCGGCCCAGAACTACACCTTTGAGTTCACTGAGGCGGCCGTGACTATTCTTCGCCGAACGCTATCGGCGAGCCTCGTCAACATTCCTTCGAAGGTCTACGACGGGAGGGTGGCCACGACGCTCGCGCCAGCCAACGTCGCCCTCTCCGGGATGGTCGTCGGCGAGTCGTTCACGGTGACAACAGCGGCGATGGCCGCGACCTACGCCTCGCGGAACGCCGCGCCGAGTGTCGTGATCTCCGTCAATCTTGCCGGGGCCGGTCTCGTGGCCGGAGTCGGCACGCTGGCTGCCAACTACGAGATCCCGGCGGTCGCCACCGGCACGGGGGCGATCACGACGCGGGTGCTGACGGTGACCCCGACGGCCATCGCGAAGACGTACGACGGCACGACGGCCGCCGTCGTGTCACTCACCGACAACCGGGTCAGTGGCGATCTGTTGAGCCTCTCCTCCACCACGGCCGTATTCGTCGATAAGAACGTCGGCTACAAGTCGGTGCTCGTTGGCGGCATCGCCATGACCGGCGCGGCGGCAGCCAACTACACCGTCGCCACGACGGCCCGCACGGCCGCCAACATCACGCCTCGGCTCCTGGCCGGCACGGTGACGGTCGCCGACCGGGTGTATGACGGAACGCGGACGGCGACGATCGTTGGCCGCGGCCTCTCCGGCCTGGTCGACGGCGATGCCGTCACCCTCGACGGCGGCACGGCGACGTTTGCGAGCAAGGCCGTCGGCGCCAGTAAGACCGTGACCGTGACGGGGCTGACCCTCGCCGGCGCCCAAGCCGGGAACTACGAAGTGAGCGCCACGAGTTCCACCGTCGCGACCATCACGAGGCGGGCGCTCGTCGTCACGGCCACCGCCGTCGACAAGATCTTCGACGGCACGACTGCCGCGACGGTGGTCCTCGCCGACGACCGGGTGACAGGCGACACCGTCACGGTGAGCCACACCTCGGCGACGTTCGACACGGCGGCCGTCGGCGACGGCAAGACCGTGACCGTCTCCGGGATCACGATCAGCGGCGTCGACGCCGCCAACTACACCGTGGCCACGACGGCCACGACCACGGCCAAGATCGGTTCGCAGGCCATGGCGCCGGTGGTCACGGCGCAGCCGGCGAGCGTGTCGATCCTGCCGGGGCAGTCGGCGACGTTCACGGCTACGGCCGGCGGCACCGGGGTGACCGTGCAGTGGCAGCGGAGCACCGACAGCGGTGCGACGTGGGCTGACATCGCCTCGGCCCGATCGACGACCTACAGCGTGACAGTGGCCCTGGCCGACAACGGCACGCGGGTTCGGGCGGTGTTCAGCAACGCCGGCGGCTCCGTCACCTCTTCGGCGGCCACGGTCACCGTCACCAAGGCGACGGTGGCCAGCGCCGGCGTGAGGTGGGGCACGAGTGGCACCTCGAGCCTCGTCGACGCGGCCGCCAGTGGCGGCGTCGTGCGGCTCCTGCCGACGGGTCGGGTCAACGACATCCCCTGGGCCAACATCAACCGGATCACGTTCACGCTCGACCGGGCGATCACCGATCTCAGCGGTGTCACGGTCTCGGGCGTGAACGGCACGAATTACGGCACGCCGACGGTGACGATCTCCGGCACGACCGTCACGCTCACGCTCGCCGCCGCGATCGTCAACGCCGACAAGGTGACCGTCACGATCAACAACAGCCAGGTGACCGGTTACACCCGGCGGCTCGACGTCCTTCCCGGCGACGTCAACGACGACGGCATCGTCAACACGACCGATGCCACGACGGTGAGGAACTTCTACACCGCCGGGATCAAGCCGTTGTTCGCCCTCATCTACCTCGACATCGATGGCAGTGGCACTGCGAATGTCTCCGACTACAATTTCATTCTCACCCGCAACGGCAAGAGACTTCCTGTCTGATTGACGTTTGAGTCCCTCGCTTTCGATCTCCCTCGCGTCTTTTCCCTCTGCCTCGGTTTCTCAGGAGAAATGTCCCATGTCCCCGGCGTGGCTTCGACCGATTCGCCTCCTCTCGATTGCCTTTGCTGCGGTTCTGGCGACACTCGGCGCTCCCTCCGGCGCCGAGGCCGGTCTCGTCGTCGAGTTTCGCAACGTCACGGGCGGGCGTGAGGGAGGGACGGGAAGCTTCGAGGTGGTACTCGTGAGCAGCGATCCAGCAGTCGACATCTACGGCTTCGGCATGCAGATTGATATCGCCGGAACGAGCGTCAACTTCACGGGAGCAACAACCGCGACCACGGCGCCCTACCTCTTCAGCATCGCCGGGAGTTATGCCTACGACGATCCCTCGGCCAATCCCCTCGGGACGATCTCTTCCCCCCCCCAGAGTATCTTGCTTGCCGACAGCACGGTGATCCCCGCTTATCAGACGGTGCCCTACACCGATCCCAACAACAGCCAAGTCACGACCACCGAGTGGGCATTGGGCCTTGTGCTCTTCCGAGTGCCGTGGGACGTGACGCTCGGGGAATACGCTCTTTCCGTCGACACCACGGCGAGCACGTTCACGACCTACGGCGACGACGGGCAGGGGGGCGTCGACTTCAACAATGCGCTCACCATTCCGTTCACGAGCAACCCGTCGATCATCCTCGTCGTCGTCCCGGAGGCCACTCCTTCGATGCTGGCGCTCTCAGGTCTCGGCGCGGCGGGGGTTGGCTCGATCCTCTCGCGCCGCCGACGGGCGCGCCGGGCGCTCGGAGAACTCCCGCTGGTTCACGGGTGATCGAAGCGAAAAACGTTCCGGGATGACTTGTTCCGCAGCCTGATGGAATGATCCTGCCCTCTCACACCGCCTCCGGCCGGGGGTGTTGCCACGGGGCGCGGTACTCACGGGTCAGATAGCCATTGGCCTCGTCGTCGCCGACGACAATCCCTTCGCGATCGAGCGACAGGCTTCGCCCCAGACGCATCGAGACGTTGGCGAGGATGCAAGCGGCGCTCGAAACATGTCCCTCGGCAATGTCGGCCACCGGCCTCCGCCCCGTCGCCCGGGCGTCGAGGAAGTCGAGCATGTGGCGCCGCGTCGCCGGCGCGGCGAAAGGCTCCGTCTCCTGGTGCGCGACATCTTCGGGATACTTCTCGCGCTCGTCGAGAAACTCTCCGTGCTCAGCCGGGCCGCCGTCCTTCGGCTTGAAATCCCACCTCGCCACGCTCAAGCGGAGCGTGCCTTGCGAGCCGTAGAGCGTCGCCCCCCACGGATAGTCAGGGTCGGGGTTCTCCCCCCAGTTGCGCTGCGTCCAGACGACCTGCACGTCGCCATGATCAAACAGCGCCGTCTGCGTGTCGTGGAGCTTGACGTTCGAGGCCGGATTGCGGACGAGCGAGCCGCCCGAGGCTGAAATCCGCTCTGGCCACGAGAGGCCTAGAAAGAAGCGGACGAGGTCGTAGAAGTGAACGCACAGATCGCCCGTCTGCCCGTTGCTGAACTCATAGGTGTCGCGCCAGCCGCGGGGATGAATCTGGGGGTTGTAGGGAACGAGCGGCGCCGGACCGCAGTACATTTCCCAATCGAGCGTCGCCGGCGCGGGCGCCGGCGGCGGATAGGCCTCGCGCGTGCCGTAGTAGCTGTGGATGTCGACCGCAGCGATTTTTCCGAGGCGGCCGGAGGCGATGAAGCGGTCGCGGGCGTCGAGGAGATGGGGGGTGCTGCGGCGCTGGAGGCCGACTTGGACGGTGCGGTTATGGAGCCGCGCCGCCGCCACCATCGCCCGCCCCTCGACGACATCGAAGCTGATCGGCTTTTGCACATAGACATCGGCCCCCGCCTCGCAGGCGGCGATCATCGGCAGACAGTGCCAGTGGTCGGGAGTGCCGACGAGGACGATCTCCGGCTGGGTGTCGGCGAGGAGCTTGCGGTAGTCGCCAAACAGCAGCGGGGTGTTGCCGGAGGGTTGCCGCTGGGCGACGAGGGCCGCGGCGGCCTCGCGCATCGTGGTATCGACGTCACACAGCCCGACGACCTCCACCGGCGCCACCTGCATGAGATGGAAGAGGTCGGTCTTTCCATACCAGCCGCAACCGACGAGCCCCACGCGGAGCGGCTTGGCGGGCTCTGCGGCAGCGGCCGACTCGGACCCCAGGGCCCCGACCGCGGCCAGCCCGATCCCGGTGTGAAGGAAATCTCGGCGCTGCATGGGAAGCTCTCGTCTGGAGGTCGGGGAGTGGGACGGGGGGCGATGCCCGGCAGGTGGCATCGAAGCTTCTGGGAAAGCCTACCGAATCGCAGCGTCGGGTACACTGCCGCCAGCACTGCGGGGCCTGGTGAATTGGTCCTGGTGTCGCACCCTTCCGAGGAGTCTCCCCTGTGGTCCATCTTTCGTGGTTCGGTGTTTGGAGCGTCTGTCTGGGCGTGGCGGTCGGCTTGGCGATGTCGGTCGCCTCGACAACGGTCTCTCATGGCGCCGAGCCCTCCCACGGCCCCCGGATCGTGTTTCTCGGCGACTCGATCACCGAAGCCGGTGCCGGCCCCCGTGGCTATGTGACGCTCGCCCGGCAAGCGCTCGCCGCGGCTACGCCCGCCGCGCCCCCGGAAGTGCTCGGCGCCGGGATCAGTGGCAACCGGGTGCCCGATCTCCTCGCCCGGCTCGACCGCGACGTCCTCGCCCGCAAGCCCGATGTCGTCGTCTTATACTTCGGCATTAACGACGTCTGGCACAGCCAAAATGGCCGCGGCACGCCCACGGGGGAGTTCGAGAAGGGATTGCGGACGCTCGTTGACAAGATCCGCGCCATCGGGGCGAAGGCGGTGCTCTGCACGCCGACGGTGATCGGCGAGAAGCAGGCCGGCACCAATCCGCTCGACAGCATGCTCGATGAATACGCCGACATCACCCGCGGCGTGGCTACCGACATGAAGGCCCCGCTCATCGATCTCCGCAAGGCGTGCGTCGCGCACCTTGCCGAACAAAACAAGGCCGACGCTAAGGAGGGAATCCTCACCACCGACGGCGTCCACCTCACGCCGGCCGGCGACCAGTTCTTGGCGGCACGGATGGTGGAGGGGCTCACCGTGGCAGGCCTCGTGTCTGCCGGGACACCGCAGGAGACTGAAAAGCTGCTCAGGCACGTGGTGATGTTCAAGTTTAAGGAGACTTCGACCGAAGCCGACGTGGCGCGGATCGTGAAGGCTTTTGGGGCGCTCCCGGAACGGATCAAGGAGATCAAGGGCTTCGAGTGGGGCACCGACAACTCGCCGGAGGGCCTCCAGCAGGGGCTGACGCACTGCTTCTTTGTCACCTTCGCTTCGGAAGCCGATCGCAACGCCTACCTCCCTCACCCGGCGCACAAGGAGTTTGTCGATCTCGTCGGCCCGCATGTCGAGAAGGTGACCGTCATCGACTACTGGGCCCAGCCGTGACTCGTCGGGCCGATTTCCTCAAAAACCTCCCGGTTGCCGACGTCCTCGACGAGGTGGTGGCGGCATCGCGGCCGCGCGCTGCGGGCCCGGCAGGGCAGGGGGGAGCGGTCGTCGTCACGGCCCCCCCCGGCTCCGGGAAGACGATGCTCGTGCCGGCGGCGGTGCTCGACGATCTCCCGGCGGGCTCGCGGCTGATCCTCATGCAGCCGCGCAGGCTCGCGGCCCGGTCGGTCGCCGCGCAGATCGCCAAGCTCCGCGGCTGTGACCTCGGCGGCGAGGTCGGCTATCAGGTGCGCTTCGACAGCCGCGTGGGACGCGACACCCGGCTGATCGTCGAGACGACCGGGATCATGCTCCGGCGCCTCCTCCAAGACGTCACGCTCGAGGGAATAGCCTGCGTCGTCCTCGATGAGTTTCACGAGCGGTCGGTGGAGATGGATCTCGTCCTGGGGATGCTCCTCCGCGTCCGGGAGACGCTCCGCCCCGACCTCCGCATCATCGTCATGAGCGCCACGCTCGACACCGGCCCGGTGGCCAGGGCTCTCGCCCCTGGGGCTCCCGGGGGCTGCCCAGTGGTGTCGACCTCGGGGCGCCTCCATCCGGTGGAGGTGCGCTATGGCCGGCGCGGCGATCAGCGCGAAGTCATCGATCAGGTGGCCGACGCGGTCGGGCAGGCGCTGAAATACTCGACCGGCCACGTGCTCGTCTTCCTCCCCGGTGTCGGCGAGATCATGCGGTCGGCCGACGCAATCGACCCCCTCGCCGACCGGCAGGGGCACTCGGTCGTCATCCTCCATGGCGAGTTGCCCCCGGAGCAGCAGGACCGCGTTCTCGAGGAGACCGGCGGACGGAAGATCATCCTGGCGACGAACGTCGCTGAGACGAGTCTGACGATCCCCGGCGTCGGTGCGGTCGTCGACTCCGGGATGGTCCGTCAGATGCGCGTCTCGAGCGCGACGGGCTTGCCGCGGCTCGAGCTGATCCCGATCTCGCAGGCCTCGGCCGACCAGCGGGCCGGCCGGGCAGGGCGAACAGGCCCCGGCGTCTGCTTCCGGCTGTGGGATGAATCGTCGCACCAGCACCGCCCCGCCGCCGACCTCCCTGAGATCCTCCGCACCGATCTCGCCGGCCCGCTCCTCCAGCTCCTTGCCCTCGGCGAGGCCGAGGGGTTTCCCTGGCTCGACACCCCCGAGCCCGAGGCTGTTGACCAAGCCCTCCGCCTCCTCGAGATGCTCGGCGGGATCGAGGTCTCGGGGGGCAAGCCCACGATCACGCCGCTGGGGCGGGAGCTTGTCCGGCTTCCGGCCCACCCGCGCCTCGCCCGGCTCCTCCTCGCCGGCGCCCGACATGGCGTGCTCCGCGAGACGTCGGTCGCTGCGGCGATGCTCTCGGAGCGCGACCCCTTTCGCACCGCCGCTCATGGCCGCAGCGGCCCGCGCGACCGGATGACCGTTCGCACCCGGTCTGACGTCGTCGATCGGGTCGCGGCGCTGCAGATGTTCCATGCCGGGATTCCCCTTGGCGGCCATCCGTCGACGGCCGATCTCGAGCCCCATCCCGGCGGGGCAAGAACGGTGCTCCGAGCGGCCGAACAGCTCTACCGGCTCGTCGATGTCGATCTCGCCCCGCGCGCCGCCGATCCGGCCACGGCCCTGATGCGGTCGCTCCTCGAGGCCTTCCCCGATCGGCTGGCAAAGCTCCGGCCCGGGGCCAACGACCGGGCGACGATGGTGGGGGGCCGGGGCTTGCGCCTCGACGGCGGATCTCGCGTCCGGCAGGAGCCGCTCGTTCTGGCGATCGACCTCGACGATGGCGGCGGCGAGGCCCGCGTCCGGCAGGCAAGCGCGGTCAATCGCGAGTGGCTCGACGACGAAGGCCTCCATGCCAATCTCACGTGCGGCGAAGAGCTTCTCTTCAGCCCCTCGCGCCGTCAGGTCGAGGCTCGCCGCCGCACCGCCTGGATCGATCTGGTGCTCGACGAGACGCCGGTGGCGATCAGCGATCCGGCGGCTGCCGCAGCCCTTCTTGCTGGGGTCGCCCGGCAAGAACCGGCCCGCAGCCTCCCCGATCCCGATTCGGCCGCGGGCCGCTTTCGGCTCAGGGTCGATTGGCTCGCGCGGACGATGCCAGACCTCGACTTGCCTCTGCTCGACGATGCTGCCCTCTTGGCCATGCTCCCCGAGGTCTGCCACGGCCTGCGGTCGCTTGACGAAGTCCGGGCCGCCGACTGGCTGAGCCGTCTCCAGGGGGCGGTCGGCTGGGAGCGGCTCCCCCTCGTCGAACGGCTTGCCCCGGCCGAGCTCGAACTGGCTGGCGGTCGCCGCTATCGGCTTGAATACCGCCCCGACGGCCCACCGATCCTCGCCGCCCGGATTCAGGAGCTCTTCGGTACGCTCCAAACGCCGCGGGTGGCCGACGGACGGGTGCCCGTGCTCGTCCATCTCCTCGGGCCCAACCACCGCCCGCAGCAGGTGACCTCCGACCTCGAGAGCTTTTGGCGCACCACCTACCACGAGGTGCGCAAGGAACTCCGCCGCCGCTACCCGAAACACCCCTGGCCCGATGATCCGCTCACCGCCGCTCCTCCGCGCCCCCGCCCGCGCGCTTGACAACCTCGAGTGAGCGACGGAGCCACAGACGTGCTACGACCCGCTGAACCGCACCGTCTCCCCCGGCGCCACCGTCACGGCACGTCTGACCGGGCGCCGGTTGTGCAGAGCGTGCGCAGGAGACGGCGCATACC
>Ga0114974_10004008_pt1 | contig 11038 bp, 27 predicted proteins | sample S_130206_EF_Meta_FD_87318 | JGI IMG/M metagenome (GOLD analysis project Ga0114974, IMG submission 87318) | Freshwater microbial communities from Lake Simoncouche, Canada to study carbon cycling - S_130206_EF_MetaG | ecosystem: Environmental > Aquatic > Freshwater > Lake | place: Lake...
TCCTCCGTATGATCTTCTTAAATTAGATGAAGATACATATAGACTATCTCTTGCTGTAGCAGGATTTTCTAGAGAAGATATTGATGTGTCTGTTAATAATGGTTCTCTTATAATTAAAGGAGAACTTGTAGAAGTAACAGATGCAGAAATTGTTCACAAAGGAATTGCTGGTCGTAAGTTTACACGTACCTTTGCTCTTGGTGAATATATGGAAGTAACTGGTGCTGAACTTAAGGACGGTATGCTAACAATTAATATTGATAGAATCGTTCCAGAAGAAAAGAAACCTAAGTCTATTAAGATCAAGTAGTATAATGTAAGTAGTCCCTACACAGGACCTTGGGATGGAGTAGTTACCCTTCTATATATTCCCTGGCTAAAGTGCTTGGAATACCTGTGTAGGGCTTTTACATGCTGATATAATTATTATCAATGACTAACAAACAGTTGGACCATTATGATAAGCAAGAGTTTAAAAATAGACTTGCAAAAATAAAAGAAGCATCTGGCTGTGTAGATTGTGGAGTAAATAATCACATAATATTAGATTTTGATCATTTAAAAGATAAAAAACATAATATTTCAAGAATGATTCATGATGGATTTTCTTGGGCAGCAATAAAAAAAGAAATATCAAAATGTGAAGTTGTATGTGCAAATTGCCATAGAATTAGAACTCATAACAGGTTGACACACAAGATAGCCTAGTGATATAATTAATAAGTAGAACATAGGTAAAGGAATAGTTAATGCCAGTTTATGATTATAGATGCAATGTTTGCTCTTCTAGCATTGAATTTAAAAGAGAATTTGGTGAAGATAGAGAACCTTTATGCTGTCAGCAAACTATGCAAAGACAATGGACATCTCCAGGAGTTTTGTTTAATGGCAGTGGATTTTATTCCACGGACAACAGAAAGTAGCGGTATACTATGAATACAATGATTGCAGAAGAAGTTGTAAGTAAAGAGTGGACTTTAAATGCTATTGATCGCTGTGATTTGTGTGCAGCAGAAGCACTAGTAAAAGTAACTGGGATCTCTGGAGACCTAATGTTTTGCGGTCATCACTATAATAAAATTATTGATAATGCCGAAGGGTACAAAAAAATGATGTCATTTATGATTAGCATTATTGATGAAAGAAATAAACTAATTGAGGATAAGGCGAAAGGTAAGGACTACTAATGTATGAGTATTTTGTTAGAGAAGTAAAAAATGTAGTTGATGGAGACACTATTGATGTTGTTATTGATTTAGGGTTTGATATTTTATTTGCATCTCGTGTAAGACTTGCAGGTATTGATACACCAGAATCTCGTACAACAGATAAGGCTGAAAAGGCTCTTGGTCTTGAGGCTAAAGAATATTTAAAGAAGCATTTAAAGGATGCAAAATCTGTAGTTATTCGTACAGAAAAAATGGATTCATCAGAAAAATATGGACGCATTCTTGGCTGGGTATATGTTAATGGCGAATCAGAATCAGTTAATAATAAAATGATTAATGATGGATATGCTTGGGGATATCTTGGGGAAACAAAAATTAAGGATTTTCAAGCCCTTGCAAAAGCAAGAGCAAAATCAGGAAAGTAAATGATTTTATCAAAATCCAACAATTTTTTATTATTAAAAAATAAAAAAGTTGGTGGAACATCTTTAGAGATTCCTTTATCAATGGTAGTTCCAGAAGATGCAATTGTAACTCCTAGAACATCAGATGATCCAGCATGGGCTTTAGAAGAAAAAATTTATGATGGGTATAAGCCAAGAAATTATAATGGCTTTTATAATCATATGTCTTATTCTGAAATAAATGCAAAAGTTGATTTAACTAATATAAAATCATATATTTTTATTAGAAATCCATACAATGCTGTGCTGTCTCATTTTTTTCATAGACTTTATTTTATTAATAAAAACTATACGTGGAATAATTTAGACAAAATAGAGCAAAATGTTTTAGTTGAAAAATATTTTAATAATGAACTTGGCTGGTCTTGGCATAAAAGTAATAAACATATTTATTTATCAAGTGATGGAAACATACAGGTAAATAATTTTTTAATGTATGAAAATGGAATAGAGTCAGAAATTAACAGTATACTCATAAAACATGACATACCTAAGATAAGCATTACCCAAAATGAAAAAGCATTTAGACCAAAATCAATAAATCCAGAAGATGTTTTTTCATCTAAATATTTAGATCAAATATATAAAGAATGGCTTTGGGAATTTAAAACATTTGGATACAATAAAATATGATAAAAAATTCTATTGAATGGTCAGAAGAAATAACCAGTCAAACTGGTTTACCTAGACCATTTGCACATACAACAAAAGAATCAACTAAAAATAAACATTACTCTTTACCTAAAATAGTTCCAATACCTTGGCAATCAAAGCCTGCTTTTACAACTGGAGGATTGTTAAATCTTAACAATGAAAATGAAAATAAAATATATGATCAAGATCTTTGTCCATACTGTGGGGTTAAAATTGAAAAAAACCAAGATTCTGTAAGATGGCATACTTCACAAATTAAGAAGTTAATTAAAACAAGAGATTTTGTTTTTTCGGATATTCATCCATTTCATAAAGAGTGCATGAAAGAAGGAAGAACTTTTTGCCCATTTATGAAAACATTGAGTGATGAAGATTTTGAATATAATCACTATCTTATATTAAAAGAAAAAGCAATAATAGAAAAAAGAAATGTAAAAAATGAATCAAAAAAATAAAATAAGTGTTTTTTATTTTACAGCAGATTGGTGCCAGCCATGCAAAAAGGTAAGGCCAATTGTTGAAGAGTTGTCAAAAGATATGTTTCCAAATACCTTTCAAATTATAGATGCCGAAACTGAGATGGAATTGTCTAAAAAGTTTGAAATAAAATCCATTCCAACATTTATCCTAATTAAAAACGGTGAAGAGATTAACCGTATAACTGGATTACAAACAAAGGAAAAGTTAATTGAGTTTATTAATAATAAAAAAGATATTAAAAAGAATGTTTAATCCTGAAGATAAAAACATGATTCCAAAAGATCAAGAAATTCTAGACTATTTGATTCTTAATGGTGGATTAGAGATAGTAGGAGTTGATTCATCAAACGGATCTTTCTTATACTCCTTTACCCCAAAAATTAAAGAACTTATGCCAGATCTATACACTGAGCATATAAATACAATCAACCAAGAAATGCTATCTCTTTGGGAAAAAGGTTATATAAATATAGATTTTCTTGCTGATGACCCAATAATAACTTTATCAAAAAAGTCTCTTATAGACTCAGAAGTAGCAAAATTAAGTAAAGATGAGCAATGGTCAGTAATGGAACTTAAGCGTCTTATGTTTAAGAAAGAAACCTGATATAATCAGTATATAACCTAGGAGGTTTATTATGCCAGCAGGAAAAGGAAAGCCAGCAGGAGGATATCGTGCAGGAGCCAAAGGCTCTTATGGATGCGATGGATTCCCAACAGTGAGTGCAGATGGAACAGTTCATGGATGTCATCCAACAAAGGCTAAAGCAGCAGCACAGGCTCGTGCAATTTTTGCAAGTATTGCTAGTAAATCAATTAAATCATTAGAGAAGTCAATGATTACAGAGGGTGACTTTGTTATGTTTATTAATGAAGATGACGAAATTGAAGTTGGTCGTGTTGAATATGTAATGACAAATCCTGGTTTGCTTGGACTTCCTGGTTCTGAATATTCAATGGAATATGCTGAAGATGATAAGCCAGTTATTGTTCGTTGCTATGAAGAAGAAAATGGTTCATGGTCTGAAGAAGAATATGTTTATTATGTTCGCATGTCCGAAGTAGTTAAGATTGAATCATTATCAGTATCTGTAGACTTAGTTGTTGAAATGGGTTCAACTGATTCAGGAATTCCACAAATGGATTCAGAAATGATGATGGCAATGTATGATGCACAAATTGGTAAAGCAGCAAAGCCTAAATATGAAGATTTAATTAAACCACGTAGTGGTGGTTCAACACCTTCAAATCCAAAATTATATGCAAGAGTTGTGCAAGCAGCAAAAGATAAATTTGATGTTTATCCATCTGCAGTTGCCAATGCATGGGTAGTTGCTGAATATAAAAGACGTGGTGGAATGTATAAATCAGACTCACCAGATACAGCAAAAAGTATTTGGGACGGTTCTTTTGATCCAAAAGGATTTGCAAAGTAATGGCTAAAAGATCTTCTGCATCTTATTATTCAAACCAAGCATTTAATCCAATGCAAATTAAAAATGGAAGAATTGTTCGTCTAAGAAAAGACGGATCCATTAAAGCAGACCTTGGTCCATATTTAAATAAATCACAGAAAAAGACTGTCAATGGCTGATACATACTCTCCAAATGCTGGTATGAAGTCTGCTGCCCGTCGTGCTTTAAAATGGAAAGAGGATGGCAAGGCTACTGGTGCAGGAACTCCTGTAGGTTGGGGCAGGGCAACAGATATTGTTAATGGTTCTGCAATGTCTCTTGATACTGTCAAAAGAATGTACTCATTTTTTTCACGTCATGAGGTAGATAAAAAAGGTAAAGGCTTTTATTCTGGTCCAGAGTTTCCATCTAACGGAAGAATTATGTGGGACGCTTGGGGCGGAGATGCAGGCTTTTCATGGAGTCGTGCAATAGTTGAAAGAGAAAAGAATAAGGCAGAAAAGGCGTGGATTGGAAGCGCTTTTAGTTTCAAAAAGGGGTAGACAAATGGATGATTTAACTAGAGAAGAGTTAATGCAATTATTAACATTCTATAGACAAAGCAAGTCTGATCTTGAATTAAGTTTGCTGCAAACACAAATAAAGTTAAATAAGGCTATTAGTCTTGTAAATAGCGATGTTCCAGTTCCAGCAACAAAAAAAGTTATTGACAAAAAAGAGTAACAGTGGATTCTTTAAAAATATTTTTCTATGCCTTGCCAGCAGCATTGACATTCATGGCTGTTTGGTTTATACTTAAGGTATCAAACAAAGATAGGAAGATATTTTTAAAAAAAATTACATATAGACAAAGTAATATATATGAAATCATTAAAGATGTTATTCCAAAAGAAATGTTTGATAAACCAAAAGTTATAACTCAATCACAAAAACATGTTCAAAAGAATATGCTGAAGGTTGTTATAACCGATGATATGGCATATTGGACAGTTGACAATGTGTTTTATACCGCTAATTCTATTAATGGAAGAATAGACGAAAGCACTATAAAACCAATAGATATGTACTCTATGAGTAACAAAGAATTAAAAAAGATGATGGACATCTTGGATGATTTAAATAAAGGGGTTGGGCCAAATGATAGTAGCAGTGCAGGGGACGACAGAATTTAAAGACTACAATGTCTTTCTTCGTGCAATGAGCGTTGCTTTGTCTACCATGAAGGAAGATGATCAAGAGTTTATAATTTATTCTGTTGGTCCATTAAATATAAATAACTTTGTTTCTGAGTTCTCAAACTTATCTGAAAGAGGAATGAAGGCAAGAGGAAAAAAGATTAAGTTTTATAATACTGCTCCAGCATGGCTAGATAAAAATATGGATCAGGTAAACTACTTTGCTTTTTTAAGCAAACCAAATGAATCAAAGTCTAGATTAGTTTACTCTGCTGAAGCAAAGAATATTGAAGTTGGACTTTTTAAGTATTAAGGAGATATATGTTTATTAGAAGTTTAAACACAATGGAAAAGATTATCAACAAAAATGATAACCTATTGTGGAATGGTTGGGACGTAATTGATTTAAAAGAATCAGATGTTGCTAAAACATCAGTCAATGGAATTAGAATAAAAGATAAGTGGTATGTCCACAAAGTTTACAAGCCTGGTCGTGATGGTTGGGATATTCCTAATAAGTATAGGGAGTAATCTTGAAACAGCATTTGTGGAAAGACAAGGCATCTTGTTTAGGCCTTGAGACTAACCTTTATTTTGAGGAATATGAGGACAAATTAGAACTTCGTAATGCAATAGATAAAATTTGTATGCAGTGTCCCGTTAAAAAAATATGTTTTGCAAATGGCATATCTGGCAAAGAGTGGGGCGTTTGGGGTGGGGTATACTTAGAAGGTGGAGAAATTTCAAGGGAATTTAATAGACACAAGTCAAAACAAGACTGGTCTAATACATGGCAAGCATTGACAATGGAGTGAGTATGATAATACAAATAATTGGACTGCCTGGATCTGGTAAAACAGAACTGGCAAAAGCACTTAAAGATCGTATTAATGCTATTCATCTTAATGCAGACGAAGTACGTGCAACAGTTAATTCTGATCTTGGATTTACCAAAGAAGATCGCATAGAGCAGGCACGACGCATGGGAGAGATGGCAAGACTTATTGCCAAACAAGGAGTTGCTCCAGTCATTATAGATTTTGTTTGTCCAACAGAACAAACTCGCAAGGCTTTTGGTAAGCCTGATATTCTTATTTGGATGAACACAATTGAAGAAGGACGTTTTGAAGATACGAACAAAATGTGGGAAGTTCCAAAAAGTTATTCCTGTGCCTTTAACAATCATGAGTTAAATGCATATGAAAAAGCAACAGAAATTATAGCATTGTATAACCTACACGATTGGTCTGCTCCAACAACATTAATGCTTGGAAGATATCAACCTTGGCATAAAGGACATCATGCATTGTATTTACAAGCGGGAATGAGAACAAATCAGGTATTACTTGGAGTGCGAAACACATACAATACAAGTGAAAAAGATCCACTTACATTTGATCAGGTAAAAGAATATATTGCCAAAGATGAGTTTATGGATGGTGCAATGGTATTACGTTTGCCAAACATTACTAACATTGTGTATGGCAGAGATGTTGGATACAAGATTGAACAAGTAGATTTGGGGGCAGAGATTCATGCTATTTCGGCTACTGAAAAACGTCGTGAACTGGGCATCTAACATTGGCCAAGGAATTGCTGATGCAGAAGAAGAGTTTGTTAAGGGTATGTTTGAGAAAGATGTAAAAAATGAAAGTAACTAAGGCTAGATCTTTTGTTAAAGCATTAAGTTATCGCATATGGGGAACTCTATCCTCTGTTGCTGTTGCTTATGTTATTACAAAAAATGCTTCGCTTTCTATAACAATTGCATTTTGGGAAACTGTAGTTAAAATATTTATTTATTATGCACATGAACGTGGTTGGAATTACATTCAGTGGGGAAGAAAATAATGTATACAGATTCTATGCGTAGGGTTGTACATAATATTCAAGCACCAAAAGGTTTTGGGGTTAATATTATTGACAATGAGCACTTTCTTACAATAAAATTAAATGAGAAAGAGTTTGAAAAAATGTTTCATGATGAAAAAATAAAAGCATTACAATATATTGTTAACTTAAAAAATGCTTTAGAACAAAATGGTGCAATTGTTTTAGTTACAAGGGAGGCAGTACAAAAATGAGTCAAGCATATTATACAAAAAAAATGTGGGATGCGTTTAAAAATATTGAATGCCCAGGTGGTTTTCATATTAAGGTTGAAGATAAACTATTTTTCTTAAAAGTAACTGTTGATGAAGAACAGTATAACAATATGACAGAAGAATCAAAACCAGTCGTATATGGATATCTTAATGAAGTTAAAAAAACTTTGGAAGACCTTGGCGCAAGTGTTTTACTAGTACAGGAAAAGTGGCATGGCTAAAAAAATGTTAAATTTGTTTATTTGTAAACTTAGAGGACATAACTTTATTGACGCTGGATCTTGTCCATTTACTGGCAAAACATATAATGCATGCACTAAATGTGAAAGTGTAGTAGCAATATGAAAAAAAGATTGGTTATATTAATAAGCATTATTAGCATTTTAATTATATCAAGCATTGCGCTATTTGCATCAATATCAAAATCTTTTGATGGCATAAGCCTAGATGATGACGATTGGGATCTATAGTGCCTGAGAATGTAGTACAATAGAATTATGGAAAAAGGGCTTTTAATATTTTTTATAACACTAACAGTTTCTTTTGCAATAGGATATATTTCAGCAATGCAAAAATTAAAAAAGACTAATTTTGCTTTAGCAGAGTTGCACGTTGCGTATGCAATGCTTCAAGATTTAAATAAACTTAAATTTAGCAATAATGAACAACACGAAGACTCACTTCATAAAGAAAACTTTATTAAATTCTTATCTGACTCTCGTGATTGGGCATTTGAATATATAGAAAATTCTCAAAAAACTATTAAAGAAGTTGCAGAACAATTAAACAAAGATGGTTTTGAACAACAATCAAAAAAACTATTAGAGTTATTACCAGAAAAGGTTGCAGAATAATATGAAAGAACTTATACTTTCAATACTAACAGGTTTTGGATGTGGCATTATATTTGCTGCATTCAAATTGCCAGTACCAGCACCTCCAGTTTTTGCTGGGGTAGCAGGCATAATAGGCCTATGGTCTGGCTACGCTATACTAACAAAAGTTATATCCTAGGAGGAATAATGAATAATATACTAAACGATAAAACAAAGGCAATGCTTGCATCATACGGACGATCTGTTCTTGGTTCAGTAATTGCACTTTACATGGCTGGCGTAACAGATCCTAAAGATCTTTGGGCTGCACTAGTTGCTGCTCTAGCACCAGTTGCATTGAGAGCACTTAATCCTAACGACAAGGCGTTTGGCGTACTGCCAAACACTGGTGCTGTTTCAGATGCACTTAGCAAGATTGTACCTGCTAAGAAGGCTCCAGCAAAGAAGAAGGCTGCTGCTAAGAAGTAGTTTGTATTAAAATGAGAAGCGGGTATATAATAAATGTATACCCGCTTTTCTAATAATTTGGAGAAATTAATGAAAAAACTATTAGTTATATTGCCAGTATACAATGAAGAAAAATTAATTGAAAGAGCAATAAATAGTATATTAAGTCAAACATTTCAAAACTTTGAACTATATATTATTAATGATTGTTCAACAGATAATTCATTGTTAAAAATAAAACAATATTTAACTAATAAAAAAGTTAAAATAATTAATAATGCTCAAAATGGTGGTTGTTTTTATAGTAAAAATGTTGGAATTCAATTAATGGAAAAACAAAATTTTGATGTTTACACAACTCATGATGCTGATGATTTTTCTGATTCAACAAGGTTTGAAAAAATAATGCATTTTTTTAATGATGATAATTTACTTGCACTACAAGACACACAAATAAAAATTGGAAATGTAGCACCAGAGTGGCACTCAAAACCAGGTGAGACTATTTATAATCATGCACATGCATTTTTTAGCAAAAAGGCTTTTAGTATATTTGGTTATCTTGATAACGTATTATGTGGAGCAGATACAGAATATTGGCATAGGGTTTTAAAGTATGTTAGTATTAATAATAAATATAAAATAAAAAATTTTGACGAATTACTATATTATGCACAAGTGACAGATGATAATATGATTGTTAGATATGGTTCTGATATTAGAGATAAATATTTTAAAGAGCATATTGACAAAACCAATATTATGTTTAAGGATGAAGATTTTTATAAATCATTTTTTTCTATTGAAAAGGCAATAAAATGAAAGCATTAGTTACTGGAGGAGCAGGTTTTATTGGTTCGCATATTGTTGATAAATTAATAGAGATGAACTATGATGTTATTGTTATTGATAATGAATCATCAAACTCCAACACTCAATTTTACTGGAATGATAAAGCAAGTAATTATAAATATGATATTTGTGATTATGAAAAAACAAGATCTTTGTATGAGAATGTTGACTATGTTTTTCATGTTGCAGCAAAAGCAAGAATACAGGCAACAATGCTAGATCCTATTGAAACAATCAAAACTAATAGTTTTGGAACTGTTAATGTTTTGCAATGTTCTAAAGAAGCAAATGTTAAAAAAGTTATTTATTCTTCTACATCATCTGCATATGGACTTAACAAAGTTCCAAATATTGAAACTCAAGCAAATGATTGTTTAAATGTTTATTCTATATCTAAAACCAATGGTGAAAACTTATGTTTAAACTATACCAAAGGCTTTAATTTGAAAACAATATGTTTAAGATATTTTAATGTTTATGGGGATAGACAACCTATTAAAGGAAAATATGCATCGGTAATGGGAATTTTTAGTGAGCAGTCAAAAAATAATAAACCACTTACAGTAGTTGGAGATGGAAAACAAAAAAGAGATTTTACACACGTTTCTGATGTTGTAAATGCTAATATTTTAGCAGCAACAAAAAATATAGATGCAAAATATTTTGGACAAATATTTAATATAGGAACTGGAAAAAATTATTCAGTAAATGAAATTGCTAAAATGTTTTCTGAAAACATAACCTATATACCAGAAAGAGTTGGAGAAGCAAAGGAAACTCTTGCAGATATATCAAAAGCAAAAAATATTTTAGGTTGGGAACCAAAAATTACTTTAACTGATTGGCTGCAAAAATGATTACTTTGTTTATTGGTGGCACTGGCAGATGTGGAACAACAATCCTTTTAGATTATTTAGGAAATAATTCAAAAATTTATTCAACAATCAAATCAGAAATAAAGGTATTAACAGCAACAAATGGGCTATTAAATTCACATGATAAACAAACTTTAAATGATTTTAATTATTATATAGATCAATCTATATTAAATAAAACTGATGGCCAAAATGCTTTTATAAATTCAATAAAGCATAATGATATTATTGAAATGTTAAAAGAATTAAATAAAAGTTTTAAAGTAAATAGTAAAGAGTCAATTAAAGATTTTTATCTTGCTTGTTTTTATAAACAAAATATTATAAAAAATAATATTAAATATCTAGCAGATTCAACACCAGAAACAATCATGAATTCTGATAGAATAAATAATATTTTTCCAGATTCTAAATTTATTCATATGATAAGAGATGGAAGAGATTCTGGATACTCAGACTATCTTATAATGAAAGATTATAAATTTTCTAATAGGATTAAAAATGAATTTGATGGTTTAAATCATTGGCATCAAAGAATCATTAAATCTTTTAATTCTATAAAAAA
>Ga0114974_10004009_pt1 | contig 11035 bp, 10 predicted proteins | sample S_130206_EF_Meta_FD_87318 | JGI IMG/M metagenome (GOLD analysis project Ga0114974, IMG submission 87318) | Freshwater microbial communities from Lake Simoncouche, Canada to study carbon cycling - S_130206_EF_MetaG | ecosystem: Environmental > Aquatic > Freshwater > Lake | place: Lake...
AATATGTCGACGAGATCGAACTGATCGCAATCGAGCGCGCCAAGGCGCTGTTCGGGTGCAATTTCGCCAACGTCCAGCCCAACAGCGGCAGCCAGATGAACCAGGCCGTGTTCCTCGCGCTGCTCCAACCCGGGGACATGTTCATGGGTCTCGATCTCAATGCGGGCGGGCACCTGACGCACGGTTCGCCGGTCAACATGAGCGGCAAGTGGTTCAAGCCGGTGCCCTACACCGTGCGCGAGGACGATCACCGCATCGACATGGACGAAGTCGCCCGCATCGCGCGCGAGAACAAGCCCAAGCTGATTATCGCCGGCGGCACTGCCTATAGCCGCGAGTGGGACTGGGCGGGATTCCGCGCGATTGCCGACGAAATCGGCGCATACCTGATGGTCGACATGTCGCACATTTCGGGTCTAGTGGCGGGCGGCGCGCATGCCTCGCCGATCCCGCATGCTCATGTTGTCACCACCACCACCCACAAGTCTCTGCGCGGCCCCCGCTCGGGCGTAATCCTGAGCAACGACGAGGCGCTCGCCAAGAAGTTCAATTCGGCTATCTTCCCGGGCCTTCAGGGCGGTCCGCTGGTCCATGTCATTGCGGCCAAGGCAGTGTGTTTTGCCGACGCCATGAAGGGCGAATTCAAGGCCTATGCCCGCGCCGTGGTCGAAAATGCCAAGGTGCTCGCGGAGAGCCTCAAGGAGCAGGGCCTCGCCATCGTTTCGGGCGGCACGGACAACCACCTGATGCTGGTCGATCTCCGCCCCAAGCAGGCCAAGGGCAAGCACGCCGAAAAGGCGCTCGATCGCGCCTCGATCACTTGCAACAAGAACAACATCCCCTTCGACACCGAAAAAGCCACGCTGACTTCCGGCCTTCGGCTCGGCACTCCGGCTGGCACCACCCGCGGCTTTGGCCCGGATGAATTCCGTGCAATCGGCGGCCTGATCGCCGAAGTGGTCGAGGGCCTGCGCAAGAACGGCGAAGAGGGCGACGCCCAGGTCGAGGCTTCCGTGGCCGCCCGCGTCGAGGAACTGTGCGCCCGCTTCCCGATCTATCAGGGGCTCTGATCCTTGCGCTGCCCGTTCTGCGCGCACGACGACAGCCAGGTCAAGGACTCGCGCCCGACCGAAGACAACACCGCGATCCGCCGCAGAAGGCAGTGCGAAAGCTGCGGCGCGCGGTTCACCACGTTTGAACGCGTGCAATTGCGCGACATCGTCGTGGTCAAGACCGACGACAGCCGCGAGGCCTTCGAGCGCGGCAAGATCGAGCAATCGGTGGCGCTGGCCTGCCGCAAGCGCGGCATTTCGCAGGAGCGGCTCGACCAACTGGTCTCCGGCATCCAGCGCCAGATCGAGACGCTGGGCGAGAGCGAAGTTTCGACCCGGGCGATCGGCGAGATGGTGATGGAAGGGCTGCGGCAATTGGATTCGGTGGCCTACATCCGCTTTGCTTCGGTTTACCGGGACTTTGGCGAGGCGAAGGATTTCGAGGAATTTGCGAGTACGGTGAGGGATGTGGGGGGGAATTGATCCCCAACGACAATTAGAACTAACCCTTGACCGTTCGTCCCGAGCGAAGTCGAGGGATTTTTGGCCGAGCGAAGCCGAGGCCCTGCAAGGCACAACATGGCATTCTGGACCTACATTTTGAGCTGCTCGGATGGCACCTATTACACCGGCCATACTGATGATCTTGAGCGGCGGATTGCGCAGCATCATGATGGCACGTTCCCCGGCTACACGCATGATCGCAGGCCACTCGAAGTAAAGTGGGTCGATGAATTCCAGACCCGCATTGAAGCGCTGGAAGCCGAGCGGCGGATCAAGAGCTGGTCGCGCGCCAAAAAAGAAGCGCTGATTGCGCGGGATTGGGAAAAGCTCTCCTATTTTGCCCTACCTCCCAAAGAGAGGGCCTCGGCTTCGCTCGGCCGAATCCCTCGACTTCGCTCGGGACGAACGGAAATGGAGGATGGGAGGAACGGGGAAGGTGGATACATTACCTACATGCTCCACTGCGCCGACAACTCCTATTATGTCGGCCACACCGATGACCTTGAAGGAGATCTGGCGCAGCACCGCGAGGGGACGCGCGACGAATACACCGCCAAGCGCCTGCCGGTAGAACTCGCCTGGTCCGCGGAGTTCCCCGACCGCGACACAGCATTCGCCGCCGAGCGCCGCCTCAAGGGCTGGTCGCGTGCCAAGCGTGAGGCGCTGATTGCGGGCGATGAAGCATTGGCGGCGCAACTGGCCACCAGCGCGCCGGTGTCGCGTATGGAAGGCAAGACCGATGCCCCGGCGAGTGTCCCGGTGCCGCGCGAAAGCCAGCCGGTTGTCGTGCTGGTGCGACCCCAGCTTGGCGAGAATATCGGCAAGGCGGCGCGCGCCATGCTCAACTTCGGACTCACCGAAATTCGCCTCGTCGCCCCGCGCGATGGCTGGCCCAATCCTTCCGCCGGGCCCGCCGCATCCGGGGCCAACGTCGTGCTTCAGCATGCGCAAGTGTTTGATACTCTTGCCGACGCAGTGGCCGATTGTTCCCACGTCTATGCCACCACCGTACGCAAGCGCGGGGTGACCAAACCGGTTCTGACACCCGAACAGGCAGCGCTAGCGATCCATCAGAATTCCGGCCGCTCGGCCATTGTCTTCGGCCCCGAACGCTCTGGCCTCGAATCCGAAGACGTGGCCCTCGCCCGCGCGATCATCACCGTGCCGATAAACCCGGAATTCGCCTCGCTCAACCTCGCGCAGGCGGTGATTCTGTGCGCCTATGAGTGGTCGAAGCATGTCGGCCCAGAGTCGGCATTGTCCCAGCCGACGGCAGAGGAACTGCTCCCCCCTGCTCCGCAGGCCGAGCTCGACGGCATGATTGCCCAGCTCGATGCCCTGCTCGAACCGCGCGGCTATTATTTCCCCAACGCCCGCGCCAGCGCCACCCGGCTGACCTTGCGCACTGTGCTGACCAAGCCGGGCTGGAACCACCTCGAAGTGCGGACCTTGCGCGGGGTGCTCTCGGCCTTGCGGCGCAAGCCTGAAGAAGAAGGCTCCGGGAGTGAATAGCTGCCAAGATCTACTAGCTGGCCCCGGCTCCGAAGGCATGTGCCCCCTATGATAAGCGGTCGACATCGGCTATCCCTCACGCTCAATGTCCAGCGTTGTTTCAGCAAGCCGTTCACGGACAAGTAGCTCCCGCCGCAAAGCGGAGGCGCAAAAGCCTTCGCTCGTACCTAAGCTCGATACAGTAAGACTCGATGTTTCGGGACAGGACCAGCGGAAGCGTGCGCGGGAAGAAGCATTGGCTCAGTACCGCGCAAAGCTCGCGGCGCGTGCAGATCAGGAATCAGACTGATCCACTTGCATCCGGCGATGACACTTGACTTTGCCGCGCCCTCCCGCCAAGGGCGCCCCTTCGCAATTGACCCTGCACTCCGGTGAAGCAGCGGTCGCATCATGCAACTGGCATGGTGGTGCGGTTCCGGACTTGAAGCTGGGGCGCACGGCTCCGGCACGCTGATTGAAGGATTTCGCGCATGTCGAAGCGCAATGCATCGAAGTACAAGCTTGATCGCCGCATGGGCGAGAACATCTGGGGCCGTCCCAAGAGCTCGGTCAACCGCCGCGCCTATGGCCCCGGCCAGCATGGCCAGCGCCGCAAGAGCAAGGTTTCCGACTACGGCATCCAGCTGCGCGCCAAGCAGAAGCTCAAGGGCTACTACGGCGAAGTCACCGAAAAGCAGTTCAAGCGCACCTACCAGGAAGCCGCCCAGATGAAGGGCGATACCGGCCAGAACCTGATCGGCCTGCTGGAGCAGCGGCTGGACATGGTGGTCTATCGGGCCAAGTTCGCGCCGACCATCTTCTCGGCCCGCCAGATCGTTTCGCACGGCCACATCCGCGTCAATGGCGTGAAGTGCAACATCGCCAGCCGCCGCGTGTTCCCGGGCGACATTATCAGCCTCGGCAACAAGGCCAAGGAAATGGCGCTGATCGCCGAAGCACAGGGCCTCGCCGAGCGCGAAGTGCCTGATTACGTGATGCCCGACGGCACCGACAAGATCACTTTCGTCCGCGTTCCGACGCTCGACGAAGTGCCCTATCCGGTGCGGATGGAGCCCAATCTGGTCGTCGAATTCTATTCGCGCTGATTTTTCAGGCTTGCTGGAATACGATGGGGCGGTCCGAAAGGGCCGCCCTTTTCGTTATTGCGCAAAATCACCCAACATCCGTTCGTGTCGAGCGAAGTCGAGACACCATGCGCGGCTGGAGGTGTCTCGACTTCGCTCGACACGAACGGGTTTGGTTAGAGAAAAACTGGCGTTCTAACCCTTCCCCGCATTCATCGCCTTCGCCCCCGTCCCTGAACGATCGAAGGTCACCTCGTCCAGTGGCGGCATGCCCGGCGGGGCTCCGTATTCGGGCATTTCATACCATTCGCCCTTCAGGTCCGGCTCGCCGATGTAGTGGGTCTGGAACATCCTCCATGCAAACAGCCAGCGCCCCTCGACCAGTTTGAAGCGGTCGAAATAGATGCCGATGGGGGCAAACGGCGTGCCGTCGGTGAACAGCGAATGCTCAGTGACGTATGTTCGCGCGACCGCGGTGCCGTCGGGCATCAGATCGACAATCGGCGTGCGGAAGGTCATCAGGATGCGGCGATAGAGCGGGAAGGCGCCGGCCATGAACGCCACAATCGCCTCGCGCCCGCGCATGATCTGGCCGCCGACACGCCACTCGGCATCCTCGGCAAACAGTTCACCAAAGCTCTTGGTATCCTTGCGCCACACCGCATCGGCATAGCGCGCGTGGAGTTGGCGAATGGCGCATTCCACCGCGACGAAATCATGCATGGCCTCTCCTCCTCAGTTCACCCGTTAACCTGACCTCGGTGGGTGACATAAAGGAATGCCCTGATAGAGTTGCGGCAGCAAAGCATAAATTGAGGAGCAAAGGCATGGCCAATCTGAAGGTGCTGGTCGTCGGCACTGGCTTCGGTTGCCGCATTCAGATCCCGGCGCTGCGGGCTGCGGGCTTCGATGTGGCGGGGCTGGTCGGCAGCGATCCGGACCGAACTGCTGAGCGGGCCAAGGCCAACGGCGTCTTCGGGGCCTTCACTGATCTGGGCGAGGCGATCCAGGCGACGCAGGCTGCGGCAGTCGCCATCTCCACGCCGCCGCACAGCCACGCCGCCTTGACCATGCAGGCGCTGTCGCGCGGCTGCCATGTTCTGTGCGAAAAGCCCTTTGCGCGCGATGCCGCCGAGGCGCGGTCGATGCTGGCGGCGGCAGAGGCGGCAGGCAAGGTCCACATGCTCGGCCACGAATTCCGTTACGTCCCCCAGCGCGCTGCCCTGGGCCGGGCCATTGCCGAAGGACTGATCGGCGAGCCGCGCGTGGTCTCGATGGTGCAGCTGCTGCCGCATATCCCGCAGTGGGAGGGCTCGATGCCCGGCTGGTGGTTCGATCCGGCGGAAGGCGGCGGCTGGCTCGGTGCCTCGATGCCGCATCTTGCCGACCAATTGCGCACCTGGCTGGGCGAATTTGCCTCGGTCAGCGCCTCGCTTTCGGCGGTCACGCTGACGCGCGGCCCGGTGGACGACACCTTCACCGGCCGCTTCGCCATGGCAGGCGGAGTGGAAGGGGTGATCCAGTATTGCGCCGGGGTCTATGGCCCGATGATGGATCTCTCGCATGTTTCGGGCAGCCATGGCTCGATCTGGACCGAGGGCGCCGGGATCAAGATCGCCGACAAGAACGGAACCCGCGACTACGCCATCCCCGAAGATCTCGCCCTGCCACCGCCCCCGCCGGTCGGCGGCAACGACCCGCGCCATCAGGAAAAGCGCTGGAAGATGCTCGTAGCCATGGAACTCGCGCCCTACATCATGCTGTGCCGCGCCTTCCGCGCCGCGATCCACGGCGAGAAATCGCCCAGCCCGGTGGTGCCCGCGACCTTTGCCGATGGGGTGGCGGCGATGGAGATCATCGACGCCTTCCGCGCTTCGGCGGCGAATGGCGGGAAAGTGGTGGAGGTTTGATCTACCCCGCCAACATGCTCCCCCCATCGACCTGCAATATCTGCCCGGTCGTGTAACCCGCCTTCATCAGATAGAGATAGGCCTCGGCCACTTCATCGGGCTCGCCGATGCGCGGCAAGGGGAAACTGGCGAAGCGGGCCTGCCAGGCTGCCTTGGTGGAATCCGACAGCTCCTGATAGACCTCGGTCGCCACGCCGCCCGGGAACACGGCATTGACGCGCAGCGGGGCGAGTTCCTTGGCGAGGCCCAGCGTCAGATGCGCGAGGCTTCCTGCCATGGCGGTTGCCATGACTGAGCCTTTGGCCGGGCGATATGCGCTCATCCCGCCGGTAAAAGTCAGCGAGCCGCCCGGCGCGAGATACGCAGCGCCGTGCTTGGCGAGCTTGGCCGAACCCCACAGGCGCACACGGAACAGCTCTTCGGCCTTTTCCATGTCGAGCTCGGTGAAAGCGCCGCGTCCGCCTTCTCCCCAGTCGCCTGCGGTCGAGACGATGTGATCGAACATGCCGGCGCGAGCGAAAAAGGCCGCCACCGCTGCCTCGTCGGTGATGTCGAGCAAGGCCGTGGCCACGCCGCCGAGCCGCGCGGATGCGGCTCCCAGCTTCTCGGCATTGGTCGAGGCGATGGTGACATCGGCTCCCTCAGCCACGGCGGCCTTCGCAACGGAAAAGCCGATCCCCGACCCGCCGCCAACCACCAGTATCTTCGCGCCCTGCAAACCCATCCTGTTCACTCCCCAGCCGCCGCGAAACGCGGCCTCAGCCAATTTACAATCGCTGCGGCGACATCCGGAATCCCGCCATCGCGCGGTTCAGCCTCGCGGAAGGCGAAGTGGTCGCCTTCGATCTCGACGTAAGTCTTGTCGCTCGTCGCGGCGTTTTCATAGAGCCCCTTGCCGACGAAGGGCAGGATCGTCACGTCGGCATCCAGCGTGATCGACAGCACCGGCTGGGTCAACTTTTGCGCGTCCTTGTGCATGTCGACCTGGGTGGAGAGCCCCGACCAGGTCGATAGCCAGCCCTCCGCCGTCATCATCTGCACGAAGCCGGGGATCGACCAGTTGGCGCTTTGCGGATCGGGCTGCATCAATCCAATAATGCCGCGCTTGTTGGGATGGATCGTTAGGTCGGTCAGCGCCGGATCGGCCATGGTGCGATAAACGCAGATGGTCTGGCTGGCGACGGCCTGGCGGGTGATCGCATTCTGCTGCTCCAGCGGCAGCGCGGCAAAGCCGGGCTCGGCCATTTGCGCGCGATGGGCGCGCTTGCGCTCCACTTCGGCCTTCGCCCGCGCATCGATCCTCTGACAGCGCGCGACCTGCGCGGCGCGGTAGCGGGTGAGGAACTCCTCCGAGTATTTCGACATTTCGGGCGGCTTGCGATAGCCGTTGGCCGGGTTGAACATGTCGAGCGATGGATCGCATGACAGCGGATCTTCCTCGACGGTCACGGACGGATCGAGATTGGCCAGCCCCAGTGCGCCTTCGCTGAGCGCGCCCGCCAGATTGATCAGGCCATCGGCTTGCGGCAGGTCGAGTTCGTTCAGATCATAGGGATTGCCCGCAGCAGTCAGTTTCAGCCGCTGACCCACCGGCGTGTTGGCCTGCGCCATGTAGAAGGTCGAGAGCGGCCCGCCACCGCTGTTGCCGCAGAGCACAACCTTGTCGAAGCCCTCGGCGCGCAGGTAGCGGACCTGCGCGGCGAGATCTGCGCAGAGACATTCGTGCTCGCAATTGACGTCGTTCCCCAGATAACGCGTCTGCCCCCCGAAAACCGCAAAGCCCGCCTCCACAAGGAAAGGCGTCAGGTAATGGCTCGAAAAATCGGCGCGCGGGTGGTTGAAGACCACGGCGGTCTTCTCGCCGCCACGCTTGAAGAGAATCCCGGAGCTGTGCGCGCCGTCCTCAGCTTGCAGACGAACGTTGGTCTGGAGCGTCCCGGCGGGCAGGCGAAAACGGTCGGAGCCCCACCAAGTATATGCCTGGTGCCCGGGAGGTGTCTCATTGGCTGTGCGGCCGAAGCCGTGGAAAATTGTATGCCTGCCGATGAACTGCGGCATCAGGTAATCCTCTCTCGCATCTTTTGACTTGTGCCAAAGCCTAATGACGAATTGCCATTCACGCCAGTAGCCTAGTTGTGGCACAGCATCATTCGGAGAGGACGAGGATCAGCATGGGCGCGATAACGGTTACCCCGATTGCCGGAGCACTGGGCGCAGAGATCGGCGGGATCGATCTCAGCCTGCCGCTGCAGGCAGAAGATATCTCCGCCATGCGCGCTGCCCTGCTGCAACATCTGGTGATCTTTTTCCGCGACCAGAAGCTGACCAGCGAACAATACATGGCCTTTGCCAAGGCCTTCGGCGAACCGGTCGAATATCCGCTGATCAACGGCATCGATGGCTTTCCCTTCATCACCGAGATCGTCAAGCGCGAGGACGACAAAGCCAATTTCGGCGGCATCTGGCATGCCGATACGACCTATCTCGAGTGCCCGCCGATGGGCTCGATCCTCTATGCGCTGGAAGTGCCGCCCTGGGGCGGCGATACCCTGTTCGCCAATCAGTATCTGGCTTACGAAACCCTGTCGGAACCGCTGCGCCATTTCCTCGATGGGCTGACCGGGGTCAGCACCTCGGTCAAGGCCGATGTCTCGAAGACCCGCGAGGACATGATCAGCAATATAGGGCAGACGCAGGACCACAATTTCGCGGCTGAGCACCCCGTCGTGCGCACCCATCCCGAAACCGGCCGCAAGTGCCTCTATGTCAATGTTGCGCACACTTCGCACTTCAAGGGCATGACCGAAAAGGAGAGCGCGCCGATCCTGAACTTTCTGTTCGAGCATCAGGTGAAAGTGGAATTCACCTGCCGGTTTCGCTGGCAGGCCGGCAGCATCGCCTTCTGGGACAACCGCGCCACACAGCACAACCCGATCAACGACTATCACGGTTTTCGCCGGGTGATGCGGCGGATTACGCTCGCCGGAGAACGCCCGGTCTGAGTTCAGAAATAACAACAAGGGGAGAGATACGATGGGCTTGCTGGAAGCACACGAAGCGATGCGCGGCAAAGTGGCGGTCGTCGTCGGCGGCGCGGCGGGACATCTCGGGCGCGGCACCACCTTGGGCCTGGCGCGCGAGGGCGTAAGGCTGATCGTCTGCGACAATGACCGCGAAGGGCTGGAGAGCATAGTTGGCGAAGTGGCAGCGCTCGGCAGCACGGTTACGCCGATCTATGGCGATGTTATGGATGTGGCCTCGTTCGATCACTTCTGGGATCAGGTGGAGAAGCTGACCGATCATATTGATATTCTTGTCAATGTCCCGGGCGGTGTTGCCCGCATGATGTTCGAGCAGACCAGCCGCGCGAACCACGCCGACAACATCCGCTATAACTATGGCTATCACATCGACAGCTGCCAGCGCGCCCTGCCTATGCTCAAGAAAGCCGCAAATGGCGCCTCGATCATCAATTTCACCACCATCGAAGCCCACCGCGGCGCGGCCACTTTCGCGGTCTATGCCGGGGCCAAGGCGGCGCTGACCAATTTCAGCCGTGCCCTCGCGGTCGAACTCGGCCAGCACATGATCCGCGTCAACTGCCTCGCCAGCGATACCAGCCCGGCCCGCACCACCAATGCCGCGCTCGCGCCGCAGGATTTCGAGCGGCTCGCGGCATGCGGCCCTGACGCCATGGCCGAAGCGATGAAGATCTACGTCCCCATGAAGCGCGCACCGACAGTGGAGGAAGTGATCGACGGCGTGGTCTTCCTCGCCAGCGACCTCTCCCGCACCGTCACCGGCACCACTCTGTTCGTCGACGGCGGCACGCAAGCCGCCTTCGGTTTCCTCGACTGGCCCGGCGGCGACAGCTTCATGCCCGCACCGCTGGGCGGAGCGCTCAAGATGATGTTCGGTTAGAGCTCAGCCCCTACCACGATAGCCCGCCACGCCCTGATCCGGCACCCACAGCCCTTCGGGCGACGGGCCGCTTTGCCAGAACACATCGATCGGGATCCCGCCGCGCGGATACCAGTAGCCGCCTATGCGCAGCCATTTAGGGGCCATCTCATCGAACAGACGCTGGCCGATGCCGACCGTCACATCCTCGTGGAAGCCCGCATGATTGCGGAACGAGCCCAGGAACAGCTTGAGACTCTTCGATTCGACGATCACCTCGCCCGGTGCATAGTCGATCACCAGATGCGCGAAATCGGGCTGGCCAGTGACCGGGCACAGCGAAGTGAATTCGGGCGCGGCGAAGCGCACCAGAAACAGGCTGCCTTGCCTCGGGTTGGCTACATAGTCGAGCACGGCCTCTTGCGGCGAGGCGGGCAGCGTGCTTTGGCGGCCGAGATGGTGTAAGGCCTGATGGTCCCGGGGCGTTGTGTCGTTCATGTCACAACCCTAGCCCCGATCGGTCGTGGCGCACAAGTGAGCCTATGGCCCTCTCGGCGTTCACAGGCTATTCAGCCTGAAATGCCATGCGGCAGAACGGTTAGAGATGATAAGGTACGGGAAAATCACAGGGTCTGGGGCCGCAGTTTCGCTGGCGCTGGCGCTCGCCCTGACGGCGGGCGCAGCTGCGCAGGCGCAGGAACGGCTGCCCTCAGTCAGCGACTACCGCCTGCCCAGCCCGCCGGCCACGCCGCGCCCGCGCGCGCAAGGCCCGGTCGACGGCGATGCGCCGGTAGTGATTGCACCGCCCACCGCCCGGCCTGCTCCCGAGAGCGCCGCACCCGCCTCCACTCCCAGCGCAGCGCCCCGGGCCAAGCCGTCGCAGGCAGCCCGCACCCCGGCTCCCCGCGCCAGCGCATCGCCCGCCGTTGCAGCCTCAGCCAGCCCCTCACCCGCAACATCCGCGCGCCCGGCAACGGCCCGGCCAGCTTCAGTGGCGACGACTGCAGCGCCGCAACCACCTGCGCGGCCTGCGCCAAGTGCGACACCTGTGCCTGTTGCCGCCAATCCCGAACCCACATCTTCGGCCGTCCCC
>Ga0114974_10004010_pt1 | contig 11035 bp, 6 predicted proteins | sample S_130206_EF_Meta_FD_87318 | JGI IMG/M metagenome (GOLD analysis project Ga0114974, IMG submission 87318) | Freshwater microbial communities from Lake Simoncouche, Canada to study carbon cycling - S_130206_EF_MetaG | ecosystem: Environmental > Aquatic > Freshwater > Lake | place: Lake...
TGATATTCCTGCAGCAAGAAGTTTTGATTGTGCTGCTATAACTTCTTTTGTTTGACGTGCTGCGTCTTTTGCTGACTGCAAAGCACTTTTTGCTCCATCGCTACTTCCACTACCTCCTGCTCCAATACTTGATGCAGTTTTACCACCTAAAATTTCATATGCCTTTACAAGTGCTGCTATTCCAACATTAGCACCTTTTTTAGCCTGTTCTATAACTGCTAATGCACTTGCTATGTTTGGATTTGAAACGCTCATTGTTATAATTGCATTTAAGTCTAAATCTTTAAATTTATTTCCAGTAGATAGATAGTGTTCTAATAATTTTTTTGCTGTTGCATTTTCACCCATATATGTTGTAATAACATTCATAGCAACTTCTTTAGTAATATTTTTTTGTAATGATAGTGCATCTAAAGCACTTTGTGCTACACTTGCTTGTTTTGTAAACTCACTAAGTTTATCTGGATTTAATAATAATTCTGTTATATCTACACCAGTTTTAAATTTTTCTTGTACTCCAGCAAGTCTATCTAACTCTGTCTTATACTTACTCATTTCTTCAATTGAGTTACTCATAAAATCTGCTACTTGACCACCTGCTGTTACATAATCTTGCATTGTTGCAACTAATGTAGGATCTATTGCAAACATACGCTCAAGTTTTTGATTTACATTTATATCTTCAATTTTTGATAAAGCAAGCAATATACTTGGATCTGTTATTTGTCTAATAACATCTGCTTGATTTTGATTTACCTTTGGAGCGTTATATGATCCAGCAACTTTACCTACCTGAATAGTTTGTGGAGGTGCACCAGCAGTTTCAAATGTATTAACAAATTTTCTAACTTTTGCAGCCTCTGCTTTATTCATTCCAGATAATTTTAATTCAAAACCTTTATTTATTTCTGCTCTAAATGCTTTAATTGCATCTGTAGCCTTAGACATGTCGCCATTAAATTCTCCAATAATAGTTGCTAAGGCTTCACCTGTTGATGTCACACTTTCCTTTGTCAAATTTTCTTTTTGTAAAATAAATTCTTGATATGTTATAGAACCTTGCTCTAGTTCATATTTAAGCAAGTCTAGTTGTTCTGTTGTAACCTGTGCTGCCTGTTGTGCTTGAGTAGCAATTGTTTTAGCAAGCATATCGTCTGTACCACGACCAGTAATAATCATTGCAAATTTAGATAATAATCCAGTGTTTTGCCATTGTTCATTTACAATTTTTTGTGCTTCTTGTGCATCAATTTTAGGAGTAATTATTGCACTTATATTTAATAAATTATCTGATAATTTTTCTCCATTAGGACCAACTAATTTATTTAATTTAGCACCAATATTAATTCCTATTGTTTGATCATTAAGTTTAGTTCCTATATCTATTGCAATTGCCCTTGCTTCTTCAGCAGTAATAGACTGAGTTACTACTCCTCTTAATAATTGATTTAATATTGCTTGATCTCTTCCCTTTACTCCTCGAGTTTTTGCAACAGTTGAAGCATTTTCTAATAATCCTTTACCTCCAGCAGTTTCTAAAAATTGTGTACTATATTGTTTTGATTGTTGACTTATTGCTCCACCACCAGCAACCTCTGCTCTTTTAGTTGTAAGTTGTTGTTGTATGTTTTCTCTACCCATAGATTTAGCAAATTCAGTCATTGTTTTTGTTGAACCATAAGTTGCATTAACAAAGTCAGATCCTGCTTGAGTTGTTTTTTTAGCCATATTATTTAATGCAATGCCTAATGCTATTGCGGCACCACCAATTCCTAATGTTCCAGTTAATCCTGGACCAAGTTTAGTAATTATATTTCCAAGTAATTTGAACTCACCTGCTAAGTTTGCTGCTCTTCCTGTTAACAATTTCATTGCTACGCCAGTTGCTTTTGATGCTACTGATCCACCTATAATGCTTGCAGCCATTGATTGCATTGGTCCCATATTTCCAAACATAAAAGGTAACATACCACCAACCATTGATGCTGCACCTCTTCCCGCGTTATATCCTCTAGGAAGTGCTGGTTTAACAACTCTTTGTGTATTTTCTTCTGCAAAATATTGAATACCAGAAGCAACACCTCCTTTATTATACTTATTCATCTTTCCATTATTAATTGCATTTAATAAATGATAATTTTGCTTAGTAGATTCTTTATTTATTACAAATTCCCCTGGGGTCAACATTGCTGGAACGGTATCAGTATTTCCAGTACCTGGAACTATACTTCCTTTACTTGCTTTAAATGGACCGCTTACATTTGAACCAGTATATTCGTTTCTATTATAAATTGATGCCCGCATATTTGGATCAACATCTATTGGATCAAATTGACGAGTTCTTGTTCCTATTCCACTACCAACATTATATTGTCCATGTCTTTGTAATCTAGGTTTTCCATTAAAATAATATAGTGAAGCCTCATATGGTTGGCCCCCTTGTGGTTGAACTAGGTATATTCCTTCTTTAAAATCTTTATGATTAAATATTTCTTTCATTGTTAAGTTTTTAGGTATCTTAGTTTTACCGCCACTTCTTATTGCTGGCTTAAGTAGTCCAAAAGCGCCTAGTGCATCATCTGCGTTTAGGCCCATTGATTTACCAATCATCTTTCCTATGTTTGCATATTGAACACCAGGAATCATGCCACCTTTATTAAATCCTTCTCCTACTGCTCTTATGTATGCTTCTTTAAAACCTTTTGATTTTTCTACTTGTAAAGTGTTAAGAAGACTTCTTTTTTCTGTAGCGTTTGTTGGATCAACATCATATTGTCCTATAGTTTTTTTAGTTATTGGATCATATATTTCAACATTAAGTGGTCTTGTTCCACTAGTTCTTCTACCAGCAGTCATTCCTGGTTTAAGGGTTTCTATTGGAATTTTATCCCAGTCATATTTTCTTCTTGTAGTAATACCTTCCATGAGTGATCCCCAGGACCCTTTTGCTACACTTGAAGATTTATTAGGACCCCATGCTGGTACGCCAAATGGTGCTCTCATTGAATCTTTAATTAATTTACCTGACATTGCATATTGAACACCAGGAATCATGCCACCTTTATTAACCATAAGACGTGGTGACAATCCTGTAGCCGCAGCCATATCTTTAACTGTTGTTAAACGACCCATATTTCCTATTGATGACTTAATATCTTTTTTATTTTTACTGCTACCAAGATTTGTAAATATTCCTTTAACATTTCCACTTAATGCTGGACTATCTATGTTATATATATTTTTTAATATATCTTTTGCTGTATAATTTTTTGGTAAATTATTAAATATAAAATCTAATTCATTGGCTTTACCTCCAGCACCTATGTGAACTGGTTCTACTCTTTTTCTAATTAATTGTAAATAATCTTTTTCATTTATTTTTGATAAATCATCTAACTCTTTTATCATTTGTTTTAGTTGTTTTTCATTTCCCATTTTTTCAAGTGCTCTAGCAGTAACTTTAGCATCTTTTGGTGTTAATGGAAAACTTCCTTCTAATATATAATCTGGTATGTCTTTTGCTGCCTCTTTAGCCTTTTCGTGTCTAAAAAATTTTCCACCTCCTCGTTTAACTTGAAATAGATCTTCCATCAAAAAGTTGTATCTTGCTCCTAATATTCCAGAGGTTCCTCCACCAAAACCAGTTGCATAAAAAGCAACTTTTTTTTCTTTTGCTAATTCTATTGCTTGTCTTAATGGTTTTGATGCTAGTTGATTTGCTGTTCTTTCATCCAAACCTCGCTCCATAAGCATTGTTTTTCTTTGATTAATAGCATTTTTACTGAACAAACTACCTCTTTGTTTACCTGTTTGAGTAAATCCAGTTTTTTTCCACATGCTTTCAAAGATGTTTTCTAATCCAGTTTCTACAGCCTTACCTTTATGTCCTCTATGAAATGCACCATATACAAGTGCTTTTCTAAATGTTGATCTTAAATCTCTTACTAAAGAACCTTTTGATAATTTTTGAACACCGTCAACTTTTCCACCCATATTGTACATATGAGCACCGTGTCGTCCAGAAGGTCTTCTTGCTCCTCTCCAATTTTCTTGTATTTTTGTATAGGATTCCATCCCAGTAATTCCTTCATAGGTATCCTTAACTGAAGTGGTTCCTCTGCTTTTACTAGTTCTTAATTTTTTACTTACTTGTGTAGCCTCTGTCATTAAACTTTGTAAATGATCAGGAGTTAAATTATCTAATAATTCTTTATTTTGTAAATCTTTTACAGAAACAAATTGAACATTTTGATACTCTGGTTTTCCAAGTAATGGTTGAACTCTTTCCAGTCCTGCTGAGTCTAAAAATCTTATTTCTTTACCTGAATATTTAGCAGCAATTTTAGCAAAATTATTTTCAAGGGTTGATTTATATGCATTTTTTTTCCAATCACCTTTTGCTAATGCATCTATCATCCATAAACCTTCTTCTGAAACCATATCTTGTTTTAATATATCTATAGGAACTCCTCTTTTATCAAATTCTTTCATTGTTCTTACACCAGTAAGTTGTTGATTATTTGAAGGCTTTAAAAGATAAACAAAATTATTTTTTAATTGTTCTGTTTTATTAGAAACCTTAGCACTTACAGTTTTAGCAACTTGACTTCGTCCTGCTAACTTGGCTGCTACAGAATTTGTTGCTGCTGAATATCCTGGTGTATTGCCAATTTTAAATCCACTCATAGCATATTGAATTCCATTTTTAACTTTACCGCCAACGTTTAACTTTTGAGCATTAATTGAATGAAGTAATCCAAGATTATTTTTAGTTGACTCTTTATTAACTACAAACTCTCCTGGGGTAAGCATTGCTGGAACTTTGTCCGTGTTTCCAACTCCTGGTACTGTGCTTCCATAGTCTGGTGTAAATACTGATCCACCTTTGTTTAAACCTATTGACTTAATTCTAGACTTACCTCTAGTAGCCATTGTTGTTGCAACACTTGCAGCAGCACTTCCCCTACCTAAGTTACCTGCGGCTTGACCTGTTCCAAATAAAAATGGTTGTACTTGAGATGCTCTAGTTTGTTCAGATATCAATACTCTATATGAATTAGTTAAATTTTTAATTGCTACATCTGCACTATTTGCAGAACTTACTTGACTTAATAAAGCAGCGTTTGCTAATTCAGTTGCTGATCCTAATTGTCTTGCTGCGTTTGCTGCATCTATTTCTGAAAGACTTAAATAGTTTGCAGATTGAGTTAGTGATTTTATTGCTGCTAGTGGACCCTTTCTTAATAAAGTAACTCCAAACATTCCCATAGAATGTGTAAATTTAGCAAATGTACCAATTAAGTTAGCAAACAAACCAAATATCATAGTAGCGGCTGGAAGCAATACGCCACCCAATACTGTTGCTAATGCTGCAACATTTTTTACGCCTTCTGGAAGTCTATTAAAGGCGTCAACTATTTTTGTAACCATATTAACAAGAGGTATAGCCATTTTAATAAAAATTTCACCTAAAGGTGCTATTGCAATCTTAAGTCTTTCTATTGCACCAGTAAGTTTAACGTTAAAAGCATTTTCTACTGTTGATAATTCTTTTTCTGCACTCTTAGCAAGTTGTTCTTGTGTATAACCTAAAGTAGATATTACTTGTTGTGCTTGTGAGCCTTCTCTAGAAATATTTTCAAACAGTGCGCCTAATCTTGCATATTGAAACTTTCCAAATACACTTTCTAATGCTTGTTGTTTTGAAAAATCATCTAATGTAGATAGTGCTTGGCTAAAGGCCATAACGGTACCCATTATGTCACCTCTATTAGTTTGAATAATAGAGTCAAGATTTATTTTAAATCCTGCTAGTACATCTGTTGCTGTTTTTGTTGGATTAATTAAAGACCCAAGACCAGATTTTAGTGCGTTAGCACCTTGTTCAGCCGATACTCCACCTTCTTGCATTGCTGCAAGGAATACTGTTAAATCTTTAACGTCTCCACCTAATCCCTTAATAACTGGAGCAACACGAGGTATTGCTGCAGCAATATCTTGTAAACTTACTACTGTTTGGTTTTCAACCATGTTTAAAAAGTTAATAGTATCTGCTAATTCTGTTCCAGATAATTTAAAAGCACTTTGAAGTGATATTGTTGTTTCAAGAGCAGCGTTTTGATCCATCTGACCAAGTGTTGCTAATCTTGTTGATTCTCTAACTGCGTCCGTTAAGTCTGTATTTTGTCTACCTGCTGCTGCAGCCTGTGCTGCTAAAGATAGAGTATCTTTTGCTGCAATTCCATATTTTGTAAATTCTTTACTTAATCCTTGAACTGCTTTAAAATTTTCTTCTAATTGTGCTGGTGTGGTAAATATATCTCCATATACTTTTTTAAAATTAACTGCTTGTTTTTCTAGATCTGAAAATACCCGACCTGCTGTTGTACCAAATATTGTTAGTGGTATTGTAAAACCAACCATAAGTTGGCGACCAGTCCATTGTACGTTTTTACCAAAGTTAATTAACCCAGTTGTTCCTTGCTTAAACATTGAGTTTAATATTTGCATTCTTTGAGCAGATACTGCTGCATCAGCAGAAAATGCTGTAAGTGGTCTAACTGCAAGGGCTTCTTGCATACCCTTTGATGCTTTTGCCGTAGCAATAAACTGAGTTTGCATTGTTCTTGCACGTTCTGCTGCAAGAGCAAATACCTCTGCGGCCATTCCGCCTTTTTTATTAAAAGACGCACTAAAGAATTGACCTAATGTTCCTTGACCTTTTCTTAAAGTGGAATCAAGTGCTCCTGCAGCAGTTTGCATTTTAACAAGTTCTGCTCTAAAGAAACCACCTGTATTTATTGAATTTTTAAGTCCTTCTGCAAAAACTCTTGAGGCTTGGCCTTGTTCTAACTGACCTTTGTTTAATGTAAGATTAAAAGCATTTATCTGCTTTTGTAGATTTCTTAATTCGGCTGCGGCACCACTGGTATTGATGTCAACATCAATTACCGTTTTAATAATCTCCGCCACTATTCAATCACCTCGTAATCCAGACCTTGTCCAATACCAAAGCCTGCTCTTTTAGCAGCAGGTCCTTGTAATGCAACAATATCTTTTGGATTAGTTGTTTTGCCTTTACTGTAAACCTTTGCTTTGAGTTTTTCCCAAGCATCTTGATCTCCAGAAGACTTGTCAATGTCAACACCCTGTAACGCTGCAAAAAATTTTCTATTTTCATTTTCTTCTTTATTCTTTGCTTCTAGTATCGCTACTAGTTCAGGCATTGATATTGATTCCTCCATTTCTTGATAATTCTTCCAGAATCCTAGAAGAAATACCTTAGATTCTATCGTGACGAGATCTAGTTCGCTCCAACTAGAGCCGCCGCTAGTGCGTTTGGGTCGTTCAACTTAATCCCTGCTGCTACTTCTATTATTTTATAAACTGTTGGTAAGTCAATAACGTCTTCCAACTTTTCTTTATATGCTAATTCTGGATTGTATTGCTTCATAGCAATTACTGCACAATCTAGTAAAAGATCCATTGACTTAATATTATCTTCTGCGATTTTTTCGTCAGAAATTTTTTGGAACTCTTTCATGAAATCCCTTAAGAATTTAATTTTTAAAGGCTTCATTTCTACCTTTGTACCGTCTTGCAACTCAACTTCAACAACTTCATAAACACTGCTTGCCATTTAATCCTCCTATGGATATAGTTAAATTATAGCACAAAACCCACCCTCTAAAAAGAGAGTGGGCAATGTGTTTATTTAGTTGTTTTGTTATGCACCACGTACGCGGTCTACGATTTTACCGTAGGATCCGTTTGATGCTGGAAGTAATCTGAATGTTACTTCAAACATTGATGGAGCATCACGCTTTGCCATAACTGTTACGTTGTCAATTGACAATGCACGATGTGCTACATAAACGCGTTCTACTGCATCTGCACCTGTTGCATCTGGATCTCCAGATCCTGGTCCAACTGCAATAAGTGCACGTTCAACTGGAGTTGCACCTAGTTCTCCTGAATTCAAAAGAACTGAGTCTTCAGTTGCACCGTCATACTTGTCAGTACTTGGAGCAGCAATTGCTAACAATAAGTTTTCAAGTGTTGCTTCAGCGAATGCTGTAACCAAGTTAACTTGCATACCTTGTTTGTAAAGTTTTGCTACGTCAAGTAATTGATCAACTTGAACTTCACCAAAATCTGGTTGGAATTGTAATTCCAAACCATTTGAAGTGTAGCCAACGTTGTTAAAGTCTGATGCTGCTTCCATTGTATCTGCATAGGCAGTACCTGAAACAAATGCTGGAACACCTGAAACGCTTCCTGATCCAGAGAAGTTATAAACTGCTGCTGATCCAGAGCCTTGTGAGTATTTCAATGCACCTTTTCCTGATGTTCCTTTAGAAACAAAAAGACGTGCAGCACCTACGATAATTTGATTGCTATTACCTAAATTTGCCATATATTTTTTCACCCTCCTTAGTTAAGGAAAAGTGGGGCTATTTCCTCAATACTATTATATCGCTATTTTATGACTCATTATATTGTTTAGAATGGTAGTCATACTTTATTATTAAATCTCTAGATGGTCTATATTCCATTAAATTGGCTACGTCTTGTTGGCTTTCTGCATATCCTGACTGAAATACGTTTGTGCAGTGAAAACTATACTTAAATAGTTCTGGATAGTCTTGATCTGTATAGTCTGGAAGTGTTCCAGCAAATTCATTTATATCTCTTGCTGAATCATCTTCTCTATCTAATATTGCACTTATTAGACTAGTAAGATTAATAGTAACTCCATATCTATCAGAGCCATTTGCTGCATCTCCATATAATGATCCACCATAAATTGTATATCTCATTTGTTCACTTTTTATAGGATAAAAATATTTATAAGTACCTGTTCTTACTTTAGTAAATTTATCAAATACTATATATGGTAAATCTCCATCTATAATTTCAGGAGGTATATTTCCTGTACCCGCTGGAAAGAATGGAATAAAATCTGGACCACCAACTGTCTTTGGATATAAATTATAAAAGTTTGGAGCCTGTGTTTTAAATTGTTCCCAAACATATTCATTAATTAAATTTTCTGGTCTATAAATTTTCATATTTTTCTCCTGGTGCATTATTAATCCAAGATAATGCTGCTGCTTTACCTATAGACATAGAGTTTTTACTTCTAGATGCACTTTTAATATTTTTCTCATATTCTTTAGAGCCTTTAAAATGGTCATAAAATCTAATAGAATTTAAATATTGTTTTGTAAAATATATATTATAAAATTCATTAAATGCCCTTATAAAAGATCCCCTAGTTGCACTTCCTCCAGGATTTGCAATGTATATTGGTCCATGCCTAAAAAATTCTTCTCCATCTATTTCAAAAAATAAAATTTGAGCATCTTTTTCGCTAACTATTACTGGGATACCTTCTTCCATTATATATGCCTTATCATAAAATGGTTCTTTACTTGTTGGGGATGGAATATCTGACTCTAAAAAATCTGCTTTAACCACTGCTGATTTTCCTTGCAAAGAAAATGATAATTCATAAAGTCTTCCAAAAGGATCTCCCACTTGACCCCATTCATAAACATGATGAAGCATTCCTGGGTGAGATCTAGCAAGTCCATCTAAGTAATTATAAAATGTAACAATAGATGTAGCGCTAATTTTTTCTGTTATTTTATTTTGATTTCTTTTTACCTCATCAATAAATCCTTGAGAATAATTTGTTACATTTTTAATTGTATCTATAAAATTTTTTCCATTAAATTTAATTTTTATATTACTCATTATTGCTCCCATCTTTGAACTTGTGATTTGCTGATAAATATTCTAAAGTGTCTTAAGTTATGATTATAGTCAAAAGTAGGAACTATTGTTTTTACCTCATACTTTGTTTTAACAACATTAGCAGAGTTTATTAAATTTTGACCATTAATCCAAACATCATTGCCAGCAGGGTCTTTAATATTTGTAATTGCTATAGCGGTAATTGGAAAATACATTCCATTACTTTTCTTTCTAATATCCTCTTTAGTTCTAAAGAATGCATTTGAATCATAAATAAAGTCAGTGCCTTTTGTTTTTAATTCTCCAGAAAAACCCCTACTAGATAAATCACTTATTATTGAACAATTAACTGTTCTATCAAATACCCAAGTTTTAGAAACATTTCCATAATCTTGTTGCACTGTTGTTGCATAGTAAATATCTGCAGTCATTGGAAAAAGCATATCATCAAGAGTAGATGAAGGAATAATCATTACAATACCCCGATGCGGAGCCTATTTCTGTATTTCTCCAATATTTTATCAACATACATGTTTCCAGTATTTGCAGTTGGATTTTTAGCGAACTTAATTTTAAAGTCTTGATTATCAAATGATTCTATATATCTATTAATATACTTTAAATTGTCTGACTTTATGTCTTGAATTAACATTTCACATGCTTCTTGAATATCTTGTGGTATTACTTTCCATCCAAAATCAGCATCAATTCTATATTCTGAACCTTCTATAAATGCTTCATCTAAATATCTTTCTCTCCAAACAACTTTATTATTTACCTTATCTTCTGGTGTAGAGTCATCAATATTTGTTATTGCTGTTTTATCTTTTGTAATTTCATATACTACCTCATTTACGCTAGCACTCAGACTAGAATCATATTGAAGTTCTTGATTTTTATATACCTTATAAATTTTATAAATCTTTTCATCAATAGGAAGAAAATCTGATCCATTTCCTACTATGTCTTTTTCTTTTCTTTGAAATGGAAATCCTTGAGTTTGAGAGTCTATGATGTATCTTGCTAGTCTTTCTAATTCTGTCTCGCTACCGTCCGTTATATCAAGTTTTGAGGCTATTGAGTCAAGATTGCAGTATGGTCTTACTATGTCTATGTTTGTCATTATTACTGTTTCTCCTATTGAGTTTTTAACTGAGGCTGTCAATGATCCTGTGTAATCTAAGTATTTATTATTAAGTGTAAATGATACAGCACCAGATACTGTTGTTGCTGATGCTGAGAATATTTCATTTGTATTTAAATCTTCATAATCTAA
>Ga0114974_10004011_pt1 | contig 11034 bp, 6 predicted proteins | sample S_130206_EF_Meta_FD_87318 | JGI IMG/M metagenome (GOLD analysis project Ga0114974, IMG submission 87318) | Freshwater microbial communities from Lake Simoncouche, Canada to study carbon cycling - S_130206_EF_MetaG | ecosystem: Environmental > Aquatic > Freshwater > Lake | place: Lake...
CTTCTGACAAGTTAATTCCATTGTCATCCACTAAACGGCCATGGACGACCTGAGCTATTTCAATACCCTCATCAAGCATTCTTTCAAAAGCGCGCTCATCTTGTGCAACTAATGGAACGTCTAGTAACAAAGTTAATTGCGTCACTGTTCTATTCGGATCTAACTCTGAACTGCTAAACATCAGTACCCCATTACTGTAGTAATCATATTGCCTGCCATTACGTGCTAACTTAAAGCCACGTTGACGCATTAGCGCATCGAAATTCCCCCATGGGCAAGGCTCATCAAAAAGGATATTAATACTAAGCTGTATATCACTGTCGGCAGCCATTCCATCTAATTCTTTTGCACTTTCAAGCATGGTACTAACACTAGGCATATCAATTTGAGAGCCCAAAGTTTCAGCAAGAGCTTGGGCGCGAGAACAAAAATCAGATAATTCCAGAACACCAATAGGCCCGCGGCGACTTGCTAGCTGAATAGCCAATTGCAACTCAGAATATGTGGCCTCAGGATCTAACTCTTCCCAGGTTTCTGCGGCATCAACATCTGCATTTAGCCCCTCACACATCCAGCGCGCACTAGATTGAGATCCTAAATCTGTCCAGGTTGATACCTCTTCTAAAATTTCTGCACCACTAATCGCTTCATCAAATCGGAGTGTGATAACACAATCAATTCGTGGATCAATTGCAAACTTTTCAGGTGTCAAATTGGATTGATAAAGACTGCCATCAAACGAGGGTTCAGAACGTTCTATAGATTCGGCATCAGTAAGACTCTGACCAAAAGTAGGCTCTCGAGCAAAGCGGTCATCTGATGAATACTCGCCCTCTTGCTGGGCCTTTTTACGAGCATACGCATGTTTAAGATTAAAAATGGCAACTAATAACAAAATGAGAATGCCAATAACAGCTAAAGCGAATTGCAAATCAGACAAACCCAGCATCGTCATGATTTGTTCTAAGTACACTTAGGCGGCCTCCACCATTGAAACCGCAGAGGAGATGTCGACTGCAACAATTCGGGATACACCCTGCTCTTGCATCGTCACGCCAATTAATTGATGGGCAATTTCCATAGTGATCTTGTTATGCGAGATAAATACGAACTGTGTCTTATCTGCCATTTTGGCAACCATCTGGGAATAGCGCAAGGTGTTTGCATCATCCAATGGTGCATCTACCTCATCAAGCAAACAAAACGGCGCTGGATTCAGAAGGAAAAGTGAAAAGACTAGAGCAATAGCAGTTAAGGCCTTCTCGCCGCCAGAAAGTAAATAAATACTGCTGTTCTTCTTACCAGGAGGCTGAGCCATCACTTGCACGCCAGCATCTAGAATCTCTTCACCAGTCATCACCAACTCTGCATGGCCACCACCAAATAACTCGGGGAAGAGTTTTCCAAAATGGCCATTGACCTGATCAAACGTTCCCTGCAACAGATCACGAGTCTCAGCATCAATTTTTGCAATAGCATCTGTTAAGGTTTGCATAGCTTCATTCAAGTCTGCTGACTGTGCATCCAAGAATTGCTTGCGCTCACGGGAACTTGCCAACTCATCTAGCGCAGCCATATTGACTGGGCCCAAAGATTGGATTTCAGCATTTAAACGATTCACTTCACTTTGCAGAACGCTCACCTTAAGATCAGCACTAAAACTTGCCTCTAGCTCGCTTAAATCTGCTTCAGCCTCAGACAATAAGGTAGCAAATTGTTCGTAATTTAAACGTGCCGCCTGTTCACGCAACTGCAAATCTACTACCTTGTCACGCATTGGCTGCAAGCCGCGCTCCACCTGCATACGAGCCTCATCAGCTTCGCGTAATTGATGCAATAAGGCATCTTGCTCAGTACGAGCATTAGCCAAGGCAGCTTCACGCGCACTGCGCGCCAATAAGAGCCCTTGTAACTTTTCTTGGGCCTCTTCATCGCTCAATGATTGTAGTTCTTGAGTAGCTAAATCATGTTTATCCTGAATTTCCATGATTTGAGTACGAGCGGTACTTTGATCACGCTGTAAATCAGTAATCCGTTGCTGTAGCGAGCGAGTTGCAAAAGCAGCCTCTTGAGCAGCCATCTCGGCAGCACGCGATGATTCACGTAAGCGATCGCGTTCTTGAGTAGTCAACTCTAGCTTTTCTTGTGCAGATGTTAACGCCGCCTGTAAGCCCTGCTTAGAATCTTCGGACTTAGATAATTCGCTAGCAGATTGTTCCTGAGTGGTATTTAATTGTTGCATTTGCTGATGCAATTCACCCAACTCATTCTGAATTTGAGCAGCACGAATACTGTATTGCTCCTCAGCCTGAGTCAACTGCATTCTTTCAACTTCAAAACCATGGGCTTCTTGAACAGCATGCTCTGCATTTATCCGAGCCTGCTCAGCTGCTTGATGTGCGGCTTGGTAATTGGCAGCACATTGATCCAGTTCACCCTGCAATTCACTTTGCATCAGCTGCTGTGCGCGAAGTTGCTTTTCAAGACTCTCCATCTCTTGAGCACGAGCAAGCATTCCCGCTTGCTCAGAATCAGCCGCATAGAGCTGAACACCCACACGACTGACTAAATGACCCTGCTGAGTAACAAATGCACCGCCAGCAGGTAACTTTTCGCGACGATGCAAAGCATCTTCTAAGCTTGATGCAATATAAATATTATCCAACCACTCCTGCAAAACAGAAGTTAGATTAGCGGCACCTGCACTCTTAACGCGACTTAGCAATGGTGCAAAATCTGCAGGAGCAGAGGTATGCGCAGGAGTAATGTCATCTGTCAGCAATATTGCCAAACGACTAGGTGGCGCATCATTAGCCAAAGCGAGAGTTTCTTGCACGCTCTTTGCAGTGACTGCGGCTAAACGCTCACGCAATACTGACTCAAGTGCAGCTTCCCAGCCGCTCTCTACTTTGAGTTCTTGCCACAGACGCTTACTTTCTTTAAGGCCCTTACTTTCTAACCATGGACCAATCTTTCCTTGGGCCTGGACACTAGCTTGGAGAGCGGTTAAGGCTGTTAATTTAGCTTCTGTTTGAGCGACATCATGGTTTGCCGTTTGAACATTCTGTTGAGCAGTATTTCTGGCCTCATCAGCTGCAGGTACACGTTGCTGAGTATCTTGAGCGCGTTGCTTAGATTCATCTACCTTACGCTGCGCCATGGTCTGACGATCAATCGCCGTTTGAAGCGCTTGGGCATCAGGTCGGCGCATGCCATCTAATTCACTGGTTAAACGGGTCTCACGCCCCTTCAACTCATCTGACTGCGCAGTCATTGCGCGCATACGCTCACCCAAACTTGCTAAACGTTGCTCAATAGCAGCCAAACTATCACGCGCTGCGTTCAAGCCATTGTTAGCATTTTGATAAGCATCATCACGACTTGGCATTTGATCCATTAAGCCAGCCAATTGGGATAACAAAGTAGCCTCTTTTTCAGCAGCCAAACTTAAGTCATGTTCGGCAGTGCGTTGTGCTTGCGCAGCATCGGTTTCTTGCACAGTCCAACGCTGGAGTTGGGCTTGTAAATCCTGAATTTGTTGTTGTAAGCGTTGACGGGCTTCTTGTACATAGTGAATCTGTGACTCAACCTGGCTCACATCGGAGTTGGTTTGATATAAATCACCTTGGGCTTGCGAAACTTTATCTTGTAATGCGTACTGCTGAGTGCGCATAGTCTCTAGCTCAGCCTCAGCATGACGTAACTTCGCAGTTTGCTCTTCTAGACCAACCTGAGTATCACGAATCCCATTGGCATGACGCTCTTGCTCTTTGCCAGCTTCTGTTTGACGCACAAACCATAGCAACTGTTGCTGAGACTTCATCTGCATAGAGAACTCAGCATGGCGCTCTGCAACTGTTGCTTGCTTTTCTAAACGCGTTAACTGCTGATCTAACTCTCGCAAAATATCTTCAACACGAGTGAGATTCTCCACAGTGTCTTCTAAACGAGAAGCAGTTTCTTTACGGCGCTCTTTGTATTTAGAAACGCCTGCTGCCTCTTCCAAGAACACGCGTAATTCTTCTGGCTTAGCTTCTAAAATACGGTTAATCGTTCCCTGACCAATAATGGCGTAACCTCTTGGGCCCATACCAGTACCCAAGAAAATATCTTGAATGTCTTTACGACGCACGACTTGATTATTAACGTAGTAACTTGAATTACCATCTCGCGTTAAAACGCGTTTCACACCTAATTCAGTAAACGCACTCCACTGCCCTTGCGCACGTCCATCCGAATTATCAAAAATGAGTTCGACACTCGCGCGGCCTGATGGCTTTCGTAAACCAGAACCGTTAAAAATAACGTCCTGCATCGATTCGCCACGAAGTTCACTAGCGCGAGATTCGCCTAAAACCCAACGGACGGCATCAATGATGTTTGACTTTCCGCAACCATTAGGCCCTACAACGCCAATTAATTGGCCAGGTAATTCAAAATGGGTTGGGTCAACGAAGGACTTAAAGCCGGAAAGTTTGATAGATTTCAGTTGCACGGCGTACTTTGCAGGGAAAAAAGGGGTTCAAATAAAAGGTGCAAATATTTACACCTAAAGTGGGAAGATGATAGCAAGCTTGAAGCAACTTGGACGTGTTTTTGCCTCATCGATATAATGATAAATCTACCTTCAGGGACAAAATCCCTTAACAATCCGATAGTTAACTGAAAAGCATGAGCCAATCACCACAAAACATCATTGAACAAGCCTGGGAAAACCGTACAAACCTCTCTCCAGAAAGCGCCCCTGCGAATGTTCGTAGCGCTGTAAATAGCGTATTAGAGGGTCTAAACAACGGCAGTATTCGCGTTGCAGAACGCCGTGGCGTTGGGCAATGGGAAGTAAATCAATGGGTTAAGAAGGCTGTTTTGCTCTCATTTCGCCTTGAGGACAATAAACCCATGGCTGCTGGCGGCTATACCCAGTTCTATGACAAGGTTCCGAGCAAATTCGAAAACTACACAGCGGCTGACTTTGCTGCAGGTGGCTTTAGGGTAGTGCCTCCTGCAATAGCTCGCAGAGGCTCATTTATTGGCAAAAACGCTGTTTTGATGCCTTCTTACGTCAATATTGGCGCCTATGTAGGCGAAGGTTCCATGGTCGATACCTGGGCTACAGTAGGCTCTTGCGCCCAAATCGGTAAAAACGTACACCTCTCTGGTGGCGTAGGAATTGGTGGTGTTTTAGAGCCGATTCAGGCCGGGCCAGTCATTATTGAAGATAACTGCTTTATTGGCGCCCGCTCTGAAGTAGTTGAAGGGGTCATCATTGAAGAAAATGCGGTACTTTCCATGGGTGTTTACATTGGTCAAAGTACCAAGATTTATGACCGTGAAACTGGCGAAGTGCATTACGGCCGGGTACCCGCTGGATCAGTGGTTGTTCCAGGCTCTCTTCCTTCAGCTTGCGGTAAATACAGCTTATATGCTGCAGTGATCGTCAAGAAAGTCGATGCTCAGACTAGAGCAAAAACAGCCATCAACGAATTACTTCGCGATTAAGTCAAATAAAGACCATTTATGAGCGCAGCCCTTGATCTAACCGAAGCTCTTATTGCCTGCCGCTCTGTTACGCCAGTCGATGGTGGCTGCCAAGATCTCATTGCTAAACGATTGCAAGCTGTTGGCTTTCATACAGAAAGTGTCGTTAGTGGTCCAGAAGGTTTTCAGGTGACCAATCTTTGGGCCATTAAAAAAGGAAAGGCTGGAGATCAGGGCAAAGTTTTAATGTTTGCTGGTCATACCGATGTTGTCCCAACAGGTCCATTGGAAAAGTGGGACAGCGATCCTTTTACGCCTTCTATTCGTGATGGCATGCTCTATGGGCGCGGTGCCGCCGATATGAAGACCTCATTAGCAGGCTTCGTGGTTGCTACAGAAGAATTCATCATTCACCATCCTAATCATCAAGGTTCAATTGCTTTTTTAATTACTAGCGATGAAGAAGGTCCCGCACATGACGGCACGGTCATTATGTGTGAGCGTCTCCAAAAGCAAGGTCAGCGTCTAGACTATTGCGTGATTGGCGAGCCCACATCAGTAGATCAGCTTGGTGACATGATCAAGAACGGTCGTCGCGGCTCACTCTCGGGTAAATTAAAAATCAATGGAATTCAGGCGCATATCGCTTATCCACATTTAGGTAAGAATCCCATTCATCTTGCTGCCCCAGCAATTGCGACCCTTTCTCAGACTGAATGGGACAAAGGCAATGAGTATTTCCAGCCTACGAGCTTTCAAATTTCTAATATTCATGCAGGCACTGGTGCTAATAACATCATCCCTAGCGAACTCGCAATAGAGTTCAACTTCCGCTTTTCTACCGAGAGCAAACCAGAACAACTGCGCGAGCGAGTTGAAAAGATTCTCAAAGATGCTGGACTTGATTTTGAAATTGACTGGCACTTAGGTGGCAGCCCATTTATTACTGGTGACGGCACTTTAGCTAACGCCTTGCGTTCAGCCATCAAGGTAGAAACTGGTGTGCATACCGAGTTATCTACAACCGGTGGCACAAGCGATGGTCGCTTCATTGCTAAAGTATGCAAAGAAGTTGTCGAGTTTGGACCCCTAAACGCTACAAGTCATAAGATTAATGAATGTGTCATTGTAGATAACGTTGAGCCCCTGAAAAATATTTACCGCAGAACGCTAGAGCAATTGGTTGCTTAATTGCCTTCTCAATCGATCATGGACCCTGAGCCTTCACAATCTCTCACTCTAAATCAGTGCATTGAAAACATTGCACAAAAATTAGCAGTAGTAAATTTGCATTACGGTCACGGAGCTCTTGACTCTCATAGCGAGGCTCTCTGGATTGCTAGCAAGCAACTTGGTTTAAGTCCTACCGAGGCGCTCGATTGCTTGGATCAAACCATCAATACAGAGCAAATTCAAAACGCGATGCACATTACTAATGAAAGAATTTCAACCCGTAAGCCCCTCGCTTATATTTTGGGTGAAGCGTGGTTAATGGGTGTCCCCTTTTACTGCAGTGAACAAAGCATCGTACCTCGCTCATGGATTGCTGAGCTCATCGTAGATGGGATGTTGGAGTCCTGGCTGCCAGCAGATGGAAAAGTCTTAGATCTTTGTACTGGTAATGGCTCTCTCGCCATCTTGCTTGCTCTGTCCTGTCCAGATATTCACGTCAGTGCTTGCGATATCAGCATGCCGGCCCTCTCTCTAGCAGCACGTAATATTGATCGCCATCACCTGAATTCACAAATTGAATTGCTCAATGGAGACCTATGGGATGCCCTACCTGAGCCAAACGATGACAATCTTTTCGATCTCATTATTTGCAATCCACCCTATGTCAACGCTCACTCTATGAGCATCTTGCCTGCTGAATATCATGCTGAACCTACTCTTGCATTAGCCGGGGGTGATGATGGTATGGATTTAATTCGTCGCATCATTGCAGCCGCGCCAGATTATTTATCTGAGCGTGGAGCTTTGTTATTGGAAATTGGTAATGAATTTGAGAATTTCAAAAAAGCATTCCCACAAATTCCGGTGATGTGGATGGCGGTTTCTGCTGGCGAAGAACAGGTACTCTTAATACAGGCAGAAGACCTACGCTAAGACTTAATTGAGTTCAGCAGCAGCAGTAATCGCCTGATCAATGCGCTCTACAGGAATCACTCTTAATCCTGGAATCTTTGCCTTGGGCATATTGGCTTTCGGAATAATAGCCACCGTGAATCCAAGCTTAGCAGCCTCTTTCAAACGCTCTTGTCCGCGTGGGCATGGTCGGATTTCACCTGCCAATCCCACTTCTCCAAATACGATTAACTCTTTTGGCAAGGCACGATTGCGAATCGAAGATTGAATTGCCAGAAGTACTGCTAAATCTGCTGCTGGCTCAGATATTTTTACCCCGCCCACTGCATTTAAAAAAACATCTTGATCAAAACAAGCTATGCCGGCATGACGATGCAATACTGCTAAGAGCATTGCTAAACGGGCTTGCTCCAAACCAACAGCCAAACGACGTGGATTTGGCACATGAGCAGTATCTACTAAGGCCTGAATCTCAACCAATAAGGGACGGCTTCCCTCTTGAGTCACTAACACACAGGCACCGGGAACCATCTGCTCATGTTGCGATAAAAAGATTGCAGAAGGATTGCTGACACCTCGTAAACCCTTTTCTGTCATCGCAAAAACGCCCAACTCATTAACGGCACCAAAACGATTTTTTATAGAGCGCACTAAACGGAATGAAGAGTGGGTATCGCCCTCAAAATAAAGGACGGTATCCACAATATGCTCCAAGACTCGCGGACCAGCTAAATGACCATCTTTAGTAACATGGCCTACCATCAAGATACAGATGCCACTCGATTTTGCTGCTCTAGTTAGTTGAGCTGCACACTCTCTTACTTGCGCTACCGATCCTGGTGCCGAACTCAACACTTCAGAGTACAAAGTCTGAATCGAGTCGACCACCAAGACTTGAGGTTTTACGGTATGCATAATAGACAACAATTTCTCTAGCTGAATTTCAGCTAAGACTTCTAATTGAGGCGCCTCTAGAGCAATGCGCCTTGCACGTAAGGCAATCTGAGCCGCAGACTCTTCACCACTGCTATAAAGAACATTCATTCCAGCAGAGCTCATTTGAGCCAAGGCTTGCAGAAGTAATGTAGATTTACCAATTCCAGGATCACCGCCCAAGAGTACAACCCCGCCCGGAACTAGACCACCACCTAAGACGCGATCAAACTCCTCAACACCAGTACTAAATCTAGGTAAATCTTCCGCAGTAATAGCCGATAGTTTTTGTCGCGGCAATGATTGTGCCAAGCCCTGAAACCGTGAGTTTGAACTTTGCTCTGGTAAGCCCTCCTCCATAGTGTTCCACGCTTCACAGGAAGGGCACTGTCCTTGCCATTTAGCGGAAGTACCACCACAGGATTGACAAATGTAGATTGTTTTAACTTTAGCCAAGAAATTACCTAATGAATGTGCACTCAACTGAATTAGTCGAGTTGCGTTCCTGCTTTATTTTCTTGTGCCCGCTTAGGGGCATCCTTACGACGCTGCTCTAAATCTGCAGCTCTTTCTGCGGCAGCTTTTTGCTTCGCTTCATATTCTCTTTGATTCGCAGCTCGCTCGGCTGCTTTTTCAGCTGAAGCACGTTCAGTTGCACGTTTAATATCTTCTTGATTCTTTAAGCTCTCGCGGAGTTTGCGCTGAACGTTACGCACTTGCACTTCCTGCGCCCTAATGGGATCTAATTCTGCTCGATACTCTGCCCTAGCCTTACCGATACAGTAATTAACCCAAAAATTTAAATAGCATTGTGAAGCAGCTTGCTTCCATCTGAACTCAGTCCATTCTCGCTGAAGTTCTAAATCTTGTTCTATTTGAATTAACTGTTCTAACTCTGCTTCCTCAGCTGGAGTAGCAAATACCATCCCACTCAATGAGCAAACCGTCAAAAATATTCCAAGAAATACTTTAGGGCGAAAAGGTGACTGTTTTCTCAAATTTCCACCTTGGCACCAAGTTCAACCAAGCGATTGGCTGGAATATTAAAGAAGTCAGACTGACGACCTGCGTTTTGATACATCCAACAAAACAAGCGCTCACGCCACAAAGCCATACCTGGAGTTGGAGATGGGACGATCGTATCGCGGGACAAGAAGAAAGAGGTATTCATCATGTCAAAGTGCATCTTGAAATGATGCTCAATCAGATGAATGATGGAAGCCATATCTGGGGTTTCTTTAAAACCATAAATCGCTCTAACAACGTAGATATTGCCACCCAAATCTTTGAGGGTAATGCGCTCGTCATCGTTTACATAGGGCACATCCCAAATACTCACCTTTAAGAAAAAGACTCTTTCATGAAGGACGTGATTATGTTTGAGGTTATGCAAGAAAGACACTGGCAAATAGTCAACATGAGCGGTTAAAAAGACAGCTGTTCCCTCAGCGCGATAGGGTGGGTGTGCCAATAAGCCCTCAATAAAGCTACCCAGCTTAATACCCCCTTCAATAGCTCGTTTACGCAAAATCTGACGTCCGCGATACCAGGTAATTAAACAGGTAAAACAAATCAAGCCAAGCGCTAAAGGATACCAACCACCATGTTCAATCTTAATAAGGTTAGCACTCCAGAAAGCCAAATCAACCAAGAAAAAAGTAGCTGTAATTAAAGTCACCAAAACTACATTCATCTTCCATTCTCTCAGCATGACTACTGCAAGCAAAATGGTAGTGATCAACATAGTGGACGTTACTGAAATACCGTAAGCTGCTGCTAAATTAACAGACTCTCTAAATTCAACGATGGTGACCACCACCATAAATAGCAAGGCCCAATTCACAAGAGGAATATAGATTTGGCCTTGTTCAGAATCTGAGGTAAACATAATCTTCATGCGGGGTAAAAAGCCCAGCAAGATTGCTTGGCTTACCAAGGAATAAGTGCCTGAGATCACGGCTTGAGATGCAATCACAGTAGCAGCTGTTGCCAAACCAACAGTAGGCCATAGCGCCCAATCGGGGACCATCAGATAAAAAGGATTTTTAATGGCTTCTGGATTTGAAAGTAGCAAAGCGCCTTGGCCAAGATAGTTAATGAGCAAACTTGGCAACACAACTAAAAGCCAGGCATAGCGAACTGGATTACGACCAAAATGCCCCATATCCAAGTAGAGCGCCTCTACTCCGGTAACTACCAATACTACCGCCCCCATGACGATATAAGCAGTGGCTGGATGTTGCGAAATAAAATTGATGGCATACAAGGGATTGATGGCCGATATGATCTGGGGCGCATTACCAATATTCCAGATTCCCAATGCAGCAAGCGTTAAGAACCATACAAGGGTAATGGGGCCAAACAAATTACCAACGGCAGCAGTGCCATATTTTTGAATCGCAAATAAGGCTACTAGGATCGCCAATGAAATAGGAATAATGTACTTATTCAATCCGGGCGCGGCAATTTCAATTCCCTCAACTGCTGACAAAACAGAAATTGCTGGTGTGATAACGGACTCACCTATGAGCATACAAG
>Ga0114974_10004012_pt1 | contig 11034 bp, 14 predicted proteins | sample S_130206_EF_Meta_FD_87318 | JGI IMG/M metagenome (GOLD analysis project Ga0114974, IMG submission 87318) | Freshwater microbial communities from Lake Simoncouche, Canada to study carbon cycling - S_130206_EF_MetaG | ecosystem: Environmental > Aquatic > Freshwater > Lake | place: Lake...
AAAAGAATCTGGTCATTTTTACATCAGTAATAGTAATAGGGCCGCCCGCTTTGATCTGCTCGATAAAGAACGGAATAACTGAACCACTCGAACCCATAACATTGCCGCCTCTAATACAAACAAAGCGTGTATAGTCTGTTAGATCGTTTGCTTGTACAATAATTTTTTCGCCTACTGCTTTAGTCATACCGTATAAGTTGATCGGTTCAACGGCTTTGTCAGACGACACATCGATAACTTTTTTAACACGATTCGCAATAGCAGCATTTACAATATTAGTAGTGCCGTTGATATTTGTTTTAATTGTTTCTTGAACATTTTCTTCACATACCGGAACATGTTTAAGTGCGGCCAAGTGAAAGATATAATCGATATTTTTTGTGGCAGCAAGTACAGCTTCATAATCTCTAATGTCACCAATAACAAATTTTAATTTTGAACTATTAAATTTTCTTTTCATTAATACTTGTTGTAATTCGCCACGAGAAAAACAAATAATTTCTTCAACGTTGTATTTTTCTAATAACATTGTAATTAATGTAGTTCCCCATGATCCGGTAGCGCCACTTACAAATATTCTTGTACCATTAAACATTTTGATTCCTTAGTAACTCAATAATTTCTTCATCTGAATATACTTTTTGTGTAGTCATAAATTCTACAAAATTAGCATACGATATTTCTTTGTATCCTTCGCTAGGATATATTTTCTTTGCAGGAAGTTTAATTAGTGTCAACCCAAAGTTATTATTCATTGGATATATTTCAAATTTTTCTTCGCTTAACATATAATATAAAATTTTATATGAGTCAGAACATTTTGCTGGAGTAATATATTTTTTACTAGGAGGTATCATGTCGTGCATCAAGATCCATTTAGTGGCATGATCGATCGAATTGTTAAAATCTCTCAGTACGTAATCATAATCGTGATTTGCGTCGATAAAAATAATATCAAATTGTATATCTGATGTAATTGATGCAAAGTATTCGTCGGTAGTGCCGGTAAACACTGCTACTCCGTTCATATCTACAGAGTGTTTATTTTTACATTCTATTGTATTAAAATTTGCATTGTCAAATACACCTAGTTCTAAATAGGTGTAATCTGCAATATTAGGCAGGTTATTAATAATTCGGCTACTCATGCTATGTGGATCCTTTTTGATTTTCTTGGTGGCCGAACAAATTTTCTAGCCTTAAATGTATGGACAACAGTATAATTCCAATCTTTAAATTCTGTCGGAATAGATGGTCCAAAGTCGTAATTATAATTCGGTTCTTCTAATTTTCTTCTAATAACATTGTTTGACATTTTTCCTTCCGGGTTATAATGTTCCCAGGTAGTGTCGACCCACTTACTTACAAAATACTGTCTAGCTAACGAATAGTCCCAAGACGAATTGCTAGGAATATATTCAGTTTCTTCGGTAACATACATGCTAATATCTGCTTCGTGCAGGCGTAGATAAAAATCATCATCTTCAAATCCGCCACGTTGAAATCCCTCATCAAGGACGCCAATTTGACGCATCAATTCTTTTTTAAATCCAAAAAAAGCAAATCGATAAAATGCTACAAACCCAAAACCTTTTTTGATCAAATCGACCATTTTAAATATTTCTTCAGGTTTAGGCCTAACCTTATCTGATAGTATAATAACGATTTCAGTAGGGGCTGCTAGTACACATGAATTAACTAATTTTGCAAAAGACGGAACTCCAGTACCGTCAAAATATGTCACTGGCTCGGGGCAAAGACTTTGTTGGATTTCTGGAAATATATGAGGTTTGTTAGATACAACGTATATACTATAATCTTTCATTTAAAATCAGTCCAAAAGTGTTTAGCATTAGTTAAACTTCGTTTGCCTTCTTTTTTAGTTAATGCAATTCCCATTACATAATTATGTATTTGAATTATGACATGGTGTTGATTAATTGCATTATCTGCTTTTAGATATGTTTTTGAATAGACTTCTAATAACTTTTTAGCTGCATGAGGTTTGATTGCATACCCACAATTACCGGGCATAGATGCTTGATAATAATCAGAAGCTTTAGGCTCGCCTTCGGGAGTATCAAGGTAGTGTCTGTATTTGTCTGTCTTGCCAGGGTGCCCTAATGCCAACACCAATACGTCAGTCCAGTCTATTGGCTGATACGGTCTTGTTAATACAATATCATCTTCCCAGATAATAATCGGTTCATTTAATTCTACACATTTCTGCCATAAACGATAATGACTATAGAAGCACCCTTGGATACCCGGACTATATTGTACCTCGGGATCGTGGGGTTCGCCCGGGTCGAGAGGATTGCCTTTTATTCCTACAGGATGTATGGTTCTTCTCTCGGTTTTCATCATCACGGCCGCATCACTGCCGTACGTACCTTCAAACAATTCGACATCAGCACCGTAGGCTTCTAATTGATTTTTTAACTCAATAGCAGTGGTTAGTGAAGCTTCAATTCTTGAAAGACAGATAATAAAATTTTTCATCGCCAATAATTCTCGCTTCTATTTACAATTAAATCAGATGGCTGGCTACGACCATAGTCTTTACGTTTACCTTTTAAATGATCTAGATACGCACCCCAGGCACTATTAATTAACGGATGCCCTTCACCTTTAATTATACCAGCACTCCAGTCATACCAGACCCAGTTTGGATTACGTGCTTTAACTTCCTTACGCACTTCATCAAACACCCAACAGTCATTCCATTCGCTAAATTCAAATAACCGATCGCTGTCGTAGGCCGTTTGAAATTCATAAAGAAATTCACGAGTAACAGGATCGCGCAAATTCATTGAATATAATCCGCATTCTGTAAATTTATTTTGTCTGCCCAAGAAACCTAGACCAATGTTTGGACCAGCCATGGTTTCTAAAAATCTATGATCGATGGGTGTATGACACACCATATCGGCATCCATCCAGAACAACACATCATATTCTATAGTCTGTGCTGCATGACATACTGCGTATATCTTATGACTAAATCTAATAGCATCCCACCTAAATCCAAGACCCGCTTGTTTCTTCGCACCTGGAATGATTGGAGGAATCGGTTCTAACCCGTTGGCTTTTGGAACACCTTTCCATCGTTCTTTAAATGACACTAACTGCGGGCAAGACCCGTGCAAATCTCTAACAGATAAATTTGAAGCTTGTTCTTCAACTTCACAGTCCTCTGCATAGACAATTAAGGTAACATCATCCGGCCAAGTGTCTAAAAATGTTTGAATCATTTTTTTAGCATATTTTTTGTAACCTTCCTTATGAAAGGTAGTAACTACGGCTATTTTCATTTGCTTAACCTTTGAATATCTGCTTCAACCATCATCTTAACAAGCCCATCGAAATCTGTTTTTCTTTTCCAACCTAACACAGTTTCCGCCTTAGTTGGATTACCACACAGACTATGTAACTCTGCTGGGCGAACAAATGCTGGATTTGTTTCGATATAATCTTTCCAATTATTAATACCTGCATACTTAAATGCACGTTCTAATAAATCACCGATAGTGTATTGTACGCCGGTGGCGATAACATAATCTCCCGGTTCTGGTTGCTGTAGCATCAACCACATTGCTTCAACAAAATCCCCGGCAAAGCCCCAATCACGCCTAGCATCTAGATTACCTAATACGATTTTATCTTGTAAGCCAAGTTTGATTTTTGCAACGCCATCTGTAATCTTACGTGTTACAAATTCTTTACCACGAATAGGACTTTCGTGATTAAATAAAATCCCATTTGAAGCATGCAGGCTATAACTTTCTCGGAAGTTTACAGTCATCCAATAAGCATATAATTTTGCAACACCGTAGGGACTGCGTGGGTGGAATGGAGTTAATTCGTCTTGTTGCCCGCCTTTGCTATTACCAAACATTTCACTAGTACTAGCTTGATAATATTTTGTATCCGGACTAAGTTGTTTAATAGCGTTAAGGATATTTAAAACACCTACAGCATTAACCTCAGTAGTCATTTTATTTAGATCCCAACTTGCTCCAACAAAACTTTGTGCAGCAAGATTGTAAAACTCATTCGGCTTTAAACTTTTAAGTAAATGATTCATGCACCCATCGTCGGTAATGTCTCCAGTGATAAGCTCGATATCGTTTTCAATTCCTAAAAATTTAATATTATCCAAATTTGGATTTGAATATCTTTTAACTAGCCCATATACTTGATAGTCTTTTTCTAAAAGTAATTTTGCTAGATACGGACCGTCCTGTCCGGTCATCCCTGTTACAAATGCAATTTTTTTCATACAATTCCTTATTGTTTGGCTTTCCACAGTTGCCAGTTTTTTGCCGCTAATGCTACTTCATAATGCATATAGTCTAGTAACCATCTTGCTATCTTATTATTAATCGGTTCTCCAGACTTAATTACCAACGCAGGCTTGTGATGTTGGAAAACCGATTGAAATGCATTTAAATGTCTTAACCCATCGATCGACGAGAATATAACTCCCACCTCGGGTATAGATTCAATATTTTCTACAACTTCTCTATAGACAAGGTTTTTCAACTTTGCTGTAGGAGGAGTTACAGAAAAAACAAATACTGTACCAAACGATCTAGAGCAAGAATCAATCATACCATCATCGGGTTCTAGTGCTACAGCACTAGTTGTAACCCTGGAAAATTTCCTTAATTTTTTAGCGAAGTCACTCATAATTTATATTAAATACTCTGTTATTTATAAACCATATTATGCGACTAAAAATTTATCGACAGTTCGGAGCCCTTAATAGTCAACCTGTTTTTGATGCTTTTTCTCACGGTATACAGCAAATAGGGCATGAAATTGTTGAAGCTAATGAAGACATAGCTGTTATCTGGTCAGTACTGTGGCAAGGTCGTATGATGCAAAATCAAGCAGTATATCGAGCAGCAAAAGCAGCTAATAAAACAATAATGATTTTAGAAGTTGGAAATTTGGTGAGAGGGTCATCCTGGCGGCTATCTATCGATAATATAAATGGACGTGGTAAATTTGCCAATCAACATGATCTAGATTATTCAAGACCGTCTAAATTAAAAGTAGATTTAAAACCAAATTTAATTAACCGTCGCAGGGAAATATTAATTGCAAGTCAACATAGTTTTAGTTTACAGTGGGAAGGAATGCCCACTATGGAGCAATGGATCCAAAATACTGTTAGTAAAATCAAACAATATTCAGACAGAGAAATAGTGGTAAGACCGCACCCACGATCTCCTATACACATAAACATACCGGGTGTAAAAATAGAAATACCTCAGCGTGTTCCAAACACATATGATGGATTTAATATTGATTATAACTATCATTGTGTTATTAATCATAACAGTGGACCAGCAGTTCAGGCTGCAATTGAGGGAGCTCCAATAATTTGCGACGAGTCCAGTTTGGCCGGTAGTATCAGCGAAAAATGGGAAAATTTAGAAAATCCTGTTTTACCAGATAGGCAAGATTGGTTCGTACAATTATGCCATACTGAATGGCTTCTTGCAGAATTGGCTCAAGGAATTCCGCAAGCTCGGCTTATTGCAACCATCTAAGTCTTGTTCTTAGAAACTATAGATGCTATAATATAATATGGCTGAAAATACCTACATCGAAGACATATTCCAAGAATTTTATATGCGAATAGCATTGACACTTACAGTGATCGATGGTCAAGATACCACGGCGTTAGGCAATTTTTATAGTTTAATCACTGCTGGAAATGCTATTACACAGGCGCAGTCTAGATACATTTTAAAGCTCTTAGAAAAATATAAAACTGCGGTAATTTCATCAGATTTTGACTACAGAGCCCAGTTAGCTAATCCTAAATGGAAACAGCCTTTTAGAGTATTAGATGAAACAAAAAGAATTTTTATCGAGATTGATAACAATGCAAAACCTTGGATCTGTCTTAAACATCCGTTTGCATTAAAAGAGAAATTTAATCAAGATGTGATACAAACTGGCCAAAGAGATGCAGGAATTTGGGATCCTGATTTAAAAATTCGTAAATTTCCTCCGTACACAATAAACTTTGTCTTACTACAAAAATTTATTAATGACCACGGTTTTGAAGTTGATGAAAGTTTTTTAGAGTATACTGCAACGGTCGAAGAAATATGGCAAGAATCCATGAATTTTTTACCTTATTGTGAAGTAATTGATAATACGGTTATTTTAAAGAATTCAAATGAATCTACCACTGAATATTTTAAAAAATACAAAACAGAAAATATCTTCGATAATTTACTATTAGCAAAAAGTCTAGGATTCAAATTAGAAAATCGTACAAAACCTGAAAATTTAGTAGAAAAAATAACAGTAACTACTGCTACCAACTTTTGGTTAAAAGATGCTAATAAATTTTTTAATCTGTATAAAAATATCAACGGACATGTATGTGTAATTGTAGATGATAGCGTTAGTGTAAAAGCCTGGATTGAAAAATTTGTCACTACTGGCCTACAAAATGGGGTACCTGCGGATGAAATGCGTGTGTGCTTTAGATCTCGCAATGACGATGATCCAGAATTTAATAATTGGATTAAAAATAATAATTTAGGTGGTCCAATTGAAAATGCCCGTCTATTAATATTCAAAAATAAACCGCCTAAGTGGTTGTTTAAAGATAACATTGATGTTAAAATTATAGTAGTGAACAGACCGTTTCCGCCTAGTAGCCTAATCGCACAACATTGGTTTTCAAATCATCATTGTGTGATTTATCTAGACGAGTTGCGCCCATCTGTCATAAAGGAAAAGAACATTGTCAACTTGTAAGCTCGTTATTAAAGACGAAGTCAATATCAAAATTGATGGACTGGCTGTTGAAACCCGACGTAAAATTGTCAATAAATTAAAGTTTGATTTGCCGTATGCACGTCACATGCCTGCTTATAAATTAGGTCGATGGGATGGCACTAAAACTTATTTTAGCATTGGCGGTACAGGCTATCTTGCACACTTAGATGTAATATTGCCGATCATTGAAGACAATGGTTATGAGATTGAGATAGAAGATCTAAGAACACATAACAAGATAGAATTTGCGCCTATTACAGAAAATTATTGGGCCGACCAAGGTAAGACTTGGCCTAAAGGTCATCCCAATGCCGGCGATCCGATCGTGCTTCGTGACTATCAATATGATGTGATTAATAAGTTTTTAGAAAACTCTCAGAGCCTACAAGAAGTAGCAACTGGTGCAGGCAAAACAATCACTACTGCTACACTTAGTCATCTTTGTGAGCCCTACGGTCGAACAATGGTCATTGTACCTAACAAGAGTCTTGTGGTACAAACCGAAGAAGATTATATCAATCTAGGGTTAGATGTCGGTGTGTATTTCGGCGATCGTAAAGAATTAGGTCGTACTCATACTATATGTACATGGCAAAGCCTAAACGTCTTAGACAAGAAAAGCTACGATAATGACACACTGACTTTAGCAGAATTTACTGAGGGCGTAACCGCCATAATCATTGATGAAGTGCATCAGGCTAAAGCTGAAGTATTAACAAAACTGCTCACTCAAAATTTTAGAAACTGTGCCATACGCTGGGGACTTACTGGAACTATTCCAAAAGAGCAATGGGAGTTTCAAGGTATTTTAGCCAGTATTGGTCCTGTAATCAATCAAGTGTCTGCTCATGATCTACAGGAAAAAGGAGTGCTGGCGAATTTAAATATTAATATTCTACAGACCAATGATGTACAGGTGTTTAGAAGTTATCAAGACGAATATAGTTTCTTAGTTACAGATCCAATAAGACTAGACTGGATCGCAAATAAAATAAAACAAGTAAGTCAAAACGGTAATACATTAGTCTTAATCAATCGCATTGACACTGGAAATCAATTATTAAAACTTATTCCGGATGCAGTATTTGTCAGTGGAGGGATGAAGCTCGACGACAGGAAAGAAGAATATGATGAAATTAAAACTAGTAGTGACAAGATTATTATTGCTACCTATGGTGTTGCTGCTGTGGGCATTAATATCCCTCGCATTTTTAATCTTGTGCTTATTGAGCCCGGTAAGTCCTTTGTTAGGGTTATACAATCAATCGGGCGTGGTATTCGCAAAGCGGAAGACAAGGACCATGTCGAAATCTGGGACATAACATCAGCATGTAAGTATGCCAAAAGACATTTAACAGAACGTAAAAAGTTTTATAAGGATGCAAAATATCCGTTTTCAATAACTAAGGTAAGCATATGATTTCACCGAGCCAATTAAAACAAGATTTGTTTGCTCTTTCTGCTGCAAAAAATAAAACATATATCGAAATCGGTGCATGGAAACCGGTTCATTATAGCAATACGTATCTGCTAGAAGAACAAGGATGGAAAGGATTTAGCCTTGAAATTGAACTTCTTAAAAAATCATTATGGGATGAATGCACTGAAAGACAAAATAAAATCTATTGGGAAAATGCATTAACATTTGATTATAAGCAGGCGTTGATAGAAAATAATCTTCCTATGCATATCGGATATCTTAGCTGTGATATAGAACCACCAGAAAACACCTTTGCCGCATTACAAAGAGTAATAGAACAAGGAATCACATTTGATTGTATCACCTTCGAACATGACAAATATCAGAATGAAGTCGACTACGATCCGATCGTTACAGAATATCTAAAAGGCCACGGCTATAAGATAGCAGTTTCAGATGTATTTAGAACTCGAAAATATCGAGTACCGAATCAAAAAAAGAAAGACATAAAAATTTGTATGATGGAAACTTGGTATGTTAATAATACTATTGATTTTTGCGAACAAACTTATGAACATTGGATATCACAAACACTATGAAAATTTTAACACTAAAAAATAGATCTTTTGATCTTAACGAACTTCCGGATGAAGTGGACGAGGACACTAGATTTAGTGTATTAGATAACAGTAATCCTAATGAGCCGGATTTCTTTTTTATGCCTTTAATATTTTTAGAGTCATTTAACAGTCCTGCAATTTTATTAAACGTTGGTGGATATGAAGTACAGATGCCCTTAGACTGGTGCATGATTGTTGGCGATAAAGAGTGCGGGCTAGATCCAGAAGTCCTACCCTTAACAAGTATTAATGAACGTGGGTTTGATGCATTTGTTTTTAATCCCATTAACGGATTCAAAGCAGAGTATATGCCGATTGAGATAGTAAATATCTATCAAGATGTACGCTGGTATTTTCCAAAGATGAAAAACGGTCAATTATTAACTGTGCCGTTACACGATGGTGATAGTCCACCTTGCGTATATTTTGTAAAAGAAGTTAGTAGACAATGCGAAGTTCTACAACTAGATAAGGTTCTATAAAGGAAAAATAATGATAGCAGGTAAAGTATGGGGTGGTACAGAGCTCCTTGAAGCTAACGGTGTATTAGAGTTTCACCGTATCGAAGCCCGCGCAGGCGGCATCTGTTCGAAGCACAGGCATAAGTTTAAATGGAACGGATTCTTTGTTGAACATGGAAAACTTATTATTCGTGTTTGGAAAAATAATTATGACCTTGTTGATGAAACAATATTGACAGCCGGACAATACACTAAAGTTGCTCCAGGTGAATATCATCAATTTGAAGCTCTAGAAGATACCGTTGCATTTGAATTATATTGGGCAGAGTTTGACCATGAAGACATCGAACGTGACACCGTGGGAAAAATGAAGAATGGGAAATCTTAAGCCCGGCGCAAGTTACATATATGAGCGAGCAGACGGAGTGACCTATGCTCGAGAGATTGGCGCTGATATTAGTACAAGAGAAGCTATAGGATGGCAATATGATCCCACCATTCCAAACTTTGATCCACGTACTGAAGACGGCAGACCGTTATATGATCATATAACGGACAGTAAATTGTGGGGAGACATTCGGCGAGCCGCAAAGACAAATCCCGCTTTACAAACAGCCTTAGATAATGTTAAAATAATGTATCACTTGAGTAAAGACAATGGGACAAAATAAACACGTAGACCTTTTTAAAGACATGATACCTGCAGTGGATATGGGGATTAAAGAATTATGGGATGCCGCCACAGAAGAAGGCCAAAAAGAAATCAAAGGTGATTTTTGGAATCTAAATCGTTATATCAGTAATGTAAAAAGTTCAAATAGAGAATTGCAAGAACATTTTCTATTAACAACAAACGAATACTATAACAAAAATTGGAATGACATTCAGAAGCATCCTAAGTTAGTTTGGCAGACATTATGCTTGTGTAGCCATGAAAGTAAGAAGACACAATTCCATGAATGGCTCCCTTTAAAGAAACAAAAAGATAAAAAAACTGAATTCTTAGCTGAATTATTTCCTAATATGAAACGGAGCGACCTTGAAACTCTTTCTGCAATCACCACAGACAAAGAAATTAAAAAATACTGTGAAGACCTTGGTTGGGACAAAAAACAAGTCAATGCAATTAAATTTTAAATGCGAGTACTGTCAGAAACTCTTCGCTAAAGAAAAAACTTTAGTGGTTCATGTTTGCGAGCAAAAACGTAGACATATGAGTAAGACTGAAAAACATGTGCAGGCTGGGTTATTAACCTTTCAAAAGTTTTATGAATTTACCAGCAAGGGTAAAACACAAAAAACATTTGATGAATTTTCTTCAAGTCCATATTACACAGCCTTTGTAAAGTTCGGCAGCTTCATGGTCAATACTGCTCCTATATATCCAGAACGGTTTATCGAGTATGTAATTAAAAGCGGTGTTAAACTTGATCATTGGTGCAGAGATGAGCTATATGATTCATATATTAGCGAACTTATTAAAATAGAACCAGCAGATGGTGCTATACAGCGTACTATCAAAACCATGATGGATTGGGGCGATAATAACTCTGCACAATGGGAACACTATTTCGCATACGTTAATCTTAATAGAGCAACGCATGATATTAAAGAAGGTTTGATAAGCCCGTGGATCTTGTTAAATACCAAAGCAGGAAAAGAAATGCTTCAGCGCATGAATGATGAGCAATTAGACATTATTGGTCCAGTTATTGATCCACAA